>Ga0210396_10004131_pt1 | contig 14231 bp, 13 predicted proteins | sample IncBWH17OmetaG_FD_155466 | JGI IMG/M metagenome (GOLD analysis project Ga0210396, IMG submission 155466) | Forest soil microbial communities from Barre Woods Harvard Forest LTER site, Petersham, Massachusetts, United States - Inc-BW-H-17-O ...
GACTGGCCTTCTGCGTGGTTCCGCGCAGATGGGCCAGCGCGGGCGCCGGCGCCGGCGCGCTCGGCTTCGGAGCGGACGGGGCGTGCGCGGCGGCCGTCGGCGTCGGCGCCTTTTTGGCTTCTTCCTTCTGCTGAGCGGCCGACAACACATCCTGTTTGCGGATGCGTCCACCCACCCCGGTTCCGCTAAGCTCGTTGAGGTCAATGTCGTTTTCGGCAGCAAGCTTTCGCACCAGCGGAGTGACGTATGGAGTGCCCGTCGCGCCGGTTGTCGGCGCGGGCTCGGCCTCCGGTCGGCGTGCGGGCTCGGGTGTGGCTTGCGGCGTGGGTGCCGGTTCGGGTTGCGGCGGCGTCGCGGGTTTCGCCGCAGGCTCCGGTCGCGGTTCTGGTGCAGCCTCGGGCTGGCGGGCCGGTGGAGCTTGGGGTTCGGGTGCGGGCTTCGGTGTAACCGTGGTGGCGCCGGTACCGATTCTGGCCAGCTCGCCGCCGACGGAGACCGTGACGTCCTCCTCGGCGGTGATGCTGATCAGCGTGCCCGCGACCGGTGACGGGATCTCGGTGTCCACCTTGTCGGTAGAAACTTCCACCAGCGGCTCGTCGACGTCCACCGGGTCGCCGACCTTCTTCAGCCAGCGGGTCACCGTGCCCTCGGTAACGGACTCGCCGAGTTCGGGCATCAGTACCGGCTGAGAGTCTCCCGGCGCGCCTTGCTCACTGGATGCCGACGCCGCGGGTGGCTGCGGCTCGGCGGGCGGTTGCGGTTCTGGCGCTGGCTTGGCTTCCGGCTCCGGTTGTGGTTCTGGTGCCGCTTGCGCGGCAGGCTGTTCGGTGGGTTGCTCGGAGCCCCCTTGCGTGCCTTCGGCCGCGTCGCCGATGACGGCCAGCTCACCGCCGATCTCGACGGTGTCGTCTTCTTGGGCAACGATCTTGGTCAGCACTCCCGCTGCGGGCGAAGGGATCTCAGTGTCCACCTTGTCGGTGGACACTTCCAGTAGAGGCTCATCGAGCTCGACCGTGTCGCCTTCTTGCTTGAGCCAGCGAGTAACGGTTCCCTCAGTCACGCTCTCACCGAGTGCCGGCATCTGAACTGAGAAGGCCATCTCTGTCGACTCCTCGATCGATCGGTCGGTGGGCGGGTCGACCTCTGGCTTACCACAGCGTGCTCTACCGGAAGCTGCACCCAAGCGGATTACCGAACCATCCTGTCACTGTGGCGCCGTCGGCACACAACCAGGGCGAGCCGGTGGCCACCCGGGTCCGCCGACGTCGGCCGGGTCGAAACCTCCGCCCCGTCAACGATGTGAGCGGCGCGTCGCAGGCACATCGAAGGGGCCCGGCACTCACGTCACCGCGACTAACAGTGCGCGTCCGAATTGTTGGACTTTACCTCCAGGGACATGGATGCACGTGGTTTCAAAAGCCCTAGACAATTGACATTTAACGCGCTTCGGATTTCGGAAAGCCGAAAAACTGGATATCTTGTTCCCCGTGTACCCCGATGACAGCGGCAAAGAACTTGCCACCGTGCTCTCGTATCTGGCGGGCCGTTCCCTCAGCAGGGAAGAAATCTGGACGGCGATGGAACTGCCGCGGTCCACGTACTACGACCAGCTGGACAAGGGAACCTTGATCACCGCGGATAACCTGCGCGTTGCCGCAGCCAACCTCGGCATCAACCGCGCCGAGCTGCTGACGCGCTACCGGTTCATTCACCCCGAAGAGATCACCGCACTGGCTGAAGAGATACGTGGTGGCCACTCTGCGTCGCATGCCTCGGCCAACGGTCACGTGAAGACGGCGCAGCCGACAAAGCTCGCGGAGTGGCGACTACGCCAAGACGCACCCCCCCTGTAATACGAGCTGCTAACGAGTACCGCTATGGCCTTCACCGCCCTCATCGTCATCACCCTTGCATCCATTTCGTGGAGCCTCTGGATACGGCGAGTCACCTGGCATTGCCGGTGGGAGGTGGCCGCCACGCTCAACATCGCTCTACAGGGATCCGCCGTCGCCCTGATGTCGCCGTTGGCCTCCGAGACCCTCGGAGTTGCGTTGCACAACATCACCGGCGAGTGGAACCTGCAGAACTACATCGGGCACGACTGTTACGTCGTCGCGGCCTCGGCGATCGTCTACAACGCGGTTGGTCGGCTTGCTGACGACCACGCGCTGCAGGCGTCGTTCAAGCAGTATGTGGAGCGGCCTGCCACGTTGTGTATTCCGCTGTTGCTGGCAACGTTTACGCTCAGCTATGGCAGCAAGACCTATGCGCGCGATTTCTTCGCGCTGCCCACCGACTTCTGGCTGAGCGTGTATTGGGTTTTGCTCTGCGGAACCCTGATTTACCTGCTGGTGTTTGGCTCGCGCGCACTACTGGTGCTGCGGCAGGACCCGCGGTCGAGGAACATCGCCAATCTCTATCTGGTTGCCTCGGCCAGCGGCATCTCTGCCTGCGTGGTGCGGATCATCACTGCGGTGATCCCTCCGTTACAAGGTCCGCTGAGTGCAGGGCTGGTCTGGCTGTTCGCGTGTCTGTGCGGTGCCGGTTTCGCCGTGACCTCTGCGCACTCCTGGCGGCAAAGGGTCAGATGGTTCCAGCGGCCGGCGGTATATCACTAGCCTGCGGGCATTAATGCGCGTCTAGCCGTTCTCGGCAATGTCTTCCAGGACCGCGAACATGGTGCGGGTCGGCACACCCGTACCCCCCTTGGGGGTGTATCCCCAAGGCCCGCCGGTGTTGTAGGCCGGCGCGGCGACGTCGATGTGCGCCCAATTCACCCCGTCTGCGACGAACTCGCGCAAAAACACACCTGCCACCAGCATGCCGGCGAACCGCTGTCCGCTGACATTGGCCAGGTCGGCCACCGTCGACTTCAAATCGTCCTTGAGCTCGTCAGGCAGCGGCATGGGCCAGCCGTTCTCGCCGACGCGCTGCGAAATCGCGGCCACCCGGTCGCGGAACTCGTCGCTACCCATCACCCCTGGCGTGCGCGAGCCGAGCGCGACCGTCTGCGCGCCGGTCAGCGTGGACGTCTCGATCAGGTAATCGGGGTTGTCCTCGCATGCCCGGACGATGCCGTCAGCCAGGATCAGTCGCCCCTCGGCGTCGGTGTTGAGCACTTCGACGGTGGTTCCGCCGTATTGGGTCAGCACGTCACCGGGGCGCTGGGCGGTCGCGGACGGCATGTTCTCGGCCATCGGCACGGTGGCGATCACGTCGATCGGCAGTTGCAGCGCAGCGGCCAGCGTCGCGGTCGCGATGACCGCCGCGGCACCGCCCATGTCCGAGGTCATGTAATGCATCGACGCCGCCGGCTTGATCGATATGCCGCCGGTGTCGAAGGTGATGCCCTTACCGACCAGGGCAACTTTCTTGGCGTGCTTGGGCTTTTTGGCCAGCCGCGATCCATGATGGGTCAGCCGCACCAGTCGCGGCAGCCGCGACGAACCCTTGCCGACTCCGATTACCCCGCCGTAGCCCTGCTTTTGCAGCGTCTTGTCGTCGAGCACTTCGACCTCGAGTCCAACCGATTCGCCTAAAGCGGTTGCGCGCTTCGCGAATTCGGCTGGAAACAGATGGCTGGGCGGGGTGTTGACGAAGTCACGGGCGGTAGCGACGGCGGTCGCGACCGCCGCTGCGTGAGCGGCCTGCGTTTTGGCGCCCTTGGCTGTGGACAACACCGTGATCTTGCGCAGACCCGGGTCTTTCGGTGCCGTCTTGTCGGTGCGGAACGCGGTGAATCGGTAGCTGCCCAGGATCAGCCCCTCCACGGCTGCCTCTAGGACGCCGGCTCCCGGCAACTCACCCAGCGCGGTGACGGCGGACTCAGCGCCACCCAGTGCACGCGCGGCCGAGCCGGCCGCACCGCGGATCACGTCGGCGGGCCACTCGTCGCGGCGCTTGCCCAGGCCTATCGTCAACACGCTGGCCACCGGCAGCGACTTCACCACCAGTCGGTTCACCTGCTCGCTGGCACCAGTGGCGTTGAGTGCCCGCAAGCCTTCTTCGATTTCGGCGATCGCTTCGGTCGGCAAAAAAGGCTCGGCGGCGGCGACGATCGCGTCCGGTTGATCCGCCGTGTCTTCTGGACCCGACGGAACCACCGGAACGATCAATACCGCCGATCCGGCGCCGCGGCGGGGCAGCGAGGAGGCGACGGAGACATCAGGGGCGAGGTAACCGGGTTGTGTGCTCACGGGCATTAACCCTAACGATCGTCGGTTTGGGTTGCGCGCCAGTGATGGCTGCGAGGGTGCCAAAAGGTGCCGGCGGTTCAGCGCCGCTCGTGTCTTGGCCCCTTCGGATGGGTCGTTGCGACTAGTATTTCGCCGATGCTCACAGGACGAATTGCTGACTCCTGCGTGCTTTGGACTGGCTTCGACATATCGATCGTGGCCAGGAACTACGCGCAGTTCGCTGGCGTCCTTGCCGGTTTTGCGTTTGTCGTCATAAACCTCGTGCTTGACCGCGCCTATCGACGTCGCAGCGATGGTAAGTCGCGGGCAGCCCGTGAGGTTGAGCACGAGACGCTAACGGGCGTTGCCCTCATGAATGCGTTTCTCGGCCTGTTCTTGTCAGCCGTGCAATACAGCCTGCTGGCAGGCGAGAATGGATGCGCCCTCACCGGCGGCCGGGCTGCGTCGGCGGAATTGCTAGGCGGCGTGTCGTTTGTGGCGTCCGTCTATATGTTGCTTTACGCGGTCGTGCAGTTCGTGTCGGGTTCAGCGGGGACGCTCGCCAAACACTGCGTCTTCATTGTCGCCGTGCTCGTTCCGCCAATTGCCGTGTTCTTCGTCGAAGCGACGCTGTCGGATCTAGCCCTCGCCCAGGCTGACCCGAAAACACGCCAGCCCCTTCAGCCATTGTGGGACTGGGCCAACCGCCTCTCGGTTCCGATAGCGCTGTGGTCGTGATCGTATGCGGAGCGGTGTGGCACATCGGAAGGAAGACACGGTCTTCGGCATCGTCTTCTGGCCATCGTGCACAAAGACTCCGAACGGCTTTTCCGTACGTCACTGTCGTCGTCGTTATCTCCGTAGTAATACGCTCCGTCACGGCGCTACCAGTACGAAACCCAGCCGCGCATCTGGTTTCCGGCGAAGCTTGGCTCTGGGTAGTCGTCTTTGCGGTCCTGATGCTGATTCAGAGCACGGCGTTGTCATTGCAGCAGGGTGTCGAGCTTGCTGACGTCGACGCCGATCAACCGAGTCAGCCGCCGGCGCGACCAAGCTCGTAGGCGATCACCGGAGCATCGAATCCCTTGAGCTGCAATGGTTCCTGAACGACAGCAGGCCATTGTGGCAGTTGCTCGTAGAGTTCCGCCGCGGCGAGGATCTGCCCCGGTGCCGCTGCGGCGACGAGCCGGGCGGCCAGGTTGACCGCGTTGCCGAAGTAATCACCGCTGATGGCCAGGATCTCGCCGTAGCCGAGGCCGGCGCGGACTTGCAGTCCGACCTCGCGGGCCCGCGGATGGTCGACGAGGTCGAGCGCTGCTTTCGCCAGGCGCTCCGGGTTCGAGCTCACCCACATCACCGCGTCGCCGAGGAACTTCACCACCCGACCGCCGTCGGCGTGCACTACGTCGCTGACGGTGGCGCCGAACTCGGTGAGCATTGTCGACAACTCCGCGGGTGTGAGCATTTGGGTTAGCGCAGTGAAGCCGGACAGATCCGCAAAACCGACGCCGCACTCCAGACTCGCCGACGGGCCGCTGACCACGCCCTCGATGAACGTCCGGGTGCTGACCAGATGGTGGCGGTGGACGGCGTCGATCATTGCCCCGAGGCGGGGGACGAACTGCGCGGCCTCGCGGTAGTCCTGCGCGGTGGTGAGTTCGTCCCCGGTGAGGCCGAGCCACATTTTGGGCCTACTCGTCCGGATCATCGACGAGATGGCCTCGGCCACCCGGGCCACGTTCGCTCCGAGGACCCGCAAGAAACCATCCGCGGCGTCGGGGCCCATCTGCATCCTCATCGCCACCCAGGTCGCCAGGCCGTCGACATCGGCCTGACTCAACGCCGGGGTATCCGGGTCCGCGACGGTCAAGCCCAGCATCGCCCAGCCGTGTTCGACGTCCTCCAACGCCACACCGATCGCATCGGCGGCGGTCCGCAGGGTATAGATCTGGGGACCGGACCAAAGCAGGGCGTCACCGGCAAGTCCGAACAGCCGGCCATGACGCTCGGCCTCGGCCATTTCGTCTGCGGTGAAGCCGAGTCCCGTCAAGTACTCGATCAGACCAGCCCGCTCGCGCGCGTTGGCGATTCCGGCGGCCTCCAGCGCCTCCAAATCGACCACCTGGCCAAGTCTGCCAGTCCCGGCCCGGATTAGGGTGAAATGCCGTGAGCGATGACCTTTTGCACGGACCACTCGAAGACCGCCACCGCGAGCAGGGCGCGAGTTTCGCCGAGTTCGGCGGCTGGCTGATGCCGCTGTCGTATGCCGGCACCGTCGCCGAGCACACCGCAACCCGCAATACCGTCGGCCTGTTCGACGTCAGCCACCTGGGCAAGGCGTTGGTTCGTGGGCCGGGCGCCGCGCAGTTCGTCAACTCCGCGCTCACCAACGACCTTGATCGCATCCAGCCGGGTAAGGCGCAATACACATTGTGCTGCAACGAATCCGGTGGAGTCATCGACGACCTGATCGCTTACTATGTTGGGCCCGACGAGATCTTTCTGGTGCCCAATGCCGCCAACACCGCGGCGGTGGTCGCCGCCCTGCAGAAAGCTGCGCCCGCGGGGCTCACCATCAGCGACCAGCATCGGTCTTTTGCGGTGCTGGCCGTGCAGGGTCCACGGTCGACGGACGTTCTCAGCGAGTTGGGCCTGCCAACCGGCATGGACTACATGGGCTATTCCGACGCGGCCCTCGAGGGCGTTCCGGTGCGGGTTTGCCGCAGTGGATACACCGGGGAGCACGGCTACGAGCTGCTGCCACCCTGGGAATCTTCCGGTGTGGTATTCGACGCGCTGCTGGCCGCGGTTACGCGAGCGGACGGGCAGCTGGCCGGCCTCGGGGCGCGCGACACACTGCGCACCGAGATGGGTTATCCGCTGCACGGTCATGAACTATCCGCCGACATTTCGCCGCTGGAGGCCCGATGCGGCTGGGCGATCGGCTGGAAGAAGGACGCGTTCTTTGGACGTGACGCGCTGTTGGCCGAAAAAGAGGCGGGGCCGCGGCGGCTGCTGCGCGGCCTGCGCGCGGTGGGCCGCGGTGTGCTGCGGCCGGATTTGAGCGTGCTCGACGGGAACACCAAGGTCGGGATTACCACGTCGGGCACGTTTTCCCCGACGCTGAAAGCCGGTATCGCGCTGGCGCTGATCGACGTCGACGCGCGCGTCGAGGACGGCCAGCGTGTCACGGTAGATGTCCGGGGCCGCGGCGTCGAATGCGAAGTGGTGCGCCCACCGTTTGTCGATCCAAAAACCCGGTAGCGTCCGGCTATACAATCGCCTGATGACCAGCGACGTCCTCGAGTTCACGGTGTCACGCGCCGCCGACCCGACGAGCGACGACGCACGTGAAGCGATCCTGGCCGACCCCGGCTTCGGCAGATATCACACCGACCACATGGTGTCGATCGACTACACCGATGGGCAGGGTTGGCATGATGCGCGGGTTACCGGCTACGGGCCGATCGAACTGGATCCCTCGGCGATCGTGCTGCACTACGCGCAGGAAGTCTTCGAAGGGCTCAAGGCCTATCGGTGGGCGGACGGGTCGATCGTGTCGTTTCGCGCTGAAGCCAACGCCGCGCGGATGCGGGCCTCGGCGCGGCGGATCGCGATTCCCGAACTGCCTGAAGACCTCTTCATCGAATCACTGCGGCAACTGATCGCCGTTGACAAGGCCTGGGTTCCGCCGGCCGGTGGCGAGGAGTCGCTGTATCTACGCCCGTTCGTCTTCGCCACCGAACCGGGGCTGGGGGTACGCCCGGCGAAGGAGTATCGCTATCTGGTGATCGCCTCGCCATCGGGTGCGTATTTCAAGCACGGCATCAAGCCGGTGAGCGTCTGGGTGTCAACGGAATACGTGCGCGCCAGCCCGGGCGGTACCGGTGCAGCGAAGTTCGGCGGCAATTACGCCGCGTCGCTGGTGGCGCAGGCCGAAGCCGCCGACAACGGGTGCGAACAGGTGGTGTGGCTGGACGCCGTCGAACGCCGCTACATCGAAGAGATGGGCGGGATGAACATCTTCTTCGTGTTCGGCAGCGGCGGATCGGCCCGCCTGGTCACCCCTGAGCTGTCCGGCTCACTTTTGCCGGGCATCACCCGAGATTCACTGCTGCAGTTGGCAACTGACGCCGGCTTTGCCATCGAGGAACGCAAGATCGACATCGACGAGTGGCAGAAGAAGACCGCCGCCGGCGAGATCACCGAGGTGTTCGCCTGCGGCACCGCCGCGGTCATCACCCCGATTTCGCAGGTGAAGTATGGCGAGAGCGAATTCACCATCGGCGACGGCGAATCCGGTGAGGTGACGATGGCGCTGCGTGACACGCTGACCGGCATTCAGCGCGGAACTTTCGCCGACACCCACGGCTGGATGTCACGGCTGGGCTGAAAGCGCCCACGCCGCCCTCGAGACAGTCACCTGGATGATCCCTCCTCGTTCCAGGTGAAGCTGTTGACCGAGTTGCCAAGGGCGTTGGCAATCTGCAGGTTGACTCCGGAAGGATGGCTGGAATTCTTGGGTGTGAACTTCTCCTTGGGTCCTTCCGCGGCGGCTACAAGCGCCAGCCCATTTTCACCGCAGCCATCACCAGCAACCGCCCTTGTTTATACGTGGCGTTGGGGTTGTCGGGGGAGAAGTCGTCGACCTCGCCGTACCCGGGTTCGTAGTCGACCATCGCGTTGGGGATCTCGTAGTCGGACTGCGCGGTGGGATAACGATGGGCGATGTAGTCGGTGACGACCTGCTTTGGCGTCGAGCACCACATCGCTGGCCGCCGGCACGGCCACCACCATCATCAACCTGATGGACGGAATCAACATGACCGTGGCTCCCGGTTGGACAGTCACCCGTCAAGGCCAGCAGTCCGCCGACCTCCTCAATAGCAACCAAAGCGCGGCCCTGTTCGTTGACGCCGGTGGCGCGAACACGTCGGACATCGGACAAGAATCAGCCTTGCTGATCAACCAGAATATTCAGAGCTCCGGATTGACCAACGTGCAGCAGCACCCGGCGCAGCCGCAGCCGTTGCAGGGCAAGAACTTTCAACAGCTGCTCGAGGTCGACTACACCGCTAACATCCAAACCAACCAGGGCACGGATCAGATCTACCGCGGATGGGTGACGCTGTACAACGCTGCAACCGGCGTGTCGGGCCTGTTCAACCTCTACGCCGGGAGTCAGGACGCGTTCAAAGCGGCGCTGCCGGACGCCGCGAGCATGATGGTCTCGATGGAGTAGCGACCCGGGTTAGTCAGGACTGGGGGTTCGGCGTCGCGTCTGCGGCTGGATCGAGTTCGGTATACCGCTCGGCAAACTCCTGGGCGGGAACCGGCCATTCCTCACCGTCGGCGCCCCGTACCACCCAGTCGCCGTCAGCGGCTGTCGTGGGGCCCTCGAGGGTCTTGATTGTTTCGCTCGGCTGCGCTGGCCGAGCGAAAACATCTCCGCGCCTTCGCCATTGGTTGCCATCGACATGCTCGTAGCTGGTTCGGAATATATCTTCGCGTACCGACCATCTCCGCCCGTCGGCCTGGACGTGCCAGTCTCCGGCGTTCGCCTGCATGGTTTGACCCGACGGCGACGTCCATGTCCACGGTGTACTTCGCTGTTCGCCGGTGACCGTTCCGATGCGGGTGAACCGTTTCCACACCGGACGCGACCGATAGCCAAGCTGGCGAAGCTTCCACAGGGTGGCCGCCAGACTCGTCACCGCGGCGTTGAGCACCTCCTTCTGGGCTTCGGTCAGCTCCTCGCCGTCTTTGGCCACGGGCCAGTCAACGAGCTTGTTGTGGATTCGGTTCTTATCGTCGCGGACCGCGCCGTACTTCCAGTGGTTGCGGCGATAGTAGCGGCACCAGTTCTCGTGTTCCGCTTTTGCCATTCTCATCGCGGAGTCGTGGTCGAAGCCCATGCGCGCAAGCCGTTGCAGTGGGGTCAATCCGGCCATGTCATGCACGCTCAGCGGCTTCGGCGGGTCGCCCCAAGTGTTCCAGGTGTGTTCGGCGATCTGCTCGACCATCCACAGCGCATTGCGGACCTGGCGCCGATTCGACTCGCGGTAGAACTCGTCAAGCTCGGCCCACGGCAACCTCGCCGGGGGAGGATTCGGTTCCGGTCCGATGTCAGCGACATAGCGCTGGTGAATCAGCTTCGCTGCTCGTTCCCAGACATCCTGAGCTTGTCCCTCGGGAACGTCGAGCGCCAGGCGGTAGGTCCGCAGACGGCCGACGATCGGCATTGAGTCGTAGGCCATTTGGGCGTCGGTGTCCCAGACGTAAATGGGCATGGTGGAAAAACGGGCGGCCAGCCTGGTACCCGTCGACCTCGCGTCAGACGGTCCGCGAGCCCGGTCGTCGACGAATATCACGGCATTGCTTGCCCCGTCGCTCTCGTTGATCAGGCGCATCAAGGTCGACACCGTCGGCGCCTGCGGCGTGGCGTCGATGGTCGGCCCGGTTGACAGGAATGCGACCTGCCGGCGGTGGAATTCATGATCCTGCAGGTATTCCTCGGCGTCGTCGCCGACCAGGCTGAGTGCCGGCAGCGCTGTTTCGCCCGGTTCAGAGTAATAGTCATATTCCAGCTTGCGGCGAGTCATGTCCGCGCACAGCGCTAACGTTAATTCCGATGTGCCGCAGACAAATACATGCCGGATGGTCGCCGTCGCGATAATGTTTTCGAGTAACCAGCGAGCAGTCACCTCGTATTTGCCCACGGCGTCGGCTGCCCATCGGGTGTCGGATCCGCCGAGCTGCTCGGCGCGCCACGCCTCGGCTTGCCACGGATCGTCGATGCGCACGGTGAGCGGTAGCCGCTGCCTGCGACCAACCGCGGATGGCGCGCGCGTGATCGTGTCCAGCCAAAACGTGTTTGTCGCCGGATCGGCCGACATGAGGTAGAGCCGCTCGAGGTTGCGCCACAGCGACAGCGACTTGAGGCTCTCCGGGGCGTTGAAATCCACCGATACGACCCGACCACTGTGGATTCGGGCCTCCTGAACGCCCGGCTCATCGGGACCACCCGTGACGAGGACGAGTGTGCTCGAGCGGTCCAGCGTCCTTGCGATCGCACTGATCATGGAACGGGTTTCGTCATCGATACCCATGACGGCGGTGACCGAGTTAGCGCGGCTTGCCCGCAGCCGGTCCACTTGCGACCGGAACAGTGCGATCACCACACCGGCTAGACCGGTGAAAATCGCGCCGAGCGCTGCGAGCCGTGCAACCCACAGAGCGGCCGGGGTGGGGCTGGGGCAGGTGTGCCCGCCTAGCCCGAAATCGATTATGTAGCCTTTGACTAATGAAACGGTCCAGATTAGCGGCTGGAAGAATACCGGGTGCGTGGCATCATGGCAGCTCCAAAACGAGCTGAAGCCCAGCACGGCGCTTGTCGCGGCGAGCCCGGCGACGACCACGACCGGAACGTTCCGCGACCGGCGGGCACTGTGGGAACGAAAGCTCAACACGCTCAGCGCGATTAGCACAGCTACCACGATCGCGATGGTCGTGGGCGATCCCGGCTGGCCGAACCACCCCAACCACTTCGGCAGCCAGGTGACGGCGGAGGGACGCGCGGCCAGAATGCACAGCCACCCGAGCAGTATCAGAGCAACAGCTAAGAGCGCGGTTTGCACAGAGCGGGAAGGTGCGACGGTGCGTTGCATTCGACCTACCCTCCTGCTCGGGGTGCAGTAAAGATGATGGCATCGAAGCTGATTGCTCGGGCTGAAATGCGGGGCACGGCTACGGGGACGGCTCCGACTCGGCGGTGGTGCGGATGATCTGCAGGCCCGCCGAAGCGAGAATGGCGGGCATCGCTGCGACAAACACGGCGTCTAGTTCGGCGATGTCTGGATACCGCTCGTTCAGCTGCTCCATAGCAGCAGATATGGGGTTTCCCTGCGTTCGACGTTCTTCTTATCGGCCAGTTTCCAGCCATTGGCGATGCGTTCACGGTTCCAACGCTCATGTTCGGCGATTGCCAGAAGCTTGATTTCGGAATCGGTGAAGGTGAAATCCTTGGCTTCCCCGGCTCGTAACGGTGCTAGCGCACAGCCGATCTTGCGCAGGTGGTTCGGGATGTGACGGGCCTGGTCGCGGCTGGACTCCCTGCGGGATTCGTCGAGTTCTTGCCACGTCGGTGCCGTCTCGCCTTTGGCGATTGCTTCTTGGCGCCAACGGTCGTGGATGGCCTGCGCGATCGGCTCGACCAACATTGAACTGACCAACGTCGACCCCCTCGGGCGATTCGCCACTCTGAGCAGTCTCAGCCGGACGGCACTGACTTTGCGCAGCGTAAAGATGACGCGGTTACGGTGCTGATTCTAGTCGCGCTGCGCGTGGCGATCGCGTGAGGTTCGCGGGTCAGAGGCGCGCGACCGCCGCCAGCAGGACCGCGGTCACCGTCGTAGTCAATTCGATTGCGGCGCCCAGCACGTCGCCGCTGATGCCGCCGAAACGGTGGACGCAGTGCCGGACCAGCAGCACGCCGCAGGCAAGTGCCGCCAGTACTGCCACCGGACCCTGCCACGGTTGCCGACCTGCCGCCAAAGAGGCGGCGAGCAGCACCGCAACCCAGCAGGCGAGCACCGGCGCGGACTGGGTGCCTGCGACCCGCGCGCCCAAAACGCTGCCCTGTGCCGCCGGCAGCGACCTGCGGCAGGACAGCACCGCCGCTACCCGGCCGGCGGCGACGGCGACCACGACCCCGGCCGCGCCCAGCGCCGAAAACGCCAGTCCTTGAAGCATGATCACGAACACGATGCTGGCCACCCCGAACGGTCCGGTCGACCCGTCGCGCATCACCTGCAGCGCGCGTTCGGGCGGTCCGTAGCAGCCCAGCCCGTCGGCGGTGTCGGCCACGCCGTCGATGTGCAGGCCACGGGTTGCCGCCAGCAGCGCAGCCACCGCGAGCAGGCCAGTCAGCGGGTTACCCGAGCCGAACGCCAGCGCACTAGCCCATGTCACGGCCGCGGCCAGCGCGCCGAGTACCGCGCCGACCACCGGCAGGGCCGTCATCGCACCACCGCCTAATGGCCGGTCGGACCTGGCGGGCACCGGGACGACGGTCTCAAATGCGAAAGCCGTTGCCAGCGAGTCGATCACGGTGAGGAAGCAGAATGGTCGGCGCGGTTGGAGACATTGGCGCTGGCAAAGGTGGCCATTGATGACAGCGCGGCCACCGCGGCCCGCAGCACCGGTAAGGCCACCGCTGCACCGGTGCCCTCGCCCAGCCGCATTCGCAGGTCCACGATCGGATCCAGGCCGAGCTGGGCCAGCGCCAGCGCGTGCGCGGGTTCGGTCGAAAGGTGACCGGCCTGCCACCACAGTCGGGCGCCTGGGGCCAGCTGCTCGGCGACCAAAGCGGCGGCCGTCACCGCGATGCCATCCAGCAACAGCGGGGTACGTCTTACCGCGGCCTGCGCACAGAAGCCGGCCAGTCCAGCCAAATCGGCGCCGCCGCAACACCGCAGCGTTGCCACCGGATCGGATAACACGGGCTCGGCCCGGAACATCGCGTCGCGCACCGCCACGGTTTTGCGGGCCCACCCGGCGTCATCGATTCCGGTTCCGTAGCCGACCGCCGCGACCGGTTCGACGCCCGTCAGTGCAGCAACCAGAACCGTTGCCGCAGTGGTGTTTCCGATTCCTATATCACCTGCTATGAGAATATCGGCCCCGGCATCGACCTCCTGGTCGGCTATCTGCCGGCCGGCGTCAATCGCGTCGCGGGTTTGTTGCTCGGTGAGAGCGTCTTCTTTGGCGATGTCGCCGCTGCTGCGCCGCACCTTATGGGCGCCGATCTGCGTAGATAGCGGGTCGGCGTCCACGGCGAGGTCGACGACGCGCACCGTCGCCCCGGCGACGTCGGCCAGCGCGTTGATCGCCGCACCGCCGTCGGCGATGTTTGCGACCATCTGGCTGGTGACCTCCTGGGGGTAGGCCGACACCCCCGATCGGGCGACGCCGTGGTCCCCGGCGAACACCACAATCCGGGCGCGCTCGAATTGCCTTGGTGGACACTGCCCTTGACACGATGACACCCAGACCGAC
>Ga0210396_10004133_pt1 | contig 14229 bp, 11 predicted proteins | sample IncBWH17OmetaG_FD_155466 | JGI IMG/M metagenome (GOLD analysis project Ga0210396, IMG submission 155466) | Forest soil microbial communities from Barre Woods Harvard Forest LTER site, Petersham, Massachusetts, United States - Inc-BW-H-17-O ...
TTGTATCCGGGAGCGACGTCGGTGACGAGTGGACCCAAGGTATAAAACGGGGCCTCGAAACAGTGCTGAAGTTCGGCGTCCATATTCTCCTTGATGAGTTGCATTGGGACATGACCCGGCCCTTCAATCATCACTTGTACGTCGTGCTTCCATGCGCGTTCGGTTAGTTCTCCAAGCGTTCGCAATTCGGCGAATTGTGCTTCGTCGTTAGCGTCAAAGATTGAGCCGGGGCGTAGACCATCACCCAGACTAAAGGAGACATCATAAGCTTTCATAATTTCACAGACTTCGTCGAAGTGCGTGTAGAGAAAATTCTCTTCATGGTGGGCCAGGCACCATTTGGCCATGATCGAGCCACCCCGTGAAACGATCCCGGTCAAGCGTTTAGCAGTGAGCGGAATCCAACGCAAAAGCACACCTGCGTGCAGTGTGAAGTAGTCGACGCCCTGATCAGCTTGCTCCACAAGAGTGTCGCGAAACAGGTCCCAGGTTAACTCTTCGGCTTTTCCGCCAACCTTTTCGAGCGCCTGGTAGATGGGTACTGTGCCAACCGGGACCGGTGCGTTGCGGAGAATCCATTCCCTCGTTTCATGGATCTGCTTACCAGTGGAAAGGTCCATTATGGTATCGGCACCCCAATGGATAGCCGAAATCATTTTGTCCACTTCCTCTGTCAGCGATGAGCTGACGGCTGAATTCCCGATGTTTCCGTTGATCTTAACTTTGAAATTTCGGCCAATTATCATCGGTTCAAGCTCAGGGTGGTTAATGTTGGCTGGTATAATCGCGCGGCCGGCGGCCACTTCTGAGCGCACAAACTCGGGCGTGATTCGCTCAGGAACCAAAGCACCGAATGCCTGTCCTCGATGCTGGGAGAGAAGTGACGTGTAGGCAGGATCCGCTCTTAGTCGATCGAGTTCCAGCGATTCACGGAGAGCAACGAATTCCATCTCTGGCGTGACGATTCCTCTGCGCGCGTAGTGCATCTGGCTTACGTTGCAGCCGTTGCGGGCACGACGAGGCTTGGGTGACCACGGAAAGCGGACCTGAAGAGTTAGTAGGTCGTCTTGCCGTCGTTGAGTGTATGGGGAACTGTGCAGCCGCAGGAGTTCCGTATCTCCGCGTTCTTCGATCCAGTGATTACGAAGTTTAGGTAGGCCGCGGCCAATGACGATTTCAATTTCAGGATCAGTGTACGGACCAGATGTATCGTAAACTGGTATAGGCAGGTTTTCTTGAACGCGATCGCGATGATGTGTCGGCGAAAGGTAGATTTTGCGGTAAGGCACACGCAAGTCGTTGCGACTGCCTTGCAGGTACTGTTTGTGCGACCCTGGATAGGACGACTTGCGAGCAGTGGTATCGTTAATCATTGCAATTGCAACTGTCTCGGCGCGTTATTAGCCGAGGGCGTGATTTATTCCTACTTCAAAGAGTTATTTGCTCGTGGGACAACAGTCTTCGAAAGTCATACAATAGCAGGTCGCTGATGCGCTCGACGGTCACGTCCGCCGCGCCCGGATAGGCGGCCACTACTTTCGGATCGTTCGCGAACTGTCCCTGCCGCGGGAATACCGTGGTTACGCGATCTCCCCAGGCCTTCTTCAGCGCGGCGAGAATCCGCAGCTTGTCGTCCACCATGACGTAATGGTCAGCCGGGTAGCGCCGCTCGACATCTGCGAGTGCCTCCTCTTTGTGGACGTAAATGAGCACGTGGCCTTCGACCGTTTCGAAAATTCCGGAGCGTTCGACCTTGCGCGGCTGGAAGACAACATCACCGTCGGTGAGTATCACTGTCCTTCCCCAGGTGCGCAGTTTCTCCAGCACGTCGAGGGCGCCGGGATACAGGCGATTGGCGAACGGATAGTCCACTAGGTAGTTGGCCGCTGTCACAAGGTGCGGCTCATAGGGATGTTCCACGCGAAAGCGCTGGAGTGCGCCCAGGTAATCGCGGTAGCCGAGTTCGTTGAAGAGTTTCTCCTGAATGGTCCAGAAACGATCTCGGCACTCAGTACCGAATTCACGCTCAATGTGGCGCTTGAGATCGTCCTGGATGCGGTCATTTTCGAGCAACGTGTCGTCCACATCCACCAGGAAGACGATTGTGTTAGGAAGTTTCATAAAGCGGTTTTAATCGTCAAATCCGGTACTTCGCGGTGGCTGAGCACTGTCTCTCGTTACCTCTCATAGAAGGACTCGTATTTTCTTGAAATTGCCAGGCGTACCGTCTCGTCAGTTGCCGAAGTCGAGCACGACGCGCCCTTCGATCTGTCCCACGCGCATTCGGTCGAACACGCCGTTGATGTCCTCGAGCCGTTCCGTTTGAACCGTCGCTTTCACCGCGCCTTCGCCGGCGAAGGCCAATGCCTCCTGGAGGTCGAGCCTGGTTCCGACGATCGACCCGCGTAGAGTGATGCCATCAAGGACCATGTCGATGATCGGCAGCGGGAAAGAGCCCGGAGGCAGGCCGTTCAGGACGATTGTCCCGCCGCGACGGACCATGCCGAGAGCCTGCTCGAACGCCTTCGGGGAGGCGGCGGTCACGAGCACGCAGTGCGCTCCGCCGATTTCCTGCTTCAGGTATGTCATGGGGTCGGTGCCGCGGGCGTTGACGGTGACGACGGCGCCGACTCGGCGGGCCAGGTCGAGCTTGCGGTCGTCCACGTCGACCGCCGCGACGTTCAGGCCCATCGCCCTAGCATACTGGATGGCCACGTGCCCGAGGCCGCCGACACCCGAGACCACGACCCAGTCGCCCGGTTGGGTTCCCGACACCTTCAGGCCCTTGTACACGGTGATGCCCGCACACAGGATCGGCGCGATCTGAACGAAATCCACGTTGGAGGGCAGGCGGCCGACGTAATTGGCATCGGCGACCACATATTCGGCGAAGGCGCCGTTAACCGAGTACCCGGTGTTCTTCTGCGCCTCGCACAACGTTTCCCAGCCGGACCAGCAGTAGGTGCAGTGCCCACAGGCGGTGTGCAGCCATGGAACGCCGACCCGGTCGTCCTCGCTCAGGTGTGTCACGCCGGGGCCGACGGCCGCCACGTTCCCCACACCCTCATGGCCCGGGATGAACGGAAGGGTCGGCTTCACCGGCCAATCGCCGCGGACCGCATGCAGATCGGTCCCACACACCCCGCAGGCTCGGACCTTCACAAGCACCTGGCCGGGGCCTGGCTGAGGGATCGGCACATCCTCGATTGTCAGCGGTTTGCCGAAGTCGCGGACGACTGCTGCTTTCATTGTCTTTTTCATGACTCGGTGCGTCCAATTTTCATGCTCACATCAGAACAGGTTTCTGTTCCGGCGGCACATCTGGTTTTGGTAGTCGCAACTTTTCCGAGGCGCTGCTTTTAGGAAAGTGAAAGGTATTCAGTTCATGACTGAGGTCCTTTCAGCTAACAAAGATTATTTAAGTTTTAGACTTCACCATTCTGAACGGCATCACAAAAGTTATTGCCTGAATAAGCCGACTGACTGACTGTCCGCAGCGGCTTTATGTCACGAACCACGCAGCCAAAGCACGCAGGGACCCATACAGGTCCGCAGAAAACTCAAAGCAGGCCAAGACCGGTATTCCGGTTCTCTCTAAGTTTATTTCTGGGCGCGCTTGTCTTGAACATCTTCATCTCTCCATTCGTGGATCGGCCTAAGAGCGGGGCTCTTATTGAGACGTTGCTTATGACATTGATTTTGCTATGCGCCATACTGTCCATTGCCGGTGGACGCAGAGCGCTGCTGGGAGTTGTGTTGGTAGCACCTGCCGCAATAGGAGAATGGTTGAACTATTGGCGGCCAGAGCTGATGACCTACGTCCTGACCCGTGGAGCCGGCCTGCTCTTCATCGGCTTCGTAGTTGTTCAGCTTCTCCGCTTCATAGTCTATGCACCCCGCGTCGATTCCGAAGTCCTGTACGCGGCTATTGCCGGTTACTTGCTATCGGCGTTCGCCTGGTCTCTTGCTTATGCTCTATTGGACCGCCTGGACCCTGATTCTTTTGTTTTTACTCTCGGTTTGAAGTCCGGCCAATCTATGGATGGCTTCACCGGCCTATATTTTAGTTTCATTACCCTTAGCACCGTCGGGTATGGCGACATCATCCCGGTGTCGAAAGTAGCGCGAATGCTGGCGATGATGGAGGCGATTTTCGGCATGTTTTACGTGAGCCTGCTAATCGCTCGACTGGTCGCACTCTACTCCTCCAAAAGGCCGCTCGAAGTCGCAAACCGCGAGGAGATCATAAACAAGAAAAGAATCGGGTCCGACAACTCGCAAGCAAGCAGCAACACCCCAGAAGAATGAGGACTGGACCGGCGTGTCAGCATTTGCACAAAAAAAGTTCGCGCCTCATCCCAAATCGCCGATAGACTCAGCCAGTTCGTTCACCAGCCACTGCAGACCTTGATCCTGGTCCGCGGTCTGATCCCATAGCATCTCAATTTCCATGGTAATTGACGTGGTGGGCCGATCGAGCAACGCGAGTGGGGCGTTGGCTGCGGCCCAAAGCGCCAGCCGGCGCGGCAGCATGGCCACCATGTCGCCGAATTGGAGAAAAGGAGCGATCGCGGCTAAGTTGGGTACACAGACGGCAGCGCGACCGCGCGGTCCAACCTTTCCAAATTGGAATTCCTGCAAGGCGCTCTCAACCGAAACTCGTTTGCCATTTCCCCGCTCGCCGGTAAATCCGTCGATTTCGTTTTCCATGGTTCCGGTCGCCTCTACGACGACGTGTGGAAATTCGAGGAGTCGCTGTTTTGTCATTCTACCACGAGTCAAGGGATGCCCTGTGCGGACCGCGATTACCTCGTCCTCTTGCAGAAGTCTTGAACGACGTATGCCCGCGGGGAGCTCGCTGAATGAGCCTATTACCAGATCAGATCGACCTGTCTCAAGCTGTTGAACAACATCGATGTGATTTGATGGAAACACTCGCAGGTCAACATTCGGCGCGCTCTTCGCTAACCTTTTGACCAAAGACGGAAGGATGACCACGCAAGGATAATCAGTCGCCCAGACGCGGAAAGTCCGCAAAGCCTCCGGCGGCACAGACTCCTTTCCAGTCAAAGCCAACTCAAGTTTCTCCAATCCTTCCCGAACGGCTGAGGCCAACTCAAGCGCGCGTTGCGTTGGTTGCATACCGGACTCGGTCGGAATGAAGAGCTCATCGCCGATCGATTGGCGCAGCCTGTTCAAAGCGTGACTGACCGCCGAGGGAGTCACCGAAAGTATTTGGCTCGCCTTACGCACGCTGCGATGCAGCATCATCGCATCGAACAGCAGGCACACATTGAGGTCGATCATGCGAAGCTGCACGCTGTCCGCCCTGACATAATCTCGGCACTTTTGAGTCTCGCTTTTCTCTAGCGCTCTCAGCTGTCCTTGCACCGCCGAACTAAATCGCCCCGAAGATTTTGTGTCACCCATCTCTACCGTCACCCGTTCACTGAGCATCGTTCACCTCTTTCAAACTGCGGTTACTAGCGGTCCGAGAAACAAATCTAATTGGTCGAAGACGGCCTTCTGAATCTGCCTCCTTGAGTTTTCGTCGTAACCGTCCCAATTCAAGCGGCGTCGAACGGTTTCACGGCCCGCAAGAAAAATCTGAATTTGTCCGACTAACATATGGGTTCGTAAAATCACGTTTGGATCCGTTGGTTCTTTTTGTAGAATGACCGCCAAGAGAGCTGAGAGAATCTCGTGGACATGGCGGATCCAGCGCTCATAGAGGAGCTGGAACCCTTTTGTGGGCTGCATCTGTTCTCGAATCATGATTCTGGCCCAGGTAGTGGCTGCGTTGTCTTCCAGCAGGACTTGGAGATAAACCCCAAATAGAGTTTTGATCTGGTTGACCGCCTCCTTTGGGGTTAACTGCTCTTTTTGCAACGTGTCGCTAATCCGACGCAAAGCCGGGCGCACGCGGCTGGCCTTATGGTTTATCACGTGCTCAATGACTGCGAGGTAAAGACCTTCCTTGCCGCCAAAGTAGTAAGGGATGGCGGCCTGATTAACCCCCGCGCGCTCGGCGAGTTGTCGAGTCGTGGCGCCTTCGAGGTTAAACGTGCCAAAAATTTCCAACCCAGCCTTGATCAACCGTTGTTTAGCGTCCAACCCCGATTCCGCAGCGAGACAATTATTCATTTGAATCAATCAAATCATCTATTCATTTGAACAGCTTCTGGTTTATGAAACCGCTGTTCGATCGGCACGACCACTAGCATAACGAAGTGTTTCCACCGGTGCGGGAGGGATTAATCCTTAACCGGCCAAAAGAGTAAGTAATGACGTCCGCGCTAATTCGTATGCTCGAGAGAAATGAAAACGACACACTTCTAACTCAATTTCGTCCCTTGGCGTATACAGGAGCACGGTACCAGCTGGCATCAGAGCGTGTGATGCGAGGTAGTGTGGCTCCGCCCACCCGCGAACGATAGCCCAATGCGCCGTTACTAAAGGCAAGGTCAAATTAATGTTCGCCGCATCCAAATAGACCTCGGCAAACTTCTTTACAGCGGTTTCCGCTAAGGAACCGTTTGTACCTTGACCCTGCCTTAAGTGGATGCACATCAAGTCCGGAAAGCTTTCAAGTGATGGAGTAGACTCGACATTAGGCCAGCCTAGTACCTCGGCGATTAACTCGCGAAAATATCTAACATCGCCGTTACCATCACATTGAATATGCAGTGGCCCACAGATCGTTTTAGGTCTTATTCGTTTTCTTGTCGGGATACTTTCCTTTTGACTACAAAACTGCCCTGTTACTAACATAGCTCTAACAACCTTTCATTCTAAGCGGCCCACCAGGTTTACCAGCGTGCCGCCCACGTAGGCTAACAGGGCTGTTTACCGATGTCTTCAATGATCTTGCGGGTTTTGACAGCTTCTTGCGGAATTATGAGAACTGTCGCGGAGAGAGTCAGGCGGTCCGCTTAAAATTAAAGCGACAGCAGAGTTTGCCGCCAATGTGAACAAAAGACCTAATCAGTGGGAGAAAGGGTCAGCAACCAAATTCTGAAAGTCTTAATCCACTGGATTCGAGACTCGGTCTGCCGGTTGCGTCCTCCCGAAACCGTCGCGGTGTGACGCCGGCGACCCGCTTAAAGTGAAAGCAAAAATGGCTTTGATTCGCGAAACCAGAACGGAATGCGACCTCGGACAGGCCGAGTCCGTCATTTGTCCGCAGGAGATGCTGTGCTCGTTCAATCCGGCGTGTGATTACAAACTGGTGCGGCGCCAACCCGGTAGCTGCTTTAAACTGCCGAGCGAAGTGATAGGAGCTGAGATGAACAACCGCCGCCATTTCCTCCAGCGTTGGACTGCCTTGGAGGTTTTCCATTATGTACTCAATGACCATGCGAAGCTTGTGGCTTGGAAGTGCACCGTCCACCAGCGCATCGTACCTGCGGTGACCCGTAATATGACGAATCAGGTGAACGGCCAAGACATTGGCGAATGACTCAACCAAGACAGAGCCTCCAACACCGCCGGCCCCCAATTCAGCATCCACAGCAATCATCGCGGAGCGGAGTTCGGGTACGTTCAAGCTATAGAGCGGCCGCAGCAACGTCCGACTTGGATCGAAGTCGAATGACTCGGTCGCGACCCGCGCGACCAAGCTCGGCTCAAGATAAATGACGAGCGCGTCCATGCTCCCCTGCCAACGCTGCCACACAGAACTCTCGGCTGGCAGCACCAGGATCGAACGAGGGTAAAGCGGCCTGTCCCGCTTCACTCCCTCACTCCGCAGGTAAAACTTTTCCGCCGGCCGGATTGTGAAGACAAGCCCATGCCGGTGCGCGGGAGGCAACCTGTATTCAACAGTGTCGGACATGGTACGGTAACGAACCGCTTGGAGCCCCTTCCATCCCATGCCGTAGCTCGTCGCACTCGGGACAAGCGGGATCAGTTTCTGCCGCGCCTCCAATTCCGGGAGACTGTTTTCCTCTTTTTGCGTCACTGTAATATGTCCTCGTCCACCGACATGCTTGTAGGGTCTACATCATCTACCGATCTGCATTTTACCTGATCCCCGAGATACATTGACACGCATTATATTGATATCAATATACTCTTAATCAATAGAACGATCTAGTACCCGATTGCCGATTCATGATTTACCTATGTCAGAAGACATTCGCGGTGTTGATAATTGGTTGATCATAATGAAGGCGTTTCAGGCGATGGATATCTATGCCTCGCGCTTAGCGCGCGGAGGGAGTCCCTCGATGAAATCAGGTAGATCCGGCGGATTAGACACTAAACCTCCGCTCGCATGCGGATTTGCCACTCAACCGAGATCTCCGATAGACTCAGCCAGTTCGTTCACTAGCCACCGCAGATCTTGATCTTGGTCCGCGCCTTGTTCCCACAACATCTCGATTTCGATGGTCACCGACCTGTAAGGCGGATCGAGCAACACGATGGGGGTGCTGGTTGCCGCCCAAAGCGCAATCCGGCGCGGTAGCATCGCGACCATGTCGCTCATTTGGAGGAAAGGAGCAACTGCGGCAAAGTCAGGCACGCAGACGGCCGCGCGACCGCCCGGACTGATCCTTCCATATTGGAATTCTTGCAAGGCGCTCTCAATCGAAACTTGTTTGTCCTTTCTCTCCTCCTCGGCAAATCCATCGGTTTCATTTTCCGTGGTTCCGGTCGATTCGACAACGACGTGTGGAAATTCGAGGAGCCGCTCTTTAGTCACCCTACCACGAGTCAAGGGATGGCCTGAGCGGACTGCGATTACCTCATCCTCTCGCAGAAGGCTTGACCGACGTACGCCAGCCGGCAGCTCCGTGAATGAACCGATCACCAGATCAGCCCGACCTTTCTCAAGCTGTTGAACAACATCTACGTGATTGGAAGAAAACACGCGCAGGTCGACATTCGGCGCTCTTTTCGCTAGCCTTTTGATCAAAGACGGAAGGATGACCACACAAGGATAATCGGTCGTCCCGATGCGGAAAGTCCGTAGGGCCTCCGGCGGCGCAGACTCTTTCCCGTTCAAAACCAACTCAAGTTTCTCCAATCCTTCCCGAACGGCTGAGGCCAACTCAAGCGCGCGCTGCGTTGGCTGCATGCCAGACTCGCTCGGAACGAAGAGCTCATCGCCAATCGACTGGCGCAGCCTGTTCAAGGCGTGACTGACTGCCGACGGAGTTACTGAAAGTATTTGGCTCGCCTTACGCACGCTGCGATGCAGCATCATTGCGTCAAACACCCGGAACAGATTGAGGTCGATCATGCCAAGGTGCCCGCAGGCCACCTTACTACAGTTCTCGAACTCCTTAGCATCGCCTTTCTCCACCGCTCTCAGGTGCCCCTGCCCGCCCAAATTCAATCCCCGCGAAGCTTTTGTGCCGTCCTTCGCTATCGTCAGATGTTCACTGGGCATTGTTTCTTGGATCTCTCAAGCTGGATCCATGCCAGCGTTCAGAAGCATTTTCGTGCGCAGGCAAGCTAAGGTCTTGGGTGCTCGCTAGTGAAGTATAACTCCAGACTTCGTGAGGTAGTTAGTAAGTTGCCCGCTGTCCGAGTTTTCGAACCGCAGTTCGAATGGCCGAATCTTGGGTCCATTAAACCAACCGAAACAGAGCGATGACGGTGCAGCCTTTTGAGTATGCCGGCTTGGGATAAAATCTAAGAGCTGCTCAGGAAGATAAGGACCGGAGGAAACAACTGGTTTTATTGTTATATCTCAGAGTGCATTCGCGATAAATCGAGAATTTGCGAGAATTCGCGAATTTCTCCCAACACCTCCCTATGTCTTTTGCGGAATGCAGATAGAAGAGGCTTGAAAGGAGAACCAACATAAGAAAGATTGCGATCAGTCGAAATATCAGCCGGCGGGGCAGTTACTCGGAAAGGCAGCCTGACTCGTCAGTAAAGTCCCTGGTTATCCTTAGAAACATTCACCTTGCCGGAGTAGTGCCGTTGAATGATAACGAGATAACAGACCGCCAGGATCAGTGCAGGAAACCACCAGGCGGCGGCAATCCCAAGACTATAGTCCGGCGCGGCGCAATCAGCGGCGGTTAGTCGAAGGTTGGCATCGGTTGTCGAGAAGAGCACGACTGGAAACAGTGCAGCAGCTCCAGTCAGTAGAACTCCAAACAGGACAAACGTGGACCCCAGGAGCGCCAGGTATTCGCGTTGGTGAAGGAAGCCGTTAACCAATGCGTACGCGCCGGCAATGCAGATAACCAGCATCACCCAAGCCACGGGTCGAACTGGAATTCCCCCCAACAGTTCCGGGCGAACGACCCAAGTAAGCACCGTAATGATGACGAAAGCGGGGATCACTGCTACCCAGAGCTTGCGAGCCAGTTTGACCGAGCGTTCGTGGACCGGCCCCGTAGTTTTCATGGTTAGATAGGTTGCTCCGTGCGCGGTCAAGATGAGGACACCAAACAACGCCACTGGTACGGTGTACCAATCCAGCAAACCGACGTTCCCATGGATACTGAAATTGGTGAAAAAAGGCAGATAAAATGTCCCCTCACTAGTGAGCGGTACTCCCCGCCCGACATTGCCCAATGCCGCGCTAAATAACACTGCCAGCAAAACGTTGCTAAAAACGAAAACCGCGTCCCAAAATTCCTGCCAAAGCCGGTCGCCCATATGGCCGCCAACTTCGATAGAGATGCCGCGCAGCAACAGACACCAAAGAACCAGCATCAAGGCCAGATAACACCCGGAAAAAGAGGCTGACATCAACCGAGGAAAGGCCAATATCATTACCCCTCCAGTTCCAACCAACCAGACTTCGTGCCAAGACCACAACGGTCCGATGGCAGCGATCACTTGCCGCCTTTCTTGCTGATTGCGAGCTACTATCCAATGCAGGATGCCGGCCCCAAAATTACGACCATCCAACACAATATAGGTCGTCAACATGAACGCCAGAATTCCGTACCAGAGAGTGATCATACCGGCACCTCCGGGCCCGCGGACACGGCATGTTCAGCGTCCGGACCCTTATAAATCTCGCGGCCGGTAAGATAAAGAAAGAGAAGGCCGAGCACAAAGTAAAGTCCGACAAAACCGATGAGGGTAAAGATAGTATCGCCAGCGCTAACAACCTGGCTATAGCCGCTGTTAGTCCGTAACAAGCCATGAATTAGCCATGGTTGCCGCCCCATCTCGGCGGTCATCCAACCCAAGCTAGTGGCAATATAAGGGAACGGAAACGCTAACATAAGTACCCAAAGAAGAGCAGTGCTTGATTCCAAGCGGCCGCGCCAGCGTTTCCAGTTGGCCCAGGCCATCACCAGGATAAAAATCGTGCCCAGCGTGATCATGAGATGGAACGCGTAGTAGACTAGCTCAATGTTGTCGGGCCACTCGTCCTTGGGAAACTCATCGAGACCTCTGACATAACTCTGGAAGGTTCCGTAGGCTAGGAAACTCAATGCGCCCGGGAGTCCGATGGGATTTTCTAGGCGCTGTTGACTAACGTTCGGTTGACCGATCATGGAGACATCAGCGAGACGCTCACCGTGGAAAAGCCCTTCCATCGAGGCCAAGGTTGCCGGCTGATAGGCTCCGACCATCTTCGCTTGTGAGTCACCCGTCGGAAATGCGACCAGTACGGAGGCAACCAGGCCAACTAGTGTTCCGGTTTTCAGGTAAACACTGGCTTGCTCGGAATGCCTCCCGCGCAAAGCGTAAAATGCTCCCAATGCGGAGATGGCAAAGGACCCGGTGACCAACGCTGCGCACTGATTATGAGCGTACTGAACCAAGGCCCAGGGATTGAGAAGGAACGCTCCAACGTCCACCAATTCAAGGGTGCCATTCGGCGCGATCGCGTATCCGACTGGATGCTGCATAAAGGCGTTGGTGACCAGGATAAAAAAACCGGACAGCCAGCTGCCCGTAGCAACGGCGACCGCTGTTAAGAAATGGGTCCGCGGCCCGAGCCGTTTCTCGCCCCAGATGAACGCTCCTATGAATGCACTCTCAAGGAAAAATGCGAACATGCCCTCCATAGCCAAGGTTTGGCCAATGACCGCCCCGGAATACTTGGAGAACGCCGCCCAATTTGTCCCGAATTGGAATTCCATGGGAATTCCCGTGACGACCCCTACCGCAAAGTTTAAACCGAAAATTCTAGCCCAGAACCGCGCCGCTCGGTTGTATTTTTCGTCTCCAGTTCGTAAAGCCCGCCATTTCCAATAGACCATGAACCAAGCAAGTCCCATGGTGAGTTGCGGAAATAGATAATGGTAAGTGATGGTGAACGCGAAATGAAGGCGATGCCAAAGAGCCGGGTCGGTAAGCGTGTTATCCATGTTATGCGCTTCGTAAAAAATTCCAGGTAGGACGAGCTCGTGCTCGTCCGCATTTAGGCTCCCGACATGTTCGCAGTCCCGGTTCCGAATTTACCGGATGAGCAGGAGCTCATCCCTACCGGGGAACTTAACGGAATCACGAACAAGCGAGCAAGTTACTGAGCACTTTCTCACGATTTTTACGGAAGCTGGACAATCTAGGTAATACCGCTCTGCTCTCGGTCAATGCTCTCACCCATTCGATGCACTTAATGCTTGCTCAGGGCAGGCTTCTCACCTCTCACCAATCACCAATCACTTCTTAACTAGCCGGCCCCCAATTTTCGCAACGGCCGCCTCGCTCGCAGATCACGCTCGATAAACTCAAGAGGCACTCCCTTGGTTTCTGGAACAAAGCGAAAGCAAAACCAAACACCAACTCCGCAGAGCACAGCGTACAGTATAAAGGTCCAAACGCTGCCGAGTGCATTTAGCAAGCTCAAGAAGGTCAGTGACACAATAAAATTGCTAAGCCAATTCGCCATGGTGGCAACACTGGCCGCCTGACCGCGAACGTTGAGCGGGAAAATCTCGGAAATTAAGAGCCAGAAAACTGGGCCCAGGCCAATCGCAAAAGAAGCGATATAGAGCGCCAGACTGAGCACGCCGATGAATTTTAAGGCTGCGCCGCCAACCGCAAATCCGATACCAAGCGCAGCCAACGCGACGCCCATCCCGCTAAGGCTGATCAGCAATAATGGCCGCCGTCCCACCTTATCGATGAGAGGTATCGAAACCACGGTCATCAAAACGTTCACTACACCAACACCTGCAGTAGCAACAATGGCAGCTTCATTCGAATGAAATCCAGCCGCCTGGAAAATGGTAGGAGCATAATAAATTACGGTATTGATCCCCGTGATTTGTTGAATAACGGCTAGCGCAATACCACAGAAAAGGACTGGCCGCACAAAGGGTGAAAACAGATCCGCGAGGCTGCCGTGACCCGGCTCTGCATGTTCCAAAATTTCATTAACCTCCGGCATGACATCTTGGGTTCCGCGAATCCGGGTCAAGACGTTGATGGCCTCTTGCTTACGCCGGTGGAGCAATAGCCAACGGGGGCTTTCCGGGAGCATGACAATTCCTATTCCTAGCACGATGGCAGGGATAGCGCCGAAGGCGAACATGAGCCGCCAGCCATCACTTGGAGCGAAAACGGCGTCGACTACGTACGCTAATAAGATACCACTGGTAATAGCAAGTTGGTTTAGCGTAACCAGCGCGCCGCGCAGATTCGGCGGCGCCATTTCACTGATGTAGAGAGGGGCCGTATAGGAAGCTACACCGATAGCGACACCCACCGCTAGGCGTCCCACGATTAATAACGGTATATTTCCGGCAACGGCGCAGAGAATTGAGCCCACGGTAAAGATCACCGCGGTAATGAGAATCGCTCGTTTCCGCCCGAGCACGTCCGTAAAACGGCCGCTCAGGGTTGAACCGCACACTGCGCCCACCAGAGCCGCGCTAACTAACACCTCTTCTGCAAACGGCGATAACCCAAATGCTCCCTTAATGAAAAGAATAGCGCCGGAAATGACGCCGGTATCGAACCCGAAAAGAAGCCCGGCCAACGCCGCGGTTCCAGCAACAATTTTAACGAAACCCCGGGATTGCTTTGCTCCGGGCATCTCGAGACTCTGGGTAGTTGATTCCATAAGCTGATCACCGATTTGCGACCGCTGCGGGTGCTTCTGTCGCCGGCTTGGCTGCCGTTTCTGACGCCGGCGTCGTGCGGTGGTTGACGATAATTCGAGAGCCGCGCAGGTCCGTTATATACGTCCAAACCCACTGCACAAAAACACTCACCCGTAGGCTACTCTGGGCCAAGAATTCGAGATGGATGGCAGCCCACGCCATCCAGGCCAGAAAGCCGCTGATTGCCACCTTGCCC
>Ga0210396_10004134_pt1 | contig 14229 bp, 13 predicted proteins | sample IncBWH17OmetaG_FD_155466 | JGI IMG/M metagenome (GOLD analysis project Ga0210396, IMG submission 155466) | Forest soil microbial communities from Barre Woods Harvard Forest LTER site, Petersham, Massachusetts, United States - Inc-BW-H-17-O ...
CGCGGCCGCGGGTCGGCGAGTTTGGCGGCGGGGGTGTCTTGGTCACGGCCCGCTCGGCCCGGTTCTTTCACGCCCATCAATGGGTAGAGCGACAGACCGCCGCGTTTGCCCGCCGCCGCCCCGGTTAGCGCCTCCGCCGCCGGCCGCATTTCCTTTCAATTTCCATCGCCAAGCAGCCCGCCTCCGGGGTGCCGTCCCCGCGTCCGACCCGTTTTTTCCCGCCGGGTTCGCATGCGGACACCGGCGGCAAAGGAGATCCCATGTCCATCATTCCGGCACATTGTCTTTCCAGTTCCGACCTCAGGCGTCTGGGGAACAACCTGGGCACTGCGGCAAGCAACTCCCTGCGCCACCGTTTCCGCCGCGCTGAGCTGGCCGCCGTCAACCGCTCGCTGGCGATCGTGGGCGAGCAAGTCAGAACACTTCACCGACCCCGTCCCCAGGTTCTCCACGCCTGATCCACGTTTCCCCAACAACAAACCCGACAGGAGTTCTTCATGGCCAAGGATACTTCCGACCCGCCGCCAGTGCGGATCACGCTGTACTGTTGCCAACATGGCACTGACAAGGTTTATCAGGCGGCGATCGAGCCGTCCGCTGGCGGTTACGTCGTCAACTATGCCTTTGGTCGCCGTGGTTCGACCCTGCAAACGGGCTGTAAGACTGCCGCGCCGGTGGGCTACGCGCAAGCCAAGAGACTTTACGATCAGCTGGTACGCTCGAAGACCGCCAAGGGCTACAGTCCCGGAGCCCAGGGCACACCCTACCACCAGACGGATCGGGAGCAGCACCCTGCCGCAGCTGCTCAACGCCATCACCGAAACACAGCTCGGCAAGTACCTGGCCGACGACGATTGGTGGATGCAGGAGAAGTTCGACGGCCGGCGGCTTTTGATCCGCAAAGAGCTCGACCGGATCGCCGCGATCAACCGCAAAGGCCTGAGCGTCGCTCTGCCGGACTCGATTCGAGCCGCGGTGCTGACGCTTGGCGCCGGCTATTGCCTCTTGGACGGGGAGGCGGTGGGGGAGGTGTATCAGGCGTTTGACCTGCTCAGCAAGGACGGGCAAGACCTGCGGACCCGTGCTTATGCCAGTCGCTATGAGCAGCTGACCCGCCTGCTCGACCCCGCCCTGAGCAAGTGCCTGTGCTATGCCGAGTCGGCCCGCGATGCCGGCACCAAGGCTTGCCTGCTCCACCAATTGCGGCTGCGCCAGCGCGAAGGGGCGGTCTTCAAGGACAGCACCGCCCCCTACACCTCTGGCCGTCCGGCCCAGGGCGGCAGCCAGCTGAAGCTCAAGTTCTACGCCACCGCTTCCTGCCGGGTCGCCGCCATCCATCGCGGCAAGCGGAGCGTGACGATGGAGCTGATCGATGCGGCGCAGAGCGTGGCCGTCGGCAACGTCACGATTCCCGCCAACCTGCCTGTCCCCCAAGTCGGTACGGTGATCGAGGTGCGCTACCTGTACGCCTATCGCGGCGGCAGCCTCTTTCAGCCCGTCTACCTGCGCCAGCGCGACGACCTCGACGCCGGCGCCTGCACCCTCAACCAGCTCAAGTTCAAATCCGAGGACGAAGCGGACGAATCCTGAGCCGTGTCGGTCACCGCGATGGCGAAATCGCCGGTGCGATTCGCCGCGATCCAATTGTTCCCATTCAAAAACCCTCTACGGAGTTTCAACATGTTGCAGCAAACCCAACGCATCGAGCAGACCGCCGGCGCCAGCGCTCCTGCCGCAGCACCCCCGCCCCCCGCGGCCCCCTGGCTGGGGCTGGGGCTGAACGTTCAGGAAGCCGTCGACAGCCGCCAGGCGATCGCGCTGGCTGGCCTGGACTGGCAGGTGGACCAGTGGCCCATCGCCGTCCTCCCGCCCAGCGGCGCTGCCCCGATCGCCGCCCGGAGCTTCGTCGCCAACGTCCGCACCGACACCCGCGGTGTGCTGGGCATCGTGACTCGCAAGTACCAGCCGTTTCAAAATCGCGATGCCTTCGCCTTTGCCGACGCCATCGTCGGTGAAGGCCACGCCCGCTACGAAACCGCCGGCGCCCTGCGCGGCGGGAGGCGGGTGTGGATGCTCCTCAAGCTCCCCGGTCCGCTCTCGGCCGGCATGTCCGATCTCATCCAGCCGTACCTGCTGGTCTACAACACCTTCGATGGCAGCTCCTGCCTGCGAGCGCTGCTGACCAGCATCCGCGTCATCTGCCAGAACTCGTTGAACCTGGCACTGGCCACCGGCCGCGGGGAAGGAATCACCGTCCGTCACAGCGGCGAGCTGGCAAGCCGCGTGGACCAGGCCCGCCAGACGCTCGGCCTGGTCCGCAAGCGGCTGGATCATTTCGCGCATGAGATTAGGACCTTTCGGCGCACCGCGATGACCACCGAGCGCCTCGAGCACTATTTCCAGGCGCTGCTTCCCGAGCTTTCCGGCGACGCCGGCGAGCGGGAGCGGGCCAACCGCCGCAAGGCACTGGACGCGCTGCACGCCAACTTCGCGGATCCGACCAACAACCTTGCGGGCATGCGCGGCTCTTTGTGGGCGGCGCTCAACGCCGCCACCGCGTTTGCCGACCACCAGCGCCGCTTCCGCGGCCAGGACCAGCAGGCCCGCGCCGAGAATCGCCTGGACTCGATCTGGTTCGGCAGCGGCAACGACTTCAAACAGGCCGCCTACCGCTCGGCCCTGGAGCTGGCAAACCTGAACTGAATTCTGCCCCCGGGCGGCTCGCGGATCGTGTCCCAGCCGCCCGGGCGGCTTTCCATCCCAACCGGTGAGGTGCAGATGCGGGCGATCGCAATCGGACTTTTCCTGCTGTACGTGCTGCTGGCGCTGATCGTCTGCCTGGACCGCTCCTGCGCGGTCCAGCAGGCGGACGGCCCAAGGAAGGTAAAGGACCATGAAAAAAATGTTCTGGCGGAGCGCCGCCACGATCCTGCTGTTCTCGGCGGCGATCCTGGGCTGGTGGATCCGGCCAGGCGGCCGGGAAGCGATCGATCCCCAGCTGCTGGGCCGGCAGCTGCTGACGGTCGAGCGGATTCAGAGCCTTTCGGAGCTGACGACGCTCAAAGTGGATGTGGCCGATGCCCGGGTGACCCGCCTTCAAGGCCGCACCGGCAGTGTGCAAGCCGTGCTGGTGGTCCAGGGCGAGGTGATCATCGGGGTCGACTTGGCCTCGGCTCGCTTTGAACAAGTGAATCGAACTCACAACTCCGCCGTTTTGGTCCTGCCCGACCCCAAGGTGCAGTCGATGGGATTGGACCACGAGCGGACCAAACTGATCGGCGTCTGGCAGGGGGGTCTCTGGGAAATCGTGCCGGGGGGTCAGGAGGCGGACACGGCGGCGGTCAACCTGGGATACCGCGATGCCCAGCGGGCACTGGGAACCCTGGCCGGCGATCGGGCGCTGCTGGACCGCGCGCGGCGCCAGGCCCAGGACGTTCTCCAAGCCTTCTTTATCGCGTTGGGGTGGGACGTGACCATCCGCTGGGCGAACCAGACTCCGTCAGAGAATCAGTAAGTTCGCCCAGGGAGAACAAACCGGCAGCGAAGCGGGCGGGGAGTCGACCACACTCGGCCCTGCCTTCGGGAAGACCGCCCGACGCGCGCGATTGCGGCGCCCGCTTCGTTTTTTTAGCGATCGGCTCCCCAATTTTGCAAATTGAGTCTAAGGTCAAGGCTCTCTTCGCCGGCGTATCAGTCAGGCTCTTTTCTATCTGCGCGCTGACGCGATGATTCGATGGCCGCGCGTCAAACGCTTTAGCGGTCTCCCTGCCGTCGATGCGCGATCAGAAGCCCACGCCATGGGCTGACTACCGCCGCGTCGCGGGATCCCCTTCACCAGTCCATCGACCCGGGCTCTTGGCGATTGGTCCGCACCGCGGAAAGCTCAGACTACCGCCCGATGGAGAGGCAAGCCGCCGAGTGAGGCGGCAAGCTGCAGATTGACGGCGTTTTGCGGCAAAGCCGATACTGGGAAACAAAAGACCCCCGGCAGTGGCCGGGGGCCGTCGGCGGTTGCAAAGGACGTGCATGCATCCTCGCCGTACAGTACGGCACCACTGACGGCGGCAATATTACACGACGATTACATGAGTGTCGATACAATTGGTTCTAGGGTAAAGACCCTAGACGCGGTTCGCTGCGATCGTGCCGCTCGCAGAATTCCTGCCATCAGTTCGGCGGAAAGCTTGGCGGCGCATTCCCGCAATACCCGCGAGGCTTCGATCGGAGAAGGGTCCGGATTTCTTGAGCGCCGCCTTCCTCATCGCAGCGCAAACCTCGCGAATCGCCGTCTCGCCGGATCGGCCTTCTCAAACGCCGCCCTCGCTTCGCCAATTCTGTAACCCTTCTGTTTCCCTTCGGCCCTTGTAGCCCATTTCCGCTGCCGGGCCGTTGGGCCCGGGGCAATCTCTTTTTTCCAACCCCGTCTTACAGGAGGTTCTCATGCCCTTGTGCATCAACGTCGGTCTGAACCGCAAAGCATCCCAGGACTATCAGAGCAGCGGCGCCTCGATCAACATCACTGCCGAGCTGGACGCCACCCTGCTGAGCAAGCCCCAGGCGCTGCAGGAGGCGATCGACGGTCTGTACGAGCAGGCCCGCGTGGCGCTGGACCGCCAATCGCCTTTAACCCCGCCGGGCGGCCCCCCTCAGGCCGCTGAGCTTCCTGCGCGGGGCAACGGTCACGCCGGTGGCGGCGCCAACGGCCATGCCGGCAGCGGCGCCCGTCCGATCACCCCGCGGCAGCGCTCGGCCATCCTCTCGATCGCCAGGCAAGCGGACCTGGACGCCGCCGCCAGCGCCCGCCGGACGTTCGGCGTCGAGCTGGACCAGCTTACGACCCGCCAGGCCTCAAAGCTCATCGACAGCCTCAAAGAATGAGGGGGACACGGCCGCGGAAGTGCCACGGCGCGGGTTGCCCGGACCACGGGGGCATCATCCAAGGCGGAGAATAATTGTCTTTACTATCATTGACCTAGACAAAGGCGCCCACCCGCCTTTGCTCCGACCGACCGGAGGTCGCTAAGTTTTTTTCACGTTGCAGCGATAGATTAGTTGTATTTACTTTTTCACAATGTTAGGATGATCGATCATGGCTCATTTGCGGCCATGGCATCCTCTTCCGCCGGACCCGGCAGCGCACGCAAGAAACTGAAAAATGGCTCTAACGGCAGCGGGCACGGGCACGGGCCTGGGACGGGGCGATTGCCATGGCAGGGCTCACAGACATAAACTGTTATCGGATATGGCGTAACGGCAAAAAGCTCGAACCCTCTCGCGCTGGCGTCCCCGGAAAAAGGGTGTTTGGACAAACGAACCCAAGCCAGCGTCCCCAGGGTCGGGGACCCAGCGCGTAGCGGTGAGCGATGCTCGGAGGGGGCGCCAGGAAATGCCCACGGGTTCGCAGGGGCCGCCGCGGAGAGGTTGGCGCCATCGGGCCGTTAACGTACGGAAAGTGACCTGCAGCCGCCGGTCAGCACGAGGCGAGTGCGGTGCGCTCACGTCTCGCCCGCTCAGGCCCCAGCGCGTACACTAAAAAAAAGAGAGGGCGGCACCAGGCCGCCGGGCTGAAACTTTGTTGTGGTGCCCATGAGCGATCCCATCAAACTTGCTGTGCTTGTCAGCGGGTCGGGGACGACCCTCCAGAACCTGATCGACCGAATCGCCTCGCGGCAATTGAACGCCCAGATTTCCCTGGTCCTCGGGTCGCGTCCTGGGTTGACGGGGTTGCAGCGGGCCAGAGACGCCGGGCTACCCTGCGAAGTTGTCGATCGAAAAGAACACCCCGACTGCCTCAGCTTCAGCCGTCAAATCTTTGGGCGCATCGATAAGGCGCACGTCGACCTGGTCTGTCTGGCCGGCTGGCTTTGTCTGCTGGAGATTCCGCCACAATACCGCAGCTGCGTGATGAACATTCATCCGGCGCTGCTCCCCGCGTTCGGCGGCAAGGGGATGTACGGACTCAAGGTCCACGAAGCCGTGCTGGCGCACGGCTGCAAGATCAGCGGGTGCACCGTTCACTTCGTTGACGAGGTCTACGATACCGGCCCGATCATCCTTCAGCGCGCCTGCCCGGTCCTGGAAGACGACACACCCCAGACGCTGGCCCACCGCGTTTTCGAGGAAGAGAAAATCGCCTACCCGCAGGCGATCAGCTTATTCGCACAGGGCCGGTTGAAGGTGGAAGGCCGCAGGGTGCGCATAGATCCACAGTAGTTTTCCACCGTCAGGCCATCCTACTGGAAGCAATTCATTGGCCGAGTTCCCGGCTGCGCGCGGCGGCGGCCTTGATCGCCTCGACCGTGATCCCCGCCCAATCGTGTTGCTCCAGATGGGTGAGAGCGGCGAGCGTCGTGCCTCCCGGGCTGGTCACGCGGCGGCGCAGCTCCGCGGGCGGCTCCTGCGAGCTGGATAACATCGTCGCCGCACCCAGCGCCGTTCTGATCGCCAACTGCCGCGAATGCTCCGGGCTCAGTCCCAGATCTTCTGCGGCGCGGATCATCTGCTCGACGAGATAGAAAATGTAAGCCGGCCCCGACCCGCTGACGGCAGTGACCGCGTCAAGCTGTTCCTCGCCCACCTCGATGACCGTGGCGCCGGCCTCAAACAGACGCCAAGCCCGCTGCGCATCGTCCAGGGTCGCGTTCCGCCCGCGGGCCAGGGCGACGATCCCCTGGCCAATCAGCATCGGCGTGTTGGGCATCGTCCGGATGACGCGCCACCCCACGGCTTCCCCCAGATGCTTCTCGATCGAGCGCGTGCTAACGCCGGCGGCGATCGAGACGATCAGCGCCTCGTGGCCGAGCACATCCGCGATCCCGCCCAGCACGCCGGCCATCTGCTGCGGCTTGACGCTCAGCAACAGCGTTCGCGCCGAAGCGGCGACCTCGCGATTGTCCGCCGCCGCCCGAATCCCCAGTTTCGAGGTGAAGACCGCCCGCCGCTCCGGCGAAACATCGGCGGCCAGGATTTGCCCGGCGTCCAGGACGCCGGCACGGATGATCCCGCCGGCAATCGCCTCGGCCATGTTCCCGGCGCCCAGTATTCCTAATTCGATCGTCATGCGCGGGAAATTCTCAACACCCGCCAACCCAGGTCAAATCACAGCTCCGCCGGGCGCAGATTTCGCGAGTCAACCGGAAGTTCAGCGGTGTGCAGATCGGCCCACATCGCGGCCTCGGCGTCCAGCGGGCTTTTGATGTTGTAAGCCTGATACGCGATCATTTCACCGATCCGGACGATCAGGTTGGCCAGGCGTTCGCCCGCCGTCCAGTGATCGCCGACGCAGATCGTCGTCGGGTCGATATTGGGATGAAAGATTGGTGTGAGCATCCGGCAATGAGGCGCCAGCCGCGGGTAGTCGCTGGTCAGGCGAATCTCGACGCGATGCTCCTCGCGCCAGACCGGTTTGTCTTTTTTGCCGCGTTCCAGCCCGCGAACGTGATAAGCCACTTCATAAACGTCCGGCGGGTCGCCGGTCGATTTGCATACCTTGATCGGCGGAAAATCGCGGAACACGACGGCCAATTGAGCGGCGTCGGCCTGGAGCCGCCGGACGCGCAGCGGGGGCTTGGCCAGCGGGGCGATGTGACCCGGCGTGGCGGTGAGTGCGGGAACATTCACCGCGCCGCCGCATGCCTTGCAGACGGCGCGGCGGCCGGCAAAGGCGTCCGGCACGGTGAACACCCGGCCACATCCAGCGCAGGTGAAGCTGATCATAGCGGACCGATCGCGTCGCCCGCCGAACCCGCCGACGGGACGACGAGCCACCAGTACCACGACACCCCGATACCGGCGACGACCGCCAGAAAGGACAGGAGCGTGGCGACGGTGAGCAGCCGCGGATGAGCCACGCGGCGCCCGCCCAGGCGATAGAACATGATCGACGCCGCCGCGATCAGCGGCGGCACCCCGAACGACAGCACACCCAGGAGCGCGGCCAGCAGCGCAAAGGGCAGAAACAGGTAGTCCCATTCAATCGCTGCCGGCGGGACCGTGGGCTCCTGGGGCGCCTCGGCCAGCGTGCCGGCCACCGCGGGCGCAGCCGAAACCTTGGGCTCGTCGCGGTGGGGGTCGAGGATGCCGACCTGCTTGCAGCCGTAGGACGAGCAGCCGCGGTTCTCGACCCAGCACTCGGCGTGAAACGTCACGCCGCACTCGGGGCATTTGAAGGTTTCCTCCAGCAGGCTGATGGGTGACTGGCAGGCGCCGCACAGCGCCTCGGCCTGCGGGCGCGCCTCGGTTATCGGGCTGGCAGGTGGCGCGATCGGGGCGTCGAAGATCGAATGCCGGGTCGGGCGTTTCACCGCCGGCGGGGAGGTGATGCGGATGCCGCGGGTCAGCGCCGCCGCCGGCGCGGGAGGCATGCCGGGCACCACCGTGTCATTGGACGTGTCCGAAACGGCGAGCCCCTCTCCGGCCGGCATCTCGACCATCTGCCCGCAATAGCGGCACTGGCCGATTTTCCCGGCAAAGTCCCACGGCGCCCACAGCGGCGCGCCACAGGCACAATCCAGAAAGATCCCGTCGTTGGATTCGATGGGGCGGTCGGAAAGATCCAGCGGCTCGACATCGGTCGGCAACGTTCCGTTGGATTGAAAGCGGAGCATCGCCGGGCCGATCCTGATCTCGTCGCCGTCTTCCAGTTGCTTGCGGCCCTGAAGATGATGGCCATTGATCTGGGTTCCGACGCGGCTTCCGGAATCGGCGATGAAATAACGGTCTTCGTTCTTGCCGATCCAGGCGTGAATCCGTGAGACCGAGCGGTCCGGGATCATGATATGACTGTTGGCGCGGCGGCCGATCACCACGCGGCCTTGCAGGACCGCCGCCTTCCGGTGGCCATCGTGCTCCAAGATCAACGTCGCCATCGCTCAACCCGAATGACCGCGCGCCTTGGCGAGCATTCTACCGACCAGGCCCCCGGAGTCATCTTTTTGCTTGCGCAATTTCTCCTGGAACAGGAAAGTCGAGGAGCCGATCTCGATCTGGTCCCCATTGCGGAGGCGGACCCGCGTCACGGGCCGGCCATTGACGCGCGTATCGCTGCCCAGGGGCAGGTCTTCCAGGTCGACCCCGCCGGCCACCAGGTGCAGCGCCGCGTGGCGGCGGCCGACCTGCGGATCGCGGAACAGGTAGATCTGGCTGTCCGGCGCGCTGCCGATGTAGGTGGGATTGCGGTAGAGGATGAACTGCTTGCCGGCAATGAAACCGCGGGTGACGCGGACCCAGCCGGTCTTGGCGGCGTTCTCGATCAACCCGGTGGCGACGCCCGCCAGGCCGCCGATCGCCATCAAAGCGATCAGCCGACTCACCTGCGCGCTGACCAGATACCCGATCGGATCAAAAAGCATCCCGCCCAGCATGCCGCCGATCAATCCCCCGGCGGCGCCGATCAGCAGCTTGCGCGGGTTTCGCAGAAGGACGCCGGGGCCGATGGTGAGGAACAACCCCAACACGCCCCAGGCCAGCATGCGGGCGATGATGTCGCGAAACGTGAAGTTGGTGGTGTCCCCGGTGTGGCTTCCTGCCGCCGCCTGATAGAGCCGGTCGACGAACAGCGATACGACCACGCCGCCCAGCAGACCCAAGCCCGCTCCCAGCGCGCCGTTGCGGACCAGCGCCGGCATGTTCCGTTCCGTGAGCGGTTCGGCGATTCCCAGGCACAGCGCCAGGAGCATCCCCGACAGTCCGAAGCTCACGACGTTCAGGGCAAATCGCTTGAGACTGGCGCGATGCCCCACCTGATTGAGCCGCTGCGTCTGCTGCTCGAAGGTCAAATGAGGGTCGGAAAGGATCGCGAAATAAGGGTTGTTGCGGACGCTGTTGCGGGTCGCCCCGAGAATCGATTCCGCATCCGCCTCCGTGAGCACGTGCTGATCGCGCAGAAACTCGATGTGTCGCATGCGGTGCAGCGCATCCGACGCCTTCTGTTCGGCCGACTGGAACTGCGTTACCAGCCCACATCCCCAGGCCAGAAATCCGCCGATCACCCCCAACACTGCCATGAAGAAAATGGTGTTGTGCATGAGGCTGAATCGGACCTGGCCGGCATCTTGTACTTGCGTGTCGTCGAGCTGGGCGTAAGCGCGGTTGCGACTGAGCGCCTGCTCCTCGCGCAGCCGCTGGTCAACCTTACGGGTTCCCAACTCATCCCAGGAAATCGTAATCGGATCGTTGGACATCCGCGGTTGCTCCTCCCAATGCGCCCTATCTGTTCCACCAGACGACAAACCCGATCAGCGCCGCCAGAAACCCGATTCCCGCACAGCCGATCGTCCATAGAGGAAAGGCCGCGCCTCGCCTGCCGGCGGGAACTTCGTGAAATTCCTCATGCCCCGGCGCCTCGGCCGTCGGCAGCGGTTCAAACTGCCCCGATTGTGGGCCCAGGTCCTCGTCGATCAGATACTCCTCGCGCACCGCTCGTCCGCGCCGCCAGACGAACAGCCCACGGTCCCCGCCCTTGGGATCGTCGACGAACGCGATCTGACACGGGCCGGAAAAAAAGTGCTCGTGAATGAACAGGTCCATGTCGGATAAAAAAATCCCGAACCCGGGATGCGAGTGATACCACCCCAGGATGCGCTGGCGGGGGAATCGCTCCTCCATCTGGTGATGGATGTCGGTCCAGGTTTCTGAGGTGAAGGTGACCTGGGCGTTGCGGCCGGCAGCGTAATTGCCGCGAAGGTTGGCTGCGACAAATCCCCACGGGCCGATTGCGTCACGGAACAACGTCCCGACCAGAACGCCGCACACTTCCACGTCGGGCTGGCTCTGGGCGTGAGCGCGAATGTCGTTGAGCACCGATCGGCGCATCAAGACCTGGTACGTTTCCCGACGGCCCACCACCCGCGGGGGCATCGGCCAGCGCGGCAGGTTCGCCATCTCGATCCGGTCGGCGTCCCGTTGCGGACCCGCCGGCGGCGACTCCACCGACACCGTCACGCCATGGCCCTTGCTCATTCCCATCGCAACGCCTCACAGTCCGACAGCGGCCCCAAAACCTCGGCGGCGTCCGCGGACAGCTCGAGGCCGATCGCCTTCGCTCCACAGCGGCCCATCACGATGTCGAACGGCGGAACGCCGATCTGCGACAGCGTCTGATCGAGAAAATCTTCGCTCCCCTCGATCTTGTAGAACGTCATGACGTCGCGCCGGACGTCCTTGCAATTGGGGCAGAACGCCTTGTCCGCCGAAACGCGGCCCAGCGAAGTGAACAACCGCTCCTCCCGCCCGCAACCCGGACAAACCAGCTTCTCCAGCACGTCGCGGCACAATTCCAGGTGTGCCGTCGGGCCCAAGCGCCGTCGAGCTTCGGCCAGCAGTGATCCGACGCTCATCGTCTTGGCGGCCGCCTCCAGCGAGACGATTTCCGGCAGGATTTCATGGCTGTAGCAATCTAACTTTCGCTGGTATTGAACCGAATAGGCTTCGGTGCTGAGCCCCTCGAACACCCAGCCACGGCCGGCGATCGTGGGAAGGCCGTGCAGCAGCTTGACGGCTTCCTGGCACTGCACCCCGGCGATGATCGAGCTGATGGTCGGGGTGGTCGGCGTTTTGCCGGCCTCCATTTCCAGCCGTGACAGCAGGTTGCACGACCGCCGCAATTGAAGCAGCTTCCAGTCCGTCTGCGACATCGTGCATTCGTAGCACGGACCGTCCGGCGCAAAAACCCGGGCCGTGCCTTGAATCTGTTCGATGGCGCCGTCGATCCACGGACGGTTGGTCTTCCAGCAGGCGCGATTGATCGCCAGCCGCGCTTCGCGGTTATCCAGTCCGCCGATCACCACGTCGGCCCAGCGAAAGACGCCAATTCCCAGGTCGTACACGACATTGCCGACGAAACTGTGGGCGCGGATCTCAGGGTAGATGCCGCGAGCCGCCTCGGCGGCGACCTCCGCCTTGTACCGGCCGCTGTCCAAGGTGCGATACAGGACCGACCGCGACAGGTTCGAGTTCTCGATCCGGTCCATGTCGGCGATTAACACATTGCCGAATCCCAAGAGCGAAAGGTTTTTGACGATCTCATTGCCCAGCGCCCCGGCGCCGATGACCAGCACTTTGGCCGCCGCCAGCTTCCGCTGGTCCCACCAACCAATCAAGCTGAATCGATGGAACCGGTCCTCCTGCGCCGCGAGGGTGTCTTCGCTTGAAATGCGCAGCGGCGGATGCAGGTTGATTTGATCTAACTCCTGATGCATGCCTGTCTTTCCCCCTTTCCCCTGTTTGGGGTGAGGGGACTTGGAGGCGCCTCTCCGGCGAAAGTGGTGGTGCTAGCCCGCCGTAATCTCCGGCTGAAGCCGCAGGACGTCGCCTTCCTTCACCCCGATATCATTCAACGTCTGGTCATCCAGCAATTGTTTCCCGGAAGAACGGTGATGCAGCTTGTAGCTCAGCGGCTGGCCGTCCGGAGCATACATCGGGAAGCTCAGCTTCTCCAGCAGCACCACCAGCAGCCGGTTTACCGGCGCATCATCGGGCATCTGCACGTCCTGTCGCTTATTGCCCGTGGCATCCCAGACTTGTACTTTGACCAGGCTCATCGTCAAACCTAAATTTACACAGCGAGAGTACAGAACCTTATCATAACTTCGGCGGTCCCGGCATTGTAGATAACCTCCCGCCCGCGGCAGCCCCGACCGTCCCGATATCATTCCTTCGAGCAATAATATGATTATTCGCCGGCCTCCCCCAAGCGTGCGGTTGCGATTGCCGATGAGCAGGAAGTGGATTTCATTTGGCCGCACGGCGGCTCTTAAGGTATCTTGAGAAATTACGGTGACGGTTTGAACCAGGGGAGAGCGAGTATTTTTCAGGAAAACCCCAGCCTTCTGGCCTCCGGCGGTTATGACAAGCCGACCCCTCGCCCCAATCGGGACCTGTTGCTTCCGATTCTCTGGCGACAGCGCTGGGTCATCGTCTTATCCGCGATCTGCGGTCTGGCGCTGGGAGTCGCTTATCAGTTCCTGGCCACGCCGGTCTTCACCAGCACCGCGCGAATGAAGATCGTACCGGCGGCGGGACGAAGCGGGGGCGATCAGTCCATCAGCGATTCCGTCAACGTCAATTACCTCAACACCGAAGCCGAGCTCATTCAGTCCCCCGTCGTGCTGGCCCTGGCCGCCCAGATGCCGGAGGTCAAGCCGCTCCTCGAAGGCGAGCCGGACAAAATCCAGTTCCTCCAGAAGTACCTCAGTGTCGAGCTGGGCAAGCGCGACACCGTACTGACTGTGGCGTTCTCCTCACCCGACAAGTTCGCCGCTGCCACCATCGCCAATTCGATCGTCTCTGCCTACAAGAAATATCAGGTCACGCCCAAGCAATCGACGCTCGGCGATGTCGAGCACCTCGACAAGGAAGTGGCGGACCTCGAAGCCCAGATTCAGCGCATCACCACGGAAATGAGCGCCCTGGAAAACGGGACCGGCGCGCTGGACCTGGGCAATCCGCAGAGCACGATCGCCCAGCGCCAGCTCGACGATCTGTCCAAGAGGCTCACCGAAGCCCGCCTTGAACTGGCGACGGCGCAAGCCAACAACGAAACCGCCGACCGGATCATCAAACGACTCAAGCAAAAAGGCGTCGACACCGACTCGATCGATTCCGAGATCATCGGTCTCACCCCCGAGCAGCAGGCGCGCCTTCCCAGCGACATTACGATGGTCCGGCGGCTTCTGGCCGATTCTCCATATATGGAGGGTCACCCGCAGCACAAGCGGCTCCAGGAACAGCTCGACAACCTCGAGCTCACCTACGCCAAGGTCCTCCAGAATCAGTTCGAACGCGCCAAGCTGAGTGTTAAGGCCTTCGAGGAACAGGTCGCCAAAGCGCAAACCGAAGCCAAAGCCGTGAGCATCGCTTCGCTTAAATACGCGCGGCTTCAGAAGGAGTGGGAGAACGACCAGAAGCTCAAGGACAAGGACCTCAATCAACTTCAGGAAGTGCGCTATGCCCGCGAGCTGGGCGTTTACCAGATCGACGTGTTTGAGGACGCGCAGCCGGAGCTCAAGCCCTCCTCGCCCAAGAAGCGGATCACTTTCCCCGCCGGCCTGATGTTCGGATTACTGGTGGGTGGCGGGCTGGCGTTCTTCCGCGACTGGCGCGACGACCGCTATCGCACCGTTGAGGAAATCAAGGAATCGATGGGCGTGCCGGTGCTGGGAACCATCCCGCGCATGCCCGAGGGCTTGCCCGCGCCGCTGGCGGGACAGCAGGCGATGCTCGAGCCCGCGT
>Ga0210396_10004135_pt1 | contig 14228 bp, 17 predicted proteins | sample IncBWH17OmetaG_FD_155466 | JGI IMG/M metagenome (GOLD analysis project Ga0210396, IMG submission 155466) | Forest soil microbial communities from Barre Woods Harvard Forest LTER site, Petersham, Massachusetts, United States - Inc-BW-H-17-O ...
TGCCGGCGGCTACAGCGCGACGCTCTTGAATGCGCTTGGCCTCACGGTCGGCACCGTGGCGATTACCGTGACCGGCGCAGCGCCCAAGGTCAGCTTCACCGCCACCTCACCATCAACCCCTCGCGATGTTCCCCGACAGACACTTGCGGTTCCGTTTGCCGGCAGCAATACGACCGTCCCCACAATCTCCTCGTTCACCGCCTCGCCCGCAGCAATCTCGCCCTTTGCTGGAGGCGGCAGCGTGACGCTGTCCTGGTTTGTCGCCAGCGCAACCTCACTCTCGATCAGCGGCCTCGGCGCGGTGATCGGCAATTCGGTCCAAGTCTCTCCATCGCAAACAACCACGTACACCCTCACTGCCAGCAACGCCCAAGGCTCGGTGACCGCGCAGACGACGGTGACAGTTGCCGGGTATCGCTGGCAGCGGGCTGATCCCCTATCGCGGTAACAGCCCTTGGGCGACAGGCACCGGGCGGGGACCGATTGGCAGCTTCGGGTCTTGGCCGTGTCAAAACGCGGAGGCGCGCAACGACGACAGAATGAACATTCTTCGAAATCGCATTCGGGTGCGCAATGATTTGTCAGCGCAATCATTTGCCAGCCATTTTCGATCTGTGGATATAGGCATCTAGCCTTGTGCCGATTTGTGCACCGCAGCAAAAAATCAGATCGAAACGACGCCATGGACTAGCAGCGACTGATTTCGGGTATTCGCTCGATGTCCGCTTCTACTCCAAGAGCGACCAAACCGCTGCGCCGCACTAAGTGAGGCGATGGGCCGTTGCGTCGCTTTGCGCTGCGGAAAAGTAGCGGGGCCTTTCGTCGTCGGTCCACCCTGAATTAGGATACAAAAGTCCGATTTAAGCCATGCTATCCTGTTCCAATTTGGCGGACATGATCCTGGGGGCGTTAAATTGGCGAAGATTAATGCAAAGCGAAATGTAATCGCCGTGCTGATAGTTACAGGTGTGCTTTGCTTCTCGGGTGCCGTTAGTGCCCAGGTCAATTACGATTTGCTTCCTGGATACGGTGACAAACACGGCTATCCGCCAAAAGTGACATACCGCGCATGGGTCGTCAGCTATAGAGATAATAAGTTTTATAGCTGTTTCGCGACTTATGATTTTGTCACCCCTGCGACACCGACACTAATTTGTAGTCAAAAGGGCTCCTTTGAGCCACCATTGTTGAGTGGTGCCCATGTGAAAACGTTACAGGCTCCCGGTGGTCCTCCTGGTGGCGTCGGTAGCGAAGAGGGTCTGTCCGTTTTTTTCTGGCAGATCGACCAGGCTACCGGAAAAATTCAATTTTGTATGCCAGTAGCTAATATCAATTGTGTTGCGTTCCAAATACCGTAGATCGAGAAATTGGCGGCACTTTCGCGATGGGTCAACAACCGCCGCGCTGATCATAGAGCCGCCCGGCAGCTAGACCTCCAACAGCACGAGAGGCTGCGGCCGGTCTTTGGAGCCGATATTCCGCTCGTTCTTGCCCTGGTTACGGCAGTGGCAGATAGCCAAAGCGCTGCATTTGCTCGCCGTGGTCGCGCACGATGCGGTCGACCTGGACGGCTGTGAGCGCGTCCTTCCACTGGCCGGCTCGCCCTTCGCGAAAAAAGCTTTGATCGGCATTCGGCGGCCGCTCGCGAAAGCCCTTTTCTTTTTCCTGCGCCTGGAGGCGCGCGAACGAGGACCATTCGACGGCTCGCGCCAACTGCCGGCGAGTGGGATTGAGCAGAAGATGCCGCGCCAGCGCGGTGAACGCCTTTTTCGGATCGGCCAGCATGTCTTCGTAACGCATCACGTGCAGGGCGCGGTGCGGATTTCGGGTCCAGCTCAGAACGTGCTGGCTCCAGGAACCGATCACCTCGTACACGGCGTCATCGCGGCCGTCCGATTCCAGGTCTATCTCCGACATTTGGCCGATGATCTGATCGACGGAACTGCCGGAGTGATGAGCGAGAGAGATCGCGACGTCGAGCGGATTGCGAACGACATAAACGGCGCCTGCAGTAACGGCGAAATTAACAGTGGAATGGCCACGGTCCATGACTAGGCAGTTGTGGGTTTTGATGAAGATGAGACCCTCCGCACCATCCGAAATCTGCTGATGCACCGCCTGGCGCGTCGCGGCGATCTCGCGGCGATGGACCGCGTTGTCGGGCTCAAACCCTAAAAAATGGGCATAGCGTTTCTTGTCGAGGTCCCAGGTGGAAAACCGCGCCATTTCGTTGATGTCCTGCTCGCCCGGTTCGCCTTTCATGATCCGGGCGATGTTGTGCAGAAACGCACGGGTCCACGTGTTTCCCGACTTGGGATACGACGCGACCCAGACGATCCCCGAAATCTGCAGCGATTCTTGCTGTGCCATTTCAGTTGTCGCACTGCCGAAGGCCGTCACAATGTGTGATATGCCTCTTTAGATTGGAAGCCCGACAGCAGTACAACCTTCCATTTTGTTGCCGCTTTGTCACACAGTGAAAAAAAGGCGCAAAAACGACTTTCCCCGCGGCCTTTCCTAGTGAAATCCATAGAACCGGATTTGCGGAATTCCGGCAATCCAGTAGCTTGGGTTCGATCCAAGGGGCCGACATGCCTTCAATCCAAGTATCCATGCGCGGCACGCTACTGACCAGCGCTTCGGCTTTCGCTCTCTCCATTTCCGGGTATAGCGCGGAAGCCCAGTTTGTACTGCCCACCAACAACACTCCGTCGCAGTGGATGGTGTGGGGGGAAGGCGCTTCGTTTCAAACCGGCGGCAGTGGCATCAACGTACCTTCGCTCCCCGGCCTGACCGCGCCCGTCATGGGTCTAAGCCCAAAGGGCGGTTTGGAGGGCGCTGCGGGGTTCGATTACAACTGGGCCGGTCCGTGGCATGCCGTTTTCGATATTCGCTACGGCAGGAGCAAAACCACCACTAACAATTCTTCCAGCAGCTCTTCGTCGTCATTTCACACCACGGTCTTCAAAACCTTTTTCTCAAGTCACAAAAGCAGCAGCAACTCCCAGTCTGCGTGGGAACGTGAAAGTCACTTGGTGGCGGATTTCATGGTCGGCCGCGATTTTGGGCTAGGCACCACGCTGGGCACCACCACCGGGCAGTGGCAGTTCGGCATTCGCCTCGCCGATCTGAGCGCAAAGGCCTGGGTACAGCAATCCGGAACGACGTCGAGCTCTTTCTTTAGCACCTACTTCGGTACACCACTTGGCTCAGGATCGACATCGTCGATGGAAACCGCGACCGGAGCATTCAACAGCCGCTTTTTCGGCGTCGGTCCGCGTCTCGCCGTTACCGGCAGCATACCGATCCATGTTGCCTGGTCGATTGATTACGAGGGTGGCGTTGCTCCATTGATCGGCGAGCGCTCGTTCAATTACTTGGTGACGGTGATGCCCGGGACTTCCTTTTCGGACAGCCATAATTCCTATGGCGTTGTCTTCAATGCCGACGTTTGGGCAGGGCTGTCGTATGCTTTAACAAGCCAGCTCAAAATGACTGGCGGCATTCGCGCCGATTACTACCTTGACGCGTTGACCACCTACAACTACGCGGGCGACTTCACCAACGTCGATCGCCTTTACTGGGGACCTTTTCTGCGCTTGACCGGAAAATTCTAAAATCGCAGGCTGCGCGCGCGGCATGTCGTGCAACGCCGGTCCCGAACATGAATATCGTCGAGCCGATCCTGTTCCAGGCGAGGTGTCAGCCGGAGGCCCCGGCCCTTTGCGCCCAGGGCAGGGACTCGATCAGTTACGCGCGGCTGACCGCCCAGATGAACAATGTCGCGCGCCGCGCGATGGCGTGTGGCCTCAAGCGCGGCGACATTGTGGCATTATCGGTTACCGACCAACTGCTCCATTCGATCGTGATTCTCGGCCTTGCACAGGTTGGAATCGTCTCGGTATCGGTCGCGATGCAGAAACCGCCGGAGGAGTTGAAGATTGATGCCGTGATAGCTAACACTTCCTATCCATTCGCTCCGAAAGCGCGGCCCCTGTCTCTGGATAATTCGTGGATCGCGGGCAACGGCGCGCCGATGGAAATATCTCCAGCGGGCAGCGCGGCAACCAACGAGGTTTGCCGGATTATTCTGACTTCCGGGACTACTGGTGCTCCGAAGGCCGTTGCTCTGACGCATAATCTGGTCATCGGAAATGCTGGACGATATGAGCACCTGTTGGGCGGTCGATTTTCCACCTACTCGCGCATCTATATGAACATAGGTCTTGGGTCTGCGCCCGGATATTGGTTTCTGGTTTACATTCTGGGGCACGGCGGGACGGTCTTCTTTGCCGGTGAGAGCCTCGAGAACACGCTGCGCTCGTTTGAAATATTTCAAATTCAGGCCATATCGACGACGCCGGCCATGCTTGCGCAGCTGCTCGCACATTGCGATCAGCATCCATCGATTGAGGTTCATGTCGATACCGTCACCTCGACCGGCGGTATTTTTCCGCGCGCGCTGCTTGAGCGCGTGCGGCCGCGGCTTTGCTCCCATGTCGTCACCCGCTATGGTTCGACCGAGGTCGGCGGCGCCGCCGCTGCACCGGCAGAGCGCATCGCCCACATCGAGGGGGCAGCCGGCTATGTCGTGCCGGGCGCACGAGTCGAGATCGTCGATGAGACGGACCGCCCGGTTTCCACCGGCAGCGAAGGAATCGTGCGTCTCTGGAGCGAATTTGGCGTCGACCGCTATATCAACGATCAGATCGAATCGGCAAAAGTCTTCCGCGACGGCTGGTTCTATCCGGGCGACCTTGGGTCGCTTACGGCCGACAATCTCCTAATCATCTCAGGCCGCCAGAATGACGTCTTGAACGTCGGCGGAGCCAAGATGGCGGCTGAAAGGCTCGAGTTCGTATTGGCGTCGTTCACCGGCATCAGCGACGCCGCGGTTTTCGCCGCCACCAGTCCGAGCGGCATCGATGAAGTCTGGGCGGCAGTCGTGTGCGGGGGAAAGCTTGATCCGGAATCACTACGCGCGCATTGCCGCTCGCAAATAGGGGACGCCTTCGTGCCGGCACACGTAGTGCCGCTCGAGGCACTGCCGATCACGGCCACAGGGAAGGTTGATCGGCAGGGGCTAAAGCAGATGCTTATCGCTGGCGCACAGTCCTGACGATCGCAGGTTGGTCAATCTCCGAGATTGACCGAGCAGCGCCGAGGGCACAATCTCAAACGCGCAAAAGTACTGGATCGCCTTCGAAGATGAACATTATCGAGCCAATTCTGTTCCAGATGAAGTGTCAGCCGGAAGCGCCGGCGCTGTGCGCGCATGGCTCCGATATCGTGAGCTACGCAAGGCTCGCAACCCGCATGAACATCGTTGCTAGGCGCGCGATGTCCATTGGCCTCAAGCCCGGCGACGTCGTGGCTTTATCGATCACCGACCAACTGCTGCATTCGATCGTCATTCTCGGCCTAACACAGATAGGAATCATTCCGATCTCGGTCGCAATGCAACGGCCACCGCCGGGATTGAAGATCGCCGCCGTGATCAGCAACACCAACTATCCGTTCGCCCCGCAGGCGCGGCACTTGCCCCTGGACTTCACCTGGGTCGCGGGCGACGGCACGCCGGTCGAGGCGGTACCGGGCGAAAGAACGCGGAGCGACCAGACTTGTCGCATCATACTGACTTCTGGAACCACCGGCACTTCGAAAGCCGTGGCGCTCTCGCACAGGCTCGCCATGGCTAGAAACGAGCGGTTTCAATTTCTCCTGGGCAACCGGCATCCGGCCTGTTCTCGTGTTTATTTGAACATCGGCGTCGCGACCTCGCTTGGTTATTATTTTCTGATTTATATCCTCAGCCGGGGCGGCACGTTGTTCCTTCGCGGAGAGGACATCGAAGAAACCTTGCGGTCGTTCGGCATTTTTCGCATGCAGGCCCTCGTCGGCTCTGTGTCGAATCTCACCTACCTCGTCGACCTCTGCGAGCGAGACCCATCGCTCGCGTTTCATGTTGATACGATCTTTTGCGGCGGCAGTGTGATATCGCGAGCGATGTTGGAGCGAGTGCGCCCACGCCTGTGTTCGCACCTGTTTTGCCGCTATAGCGCAACCGAAACCGGCACAACTGCTACTGCGCCTGCGGAGCAGATCGTGCACATTCCAGGAGCTGTCGGTTACGTGGCGCCCGGAGTCAGCGTCCAGATTGTCGATGACTCCGGCCGGTGCCGGCCTGCGGGGCAGGAAGGAATTGTGCGCATTGCAAGCGAGGTCGCGGTCGATCGCTATTTCGACGATCCGGAAACATCCTCGGAATTCTTTCGCGATGGCTGGTTCTATCCGGGCGACATCGGATCGCTTACACCCGATAATCTGCTGATCATATCAGGGCGCAGCAGCAGCGTATTGAATGTTGGCGGCGGCAAGATTTCCGCTGAAAAAATTGAGGTCGCGCTGATGTCGTTCAAGGGCGTGAGCGAGGCCGCAGTCTTCATGGTGAGCAGTCCACGTGGCGCCGAAGAAGTGTGGGCCGCCATCGTTTGCAGCGAGAAGGTCGACGGCGAGCGGTTGCGGGAACACTGCCGGCCGCGAATGCCGGCGGTCTTTGTTCCGGCACGCATCGTGACACTTGATTCGCTGCCGATCAACGCCACGGGTAAGGTCGACCGGCCCCGGTTGAAGCAGATCGTCGAGGCCGCCACGCACTCCGGTATCGTGACCTGATCGTCGCACTTGCGGCCAGCATCGGTTGCCCGCCGCAGGATCGAGATTGTTGTTTTGGGTAAGCGAGGAGGGACGGCGATCCCGGCGCCGCCCGCGGCCCCGGCCAAAGGCATCGTGTCGCAATGGCGACAACGATGACGATACCAAACATTTTATTGTTCCCGTTGCGCGAATTGGGCACAACTTACACGACTTTTGACACTCGACTCCGACCTCCGCGCTACTGTACAGTGATACCATTGCACACAGCGGCTCCGCGCCAAGGGTCAGTGGCTGAGAATCCGGTAACGCTCCTCTATGCTCGTCGAACCTGTATATCTGCGAGAAAAAGCACAGCGCTGCGTGGCTCTTGCCCGTAACTGTCCCGACTCGGGCACCTCTCACGCTCTTGAAGCCCTTGCCATCGAATTTATGGAAAGGGCTGCGGAGATAGAGCAATACAGGTCGCTTAATTTATCAGCTACGCCAACTGATCGCTGACTGTCCTAACGAACGGCGGCAAGCATTCGGCCGCGGACTCGTAGGCGCAAGCAGTCCTGTCCAGCCGCAGACGGCTTCTTGTGACGTACAGCACAGCGCCAGACGCCCGTACGCGGTAGGGTGCCATGTTTAGTCTTGCGGACCACAAGGGCTCAAATCTTTGGAGGAATGCAATGACGAATGATACTGGTGACCTCGACAAAATTGACGAAGCCTTCGTATCCTATGATCTCTCCGATGAGGTATTGGAAGCTGCAGCCCGCGTTGACGGCGGGCTAGCAATAACCGTCGGTTATTGCGCTACAGCTTCTAACGCTTGGTACTGCTTGCCGTATTGAGCAGCGCGCAACGACTGTGCAAGCATTCGGCCGGCGCCGCGCTGGCCCCAATGGCAGCTTGCCGGCGCCGGTCCTCCATTTTGCGCTTGTTGAAGCCCATGTCTCCGGCATTATAGAGCAAGGGAATGGGTGCATAGATATCGGGTGCCCACCCCACGCCCCGCCGCAGGATTCAGCTCGCAATGACTCCAATTAGGATAAGCACCAAAAATATTAGCAGGAAAAATCCGAGTAGGAAGAACCCGATACCGCGCTGAATTGCGCGGAATCGATTTCGTCCGCAATTTGGACAGATCCACAGGTCCTTGTTTACAGGAAAGCCGCAAGCCGGACATGGTTTCCGCCTGCTGCTCACTCTAGTCTCCATGTGAAAAACTTACGGCAACAGGGGATGTATACTGCGGCATGTGCGGGCATCTGTTTGCACCGCGGAAAAGCAGCGAACATTTTCGCCGTCGAACCATCGTAATGTACGTCACAGACCCCGGTGTCGCCGTGTTGTTGCGCCGCTTGATTTAAGCTCCCATCGGGCCAAAAAAAAGATCTGCACATGGGTAGGCGCGCGGTTGCTGGGGCGAATGTCCCAGAGATTTTATGGCCCCCTCCCTGCACGGCCTCGGTCAGATGACGAGCATCAAATTGAGGCCCGGGCGGTTAACCAACACGGTCAAAAGGATCGCGGGTCGGCGGCTGGGGACGTTGCAGCCGCGCGCGTCCAGCGCGATTATCGGCATTGAGGGCGAGCTGGGGGCGCGCGGAGGGCCCCGCTCATGGCCAGCGTACCGTTCATGGCCAACGTATTGTTCGTTGTCGCGTATCTTTCCGTCGCGGTGTGCATCGCTGGAATCATGCGCGATTGACCACGGTCAAGGGTGGAGACCTCGGCGCGGCGTCGGTAACCTGAATCCGCGGATTACGTTACGGTGGCCGACGGCCAGGCGACAATCCAAACCAGGCCGACCGATAACGTCCCCATCCACGACACGCCGGCTCAGCACCGCCCACGACGGCCCCCGTTGTGGCGGGGCGTTTGCTATTCTCTTCAGTATGGACGGCCGATTCGACTTGATCATCTCCGTCCTCGCCGGGATGGCCGTGGCTGGCTTTGTGCTCGGCAGTTACTTGATGCACTACGCGCATACATGAGGCCCGCTGGCGCGGAGCGGCAGCGGTACGCAATGGCTAAGGATCAGTATGGGAAATCGCAATTCAGCTGAGGTTCGTATTTTGTTACTTCGTCATCCGCCAACCGAACAGCAGCACGGCGGCGCCGACAGCCGCCGCAATGACCGACACCAGCAACCCACCGCCAAGCGCGAGCAGCAAAGTGATGTGATAACCGACGAACGCGCCGGCAACACCTACTAGCGCACTCGTAATGATGCCGCGGTTCGATCTGGAGAATTGGCGAGCGAACCAGGACGGCGCAGCCATCCGTTCGAAGAGAATGCCTACGGCGACGCCGATAACAAGAACCAGAACAAACAACACGAGCGGGTCAGTGGCGCGCATGGATCAGGCCCTCCGTATGGCGCGAACCGTTACAGTATCGTACGCCGACAACTTGGCCGCAAGACAAGGGCCGTAGGCTCCGAAATTTAACGTCAGTTATGGGTCAATCGCGTCATTTCTGGCGCGGGGTTGGACCTCCGCTTCTCACCCCAATAGGGGACATTTCGCTGCGACGCACTAAGATAAGATATGAGTTTTTGATCTACGGTTATGCTTGTAAAAGAAGGCCCAACATGCTGCCCGCGCTCACCGCCGCCACCGGCTTCATCGGGCAACACGCTTCATCTTCCTCTCCTCGATCCGCGCCCAGTGCGGACCGACGGCCGACACGGTCCAGCGCGAGACGGACGAACCGAGGCCGACCGATGCCTATGGAGAATCCAAACTCTCGGCCGAACGCGGTTTGGCCGAACTCGCCAGCTCGCCGCGCGGCGCGAGCGAGGCGGATCGTCGCCTCAGTGTTGAGCGCCCGGTAGTCGTCCTCCGGATCACCGGACATCGCGCGAGTGCTTCCGGCCGAGTGGATCACAGCATCCACTCCCTCCAGCGCGGTCGACATGATTTGCGGTCGGCCGAGATCGCCAATCACCGCACCGGGAACGCTGCGGCGAGCTTTCATTGCCGCCGATCCGAAGGCGCTGACGATCTCGGAAATGATCGCAGCCATGCGCCGTGGGCTCGGGCGCCGGCCTAACATCATTCCGCTCCCAGCGGCGCTGCTCCAACTCATTCTACGCGCCGCCGGTCGAGAAGAAATCTACCAGCGGCTAGACACGCCTGCGGCTCGACAACGTCACGAGCTCATAGCAATGCGCACTAAATCGATGGCTTTCTTTGCCTTGAATTTGCGCATGATACCGAAAATAAAATTGTCGATGCTTCGCTTTCCGACGGCGAGAGACTTTGCCATCTCGCTTCGTGAGGCACCTTTAATCAATTCTGCAAGCACTTCAGCTTCGCGTCGCGTCAAGCGAACGTTGTCAGGAAATTCAGTTCTTATAAGGTTAGAAGCGCCCTTCTTTTCGTTACGGCTACTCCAAATTTCCAAGGCGTCGCGGACCCTCTGCACAGCAGCGTAGGGGTCGAACGGCTTATGCAAAAAATCTTGTGCACCACTTTTAAGCCCTTCAACGACCGTCGGCGTATCATTCCGAGCCGACATAATAAAAACAGGAGCCTCATAGCGTCGTGTATTGAGCTCTTTCAGAATATGGAGGCCTGAACGACCTGGCATGACGATGTCTAGGAAGACGCAAATGGGCAGACTCGCGTCTGCCTTTCTGAGAAACGCTTCGCCATCCGCGAAGGTAGCAATCGGATAGCCTTCCGTCGACAGAACTAGCGTTAGTATCTCTCGCATGTCGTCATCGTCGTCGACCACGACAATTTGACGGGCTTGAGTGGTAGCAGCGGAAATCGTGTTCATTGCGGATAACCCGATCTTCGTTGGCAAGCGAATCTCATTGCGGTGTAGAAGTACGATCGTTTGATGTTAGATCATAACAGTTAGCTTTTCTGCGCAAGGTCGCGACGAGACCTAGATTTTGCCGCAGTTTGCCTTCCACAAAATTAATTCCAGAAATTTTTGAACAGCAAGTTTTATGTACGTAGTAACAGCTAAGCATTGCTGCTTATCCATTGCGAGGTGCCGGCAGATGCTGATGGTGTTTGCTCGAATATCAATTGAGTTGAAACGCGTCATTTTCACAAACGAAATCGCAGACTTTTGCATGTATTTCTCGTCCAACAGATTGGGCAACATCATGCGTCAAACAGCAAAAGTTCTAGCGGTCGCCGCACTGACGGTCGCCACATGCTGGACTTCAGCTTCGCAAGCGGCGTTTTTCAGCTATCCACTGGCGTTAGGGGCTCAAGTCAATCGGATCATCTTCGACAAACCAGCGCTTCCACCAATGGCGCATACGATGTTTTGCTTGCGCTATAAGGAAGACTGCGAGGTTCGCGGCGGCGATTTCCGGAATCGCAACATCGCGATGACGGTCGAGCGACTAAACGAGCTCAACAGCGTCAATCGACAAGTCAATCGCGACATTACGCCCCAACCCAACTTGGAAGGTCTCGCGACCGAAAAGTGGGTCATCTCTCCACGGGCAGGCGAGTGCCATGACTATGCGGTCACAAAGCGCCATGAATTATTGGTCCGAGGGTGGCCGTCGCGCGCGCTGCTGCTCTCCGAAGTTGTGATCCCGTCCGGGGAACATCATCTCGTCCTCGTCATTGGCATGAAGGATCCGGATACCGCAGAAGTCGTCAACCTCGTGCTCGATAACCTCAACTACAATCTCCAGCCGGTCGGACTGACGCCCTATCGATGGCTGCGGATGGAATCTCCCGACGATCCAAGATTTTGGTCGACCGTTAGCGTGCAGTCCCGCTCTCATTCCGCAAGGCTTGTCGGACTATAGGGATTTTGAGTTTATGAGGTCCGGTAGCGTAGGTGGGCAATGCGACGTGCGGGACATCGGCCGATTGCAACCGCCGCGCTGTGGTCACTTTTTCTTGGTGTGAATCGAGAGTTGAAATCTCGGAGCTTAGATCAGCGGCCGAACAATAATTCGGTCGCATTCGGAGCGAAGCGGACATTGAGCCGGATTCGCCGACTTGCCATAAAACCACTCGCGAAGAATGAAACTTCAGAGTTGGCAGCTAAAGAACCTCAACCTCGTTACGCTCAATGATAATGCAGGTGAGTTTACCAGTCGCATAGGCACCGGTGTCGATGTTGATCCGGTTGGGCCGCATATCGACTGCACTTACAGGCGTATGACCGTGCACGACAATTTTGTCGAACCTTCCTTCATGAAGGAGAAATTCTTCACGAATCCACAGCAGATCCGCTTCGCGTTGTTCGGCAAGTGGGATGCCCGGTCTCACCCCTGCATGGGCAAAGAAAAAGCCGCCGCAACTGAATGATGATTGCAGGCCTTCAAGAAGGATAAGGTGGGATTTTGGCAAGGTGGCTTGCAACGTAATCGCGAGCTCCTTTTGTGTCTGGGCGTCAGCATTGAGAGAAGGCGTTACTCCATACGACATCAAGGTTTCGAGACCACCCATATGGCTCCATGACTGAAGCATCGACGGATTGCGCAGAAATTCAGGAAGGAAAGTTTCGTGGTTACCTTTGAGTAAGACCATTTCACTCGACCCGGCACGTTCGATCAGGCGGTCGAGGACCTCGCGGGAATTTGGTCCGCGATCAATGTAGTCGCCGACGAGCACTTGGATAGGGCGGTCGACAGGATACGCGGCGATATGCGTGTCGATCCGTGTGAACACCTGCTCGAGCAGATCAGCGCGGCCATGTACGTCGCCAATCGCATAGATGCGTACCCCCTCCGGCAAACGTGATGGCGGCCGCTTGCGTCGCAAAACTGATAGTCCCACGGGTAAGTTGTGCTCCAAACTCGGGCCAGCGGAGTGGCGGCTAATCTAGGGCTTTCTTCGATGGTTAACAATTGGCCGTGAAATCCGTCAGTATTTTACAATAGTTGAACAGTTAAACCAAACAGAGCCTCAAATTATCTAATGTATTTCTCCCCAGGCGCAAGTCGTCGGGGAGAAATACCGTGCGTCAAGCAATAAAAACCGTTGTGGCGGCCGTGGCGATTACAGCATCGGCAACCGCCATCCAGCAGGTTGCCAGAGCAAACTTTGTGCCGCAGACCGTCACCGATAACGAACTGCAGCAATCAAAGCCCGCTGGCACCCACCCCTTTACGGAGCCGCCGCAATTCAAGTCTGATGGTCCGGTCGCCTTCATGGATCTGCAGCAACAAATAGCGTTTAGCTATTGGCCTCTCAAATTGGATCCACTCCCGGCCACGTCCTTCGACAACGCAAACGCGGCCAATTCGTCAACCGAATCGCCACAACAGGTGTCGCTTGAGCAGCCGGAGCTACGCGAGACGTCGGCCCCTGCGCGGGATCTTGGCCAGGCGCCGAAGCGTTACGCCTCTCTGGAGCCACCGCGAGACACAGACCGATCGGCGGCACGTCAATTGGGGTCGCCGATTTCGCGCATCCAGTTCGATGCGCCCGCCCTTGCCCCGATGTCGCATACGTTCTTTTGTCTCAAATATCGAGACGACTGTAAGGTCCACGAGACCGTATCGACCGACAGCACAGTGACGCTCACATCTAATAGGTGGGCTGAACTTGAGCGCGTTAACGCCACGGTCAATCGCGCTATTATTCCGCAGCCCAATACCAAGGGTCTTGCCGGCGAAGTGTGGTTGATCTCGCCGAAAGCTGGTGAATGCCATGATTACGCGGTTACCAAACGTCACGAGTTGCTCGCTCTTGGCTGGCCGGAACAGGATTTGCTGCTGTCCGAAGTTGTGACATCTTGGGGTGAGCATCACCTTGTGCTCGTGATCCGTACCAGCGACGGAGACTTCGTCGCAGATAACCTCAACCCCAATGTTCGCATCTGGTCGCAGACCCCTTACCAGTGGGTCCGCATTCAATCGCCCGGCAATCCCATGATTTGGTCGACCATGGTGAACACCACGGTCAGGGCTAGAGCCAGAACTGCTAGGCAAGCCGACCCCTCGTAATCTTCATCGGTTCAGGAATTTCTGGAAGAACGGACAGCTCGCTCTGAGCCGCATCGCACGGAGTCATATGAGAGCGTGGTTACTCGCCGAGGGCTTGGCGCGTGTGCTCGATCCGCTTCTCATCGGCGGCTGGGGCTTCGAAAGCCACAGACGTCCGGCCTCATTTTGCTAAAATAGCATCTGATTCGTTTGGTCGATAGATTTTATACCGCAGCGCAGCAAAATGATTCAGAGGTTGTTAGTAACTCGAGAGGATGCTTGCCCAACCATCACGGTTACGAGCCAATATGATGCTAGCCATACTGGGATCACTCGGGGCGACAATGCTGGGCTTCCGCTTTAATGTGATTATTCTTTTGCCTGCAATCCTACTCGGATGGATGGTGGCGTTTGTGAATGGAGTGGTGACTGCGAGCTCCGGCGCTTCGATCGCGTTTCAGATGGCGCTGGTTGCGGTCGCCTTGCAGGTTGGCTACGTGGGCGGATTTGTCGTCAAATGGGCCGTGCTCGCGAGCCGGCGTCGCCATGAGTCCGGTAAGCCCGCAATGGTGCCTGACGGCACATTCTGAGAATCTCATTAGGCAATCATTTTGCGTTGGGCGGGCAGGGCCCCGGGCACTGACGCGCCTTTTGCCGACGTGTCGGC
>Ga0210396_10004137_pt1 | contig 14224 bp, 11 predicted proteins | sample IncBWH17OmetaG_FD_155466 | JGI IMG/M metagenome (GOLD analysis project Ga0210396, IMG submission 155466) | Forest soil microbial communities from Barre Woods Harvard Forest LTER site, Petersham, Massachusetts, United States - Inc-BW-H-17-O ...
TGACAGCGGCGGCCGGTCGTAAGGCGGTACCGGCTCTTCACCCACCAGAAAGATTCGGCCGGTGAACCCTTCTTGACGCAAAGTCGCGGCGGCATACGCGCCTGCTCTCCCTGCGCCAACGATGACAATCTGTTCCATATTAATATTGCTTGTTAGATCTCCTCCACCCCGGGTGGCTGATTTGAACCAAAGGCCGGGCCAAAGTTTTGCCCGATGAAAGTGTCGTTAAGTGAATTGCAGGTCCCGCAGACGCGTTGACGGTCGCGGAAATAACCGTCATGCCTTTCTCTTTGGCATCTTGAAGGTTCAAGGCCTTGGCGGCCCACGCAGAGGCTGCGAGCAGAAAGCTGCTGGGGGGAATTCTAAACAGGGTCATCGCTCAAGGTCTCAAATCTCTATTCGTGGGTTGGTGCGTCAATTCTTGATGTACATCCAAGCATCTTCGGATTTTTTACAATCACAAAATATCGTCCTATTTAAAGAAAACTATCCTGAATTTGAGTGAAGTCAATCACAATTACACGCTGCAAATTTTCGCTTTGAGTTTTAATTAACGGAAAATGACCTTCCGTTGCTGCCAACCGCCCTGCCGCAACGGGGCGTGAGCAGGAAGGTGTGGGTAACTCAAGTAAGATTTATTCGAAAGGTGCGGATTTGGCCGCGCGTTAAGCTAACCCTCCGGCCGACCGCCCCGAAGGGCGGATTTGCACGGGGGAACTTCCGGCTAGTCATCCGCCACATTCGTGCCCAAGACGTTCTCGCTCGACTCTAAGACGTTCTCGCTTGTGTAGATGTCGCAGGGAACGGGGACGATGTGTTTTTGGGGGTGCGGGGTGTCCTTCAGTTCGACGAACAAGTCGAGGGTCGACCGCGCAAGTTGAGGCAGATCAGCCGCAAGGACGACGTCGATGGTCCCCCTGATCAGGCCGCCGCGCTGCGGCGGCACAAGTTCATGACACACAAAGGCGGGCTTTGTGGAAATCAAACGTTCTTCAAGGGCGCGAATAGTCCCGCTATTCCCGCCGCCGACGCTGTAAAGCCCGACCAGGTCCTCGGCACCCGTAATCAGTTTGCACGCCTCTTTGTAGGCGACTTCTGGATCGTCACCGCAGACGATCGGTTCAAGCACTTTGAACCCGAGGCTTTTCTCGCGAAAATAGCTTCGGAACCCAATCTCCCGATCTTCCTGGCCCAGGTATCCATGACTGCCCATCAAGACGCCGACCGATCCTGGCCGGCCAGCGCAACGGACGATCGCCCACGCCGCGGTTCGGCCAGCGATTCGGTTGTTTATTCCGACATAGCCCGCCAGATTGGGCGCCGAAAGGTCCGACAAAAGGGCGACGACCGGGACATGACGCCCGCTCAGAGCATCGATGGCTTCAGAGGTGTAAGGGCTATCGGTGGCGACCACCGCAAGCACGTCGGTTCGCTCCCCCAGCGAACACATCTGTTCCGCCACCTTGGTGGGCTCCAGGTAATCTGCGATGAACTCTATGGTAAGTTCGACTCCCCGCCCCGGCACGGACGGTCGAGCCTGCCGGAGCGCCTCGGCGAGGTGTTGATAAAAGGGCGACGCTTCCCTCTGCAGCAGAACTGCCCCCCTCACCGGCTCCTGAACCGACCCCACGACCAGCGGTGCAGCGGGTTGGTAACCGAGCGCTTCCGTCGCGGATTGCACGCGCAGGGCCGTCTCCCGGCTGACGTTCCTACGGCCATTTAGGACGCGGTCCACCGTAGCGACGCTGAGCCCCGCCTTGTCGGCAATCTGTTTGACAGTGATCCGACGCCTCATCGTCACATTTCTTACGCCATTAACTCGCTCACGCATATCGATCTTTTTCCTCCAGGGTCACCGTTCCTATGTCCCTCAGCCATCGGGTCGCCCCCGCTTTTGGCTTAAAGGTCTTCGCATCTGGACACCTCTTATTGTCCAGGAAAGCATCCGCCAGGTTCTGAATCTCGTTCCTATCCATCAATGTATGGATAATATCACATCAAACATTTTTTACAAATCATGATTGACTACATCAATTGTAGGGATAGTTTATTTGCCATGAAACCCCAAACCGACGATTGGTACCGACCCCCGATCCCCCGGAAGGAACTGAAGCAATTCATGCAACGCAGCGACACCAAAGGGCTTGCCAATTTCGCCATGTGGTTTCTGTGCTTGGGCGCCACTGGCCACCTGGCCTACCGGGCGCTGGGCACCGGTTGGGCGATTCCAGCCTTCTTGCTGTACGGCACCATCTACAGTTCCTGTGACGCGCGCTGGCACGAATGTGCCCACGGCACGCCCTTCCGCACCCACTGGCTCAACGAGTTTTTCTACCGGCTGGCCTCCCTTATGAACATGCGGGAGGGCACCTACATGCGGTGGAGCCACACCCGCCACCACACCGAAACTATCCAGATCGGCCTGGACCCGGAAATCCAGGTGATGCGCCCAGCCAACCTGACCAATGTGGTCCTAGACTTCCTCTGGTTACCTGGGTCGTTCGCCATGCTCAAAACCATGACGCTGCACGCGCTGGGCATCCTGACCAAAGAAGCCCGGGACTTCGTGCCGGAAACCGAACAGCGCCCCATGATCTGGTGGTCACGCCTTTACATGCTGATCTACCTCGGCATGATCGCTTGGTCGCTCGTGGTGCGCAGTTGGCTGCCGCTGCTCTATTTCCCGCTCGGGCGTATGTACGGCGGCTGGTTGCACCAACTCTTGGCGCTGACCCAGCACTCAGGCTTGGCCGAGGACGTGCGCGACCACCGGCTCAACACCCGCACCATCAAGCTCAACCCGTTTTTCCGCTTCCTGTATTTCAACATGAACTACCACATCGAGCACCACATGTTTCCGATGGTGCCCTTTCATGCACTGCCCAAGCTGCACGAGCACGTTAAGCAAGACCTGCCACGCACGTATAACGGGTTGCTCGAGGCCTACAAGGAAATGCTGCCCGCTTTGATCCGCCAGTCGCACGATGCCGACTACTTTTTGGTGCGCGAACTGCCCGATCCCGCAGGCCGCGCCCCAGAGGCGAAATCCCGCCCCTTCTCCGAGTTAAAGAACCCCTAAAATCAAAGGAACCGTTCCCCATGCCTGATGCCCGACCTAACTGGCACGCCGTTTGCGGCGTGGACGACATTGAAGAAGAGGACCTCATCGACTTCGAACACCACGGAAAGCCGTACGCGGTATACCACACCCCAAGCGGCTTTTACGCCACCGATGCCATCTGCACCCACGAGAACGCCAACCTGTGCGGCGGTATGGTCTTAGGGGAAATCGTGGAGTGTCCGCGGCATCAGGGGCGTTTTCACATCCCCACAGGTAAAGCCAAGGGGGCTCCCGTCGTCGTGGACCTTCGGACATATCCAACCAAGGTCGAAGGGGGCCAGGTTTACATCGGCCTGCCCGAATGAAAACGCCAGGGCCAGTTCCAAGCGGCCCTGCTTCTGGCTCTGCAAACGGCTACACCGGTAACCCATAACGCACCTACCCATTCTCCCCTCACACCCTAACCTTATGTTAACTGCCTCGTCCCTCGACCTCCTGCCTAACCCTGTCGGCCATCCGTTGGGTTGCTTGCCCGGTAAGCCGGCGGATCCCCACTCATGGCCTGACTCCGAAAGGACCGTTCGATGCCGCTGCTGCTCACGGTCAAGCCTCCGGTCTGTGCTGGGAGAAGGCGTGCTTTGCAGCCCGCAAGGCTGCAAGCGCCAACCACCTGCTCGCCCGTAGGTCAACCGTCCATCTTCTTATCAGTCAGTACTAAATCCCCGTTAACACGAAAGCAAAAAAACATAGGCCGGCCATGACGGTCTACCAATATTCCAATTGGCTGGTTCAGGCCCCTAACCGCTCCCCTGCCGGAGCAATTTCCCCGAATAAAAAAGAAATGAAAAAAATATCCCTCTTAGCGATCGCTACGATGGTTCTAGCCCCATGCGTTACTTTTGCCGCGTCCGCGCCGGCCAAGGTCAAGATTGGGGCTACAATAGCCTTTTTCGATGATATCTTTGAGAATAACCTCCGGGAAGCCATGACCAACTGGGCCAAGGCTCACCCCGATGTTGATCTTGCCATTCTCGATGCACGCAATGACACCGCCCAGCAGGTGAGTCAGGTGGAAAATTTCCTAGCTCAGGGGATGGATGCCGTCGTTATCCAACCGGTAGATACGGCGGCCACCAGTCCGATGACCAAGGCCCTTATCAAAGCCGGCAAGCCCTTGGTCTACGTTAACCGCCGGCCTGCCAACCTGCCCAAAGAAGTCATGTACGTTGGATCCAATGCTCTTGAGTCGGGGATCATGAACATGGAGGAACTTGGTAAATGCATGGGCGGCAAGGGCAACCTAGCCATCCTAATGGGCGAGTTGAGCAACGAAGCGGCCATTGCCCGCACGGATGGCATCAAAAAAGTTGTCAAAGAAAAGTTCCCGAATATCAAGGTCACCCGTGAACAGACCGCCAACTGGAGGCGCGCCGAGGCAAAGACAGTCATGGAGAACTGGCTGGCTTCCGGCCAGGAGATCGACGGCGTGGCGGCAAACAATGACGAGATGGCGATTGGGGCCTTGCAGGCCATCAAGGCTGCTGGAAAGCTCGGCAAGATCTGCGTTGGCGGGGTTGATGGCACCCATGACGCTTTAGAGTCAATGGGCAAAGGTGAACTGAACAACACCGTGTTCCAGGATGCCGCGGGCCAAGGTGAGGAAGCAGTCAATGCCGCCTATCTGCTATTCAAGAAAGAACCTAATCCGAAAGTGGTGGACGGTAACCTCTTGATTCCCTACCAGCCGGTCACCAAGGAGAACTTCAAGTCCTTCATGAAATGAGTCCTCGCGTGACACTGTCCTTTGCATGATCACCGAGCGCGCGTGGCCCCTTCCGGTTTTGGCAGGGGCACGCTCGCCTAAAGTGGATCATTTCGGTGCAGGGTGGCAATCGATTAACCTGGGGCTGTTCATTACTGACAACGAGCCAACCTAAGGATTGCAGCTCTAGAAAACGCCCCAGGACAAAAGTTAGACGCTCATCGGTGAGGTAGGTTTGACCCATCGTGGAGGACCCTTGAACCCGTGCGAGAAAAAGGATCTCCTCGTTTGAAAGAAGAGCATTGACGCTGGTGCAGGGCCAGCATGCGTTCTTACGCGATTCCACGGGCAACTAGATCCTCATTCAAGTCCCTTAAAACACGAAAACTAACAGGAAAGAAAGATGCTAAAAATAGCGGTGCTAGGAACCGGATTGATCGGTTCAGTTCATGCCAAAAACGTGGCCCGTCATCCCGAGGCGGAGCTGACGGCGGTCTACGACGTCAATGTGGAATTCGCGAAACGGGCTGCGGCCAGCACGGGAACGAAAGCGGTGGCGGATGTGGCGGAGATTTTCGACAACCCTGAGATTCGAGCCGTGGTGATAGCCACGCCGACCAACACCCACGTTGAGTACCTCCGGCGTGCCGCCCAGGCGGGCAAAGCCATTTATTGTGAGAAGCCGATCGGGTTGGACTACCAGGAAGCTCAACAAGCGGTCGAGGCGGTCCGGGTGGCGGGCGCGCCGGCCATGCTGGGGTTTAACCGCCGGTTTGACCCTAACCACGCAGCGCTGCGCGAGGAAGTTAAGAGCGGCACGGTGGGTAACCTGGAAATCATCCAAATGACCTCACGTGGGCCAAACTTGCCGCCGATTGGCTACCTGCCCACCTCGGGCGGACAACTGCGCGATCAGACGGTGCATTTCTTCGATCTGCTGCGCTGGATCAGTGAGGATGAACCCGAAGAGGTTTATGTGTTCGGGGCGGCCCTGGTGGATCCTAAAGTAGCCGAAGTCGGGGACATCGATACCAGTATTGTGGCGATCCGCCTGAACCGCGGGACCCTTTGCCAGATCGATTGCTCCCGCCGCACCGGATACGGGTATGATGAGCGCATCGAAGTGTTTGGCTCCAAAGGCCTGGTAGAGTCCCGCCGGCAGCGGTTCCGCGGGGTGTCGCGTTATATCGGTGATAAAGTTATCGAAGACGGCCTGCATGCCGGCTGGTTCGAGCGCATCGAGCAAAGCTATTACCAGGCCCTGGACGCTTTCGTCGAGGCGATCACCAAAGGTGTCCCGCCGAGCCCCTCGCTGGAGGACGGGTTGAAAGCCCAGTTGTTGTCCGATAAAGCCACCGAATCGCTCAAGAGCGGGCAGCCGGTCAAGTTCGCCAAGTAACGAAGCGGATCCGAAGCTAACCAAAACTCGGTCCAACCGTCGGGAAGTTCCTGTTTCATAATAGTTATTTTGCGTAAGCCGTAACAACCGCCATTGCTCCTTTGCATATTCTATGCCTCTCCCCACTTTGTTACCCGCATCCCGAATTGCACCGGCCAACGAGGCGCCCATTTTGCGATGGGGACTCCTAGGCTCGGGTTGGATCGCCGAGCGATTCATTGAGTCGGTGCGCGCCCACACCAAGCAGGATATCGTAGCCGTCGGTTCTCGGAGCAAAGACCGAGCCGAGGAATTCGCTTCGCGGATGGCGCTCAAGCGAGCCTATGGCGACTACCAGGAGCTTGTCGCTGCCGACGATCTCGATGTGATCTACGTGGCCACCCCCCACAATATGCACCATGAAGGGGTCACGCTGGCACTCAACGCAGGCAAGCACGTGTTGGTGGAGAAACCGATCGCCCTTAATCGTGCCCAGGCCCTTGAAATGGTGGAGCTGGCTCGCCGGAAAAGACTTTTTTTCGCGGAAGCGCTTTGGATGTTCTATCTCCCAAAATTTGATGTGCTTCGTCAACTCCTGGAAACCAAGGCCATCGGTCAGATCAAGTCGGTATACACGGAATATGGCGAGTACTTTAAACGGGATCACCGCATCTTCGATCCCAAACTGGCTGGCGGTCCGCTTCTCGATTTGGGAACTTACCCTGTCTCGCTCCTAACCGAAATTTTTGGCGTTCCCGAAAGCGTTATTGGCCTCGGGCAGGCGGATCCCAGCGGCATTAACGGTCAGCTTTCAGCCATCCTAACGGATGCCGACGGAAATCAGGGGACCGTCTCGATTACCCTCTACGGCTTCACGCCCACTAATGCCGTGATCATTGGCACGGAAGGAACCGTCCGTTTTGATGGTCCCTTTCTCTTGCCTGGTGCTTTTGTGGTAACTTCCGCCGACGGGTCACAAATTCTTCGCTATGAGGAACCTTCCGGAGGGCACTTCGAGGGCTTGTATTACGAAGCGGCCGAGGTTGCTCGACGTATCCGTGCCGGCGAACTCGAAACGCCCTATCGCAGCCTCGATTCATCGCTCAAAACCATGGCGACCCTCGACATGATCCGCCAGGCCGTCGGCATCGATTTCTCCGTTGCCGGGCTCCTGGAGTAGCTGCTTAGGGGTCCGCCGAAACGGAAATTCAACGGTATGGAGCTCTGTCCTCCTCAGGCCGTTAAGAATCCTGGAACGATGAAACCGCGCGTACTAACGGCCAGAAATATTACCCCCCTCGTTTGAGTCTCTCATCTAACGCCGCCATAAACTCGCCTTGTTCTGAGGAACGGATCCGACGCACGATGAAATTTGCACTCCCGGCCAAACGGCACCTTGAACTTTTGCGCCTCCTTCGCCTTCGAGGTCAGATGAGGGTCGGAGATGTTTCGAGTCATTTTAAGATTTCCGAGGATACGGCGCGCAGGGACCTTGACCTCTTGGCATCTCAGGGGTTGCTCAACCGCACTTACGGAGGCGCCGTCGCGGTCAATAAACGGGCGCCGCAGGGACGGAAGCTTCTGCCGCAGATGACTAAGCGTCTCTTCGAAGAGATGCGCCTCGCGCGATCGCTTGACCAACTCATTAAAGACGGAGAAACGCTCCTTCTAAACGGAGGTTCCACTACGAGGTGTTGTGCCGAAGAATTAGGCAGCCGTAATGTAAGAATGGTGACCAATAACCTTGACATACCCTTCCTGGTAACCGGCGTCGACGTTTACGTTCTTGGAGGAAAATGCCAGCCAGACGCGCGGGTGACGGTGGGTCCGATGATCGTTTCGGGACTGAATATTACTGTGGACTCCGCGGTTATCGGTGTTGATGGGATCACGGCGAAAGAAGGGCTTACGACAAACAATCCCGAAGAAGCTTTGATGACTTCGCAAATGATAGCTGCTGCGCAAAGAACAATCGTAGTGGCTGATTCTTCCAAATTTGCCACAAAGTCCTTCGCACGCATCGGACCGCTCGGAAGCATGCAGGTACTCATTACCGATAAGGAGCCGCCGGATGATCTAGCTCACGCCTTAGCCGAGGCAAGAGTTCAGGTCATTATTGCACCCGCAGGAATTTGACGGATCGGCACAATTGCGAAAAGGTATAACAATCTTTCTAATGTGGCGAAGCCAGCCTATAAGCCTTTCCTGTCCTCACAACCAAGCAACGTAACCGCTACAACCACGAAACCTAACGGCACGCACAAATAGACTGGGCCTTGGCTTGTCTTCTCGCACGAGTTACGCTTGTCTGAAGTGCCAGGCTACGCGTCCCCAAAGCAGGACGCTCGCCCCTCGGGAAGAGACCACGGCGCGCCAGTAAGCTCTCGATGCGGGAGCCAATGCTCCGCGGCCGTGGTCTGGCTGTTTTCGGAGGCGGCCGCCTTCGTCATCGGGCATGCCATGGTCGTCGACGGCGGCCAAACGGGTGTAGTGAGGTTCGTCGCCAACCGTGATGCCATTGAGGCGAACGCGAGGGGCGTGGAGATCACGCCAGGCGACTCGGCACGGCTGTCGACGCCCAACCTCAAGTTTCAGAAGGTCATTCTACCTCCGAAATCTTTTTCCTGTCCAAGGTCAGGATGATCACAGGAGCCAAGACGACGGCGGCGGCAATGATCAATAGGCCACTCGCGGGATTGCCGGTCCTTTGCGCCACCCACCCGACCACAATTGGGCCGACAAAACCGCCTATGTTTCCGGTGGCGTTAACTAAAGCGAGTCCCCCGGCTGCTGCCGGCCCTTTAAGGAATGCCGCCGGGAAGGTGAAGAAGATTGGCACCGCAGCCAATACACCCACCGCACACAGCGTGATGCCAACAAAAGCAACCGCGTGCCAAGAAACTACCGCCAACGCCAACCCAAGCGCGAGTGCCAGAGCCGCTATCGTAAAATGCCACCTCCTCTCGCGCGTCTTGTCCGAATGCTGCGCCCAGAAGTACATGGCAAAGGCGCCGATCAGGTAGGGAACGGCAGCAATAAATCCGACTGCCGTGTTCGAGTAACCGAATCCCTTAACGATGGTCGGCATCCAGAAGCCAAAGCCATAGAGGCCCATCACGATGAAGATGTACGCGAGGCTCAATAACCATACCGAACGATCCCACAGCGCGGCGCCAAAGTGCGCGTGGCCATGGGACGCGCTTCGTTGGTCATCACGGCTCAGCACGGCGATTAGGGACGTGCGCTCTTCGTCATTAAGCCAGCCAGCCTCTTTCGGGTTATCGGTGAGAAACCACAGCGCGATAAACGCCGAGAGGACGGCGGGAAACCCCTGGCAAAGAAACAGCCATTGCCATCCCCGGAGCCCTCCCCATCCGTTCATGTGGTCCAGAATCAGGCCCGACAAAGGTCCCGCAATGATGGTTGCTAACGGAACGCCTAAATAATAGATCGAGATGACGTTTGCCCGCTCCTTTGCAGGAAACCAACTCACCATGTAGTAGACGATACCGGGGGCAAAACCCGCTTCCGCCGCTCCCAGTGCGAAACGGAGCACAAGGAAGCTAATGGGTCCTCTGGTAGCGGCCATCAGCATGGAGGCTATTCCCCACGAAAACATGATCCGCGCTATCCACCTCCGAGCGCCGACGTGCACCAGCGCCCAGTTACTCGGTACTTCCAAAATCACGTAGCTGATGAAAAAGATCCCGGCGCCCAAGCCGTAGAAGTACGGCGTTAGGCCGAGGTCCTTGTTCATGGTTAGCGCCGCGAACCCAATGTTGACGCGATCCACGAACGCTATAAAATAGAACAATAAAATCAGCGGCAGCAGTCGCCACTTTGCCTTGCTGATCGCCCGTTCGGTCGTTGGATCCAGGCTCACACTAGGCGTAGTGCGTAACATCGGGTTAATGCGACGATTGTTTGTAATTCAGGCCCGAATGTACATGCCGCCATTCACGTCGATTATCGTCCCGGTCACAAACGACGAAAGGTCCGAAGCTAAAAAGAGGAACGCGTTGGCGATCTCCGTGGGCGTCGCAATGCGACCCAAGGGAATACTGGCAACAATCCGGTCCATCACTTCCTGGCTCATCTTGTCCCCGCGAATGTCTGTTGCCACCATTCCGGGCGCAACGGCGTTAACCCGGATACCTTTCGGTCCAAGCTCTTTGGCCATATCTTTGGCCAGACCAAGCATACCTGCTTTCGCGGCAGAGTAGTGCGGTCCACCGAAAACACCGCCCCCGGCTTGACCGGAAACTGAGGAAGTGCACGCAATTGAACCTTGGCCGCGGTTAATCATATGCGGGATGAAGGCCTGAGAAAGGTAGAGCATCCCGCGCAAGCTAACATCCATCACGGCATCATAATTCTCCGGTTTAACATCCATGATGCGGATTGGTTGGGTAATCCCGGCGTTGTTGATGAGAATATCAACTCCTCCGAAATCCTCGATGATCTGCCGGGCGACGGTCTCGCAGGCGTCTTTCTTAGTCACGTTGCAAACGTATCCCCGATGGTTCTCCCCCAGGATGGCGGCTTTCTTTTGAGGAGAATTCTGTTCGAGATCGAGCAGCGCAACCGTTGCGCCGTGTTCAGCAAAGAGACGTGCCGTGGCATAACCGATACCGGTTTCAGTCGCAGCGCCGGAAACGACGGCGAACTTATCCTTTAATAACATAATTTTAAAATGAGGTTAGTTATCTATTAGCAGTTTTGGATGCCGAAGGGTACCCGACGATGAATGCGGGCTCGACGTGCGTGGCCCCGCAGGAAGCAACGCTGTCGAGCATTGCAGGAATACCCGTCGTACGGAGCGGTGGAAATTGAAATAATTCCACTCATCACGAAAGCTTACTACAGGCGGCCGCTAATCGCTTCACCAATTTTAAGATTTTTTTCGCTTTTTCTGCCCTTCTAAACGGTGCTAGCCTCCATTCAATTACCCTGCCAGGGATTGCTGAATGCCGATAACTACGCGGACCGGCAGAGAGGCCATCCAGGCAGCCTAGGGATATAAACATGATACCCACCTCCGCACCCCGTTCGGTGGCGAGCAATCCGCGTACAGGGCGATTGCGAAGTGGCCGTGGGAGAGGAGGAAACGGTCACGTCCCCTCCCATTCAGACTTCAGAAATGATCGCTGCTACGACTACCTTATTTTCTCCTCGTGGACCTACAGTTCTCTGCAGGACTATGCAGTTGTATACGGTGATAAAAAGTGACTCCCCATTTATAAAGGTCGGAAAATTAACATTTATATGCCATACCAAAACTGGTCCGCAATTATATCAAAAAAGTATAGGAAAAGCGAATGAAGTGGGATAAAATTTATCAAAATACATCCTTCAAATGAAGGTTCCCCCTTTTGACAATGCATACCCTGCCAGAGCTGAATGCCGATAACTACGCTGACCGGCAGAGAGGCCATCCAGGCAGCCTAGGGATATGAACATGACACCCACCTCTGCACCCCCTTCGGTGGCGAGCAATGCCATTGCTGAAATAGCGAGCCACGCCTACCGCATCCGCCGCTTCGCGCTGCGCATGGGCGAAGTTCAGGGCCAGGGCTACATTGGCCAAGCCCTCGGACTAGCCGACGTCCTGGCGGTCGCTTACTGCCACGCAATGAACCTGCGGGCCGCGGACCCTGAATGGGAGGGACGTGACCGTTTCCTCCTCTCCCACGGCCACTACGCAATCGCCCTGTACGCGGCACTGCTCGAAGCGGGCATCATTCCCGAGGCTGAACTGGAGACGTATGGCTCCGACGACAGCCGCCTTCCGATGTCGGGCATGGCGACTTACACGCCCGGCATGGAGATGTCCGGCGGCTCCCTGGGTCAGGGGCTGACGATCGCCGTTGGGATGGCGCTTGGGCTGCGCCTGAAAGGCAACCCGGCATTCGTCTACAACTCCATGTCCGATGGTGAACTCGACGAGGGCGCGACCTGGGAAGCCGCGATGGCCGCGGCCCACCACAAGCTCGGCAACCTAATCGTGCTGGTCGACATTAACCGTCAGCAAGCCGATGGAAGCCCAAATGAAATCCTCGGCTTGGAGCCGATCGTCGACAAGTGGAAGGCTTTTGGGTGGCATGTGCAGCGCCTGGATGGCAATGACCTGCGTGCCGTAAAGGCCGCGTTCGATACCGCACGCCACCTCGCGGATCCCGTTCCGAGAGTGATCCTATTCGACACCCTAATGGGTAAGGGCGTTCCTTTCCTCGAAATGCGAGAGAAGAACCACTTCATCCGGGTCAATCCAGACGAATGGCAGAAGGCCCTGGCGGCGCTTGATGCGGCGCAGGACCAAGGAGACGATCGATGAGCACCACCGGAATTCAAAAGCCGCGCCTGACCACCTCTGCGATGATCGCGTCGATCGCGTCAGAAGGTCAGCGCACGACGAGTGCACCGTTCGGTCATGCGCTCGCGGCGGAAGCCAATCGGCGCACAGATATTGTCGGCATGACGGCAGACCTATCCAAGTACACGGACCTGCACATATTCGCCGCCGCTCATCCAGACCGCTACTTCCAGATGGGTATGGCCGAGCAGTTGCTGATGGGAGCTGCGGGCGGCATGGCGAAGGAAGGATTCATCCCTTTTGCCACCACTTACGCGGTCTTCGCGACGAGGCGAGCCTACGACTTCATTCACCAAGTGATTGCCGAAGAGGATCTCAACGTCAAAATCTGCGCTGCGCTGCCGGGCCTGACCACGGGTTATGGCCCTAGTCATCAAGCAACCGAGGACCTATCATTGATGCGCAGCATCCCGGGCATGTCGGTCATAGACCCATGCGATGCACTGGAGACCGAGCAGGCAGTCGCCGCGATCGCTGCCCACAAAGGCCCGGTCTACATGCGCCTTCTTCGAGGGAAGGTTCCGTTGGTACTCGATGAGTATGACTACAAGTTCGAGTTAGGCAAAGCCAAATTGCTGTGTGACGGAGATGATGTTCTCATCATTTCTTCTGGCATCATGACGATGCGCGCGCTTGAGGCGATGCAGAAACTGGCGCACGACCACCTCAAGGCGGCCGTACTCCACGTGCCAACCGTCAAGCCGCTGGATAATGAAGCCATTATCGCGCAGTGCAGCCGGCCAGGACGGCTCGTTGTCATCGCCGAGAACCACAGCACAATCGGTGGCCTTGGTGAGGCGATCGCGGGAGTATTGATGCGCGCGAACGTACGGCCAAAGTTCCAGCAGATCGCGCTTCCCGATCAGTTCCTCGACGCTGGGGCCTTACCGACTCTGCATGACCGCTACGGCATCTCAACTTCGGCCATCGTGGCCCAACTCAAAACCTGGCTGGCGTGAGGCTCAAGTCGAGGCCCGCTACCGCGGGCATAAGGTTCCGCCGACGTGGCGAGTTCGGAATCCTGACGAAACACCGTCGTTTGAAAGTAGGTCGGCCAAAGTTGGTGACGACTCATTCTCCTAGGCAAACGAAAATTGGTCGGCGAGGCATGTCTTCCGTAAGCGACGGGACTCTGGGAAGCGATATTCAAGGGAATCTACTTTCTTTACAGCGGAGTGAATGGCATAGCGCCCTTCGGGAACAACTAAGCCGACAGCGTAGTCGCGAATGTCTGCAAGATAAGCGCAGCGGAAGTGGCGCCGGCGTCAAGAACACCGCGCGAACGTTCGCCTAGCCGGGCAGAGCGGCCAATTTTTGCCACCAAATCAACGGTGAATCTTTTCCTTTTTTCGGCGGCTTCAGCCATCGTCTTGAGCGCCTCTGGCAAGGATGCTCCCGCGTCGACAGCCTCTTGATAGGCCGTCTGCGCCGGAATTACAGCGTCCATGAGAGTTTTATCGCCGACTTTAGCTCCGCCAAGATCCTCCAGCGCCTCGCGCGCTGCTTTAAGCATTCCACCGAACAGCCGGCCATCTGTCTCAGGTTTATCCTTTGCTTTGAGACTCATCTGGATGAAGAAGGTGCCGTAGATAGGTCCCATCGAACCGCCGATTTCCGTCATTAACGTTTTCCCTATCAGGACGAGACCTT
>Ga0210396_10004138_pt1 | contig 14224 bp, 8 predicted proteins | sample IncBWH17OmetaG_FD_155466 | JGI IMG/M metagenome (GOLD analysis project Ga0210396, IMG submission 155466) | Forest soil microbial communities from Barre Woods Harvard Forest LTER site, Petersham, Massachusetts, United States - Inc-BW-H-17-O ...
GATCAGCTGCTCACCTTCTCCAATCACCTGGGCATCTTCAGCGAGGACGCGACGGTCGACGGATCGCAATGGGGTAATTTCCCACAGACCTATAGTCATGTGGGGCTGATCAACGCCGCGTGCCGCATCTCCCGGAAACTGGATAAAGCAGATTTTTTATAGCAGCTTGGAAACACTATCTTAGGGCATGTCATCCCGACTCCTCTACAATATCCGGCAGCTGGTGAATACGCGTATAGAGAGTCATCCGCTCCGGGGCGGCGAGCTGGCTGAACTGCCGGTGATCGACGACGCCTGGCTGCATCTCGAAAACGACTGTATCGCCGCCTTTGGCCCGATGACCGCGTTGCCCGCCGACCTCGGGCTGCTGCGTGGGACCCACGCCGCGCTGGACGTCAGCGGCTGTCTGGTGTTGCCCGCCTGGGTCGACAGCCATACCCATCTGGTCTTTGCCGGCAGCCGCGAAGCGGAGTTCGTGGACAAGATCAAAGGACTTAGTTATGCGGAGATCAACGCGAAAGGCGGTGGCATCCTCAACAGCGCGCGGCTTCTGGCCGACACGCCGGAAGACGTCTTGTTTGCCGCGGCCTGGCAGCGGCTACAGGAGCTGGCCCGGCTGGGGACGGGTGCCATCGAGATCAAGAGCGGCTATGGGCTCACGGTAGAGGGCGAACTCAAGATGCTGCGCGTGATCAGGCGGCTCAAGGAGCGGTCGCGGCTATGCATCAAAGCCAGTTTTTTGGGCGCGCATACCTATCCGGTAGCCTACCGGGACAACCACCAGGGGTATATCGATCTGATCATCGAGGAGATGCTGCCGGCGATCGCGGCCGATGGTCTGGCCGACTATATCGACGTATTTTGCGAACAGGGCTTTTTCAGCCCGGCGGAGACGGAGCAGATCGTCCGGGCCGGACAGCAGGCAGGGCTGGCAGCCAAGATCCATGCCAACCAGCTGCATTGTTCGGGTGGGGTAGAGACGGGCGTCCGGCTGGGCGCCCTGTCCGTGGATCACCTGGAAAGCATGGATGCCGGCGCCATCGCCGCCCTGGCGGCTTCGGACACCATCGGGACCTTGCTGCCGACGGCAGCATTTTTTCTCCGGATGCCGTTTCAGCCGGCACGCACGCTTATCGACGCCGGTTGCCGGATCGCCCTCGCTTCGGACTATAACCCCGGTTCCTCCCCCAGCGGGAATATGAACCTGGTGGTCGCGATGGCCTGCACCGGTATGCGGATGTTGCCGGAAGAGGCGATCAACGCCGCGACGATCAACGGCGCTTATGCACTATCGCTGGGCGACCGGCTTGGCAGCATCACCCCGGGAAAATGGGCCAACCTGATCATCACCCGGCCCGTGCCTTCGCTGGCCTATCTTCCCTATGCCTTCGGGACCAATCTCATCGACCGGGTGCTGATACGCGGGGAGTTTATGGATGACCCCTACCGTCCCGTGCCGGCGGCGCAATTTGCGCAACCATCGTAAAACGAATCTATGTTCGGCAAAAAGAAAAAGACGAAACCCGATTTCATCGAGACCATATCCAATCGCAACACCGTCCTTTCCATTGCCGACAGTCGTGCAGGGCTGGATTTCCTGGTGGGGTTTTTTTCGACGATCCGGCCCCGCCCGGGACGCGTCGGACGCCGTGCACATCGTGCCGCGGCGGAAAACCTCCGCACGATGACGATCACCCTGCAGGACAATGCCTTTGTCCGGAGCAATCTGCAACATGCCATCCTCTCGCAACTGGTCCGTACCGACCTGAGCTCTGCGCTGATGGAAAGCGGCATCCCGCTGGCGCGGGGCTTCTGGCAGGAGCTGTTCGGCCGGCTGCGGCATAAATTGCTGCCAACCCTCCAACCCGAGAACGATTTCCTCTACGTGTTGAATCGCGTGTTCTTCCGCAACCACGACTATATCTGGGTCGAAGACATCCCCCGCGCGGATTGGATCGCGTTCTTCGAAACGCTGGGCCTCTCGCTGCATATCGACGACCGGCGGATCCTGCGGCAACTTACCCTTTCCCTCAACACCCTTTCTTTCCAGGTTGCCCAGCTCGGGCTGGAAAAAGAAGTGCTGAATTATATCCCCGAACAATACCGCGACGAGAACCCCTTTGTGTTACAGAACTATCTGATCCGCGACCTGGAGGAGCGGCTATCGGACCAGGGGGACCGCCGCGAGACGCTGCAGGAGCTCTCGGAGAAGCTCAAACAGGCGGTCAGCTGGTGTCATGAATGTGTAGAGTATGTACGGGAGGACCACGGTAGACGAGGCGCGAGTCTGCACCAGACCTATATGTTGCTGCTGCTCGATAACCGGCTGGACCGGATCTCCATCCTGATCGATCTCCTGGATAGCAATAACCGGTTTGATGCTGGAAGGTTCGTGGATTTCTTCCGCATGCTGATCCGCAACGAGAACCGCAAGAACAGTATCCTGGAGTTCATGTCGCAGTCCCTGGGTTATCTGGCCTATCAGATCGCGGAACACAAAGGCGCCAAAGGAAACAAATACATCACCTCCACCTGGACGGAATACCGCGGCATGCTGACGAGCGCCATGGGCGGCGGCGCGTGGATCTGTCTGGTGGTACTCATCAAGAACCTGCTGATCAAAATTCCGATGGCCATCTTCTGGCATGGCTTTGCGTATAGCATCAACTATAGCCTGGGCTTTATCCTGATCGAGGAGACGCATACGACCCTGGCGACCAAACAGCCGGCATTCACGGCCAGCGCCGTGGCCAGCTCGCTTGACACGCGCAAGAACGCGCATCAACCGAATCTCTACAATTTAGCCATCACCGTCGCCAAGGTCAGCCGTAGCCAGATCGCCTCGTTTGCCGGCAACCTGATCATCGTTTTCCCGGGTGTTTGGTTCCTGGCCTGGGGATATGAAAAAGTCTTCGGCCACAAACTGGTCAGCGGTGCGCCTGCGCTCAAGATGCTCATGGACCAGCATCCCTGGCAAAGTCTTTCGTTGTTGTACGCCTGCAACACAGGCGTCTTCCTGTTCCTCAGCGGCATCATCGCCGGGTATGTGCAGAACAAGATCCGTTACGGGCATATCGCCCAGCGGCTGCAGACCCATCCGATCCTCCGGCTGTCGATGCCCGCGGAGCGCCTGCGCAAGCTATCCGCGTATGTGGAAAACCATGCCGGTTCGCTTGTCGGAAATATCTGTCTCGGTTTCTTCCTGGGGATGGCCGGTTTTATCGGTGAGATCTTCGGCATCCGGTTCGATATCCGGCATATCACCATCTCGGCGGGGAATACGTCCCTGGCTGTTTATGGACTCGGTTTTCGCAACCTGAACCCCTGGTACCTGGCGACAGTCTTTGGCGGCGTGCTGGGGATCGGGTTTCTCAATTTCCTGGTGAGCTTTTCGCTGGCTTTTATCGTCGCCGTTCGCAGCCGCGGCGTGCGGCTCCGGGAATATCCCGAGTTCCTCGGCATCCTCTGGCGCTATTTCCGCAGCAACCCGCTCGATTTCATCCGGCCGCGGAGGCGGCCGGTGGAGGAATAGACAGCGACAATATAATTTTAATTATATTGCCGGCCTATGGAGCCCATCATCGAGTGTGTACCAAATTTCAGCGAAGGCCGCAGGCCGGAAGTGATCAAGCAAATAACCGATGTCATCGAAACCGTGGCCGGCGTGAGGCTGCTGAATGTCGACCCGGGGAAAGCAACGAATCGAACCGTTGTCACATTCGTCGGGTCGCCCGCCGCCGTTATCGAGGCGGCCTTCCAGGCCATGCGGGTGGCGGGGGAAGTGATCGACATGCGCCAGCACAAGGGCGAACATCCGCGTATGGGGGCCACCGATGTTTGTCCCCTGATCCCGGTGGCGGGCATCAGCATGGAGGAAACGGCGGCATGGGCGCAACGGCTGGCGGAAAGGGTGGGGAAGGAACTGCAATTACCGGTCTATCTCTATGAGGCCGCACAACCGGACAAGACCCGGAGCAATCTCTCCGTGATCCGTGCCGGCGAATACGAAGGGTTTTTCAAAAAGATCGCCCAGCCGGAATGGAAACCGGATTTCGGCCCCGCCGAATTCGACGCCCGGCGCGGCGCCACCGTCATCGGTGCGCGCGATTTCCTCGTCGCCTATAACGTCAATCTCAACACCACTTCGACCCGGCGGGCGAACAGCATCGCATTCGATGTCCGCGAAGCCGGTCGTGTCCTCCGCGAAGGCGACCCCATCACCGGTAAGATCGTTACCGGCGCCGATGGCAAACCGGTACAGGTCCCGGGAACCCTGAAGGCGGTAAAAGCCATCGGCTGGTATATCGAAGAATATGGCGTCGCCCAGATCTCGATGAATCTCACGAATCTCCGGGTGACGCCCGTACACAAGGCCTTCGACGAAGTCTGCCGAGCCGCGGCAGAACGGGGCATAAGGGTCACCGGTAGCGAGCTGGTGGGGCTGATCCCCTTGCAGGCTTTGCTCGACGCGGGACGATACTTCCTGGAGAAACAGCAACGGAGCGTCGGCGTCTCGGAAAAAGAATTGATCCGGATCGCGATCCTATCCATGGGGCTCGACGAACTAAGTCCTTTCGTCCCCGAAGAACGCATCATCGAATACCTGTTGCGCAGTCCGGCCGATGAGCGGCTGGTTCGCCTGTCGCTACGTGATTTCGCCGACGAAACGGCCAGCGAAAGCCCGGCCCCCGGGGGTGGTTCCATCGCCGCGTATGTGGGTTCATTGGGCGCCGCATTGGGCACCATGGTCGCCAACCTGAGCGCCCACAAAAAGGGCTGGGATAGCCGTTGGACGGAGTTTAGTCATTGGGCGGCGCAGGGACAGCGATATAAAGACGAGCTGCTTCGGCTGGTGGACGCCGACACCCGCGCCTTCAACGTCCTGATGAGCGCTTTCGGCCTTCCCAAGGGCAATGAACAGGAAAAGGCCGTCCGCACCCGTGCGATCCAGGACGCAACGAAAACGGCCATCGAAGTACCTTTCCGCGTCATGGAGACGGCTTATGCGGCGCTGGAACTGATCCGGGCGATGGCTTCGGACGGCAACCCCAACTCCGTGTCCGATGCCGGGGTCGGCGCGCTCTGCGTCCGTGCAGCTGTCCATGGCGCCTTCCTGAATGTTCGCATCAACGCATCCGGGTATGCGGATAAAACATTCGTAACGGATATCTTGTCCCGCGGCAAGACACTCGCCGAAAAGACCGATGAAGCCGAACGCGAGATCCTGGCGATCGTCAGTGAGAAGATCGGGGCTTAGCGGCCTTAAAAGGGTATTCCGATATTCAGATACCCCAGCACGGAACGCGATTGATCGCAATACATGGCGCTGAGTTCGAGCGGCCCAAGCGCAAAATTGTAGGTAAACGTCAGCGCATAGCCACTCAGGAAATCAGGGGTCGTAAAGAAATTGCTTTTGGTGATGAAATTGTTGAACAGCACATTGGCCTTGCCCGTGATGAGGACATTGTTGAACAGCTGATAGCGCAGCGACAGCGCTCCCTCCGCGATGCTCGCGGAATAGAATGTCCCCTCACGAAGTCCGGCGAAGACCACCTGGTTATGGAACTGGTCCGTCAACCCGCCGATGGAGAACTCATTCATAATGTTGTTCCGGTAGTGCAGGTTCAACCCACCCTGCAGATGGGCCTGTAGCGTATACCGGTCTGCCAGGGGAATGTATTGATCCAAACCCACCAGGAAACGTTGATAGGGTGCAGCGGAGAAACTGGTGTCGTTCCGGGTCTGGCTGCTGGCGAAGTATTGCACGCGAGGGGTCTGTTCGAAGACGTGATCGGCCTCGACATCGAGTTTGAACCCGTGGCGGGGATAGACGGGCCGGTCGAGTGTATTGGTGCTGATATAGAAATAACTGGTCAAAAAACTGTTGTCGCCTTTGAAATCGAGGCTCGACGTGATCGAAGGATCGTATTGGATATATTCCCACCGGCTCCCGAGCCCAAAGGTCAGGTTACGGTTGGTGGAATAGCCGAAATGGCCGTCCATGCGGAAATAGCTCTGGTCATAGAGACCGGCTTCCTTATAGTTGTTGTTATAGGTCGTGATCTGGAAATGATCGTACTGCGGAGCCAGCGTAAACGTAAAGTTGGCGCGGCGGCTGAAATACTGCAGATGTTCCGCGCGCATCCGGAAGTTCTGCCCGATATTGACGGTTACCAGATCGCGCGAGGTAGGAGTGAAGAAATCCCGGCTGGTCAGATTGAGGATGGCGCTGATGCCGCTGAATTGATTGTAGTTGAGCCCGATCTTTGCAAAGGTCAGCGGATTTTCTTCGACCTCGAAATCCATGCGGCTGGTGCCGTCGGGTTGTGGCGCCAACGAATAGGTGATGCGGTTATAATAGCGCGTACCAAAGGCCCGGCGCACCATCCGGGAGAGATTCTCCGCGGAGTAGTAATGATTGTTCTCCAGGTTCATGCTCTGGATAAAAAAGCCCTGACTGGTATTTTGAAGCCCTTTGACGGTAAACGCCGAGATCTTCACCGGGTTGACTGACGGCAGGCGATCCTTCACGATCTCCTGCGGACCATAGATGGCGTTCAGCGAATCCGCGAGTGCTTTCAGCCGGGGATACAGCCGCCGCCCTTCTTTAAGCCCTTCTTCGATGATGTCCGGAGCCTCGCCGAAATTGCCCATACCGTATTTATCGAGCGGCTGATGGACATAGATGGTACAAAGCGGGATCTCGGTGCGGGTATCCGCAGCCTCCCGGAAAAAGGCTACCTGCAGCAGGACCTGCAACGCGTTGGTCACCTGGTCCGGCGTCCTTGGCGGCCCGGAGAGATCGCTGCCGATGACGATATCGGCACCCATCCCGCGCACATCCCTTACCGGGAAATTCCGGACCACCCCGCCGTCGACCAGTTTCCGTCCGCCATATTCCACGGCGGTAAAAACGGAGGGAATGGCCATACTCGCGCGCAGGGCCGACACGATCTCGCCGGTGTCCAGCACCACGGCTTCCCCCGAGGTGATATCGGTGGCGATACATTTAAAAGGGATGGAGAAATGGGCGAAGTCCTTGATGTTGTATACGGGCCGGAACAGCTCGGAGAATTTCAGCCAGAGTTCCTGTCCTTCGATGACGCCCGTGGAAAAGCGGAACCAATGACCCACCCAGGGCAATTCTATATCGTATTTGCCGTATTCGTCTTTCTCCTCCATGATCATGGACCGCATGGAGCTTTGGTTGGAGAGCAACAGGTCCCAGTCGATCCGCCGGGTGATCTTTTCGATACTGTCGGCGGAATACCCGATGGCATAGAGGCCACCGAGGATACTGCCCATGCTGGTTCCCGTGATATAGTCCACCTTCAGACCGGCGGAATCGATGGCCTTGAGGATACCGATATGCGCCAGCCCTTTGGCGCCACCGCCGCTCAATACCAGGCCTATCCTGGGCCGCTGCCCCGCCGGAGAAACGGCCGGCCGGGCGGTGGTATCCTGTGCGGTCGATCCACCCCCCTGGAGGAGGAGAAAGAGCACACAGTAAGCCGGAAGAAAAGGATTTTTCAAAGCGTTTTTTCTAGTTCCATGATCTTCTCGAACACCTGTTCGTATTGCCGGTTAGCCTTACCCAACTCGTCACTGGTCTTTTTATAGTCCGCTTCCGCGGCAACGAACTTGTTCTTATCCGAATACGTAGCAGGATCGGCCAGCGATGCTTCCAGCTTATCTTTTTGTTGCGTGAGCGAGGCGATCTTTTGTTCCAGCTCCTGGAAAAGCCGTTGCTGTTTCTGCAGCTCTTTTTTGGCTTCTTTGTTGATCGGCGCGTTCTCGACCCTGGGCGGAGCCGCCGCCGGTTTGGGAGCCGGCGCAGGCGATGCGGCCGGTGCGGCGGATGGGGCCGGTGTGGCCGTGGACGTATTCGGCTGGGTCACGGTTTTGGCCGGCTGGGCGGAAGCTGGAGCCGGGGCCGGAGCAGCCGCGGCTGCCTGTTTGGCGGCGACATTGCGTTCTTTCCATTCCACCCACTCCTCGTAGGTGCCTTTGAACTCGCGGATCTTATGCTCATCGATCTCCCAGATCTTGTTGGCGGTCCTGGAGATGAAATACCGGTCGTGGCTCACGAGCAGGATACTGCCCTCGTATTTGTTCAGGGCATCGATGAGCAGGTCGCAGGAATGCATGTCCAGATGGTTGGTCGGTTCATCCAGCAACAGGAAGTTGGCTTTACTGACGATGGTCTTTGCAAGGGCGATCCTGGCTTTCTCTCCTCCGCTCAATACTTTGATCCTTTTGTCGATGTCATCCCCGCTGAAAAGAAAACAGCCGAGAAGCACCCGCAGCTCCAGATCGGTCTTTTGACTACCGCAGGTCTGCATTTCCTCCAGCAGGGTATTGTTGGCATCCAGCGCTTCCATCTGGTGCTGGGCATAAAAGCTTTCTTCGACGTTGTGGCCCCATATACGTTCGCCCTGAAAAGGCTCAACCCCTGCCACGATCCGCAGGAGGGTGGATTTTCCCTTTCCGTTAGCGCCGATCAGGGCGATCTTGTCTCCCCGGTCGATCTCCGCGGAAGCGTTCTCGACGATGGTCAGCGCCCCGAATTTTTTTGTGGCATGTTTGAGGGTCGCCAGGACGCGGCCCGGGGTCTTATCCACCCGGAAATTGATCTTTATATTGGGTCGCTCGATCTCCATGTCCTCGATACGCTCCATCTTGTCCAGCCGCTTCATGGCGCTCTGTGCGGCGGCAGCCTTGCTGGCCTTGGCCCGGAAACGTTCGATGAAACGCTCCTGCTGACGGATATAGTCCTGCTGGTTGGCGAAAGCCTGCTGCTGCAGTTCCACACGCAGGGCCTTTTCCGTCTCGTAGTAGCTGTAGTTCCCCTTATAGATATGTAGTTCCCGTTGATATACTTCCACGATCTTGGTCACCATCCTGTCCAGGAAATACTTGTCATGGCTCACGATGACCACCGAGCCCTGGTAATGCTGGAGATATTTTTCCAGCCATTCGATGGAGGGAAGATCCATATGGTTGGTCGGTTCGTCCAGCAGCAGCAGATCGGGCTGTTGAAGGATCATCTTAGCCAGCAGCACCCGCATGCGCCAGCCGCCGCTGAATTCGCGGAAGGGCCTTTGCAGGTCGGAATTGGCGAAACCCAGCCCCTGGAGGATCTCCTCCGTCCGGTGGTGGATCGTATACCCGTCCAGGGTATCCATTTCATGAAGGGCGTCGGTATACTGGATCAGGAGGTCGTGGTCCTCATGGTCCTTTTCCAGCTTTTTGCCGAGCTCATCGATCTCCTTCTCCAGTTGCAATACCCGTTCGAAGGCGGTCATCGCCACCTCCAGGATCGACCCGTTAGTGTCGAAACTCAGCAGGTCCTGGTGCAGATAGCCGATGGTCGTGCTGCGGCTCCGCTCCACCGTTCCCTCCGACGGCGCATACTCCCCTGCGAATAATTTTAATAAAGTGGATTTTCCTGTTCCGTTATACCCGATCAACCCGATCCGTTCATTGGGTTGGATATGCCACGTGGCGTTTTTTACGATGACCCGGGCTCCGAATTCAAAAGTAACGTTCTGCAGTCCTGCTAACATGGGCACAAAATTAAATCATACCTTCGTAAAAATCCGTTTAAATGAAGAAATTCATCTTGTTGATCGTCATTTTTATAGCAGCCTGTTTCCTCGCTTACAAGTTATTGTCCGACAAACCGGTGCATATAGACGCACCTAAGGACCAGGCGCTTAGGATCTCCAAGAATTCACCTGCATTTAACAATGCTTTCGATTCGCTGCTGGAACAATATTTCACAATGCGGGATGCCCTGGTGGACGCGGACTCGTTAAAGGCCGATCAGGCCGCCTACCGGCTGGCGGGCAAAGCCGACAGCCTGCCTACCCGGCTGCTGAAAGCGGATAGCAGCATTGTCCTTACGGCCAAAAGCCTTGCCGCCGCCATGAGCGGAGATGCCAAAGGGTTTGTAGGCGAAGGGGGGCTCGAAGGCCGGCGGCAGTCGTTCAACGTCCTCACCGATGAGTTGTTTAACCTCGTCCGCACCGTGCATTTTGACGAGGGCAAGATCTATCATATCCGGTGTCCGATGGCCTTCAAGGACAGTATCGAAGGCTTCTGGCTGAGCCATGGCACGGAGATCCTGAACCCTTATCTGGGCAGGAAGGACCCCAAGATGCTTGCTTGCGGTGAGGTCATCGATAGTTTCCCGGGCAGGCAATAACGGCTATGCCTTAGGGCTTATACACCAGGTGTACCGCCGCGCTTTTTTCCAGGGTAGAGGAAAGAAAAACCTCAAATTTTTCGGAACCGGCCGTCACCATCATCAGGGCGGTGTTGGGTGGGATGTCCCCTAAATTATCCGCATACATCACCAGTTCATATTGTACGCCGGGGAGCGCGTTGAAATGAACGGTCAGGGGTTTGTCGGTAAGCATCTGCCGATAAAGAAGCACCTTGTCGTTGACCAGTACGGTCACGGTGTCGTGGTCGATCTCGGCATTGTCGTATAGGTCTATCCTGACGTCCTCACTGTTCACCGTCACCGTTTTTACTACTTGTTTTTCCCGAGGCTGCAGATGCAGCTGGGCTTGTACCAAAGTGAGGGAATCGGTTTGGTACACGTCGGTGGGGAAATCGGAAACGTTGGACCTCCGGAGCCGGATCTTTCCGGGTGGACAGACCAGGCGTTTTTCCGAATAAAGACCCTTCCAGTCGCCGACGAGTTCTTCCAGATCACCGGTCCTGGACCAGGTGAGATCATACGTCTTGACACAAGGCAGACAGTCTGCGGGGATCTCGGCCGCCAGGATCTTGTCTTCGATGAGGACCAGCCGGTGGGTCCGGGCATTGTAGCGGCCCGTAAAGCTCATCTTGACAAAATGGGCCTTGTCGTAATAGTCGTAAGCTCTGCCGGTGATGCGATCGCCCGTGAAGTTGATCTGCAGTTCCAGGGAATAGTTGGGATAGCAGCCGCCGGGACCCTGTGTCAGGGTCCCTTTCCAGATACCGTTGAGGTCTTCCGCGCGTAAGCCGCACACCGGCGCCGCCAGCAGCAGCGCCAGCAATAGGTCCCGGACCCGCGGCTTTATGATAGGACTATTTCGCATATTGGAACTTGATTACCGCGTTCTTTTGTTCGGTGGAGGTGATCCGGACCTCGTATTCCTTATCGCCCGCTTTGACGATCATCAGAGACGTATTGGGCGGGATCGTCCCTTCGTTGTCGGCGACCATCACGATCTCATGATAGTCGTTGTTGGCATCCAGATGGAGGGTGACGACCAGCGGCCGGTCGGTCAGCATCTTGTGAAGGAGCACGGGCCGGTTGTCCAGGTAGACGGAGACGGTATCGTTGTCGATGGCGCCATCGTCATAGATATTCAGGGTGACTTCCGTGGTATGGATCACCAGGGTTTTGACCACCTCGTTCTCCCGGTCTTTGATCACGGCGGGCACGATCGTCTGGAAGTTCCGGCCGATGTCGCCCCTGGTGCTATCGCTTTCCGTACCCATCGTCCGGCCAGGCACGGTGGCCCTTGCCATAGGCCGCGGGCTGCGCGCCGGGACGGCGGGCGGAGCCGGGTTGGCCGGGTGATGAACGGGTTTGGCTGCCGCGGCGGTCAGCGGAGTGGAGGGACTGGTAGGTTTTGGCGGCGCGCTCCTTGCTGTCGTGCCGTTCTTTGCAGGAGCTCCGTTCTTTACGGCGGCTCCGTTCTTTGCGATGGCTCTGAGGGCCGGCGGGGCCGTTCTGGCGACCATCTTCAGCGAATCTTCGATCTCCTGTTGCCGTTTGACGAGAAAGTCTTCGGGATAGAATTGGGAGCTTTGCACTTTCCGCAGAAAGACCGTGCCGCGGCCGCAGTTGCTGGAGTCATGGATGTTCATGCTTACATAGCTTCCCTCCAGAAATTCTTCATTGCCCGATCTCGAGTATTGCAGGAAACAGGTCATAGTGCACATGTCGCCGAAGGCGTTGCGGAATTCCACGATCTTTAGTTCCTGCAAAAGCACTTTTTGCGTGTGCGCATTCACGGTCCCTGTAGCGGTGGCTTTGCCGTAGAAAAAAGTCGAGAGATAGGAATAGGTGATACCCTCGAAGGATTTGCCCCGCTGGGCGATCTGGACTTCGAACTTATACCGCTCGTTCAGGGTGTCCTCCCGGCTCCTTTGCGAACGGAAATGCCCCTGCCAGATGCCGGTGACGTCCTGTGCCTGCAGCCACACAGGGGTTAGAAAGAAGAACAAGAGATAAAGTCTCCGCATAGCATGACCTCCGTGGGGCAAATTATAGAAATAAATCATTGGAAACCGTACCATTTGTAAAATTACGAGTCCCGCGAACCTTGTGTCGTCCGAATCTGTTAAATTTGTCCCCTTATGATCAAGATCACTTTTCCGGATGGCGCCGTCAGAGAATATGAAAGCGGCGTCACTGCATTGGACATAGCCAGATCCATCAGCGAAGGACTGGCAAAAAAAGTATTGGCTGCAAATGTGAATGGACAGGTATGGGATGCTACGCGCCCCATCACCACCGACGCTACCCTGAAATTGCTCACCTGGACGGATACGGATGGTAAATCTACTTTCTGGCACTCCTCCGCGCACCTGCTGGCCGAGGCGGTGGAAGATTCTTTCCCCGGCGCCAAGTTCTGGGTGGGCCCACCCGTCGATGGCGGCGGGTTCTATTATGATATGGACCTGGGCGGACGCCAGGTCACCGAAGACGATCTGCGGAAGCTGGAAACCAGGATGGGGGAGCTGGCCAAAAAGAACGAGGTCTACCGGCGCAAGGAGATCAGCAAGGCCGAAGCCATCAAATATTTTACGGACAAGGGCGATGAATACAAATTGGACCTGCTGGAGAACCTGCAGGACGGGAATATTACCTTCTATACCCAAGGGGCATTCACCGATCTCTGCCGCGGACCGCATATCCCGAACACCGGGTTCATCAAAGCGATCCGGCTGACCAATATCGCCGGCGCCTATTGGAAAGGCGACGAACGGAACAAACAGCTGACCCGCATCTATGGCGTCACCTTCCCTTCGCAAAGGGAGCTGGATGAATACCTGCTGATGCTGGAAGAGGCCAAAAAACGGGATCACCGGAAATTGGGCAAGGAGCTGGGTATCTTCACCTTTGACGAGCAGGTGGGACCGGGACTGCCTTTGTGGATGCCCAATGGGGCCATTATCATCGAAGAGTTGGAAAAGCTGGCCAAGGACACCGAACAACGAGCAGGTTATAAACGGGTGGTTACGCCCAATATCGCCAAGGAGAGTCTCTACATCACCAGCGGCCATCTGCCATATTATGCGGAGAGCATGTTCCCGCCGATGGAGCTGGAAGGGGAGAAGTATTATCTCAAGTCGATGAACTGCCCGCATCACCACAAGATCTTTGCGGCCGAACAGAAGTCCTATAAAGACCTTCCTTACCGGCTGGCGGAATACGGCACCTGCTATCGCTATGAGCAAAGCGGGGAGCTGTTCGGACTCATGCGGGTGCGCTGTCTGCACATGAACGACGCGCATATCTATTGTACCAAAGAGCAGTTCTATGACGAGTTCAAGGCGGTGAACGAGATGTATCTCAAATATTTCAAGATCTTCGGCGTCGATAAATACGTGATGCGATTCAGCACCCACGATCCGGCCAAGCTGGGCCAGAAATACATCAACGAGCCGGAACTGTGGCTGGAAACGGAGGCCCTGGTCCGGGACGTCCTGATCCGCACCAATACCCCCTATGTGGAGGTGCCGGGCGAGGGGGCATTCTACGGACCCAAGATCGACGTCCAGATCTGGAGCACCATTGGGCGGGAGTTCACGTTGGCAACCAATCAGGTAGACTTTGCCCAGGGTCGCCGGTTCAACCTCGAGTTCACTACAAAGGACAATAGTACCGATACCCCGCTGATCATCCACCGCGCCCCGCTGGGGACCCACGAGCGGTTCATCGGGTTCCTGCTGGAGCACTATGCAGGCAAATTTCCGGTGTGGCTGGCGCCGCTGCAGGTCAAGATCCTGCCGATAAGCGATAAGTCCCTGGAATATGCACAAAATCTTTCCGTTCTCCTGAAAAATGCGGATATTCGTGTAGAAGTCGATGACCGTAGCGAGAAGATAGGAAAGAAGATCCGGGATACAGAATTGGCCCGGGTGCCCTATATGCTGGTCATCGGCGAGAAGGAGATGAACGAAAACAAAGTAGCGGTCAGACGCCAGGGAAAAG
>Ga0210396_10004140_pt1 | contig 14223 bp, 16 predicted proteins | sample IncBWH17OmetaG_FD_155466 | JGI IMG/M metagenome (GOLD analysis project Ga0210396, IMG submission 155466) | Forest soil microbial communities from Barre Woods Harvard Forest LTER site, Petersham, Massachusetts, United States - Inc-BW-H-17-O ...
TCGACCGCCTGCGATCGGAGCTGAAGGTCCCGGCCCAGGACCCGGCGGAGAGCCTCATTAAGGCGAAGCCGGGGGAGTAAGCATCAACTCATCGTTGACTGAACGTTTTGAACGAAACTGAACGTTTTGAACGAAACTGAACGTTTTGAACGAAACTGAACGTTTTGAACGAAACTGAACGTTTTGAACAGAACTGAACGTTTTATGTGCCCGCGCCGGTAACAGCCAAAAACGTTCAGTTCAAAACGTCCAGTCCAAGGGCGAGAAGCCCGAGGGACTGAACGTTTTGAACAGAACTGAACGTTTTAGGTATGTCTGTCGGGCAAAACGCTCGGTCTCATGCGAGACCCGCGCCTCTCTTGGCGAGGAGCGCGGCCATCCCGGGAACGGCTGGAATGTCAGGCTCGATGCGGGGGCGGGGGAGGAACAGGGGGCAGGACCGCGTTCGCTGGCGATTGTTCGCGGCCTTTCCGAGCCGGGCCATTGCTCAAAGCGCCCAGATCATGAAGCAGGCGGGCGGCGAGCCTCGCGTCTCCACCGCTGATGGCTTGCGTCAGCACGGTGGCGGCGTTGTCCATGGCGGCGAGCAATCGTCCACGGGCGGATTCGCGCAGTTCCTCCTGCCAGGCCTCGTATGCCTCTGCGAACTTCGGTTGGGTCTTCAACCAGGTCCAGAGCGTTGTGCGGCTGACGCCTGCGTGCATCGCCGCGTCCACGTAGGATTTGCCTTCCGCGAGCGCAGTCAGCGCCAATTGCTGCGGCGTGGAGAGCCCCTGGAGAAGGGTGCTCAGTTCGGTGCCGGGTTGCCCCGAGGTCGTGGCCAAGGCTTGGCCGGGTACGACTTCAGACATGATATTTCCTTCCCTGCGGAGCAGGGGTAAGGGACGTGAGTGGCGAAAGCACCATACTTCCGCCTAACATATAGTACCGTACAAATACCTAAAAAGTCCACAAAAATTTTAATAAAACTGAATTATTTTTAACCTATTGCGCGGCAGGCACTTGGCGCCGATGATTCCGCGGTTCAGGCGAGGATCGAAAGGATTTCGCGGCGGCCAAGCTCGGTGAAGGGGATGATCCTGGCATAGAGGGCCTTCCACTCGGCGTTGTCGCGGGCAGCGAGGTGGGCTTTCTCCCAGTCGGCCGCGGAGTTGAAGGTGGATTCGAGCACGACGGTGTAATAGTCGGGCCCGACTAGGTCGGTGAGGAGGCGCACGTTGATCGCGCCGTACCCGGAGGTGCGGAGCGCCGACGCCGCCTGCTTCCACAGTGCCACCGCCTCCTTGGACTGCCCGAATTTCAGACGGAAGATATCGCGGACGACGATCATGATGGTGCTCCCGGCTTGCCTGCGTGATTCCCCGCGCGTCATTGTGAAGAACAGGTTGCGGTTGAGTCAAGCAAAACCGTGACATCAACCCGGCGCCACTTTACCGGCTGACTGGATGGAGCGATCTGGGTAGGGTTCGTCGCGGAAGTCTATTGTTTCGATCGGGCGGGGCGGCGCGTCCCGCGGCACTTCAATTCAGCGAGGAACCATGAGGCTTACATCCCTTCTAGCCGCTACGGCCTTGATGATCGGCGGCGTTTCGATCAGCGGTTGCCAGTCGAGCGAGTCACAACCCAGCCAGCAGAACTCCGGCCAGCAGAACCCCGGTTTCGCCGGTGGAAACGGTGCGTTCGGGGAAAACCCCGTCAATCCGGGCGAGCACTCCGAACAGCGTTTCAACACCCCGCCCGCTACCCAGCCGGCGGGACAGTGAAGTTTATTGCTGATTGCTAATTGCTGAATGCTGATTGAGGATCTGGTCTTTCGGCTTTCAATCAGCAATCAGAAATCCGCAATCAGCAATTCCTCAGCAATTCCTCATTTGCGGGCCGGAAGGTCTTTCTTCCACTCTGCGCCCAACTCCTCGACGGTTTTGCCGGTGTACTGCTTCCACAGGTCCGGCGAGTAGCGGTGCTGGCGCATGGCGGCGTTCAACTCCTTGACGATGTCCTTGTCGTATTTCTCGGCCACCCAGTGCCGGAAATTGGCGCTGATGGTGTAGCTGCCGTCGTACTTGGTGCGAGTGCTTTTGGGGTTGGGGTAACGGCGGGGACCATCGGGCTCGTAATACCACCAGCGGACGTAGTCGGCGATGCCCTCGACGAGCCACACGGGATTGCCGGCCGGACGTGTGGTCGGGCGGGCGGCGGCCTGCCCGCCGTTGGCGGGGCGGGTCGTGGCCCCGCGGCGGCGACCGCCCAGGCCGTACCCGTACTGCTGCACCACGTGCACCTCCTCGTGCACGAGTGCGCCGGTCGCCTCGCGATTGAGTTCGCCGCGGAGCCAGTTGGAGTTGGCGGTGACGCGTGTGCCTCCCGTGGCGGCGACGCCCTGGCCCGGACGCAACAGCACCGTGAACTTTTTGGGCGGCGTGTAGCCGTCGCTGGGCAGCATCTCGGCAATCTTCGGATACCACTCGGCCAACGTCGGGCCCAGTTTGGTTTCGACCCAATCCTTCAGCTCCGGGGCGGCGGAGGTGTCGATCACGATCTCGCAGTCGGGGTTCTGCGAATGAAACACGAATGGGGCAAGCTTTTCCTGTGCGGGCGCTGTGGCGGCAGGGGGCGCGTTCTGAGGCGTCGCCCGGGCGACTGCGGCCAGGCAGATCATCGCCAGTAGCACGGCGGCAACGCCGCTGCGGACCAGCATGCTGGTTCTCATTCGATTATCTCCAGTGGATGAAATTCGGCGCGGGGATTCTCCCATCGTTGAAGTTAGTACCGCCAGCGTGGGAAGATCGTCCGTCCACCATTACAGTATTCTTTTGCTTCAACGGCCAGTGAAACGTGAAGACGTGAAACCTGAGAAGCGGGGCAACTCCTGCCTATTGGGGCGGCTGAATCTGGGGACCTTCCAGGAGGTATTGCCAGATCGCCTCGAATTGCGATTTGGCATCGTTGCCGAAGGCGGCCAGGCCCGTTTTGCCTTCGGCGTCGTCAAAGCGCGGCATTTTGCTCGCCGGGTCGATGCGCAGCGGGTCGTGCATCCAGCGCAGGTAGAAATCGTGGCGCAGGCGCTGGCTGGCGTACTGAAAGTTGATCGACGGCGCCTCGAACGGGGCAAACGGGGGTACGTCGGCGACGGCGTGGCACTGTACGCAACTGAAGCCGACGTTCGGCGCCTTGCTGCACAATTTGCGGCCTTCCTCGGCCAGGAGCTTGTCCGGCTGTGGGTCGGGAGGAAGCGACGGCGGGCAGCCGTGCTCCTCGGCCAGGCCTTCGGCCAGCAGCTTGCCGCGGATGCCGAAGCCGGGCATGCGGGCGCGGAGAAAATATCGCGGCTTGTAGTCGATCTGCCCGGCGATGAACCGCGCCATCCATTCCGGACGAAGCTTTTCTCCGACCCAGGTGAGTGCCGGCGGGCGCTGCTCGGCGGCAAGAAGCTCGCCGGCTCCAGGCGGGGGATTGGGGTATTTCTGCCGCAGTGCCCGGACCTCGGCTTCGAGCGACTGGGCCAGCAGCGATTCGTCAGCATCGCGGGCGTGACATGCTGAGCACCGCAGGGCGATGATCTGGCGCTCGGCAAACTCCGGCGCGCAACTGTGCGCCAGCGCCCCACGATCCGTCGAAAGGAATGCCACCAGCGCCGATCGCTCGTCGTCGCTCAGACCAAAACCCGGCGCGGCGCCGCGGTTGTCGGAAGGAGACAGGCAGCCTTTGGCCAGCGAGGCGCTGGTCAGTGCTGCCAGCACCGGTGCTTTGAGCGTGCTCTTGTCGTTGCCAAACTGGTGGCAATTCAAGCAGCCGCTGGAGGTGAGCAGGAGCTTGCCGCGGGCGGCCTCACCGTCGCCGGCCGGTGGTAGTTTCGTACCGTCCGCAAACAGAAACGCGCTGAGATCCTGGACCTCGCTTTGAGACAGGTGGAAATTGGGCATGGGGTTCCACCGGTAGCGAGCCGCGGGATCGAGTAAGTACTCTCGAAGCGCATCCGGTTTGAATTTCGCGAGGACCTGTTGGTGTGCGACGCGGGTGGGATCGTCGGCGGCGCCCGGGGGCGTGTGGCAGCCGATGCAGTCGAGGTTGGCGTAGACCCGCCCGCCGTTCTCGGCGTCGCCGGATATGCGATCCTTCTGGTCCGGGTGAAAAAACGAAGCGAGGTAGGCGGCGATGTCCGCGGCGCGCGGATCGATGCCGTTGCCTTTGAACAGCCGCGGCATGTGCGCTGCGGGCCGCAGCGATCGCGGATTGTTGATCCACGCGGCCAGCCAATCCCGATTCAAGCGTGCGCCGACGTCGGACAGGACGGGCGCGTCCATCTCCAGCTCGGGCATGGCGTCGGCGCCCGCGCGGGTCAGATTCGGGTCGGCGTGGCAGCGGATGCAACGGTATTGTGCGAACAAGGCCTGTCCCTGGCGGACTTGGCGGCTTTTGAGAAGCGACGGGTCCGCCGCGGTGTGCGTCAGGAGCATTGGCGGCAGCGGCTCGGGGAGAAAACTTTTGGACGACCAGAAGATTCGCAGCGCCGCGTCACCATCCGATGGGCTTTCATAGGTTGCGACGAGACGGTTCTTTCCCTTGTTGAGGCGCACCTCGTTGCTGGGGGTCTTGGACCAGTCTTCGCCGGACAGTTGGAGGACGGCGGCGCCGTTGAGGCTCAGCGTCAGCTTGCCGCGTCCCTCGGCGGAAAAGCGAACGTAACTTCGCAGCCGGAGGTTGAGCTCGCCGGAAAACGTGGCACCGAAGAAACCGGTTGGGAGGAAGGACGAGGTCGTGGCGCCCGCCGGCACGTAGAGGGCTGCCAACCGGCTGACGCGGGCGTCGGCCAGGTCGCGTCGAGCAACGGCTGGATTCAGTGGCTCGAAACGGAGAATCAGCCCCGCCTCGTCGGCGCCATTCTCCGCGCCACATGTCAGCGATCCGGCCAGCAGGAACGCCAGAATGAAAGCGCCAATAGCGTAGAGTCTCATTGACTCAATTGCTCCGGTTGGCTGGTGTGGGTTGGGCACGGCGCATAAAAAACCCCGTAGGCGTGGGTGAGACCTACGGGGTAAGGAGGGAAGAAAACCTATGCATCGGAAATACGAGCGGCGGCTTCGCGTGGTTTGGCTCCGCTCGCTGCGATCCGCGTATGGCCGGTTATCCTTGCCCGGCCAAAATCCTCCGCACATTCCGTTTGATCGAGGCCCATTCGGCCTCGGGTTGCTTGCTGACGGTGATGAAGTCGCCCAGAAACAAAAGACCGCAAACCCCTGGAATCGTGAAGAGCTTCGATGCCAGCGGATATGATCGGGCCGCTTCCGCATCAAAAAAGCTGAGCGGCTGCTCCCAGACGAGTCGGTCAATCACGAACTTGATCGCGTTAGGATTGGGGGTCGGCTGCACCTCCGCCACCTTCAACCCGATCGCACGCCTCTCCAAGTGGGGCGGAGTATAGCAATGGCCTATAACCTTGCACACAACAGCTGGTTCGAAAAATTTTATTTTTTTAATTCGTTGTCCGGTCGATGGTTGAGAGATTGCCGGGGTGTTTAACGTCATCTGCCAGGCTTGAAATTATCAACCCTTGGCGTGGTCGCTTCAGCGACCATGGTTTTTCCCACCGGACAAAGAAGACATAGTCCCTGAAGCGACGGGTGTAACTCCTGATTGTGGCGATCTACGGGCTCAATGTGGCACAGCCGCCCTCGGCTGTGTTCCGCCGAAGGCGGAAAGCGGCTTTCGACCTGAGGTCGAACACAGCCGAGGGCGGCGCCGAGGGCGGCTGTGCTGTGCCACAACATGGATCGCGGCTTGACATCGCCGGCTCGGACAATACGATGCCCCGTTCTTCACGCCGAAGGGCAGTGCGCCCGCAAGCGAGTGAACCGCAGAGGATTGAAGCGAATGAGTACATACATGCCCAAGCCGGGCGAGGTGCCTGCTGATTGGCACGTGGTCGACGCTACCGACCAGGTGCTGGGCCGGCTGGCCGCGCGGATCGCGACGATCCTGCAAGGCAAGCACAAGCCGACGTATACACCGCACGTCGAAACCGGCGACTTTGTCATCGTCATCAACGCCAACAAGGTGAAAATCTCCGGCCGCAAAGCCGAGGTCAAAGAATACGACACCTATTCCCGCTATCCCGGCGGACGCCACGTGTACTCCTACAAGACGATGAAGCAGTTGCATCCGGAGAAGATCGTTGAGCTGGCCGTGCGCCGAATGCTTCCCAAGAACAAGCTCGGCCGCAACATCCTCGGCAAGCTCAAGATTTACCGCGACGCCATGCACCCGCACAGCGCGCAACAGCCCAAGGAACTGAAACTGGCCTGAATGGAGATTTGCGATTTGCGATTTGCGATTTGCAATTGAAGAGCGGGAACAGGTTTCCTGAATTTCAATCGCAGATTGCAAATCGCAAATCGAAAATGATCACCGATGTCCGAACAAGAAACACCCACCGCTTCCGCCCCGCTGATCCCGACCGCCCCCGCTGCCAAGCCTCAGTTTGTCTGGGGCGTGGGTCGGCGCAAGAGCGCCGTTGCCCGCGTGCGCATCGCGCCCGGCGGGGGCAAGATCGAAGTCAACGGCCGTACGCTCAACGACTATTTCACCAACGAGCGCGACCGCAAAGCGATCTTCGGCCCGCTCGAAGTCACCAACACGGGCGGCAAAATGGACATCCTGGTCAACGCCGGCGGCGGCGGGCCCAGCGGTCAGGCCGGGGCCATCGTCATGGGCCTGGGCCGGGCCCTGGCCAAGTACGACCAGGGTTTGGAAGTCGCGCTGCGCAATTCCGGCTTCCTCACCCGCGACAGCCGCATGAAGGAACGCAAGAAGTACGGCCAACGCGGCGCGCGGCGACGGTTCCAGTTCTCCAAGCGATAGACCGTGCGACAAGGGAACGGCGCTAGGCCGCTCTGATTCGGAGCGGCCTTTTTGTTGCGGAAGCGCGGCTCGCAGGATCATCTGCTGATATAATCAGGCAGAAGTTATGCCGATTCACGACTGGTCCAATGTCGACGATGGAGTCTTCCACTATTTCCACCAAGCCTGGACGATCGAGTTCAGTTACGCGCTGAATGCAGGAGTGCTTCCCGAGGGCTTTTTCGCCCTGGCGGAGCAGGTGGTCAGCGGCCCGATTCCGGATGTAATCACCTTACAACGCGGTCCCTCGTCGTCGAAGGCGCCACACGAATCTGGTGGAATGCTTGTTGCCGAGGCGCCGCCCCGAGCCCGGTTCATCCGCTCCGCGGAGCAGAAGTCCTACGTCCACAAGGCGAATCGAATCACCATCAGACACAAGCTGGGTAAGGTTGTCGCCGTGATCGAGATCGTCTCTCCGGGAAATAAAGGCAGCCGGGCAGGGATCCGATCGTTCGTCGAGAAGATGGGGGAGTTGCTGCGCGAAGAAATCAACCTGCTGGTGGTGGATCTTTTCCCGCCTTCGTCGCGCGATCCTCAGGGGATTCACAAAGCGATCTGGGACGAGGTTGAAGAGGAGCCGTTCGAACAGCCCGCCGACAAGCCCCTGACGGTTGCCGCTTACGCGGCAGCGCCGCCGCCGATGGCATACGTCGAACCGGTGGCGGTGGGGGACGCGCTGCCGAGCCTGCCCATCTTTCTGGATCGAGGCACATACGTTCCGGCTCCGCTGGAATCGAGCTATCAGACCACCTGGTCCAAGTGCCCCGCCGTTGTGAAAGAAGTGGTTCAGGGTCCGGCGCGCTAGCTATCCGAAGCCGGGATCGTGGCAAAACGCGCGCCGCGCTTTCCTACGCCGCCGAGACATGACTGGCGATCAGCTTGGCCAGGTGGGCGAAATCCATCGAGCCTTTGACCCAGTAATCATTGGCGCCCTTCTGTCGGGCGTGGGCCTGGAATTCGGGATCGGCGACGCCGCTGAAGACGATCACCGGAATGCCGCTCGTGGCGGGATTGGCGCGGACGGCGCGGAGGACTTCGATGCCGTCCATCCCTGGCATCATGACGTCAAGGATCATGAGATCGGGAAGTTCGGAGTCGAGCACCGAAAGCGCCGCCTCACCACTGAATGCGCTCACCGTCCGGTAGCCACTGCGGCGCAGAAGCTTGCACAGGATCTCGTTGGTGTCAGTATGGTCGTCCGTGACCAGGATCGTTTTCATGGGAATGCAATGTTGGTACATCACGATTGCGGTTTTGGCAAATAAAATCTCCTCTCGCCGCAGGCTGATGGAATCCTCAACGGCGAGCTGATGAAGCGAGTATGGCTCAGGGGCAGAGCCTGCGCCGGGACCGGCGCGGTTGAGGAGCAAACATGAAAGCTGGGAAACTGTTGGATCGTCGTGGTTGGGCTCGGTTGTGGTTCGGGCTGATTGCGGTTGCTGCGACGGGCGGATTGGCCGTTGCCGCTGACTCGGTCCTCAAACCCGGGACCGAGAAACCGGCAGACGCCGTTGTTTTGTTCGACGGCAAGAACGCTTCGCAATGGACTGTTTTCAACTCCAAAGACCCGGCCAACTGGCCCGTCGAAGACGGCGCCCTGGTCAGCGCCAAAAACGACATCGCCAGCAAAGCCAGGTTCAAGGATTTTCAGCTCCACGTCGAATTCAACGAGCCGAAGCTGGGCCCTGAGTTCAAAGGCCAGGACCGCGGGAACAGCGGCGTCTACCTTCAGGGCCGCTACGAACTCCAGGTTTTGGACAGCTTCCACAACGATACCTACGCCAACGGCGCCTGCGGCGCCATCTACCTTGTCAAAGCGCCGCTGGTCAACGCGGCTAAGCCTCCTGGCGAGTGGCAAACCTACGACATCACCTTCCACATGGCCCGCTTTGAGAACGGGAAGAAGGTGAAGGACGCGCACGTCACGGTTTACTGGAACGGGCAGCTCGTGCAGGACAACACCGACATCCCCCACCCCACCGGCGGGGGGGCGAAGGAAACGCCCGAGGGCGGGCCCATCCGCCTCCAGTTTCATCACCATTCCGTCCGGTTCCGCAACATCTGGATTGTGCCGGTCGAGCCAAGCGCCGCGGGATAGTGACTCTCCTTGCCGGGTGCCGAGTCGGAAGCGATGCGCGCCAATCTGGCAACTCAATGGATGAGTTCGTGTTGATGGGCTAATACTCTGGTTCCGCAAGCGGCGGGCAACGGTATAGTTGCGGGTGCAGTTTCACCCATACCAGGAGGTCATATGTCCAAGAGCGTGAAAGCGGTCCCGGAAGGGTATCACACAGTGACGGCGAGCCTGATCTTTGCCGGGGCGGACAAAGCGATTGATTTTTACAAGAAGGCATTCGGGGCGGAGGAAATCATGCGGATGCCGGGCCCCGGCGGGCGGATCATGCACGCCGAGGTTCGCATCGGCAACTCGCGGGTCATGCTGGCCGACGAGATGCCGGACATGGGATGCAAAGCGCCCAGTGCGTACGGCGGTTCGCCGGTGTCGTTTTACGTCTACGTCGAGAACGTCGATTCTGCCTGGAAGCGGGCCGTCGATGCCGGCGGCAGGTCGAAGATGCCCCTGATGGATATGTTCTGGGGCGACCGCTGCGGCCAGATCGAAGACCCCTTCGGCTACAAATGGATGATCGCCCAGCATGTCAAAGACCTCACGCCCGAGGAAATGAAGAAAGGCCAGGAGGCGTGGATGGCGCAGATGAAAAACAAGAAGTAATCGCGACGTTTCCGATTTCTGACTGGTTGTGGCACAGTCGCCTCGACTGTGGTCCGCTGGAAGCGGACACGTTTCGACCTGCGCCGAAGGTAGGTGTGCCACTTTCTCTGGGCGGGCAGCGATGCCCTTCCCTCAAACGCTCCATGTCGCACGTTTCACGCTCCAACGGCCGGATTTCGGTGAAACCGTGCGTCACAACTCGCGATGTACAAGCACGTTGCGCGGGCATGCTCCACACGCTCCAAAACACTCCACTTTTCGAGCGAAGTGGAGCGTTTGTCATATTTTTGCTTTGAATATGGTCTGTGGCCACCATGCCCTCAACTTGCTCATCGGGTATGGCGGGCAGGAATGGGATGATGTTTCAACGGATACGTGAATGTCGACAATCTTTTCGCGGCCGGCGCCGCTCAGATAGGATTCTATCGTTCATGTTTGATCGGAAGTTCTGGCAATCGCTTATCACGGTCGTCGGGTTTCTCAAGTCGCGCGCGGCGCGGGAGCTTGTTCCAGCCTGCCGGGTGTACCTTCGTCCAGACGGCATTTGGGTTTTCCCGCAGAACACGCGGGGAAGCGACGGGGGAATTGGCGTCACGGTTGGTCCGGCTGAAGCGATTGGGCACGACGCCACTGAACAGGCGCTTGGCGAAGCAGTTATCGCTGCGATATCGCGGTCGCGATTTGAGCCGTGGGATTACAGGAGCCAGTTACCGGATACGATGGCGCCACAGTCCGCGGGGTTCAGGAGCTACGGGGAGCTTGAAAAGGGAGCCGCGTCATTAGGTGTTTGCCGGACGGGTGAGGGGTTCGAAGTCTCCGCCTGGACCGCAGCCAAGGGCGGCGGATACGAGCCGGTTGCGGGAGGCGAACAGAAGTGTCCTGACGATCCCGCTGCCATTGGGAAGGCGATTCGGGAGCTCTCGAGGCTGTGCGTGCCGCGTGGGGTCAAGCGCAAGAAGGCTGCGCAGACTGGTATTCCACCAGCGGCGCCGAGCGCCGACCCGGGCGACGTTCCAGTGTCGTTTGGGTACAAGACCAGTTGGGTTGCCGCGCGAGCTTCCAGCGGCCAGGAAGTGGCCGCGTTTCTGAACTTGAAGGATGTCGTTCCCTGTTCCTGGAAAGACGGACTTCAGCAGGCGTATGAATTGCACGGGATCTTCGTGACTCCCGCCGTTGACGGGTGGATTCTTGCGGTCGGCCAGGTTCCGGAAGCCGGACAGACGGAGTTTCTACCTTTCCTGGAGCATCTCAGCGAACGATTCGGTAAGGCATTCTATTTTGGAACGCACCGGGTTGTTGAGTATCAAGCGTGGGCAAGTGCTCAAGACGGAGAGGTCCGGCGGGCATTCGGATATGTCGGCGAAAGAGGTGAATACCTCCTAAACGTTGGCGAGCGAACGCCGGAGGAAAAGGAATTGGGGACAGGCATCGAAGACCCCGAAAGCTCGCCGGACGAGGAAACGGTGCTCGATCTGGCGGGAATGTGGGTGCTGGATCCGCGGGAACTCGATTTGCACACCGAGGCGACCGGACCCGGATTATATGGGAGGCCTTGAGACATGTTCCTCGATCCGACAGAATTCGAATCCGTCGAACTCGCGATCGTATCTGCGGCGATGAAGGGGTATAATCGCTGAGAAAGAGGTGGGCCGAATGACCGCCGTGGCGATCGCGAACGTACAGGCTTATTTGCAGCGCGTGGATCAGTTGTACGCTGACGTGCGCAATTGGATGACAACTCTGGAGCCCACCTCGCAGTTTTCCGAAACCGAAATTGAGCTAACCGAAGAAGCGACGGGTCCCTATAAGGCGAAGACGCTCGATATCGCCCGCCCGGGCCGGCCCGCATTGCGCCTGGTCCCTCGCGGCCGCTACATGGTCGGCGCGGAGGGACGCGTGGACGTGCGCAGTCGCCTGGGGCGCGAGACCCTGGTTTGGGTCCGCACGGGAGGGCCGGCGGTGGGGTTCCGGGTTTCACGAAACGGGGGTGAGGCACTGGAAGAGCTTTCAGGACGTCCGATGTTCCCAGGCATCGCGCAAGGGTGGGCGTGGGGGGATGAAGATCGCGGACAGTTACTTCACCTGGACCTCGACGTTTTCCGCGATCGCATCCTGAACAGCATCGGCAATGCCTAATCCGCTCGATCCAATCTGGGATGCGCATCTTACAGCCGGAGCAGCCCTTAAAGTCGTCCGGCGTTGTGTTACGATTGTGGGAATTGATCGCGCAAAAGCATTCTCAAATACCCGCTTCGGCGGACGCACGTCAAGCCGCACGTCGGCTGGGCCGCCAGCGTCTACCGCCTGCACCTGGCCCTGGTCGTTCCCGACGGCTGCGCCCTGCGGGTCGGCGACGAAACGCGCCAGTGGCGGGAAGGCCGCTGCGTGATTTTCGACGATACCGTCCAGCACGAGGCGTGGAACAACTCGGAGCGGCCGAGGGGCGTGCTGCTGCTCGATTTTCTGCGGCCGGGGATCAGCGGATCGGTGGAAGATTACATCCCGGAGGAAGTGCAGGAGTACGCCGCGTATTTGTTCGAGAAGGGGGGGCGGTTCAGCAAAGACTGAAGTCAGCATTTTCTACACTCGGGTCGGACTATACTTGTACATCGGCATGGCAGCTTTCGACAAACTCGATTGGACCCGATTCGATGTCTGGGCGACGCTTGCAGGGAATGGCGTGGCGGTCGTAGAGCCCGGGCGGCGAGAGGCATGTCTTGCCTGGCTTCGAAGGCATGATTACACGATCCACACGATCGACTTCCAACAAGGTGTAGGTCCTGCGGTCGTCGCGATGGGAGAATTGTTCCGCTGGAAAGAAGAATTTGGGTATGCGCTGCCGCCTGAGCATCGTGGCTTGGATTCACTGCGGGATGGATTTGATTTTGACCTGAAGCCGGGGGCAGGCGTCGTCCTGGAATTGCTAAATTGTGAAGTGGCGCACCGTGAGGATGCTCCGTGGTTTCTCGGGTTGCTGTCCATCTCCCATGAGTATTCGCGATGTCAAATGGCGCTGGGGGCGCGGTTCTTTACGTTTTTGATCCTTCCTCGCGAGAGCACGTTGATCGGCACAGCTTACGAAGAGTTGTCAGTCCCATCTCCTTTCTGGACGGCAGCTCGGCACGGTGACCCCTTCTCGCGCGAGTAGCCGCCGTTTCCTCTCGACCGGCGCGGGCACCCAGATAGCGACGCGTTGCCTACCTCGGGGCGGGATCAGCTTTATCCCTCAAACAAGGAGTAGTTTCCATGACCACGCTGGTGATCTCATGCGCATCGATTCAAGGCGCGACGCTCCTGGCGATGGCCGCCAGGAGGCGCGCGTGGGAGGTTCATTACGGAGCTCCTGAGCCCTCGAAGCTCTTGGGCAAAGTGGCTCTTTATAGCAGCACGCCGGACGCGCCCGTGTACGTCAGGCGATATGGCTTGGCGCTGATTGAGCCGCCGCTGGATTTACTGGCGCGGGTTCCGATGTCGCTATTGTTGCGGCGGGTGGAATATGCGACCTGGGGCGACCTTGGTCGAGTGTCGCAACCATTGTTCATCAAGCCGGCCGATCCGTTGAACAAGGTGTTCGACGCGGGGGTATATCGGGAGCGGGGGCAGATTCGTACGAGCATCGCGCTCCAGACGCCGGTGCTGGTCTCTGAGGTTGTAGAGTGGACGGCGGAGTACCGGTGTTTTGTGTTGGATGGCAGGATCGAGACGGCGTCGCCCTACATGTTGGGGGGGAGGCCACTGGCGTATCAGCGGGAGGTTGTCGCCGTGCCCGCGCCGGTTCAGGCGGTGTGCCGGCAGCTGTTCGACGAGGTCGAATTGCCGCCGGCTTTTGTGGCGGATGTGGGATTGATCGACGATCGCGGGTGGGCGATCGTCGAGTTCAATCCATGTTGGTGTGCGGGGTTGCTGTCGAGCGATTTCGGGAAGGTGCTCAATGTGCTGAAACGCGCGTGCCGCCGTCGCGCGGAGCTGGCGGCGGGGGATCGGCGGTGGGTTCTGGACCGCGGATGACCGCGGGATCACGTCAGGCGACAGACGATCGCGCGTATTGACGAGATCGTTGCTTCGGCCGACCTGCAAGCCGAAGGCCGGGCCGTGCGTCACTGGACCGGCGGCTGACGCGATAAACGGAGCGTTCATGGTGGATTGGGACCGGGCGGTGTGGGAGGACGGGCCGGCGGCCTGGCTGTGCCACGTTCTTTAGACGGCCGAATTCCGACCGCGGGACAATCACGAGAGGACGCGGTACCAATCCGCCTGCCGCCGATGTGTTGCTCACTTCCCCTGAACTACCAGTGAAGCTGCGTGATAAACTCCCGCTTTCGGCGACTGGACCTGCGGCTGACGCGATGAGCGGAGCATTCATGGTGGACTGGGAGCGGGCGGTGCGGGACGACGGGCCGGCGGCCTGGCGGACGGCCTGCCGCCTGCTGGGAAACCGGCAGGATGCGCAGGAGTGCGTGCAGGATGCCTTCGCCGAAGCCATCGCACTGTCGCGCAGACAGCCTGTCAAAAGCGCCCGCGCCTTGTTGTTGCACGTCGTGACGGCGCGGGCGATGGATCGATTGCGGCGGAAGTACCGCCGGCATTCGGTC
>Ga0210396_10004142_pt1 | contig 14222 bp, 13 predicted proteins | sample IncBWH17OmetaG_FD_155466 | JGI IMG/M metagenome (GOLD analysis project Ga0210396, IMG submission 155466) | Forest soil microbial communities from Barre Woods Harvard Forest LTER site, Petersham, Massachusetts, United States - Inc-BW-H-17-O ...
GGCGCCTTTGTCGATCTCGGCGGCGTCGACGGATTGCTGCATGTCACCGACATCGCCTGGCGGCGCATCAATCACCCCTCCGAGGCTCTGAATATCGGGCAGAACGTCAAGGTTCAGGTCATTCGCTTCAACCCCGAGACGCAGCGCATCTCGCTTGGCATGAAGCAGCTCGAATCCGATCCGTGGGAGGGTGTCGAGCTCAAATACCCGGCCGCCGCCAAGTTCCGCGGCCGGGTCACCAACATCACCGATTACGGCGCTTTTGTCGAATTGGAGCCGGGTGTCGAAGGGCTGGTCCACGTCTCCGAAATGAGCTGGACCAAAAAGAACGTGCACCCGGGCAAGATCGTCTCGACCAGCCAGGAGGTCGAGGTGATGGTGCTCGATGTCGATCCGCAAAAGCGGCGCATCAGCCTCGGCCTGAAGCAGACCCTCGCCAATCCGTGGGAAGCCTTTGTCGAGGAGCACCCGGTCGGCACCGAGCTCGAAGGCGAGGTCCGCAACATCACCGAGTTCGGCCTCTTCGTTGGTCTGCCCGGCGAGATCGACGGCATGGTTCACATGTCCGACATCGATTGGAACCGGCCGGGGGAAGAGGCGATCAACGACTATCGCAAGGGCGACGCGGTGCGGGTCAAGGTGCTCGATGTCGATGTCGAGAAGGAGCGGATCAGCCTCGGCATCAAGCAGCTCGAGTCCGATCCCTTCGAGGCCGGAATGGCCAAGGTGAAGAAAGGCGACGTCGTGACCGGCATGATCTCGGCGATCACCGATGGTGGCGTCGAAGTGACGATCAGCGACGGCATGCCCGGGTTCATCCGCAAGTCCGAATTGTCGCGCGACCGCAGCGAGCAGCGGCCAGACCGCTTCGCGGTCGGCGAAAGGGTCGACGCCAAGGTGACCGCGATCGATCGCACGACCCGCAAACTGTCCCTGTCGATCAAGGCCCGAGAGGTCGATGAGGAGAAGCGCGCAATGGCCGAATTCGGCTCCTCCGATTCCGGCGCGAGCCTCGGCGATATCCTCGGCGCCGCGATCAACCGCGCCCGCCGCCAGGAGGAAACCGAGGAGAACAACTGAGCCGTCCGCCCCTCACCCGCCTCGCTGCGCTCGGCACCCTCTCCTGCACTGCGGGAGAGGGGGGACCAAGCCCGAAGGGCTTGGTGGGTGAGGGCAAGGGCAAGATGCTCAATCACTTAGCACTGTCATTTGATGGCAGGGGCTTGACGCCTGTCGGTTGGTTTGGCAGGTTGAGCGCCTGCAAAATGCAAGGCGGGGAGCGACGATCGCGATGACGAAATCGGAGCTCGTACAGAGGCTTGCCGACGCCAATCCTCATCTTTACCAGCGCGACCTCGAGGTCCTCGTCACGGCGATCTTCGACGAGATCGCGGCGGCGCTGGCGCGGGGCGACCGGGTCGAATTACGCGGTTTCGGCGCGTTTTCGGTCAAGCGGCGCGATGCCCGCGTCGGCCGCAACCCGCGGACCGGCGACAGTGTCTCGGTGGCCGAGAAGCACATCCCGTTCTTCAAGACAGGCAAGCAGCTGCGCGACCGCTTGAACCAGAGCGCGGGCCAAGCCTGACGCCGCCGATCACCGTAAGGCCCAGCGAGTGAGGCTCCTCTATTGGGCGGTCTTTCTCGTGATCGCGACTGTTCTGATCCTGTTCGCCGTCTCCAATCGCGAAACGGTATCGGTCGAGTTATGGCCCCTGCCGTTCCTGGCAGAGGTGCCACTCTATCTGCTGTGTTTCCTAAGCCTGCTGATCGGGACTCTGATCGGCGCGGCTATCGCCTGGATTGCCGGCCGCCGAAACCGGCGCGAACTCAGAAGCCGACGCCGGCGTATCGAAGCGCTGGAGCGCGAGCTGACGGCAACCCAATCGCGGATCGAGAACCCCTCGGAGCCGACAAAGCCACAGTTAACCCAGCACCCGGCAATTGCCCGCCGGTGACCAGTTGGCGGCACTACTCAGTGGCCGATCGCGCTCGTCTGATCCTGTTCCCGCGCAACTCGTGAGCTTGCCGGCGCAGGTGGCAATCGTCTCACTCGGCGCGGCCGGACCTGCCGCGCGCGAACCGGGGGCGCCGTCCCGGCCTCCATCTCCTCCTGCGGCCGCGGCCGGGCCCTGATCCAAGCACGCCCCTCATCCGCCTGATCGGTCGGGAAGACCCGTATTTCGCTCGGTATCAAGAAGCGAAGCGCCTTTACCGTGAGTCTCACCCAACCGATATCGGTCACAATCGCAACCCGCTCGCAGCGCGACGCGTGCTCCAGCCCGAAGTCGAGCTCGTCCCATGCGGCGCCGGGAAACCGAGAGTTGAGCTCATAATAAAGCCGGATCTTTTCGTGCCGTTTGAGGGACTTCTGCATCGCCGGGACCAAGACGTCCTGGCAATCCTGCATCGTCAGGCGTCCGCTTACCGCGATGCCGACGACGTTACCGGGAAGGCCTTCGATCAGTTCGAGCATCGCCTCCTCCTAGAAAGCGACGCGCCACTTGCCGATGATGACGCTCTCGTTGCCCTTGCCGTTGGCGACGACGACCCGCTTGCCATACATGTACTCGACGCCGGTGGTGATGAACGCGACCGGGTTCCACACCAGATTGACGAACGCGTTCCACTGCTCCTTGGTAAAGGTGCTGGCCTGGGATGGCCCGATCAGCTGCGAATCGAGATCTTGATGAGCTATACCGGCGGCTATCGTCGAGCGCAGGTTCGGGGTCCACCAGTGTTGATAACCACCGTTTGCGCTATAGGAGAAGTTGGTCCTGAAGAGGACGTTGGACGCGGCCATGCCGCCCTGGCAGCCCGTCGTCGGCGTCGCGCATGCGGTCGCGACGGTGAAGTTGGTCGACAACGCCGCACTGTTGCTCCACCCGCCAGACGTATAGGCGCCGATCCCCTCGCCGGCGATGAAACTGAACAGGAAATCGTCCTTCGCATAACCGAACCAACCGGGCTTCACGTCGCCGCTGAAATGGCCGCCATAGCCGACGAAGGTGCGGTCGATGAAATGGCCGTCGTTAAACCTCTGGGGGACGATTACGCCGGCAAAGTCGACATGGCCCCAAGGCTGCGCCCAATAAGACGCGGCGGTGATGTTAGGCGCGAAGCTCTGGGCGATGTTGCCTTGGATTGGGGTGCCTGCACCGGCGCAAGGCACGCCATTGCAGATGGCAGGGATGTTGGGGAGCGGCGCGACGAGCGTCGTCCCGGTGGTATTGATGTCTTGAGACGCGATGCCGGCCGGCGTTTCGACGGAGACAGTCGGGTTTTCCGCCGACACCGACCAGGCGCTGCCAAACGGGCCGGCGAGGGTATAGCGAACCTGCGGGATGCGCATGCCGCCGGTCGATCCCATCGAGCCGCCGAATTCCATCGATTCGGTATCGGCATCGGCATCGGAGAAGTTCGAGATCGCCTGGCCGCCGAGGAACCCGCCCAACGTGCCGTAGGCGAATCTGAGGCGCGGGATCAGGCTGTTTCCGCCGGCCTGCTGCACGGTTTGGCAGCTGAAGTTGTTACAGCCGGTGGAAAAATCCGACTCGATAAAGGTCCGCGCCTCGCCCCATGCCGTCGGGGTGCGGGTCTCGATATTCCACCTCGTCTGCTGCGGGCTCCACTCAAAGACCGCGTTGCCGCGCGAATGGTTGGCCTGCTGCGCGACATTGCCGATGCCGGGGACGAACATCTGGCCGATCGGCAGTGTATTCAGGTTGCCGTTTTGGCCGGAGTTCGACGACGGGGTGCCGGGGTTCCCGCTGTTGGCGCCCTGACCAAAGTAGAGGCCGGTCAGGTCGATGAAGCCGCCGACACGGATCGAGGTGTCGGTGCCCGGGATCAGGAACGACCGCGGGAAGCTGCCGCCCCCCACCGGCACGCCCGGCGTCGCCTGGGCGCCGAAGGGTGAACCGGGGCCGGGAAAGGCCTTCCCCGGCGGCAGCTCACCCTGAGCCAGCTGGTCGATGCGGCGCTGCAGCAGCTCCTGGTTGGCGCGCAGATCCGCCAGCTCGTCGGCGCTGGCCGCTGGAAGACCGGTCAGCAACGCGATCGTCGCGGTCACGCCGCCGATCGCCGCCAAAGCACCGATAGTACGCGTTTTCGTCATCGTTAGCCGCTCCCCCGGTGACCAACCTCTGAAATCACAGGTTGATGTTGACCGAGTGTGGGCTTCCGGCACTATCCATCGTCCGATTGAAAAGAGGTGGACTACAAGGTCTAAACCTTCGGTGTATTAGATTTAGACCTGTACGCCGTAAGATACGGAATATGTTGGGGATTTCATCGATTTGATGGTTCTGCTTTTTGCGATCCGTTTAGCTGAAGGAGCGGCGCCGAGACCAACGGATGCGCGTAGGTGTGTTAGATGTGCAACACAACAGGAGCGGCAGGACGCCATGCGGCGTCCGCTAAGACTACTTCCACCCGGACAAAATCCCTCTCCGCCTTTAGGGGGGAGAGGGAGGGGCCCGTGGCGCAGCGATGGGAGGGTGAGGTGGGTGATGTCGTAAACCGGCTCGGCGAGCTCTCCTCACCCTTCCCTCTCCCCCCGGCCGGCGGGGGGAGAGGGTAATTGGACTTTCCCCGGACACCGCTGCGTTTCCGCGGGAATGACGACTAAGAGCGGCAACTCGTGAGAATTTTCGCTTCAGTTTTGGCCAACGTCTGGCACTCAGACCGGATCAGCGCTGGCCGAGGTAGGACAAGGTGGGTAGATACGCCTGTGCCACTTGCGGCGACGCCGTGAAAACAGCAAAGGTGTTGGGAGCGAAGCTGAAATCCACCTCGGGATAGCCGAACTCCCAGCTGGCTACCCACTGGGCTTGAAGGTAGGTCTGCGTCCCTGCCGCCAATTGGACGGTCGCTGCCTGAGCGGTAGGGAGGCCAATGGGCTCTACCGTGAAGCTGTAGGTCCCTGGCGGGAAATCGCGGAAGAAGCTGCTACCCGTCGGGATGTCGCCGACCGGTGCGCTATTCGCGTATATTACCGGCGCCGCTCCGTAGACAAAGCCTTGACCGCTCGGCGAATCCCACCCGCGGAAGAACCAGACCCGCGCCGATCCCGGTGCGATTGCCGGAATCTGCGCTTCCGCGGTCGTGACCTTGGATTGCGGTGTGCAATCGGTGAGCACGAGGATAAACGCGACGAGCAGCACTGCCAGCGGGAGAGCGTATTTGCTCATGTCTATGCTTTGAGCAGCGATGTTTAGAGGCATCGGATCGTCCAGTTCGTGAAAATGCCAGGCTCGTCGCGGGCTCGATCGGGGGTGCCTTGATGAACCGTCTTGTCCATAACACGGTAACCACCCGGACACACCCGCTCCGCTAACCGCCGGTTCGGGGCTTCCGACCCCCCTGGGATGCCGGGGCTCTCGATCGCGAATGTACGGCTGTCGATGCGGCTGATCGAAGCTTCGGTGCAGGCCGCAAGGGCGAGTATCGCGAACAACAGAAAATGGCGCATTTCGGCTTATACAAAGTTTTATAGACGTGCCACAGGATGCCTCAGCGGGCCATCTGCGCAAGAGCCGCTGCGACCTCACGCGCCATTTCGGGCCACTCCCCCTCCCTCCTCTGCCGGAACAGCCGGGCGGTCGGATACCAGGGGCTGTCTTCGCGCGCGAGCAGCCACCGCCATTCCGGCGGATACTGCAACAGGAGCCATGTCGGGCGGCCGAGCGCGCCCGCGAGATGCGCAACCGAAGTGTCCACGCTGATGACCAGATCCAGGCGAGAAACCGCGGCGGCAGTTTCGGCAAAATCCGTGAGCCATGGCGACAGGTCGGCGATGTCCACTCCATCAAGAAACGAGATGTCGCCCGACCGCTCGCCGACCTGAAGACTAAACCAGCTTACGCCGTCGACTTCCCATAACGGCTGGAACAACCGCAGATCGATCGCGCCAACCGTAGTGCCGGCCCATACGACACCCACTCTGAGGTCGGCTGTGGCGGGCATCCGCTCGGCCCAGCCGGTCGACGCCTCCCCCGGGACCCGCAGATATGGTACCGCGTCGGGGATGGTCGCCAGATTTGTCTTGAACACCCGAGGCAGGCTGAGAAGCGGACAATGGCAGTCGAAAATCGGCAGCGGATTGCCCGCGGCGACGACCTCGGATATGCCGACTACCGTGCGCGCAAGACGGGCGAGTGATGCCGGCACCTCCAGAACAACTCTGCCGCCACGCTCCGCGACAGCGGAGATATATCGGACGAACTGCAGCGCGTCCCCGAACCCTTGCTCGGCATGAATGAGGATGCTGCGTCCGCCGAGAGGTTCGCCGGACCATAAGGGTTGGTCGAACTTTCGGTCGTAACGCGCGACGGCAAATCGCCACTCATATTCCTCCCACCCCTCGTCAAGTTCTCCGATCGTCAGCAGAGCGAGCGCGCGGTTGAGATGCGCCCCCGCGTAATCGGGTTTGATGGCCAACGCACACCCGTAACAGGCGAGCGCCTCGGAGTACAGGCCTTGGCGCTGGAGAGCACTCCCGAGATTGTAATGCAGTTCGGCGCGATCCGGCTGCAGAGCCAGCGCCTTTTTGTGATGAGCGATCGCCTCCTCCGGCCGGCCCAGATCGACCAGCGCGACACCGAGGTTGCTGCGCGCTTCGGGGCGGTCAGGCGACAATGCCAGCGCCCGCTGGTAACGGGCGACGGCGTCCTCCAGTCGGCCCTGGGCGCGCAATACGACGCCGAGCCCGATAAGGCTCTCGACACGATCCGGCCGAAGCGACAGAGCGCGCTCATAGCAGGCCTGAGCTTCGTTCAACTTCCCTTGCTCCTGCAGAGCGCCAGCAAGGTTGTCGAAGCTCTCGACGAGATCCGGCCGGAGCGCCAATACCTTGCGATAGCAGTCGACCGCTTCGTCGAGCCGGCCGAGGTCCTGCAACGCAATGCCGAGATTGTTATGTAATTCGACCGCGTCGGGGTTGAGGCGCAGCGCTCGCTCGAAATACACGGCGGCGCGCTCCGGCTGGCCGAGGTCCTGATATGTATTGCCCAGATTATAGAGGGCATCGACCGAAGTAGGCGCGAGGGCGAGGGCCCGCTCGTAGCAGCCAATCGCCTCGGCGAGCCGATCGAGCGCTCTGAGGATGTTGCCGAGGTTATGGTGAAAAGCCGGATCCCGGCCGTCTCGCACGATCGCCCCGCGAATGTGCTCGATCGCCTCGTCGGATCGCCCGCGCTCGTGCTCGATCAGACCGAGCAGATGAAGGGTTTGCGCATGACCCGGGTCGACATAGAGTATCTGCCGGCACACCCGCTCCGCCTCCGCGGTGCGTCCACCTCGGTGATGTCCAAGGGCCGCGTTGAACCATCGGGCGATCGGCGCGGCGGGGCTGCCTGATGCGCGACCCGGCGGCCCCAGCCGGGCTCCGGCCCGTCGCTGTTTCCGGTTCATCGGGACTTGATAGCGCAATTATTCCAATACATAGTCCACCAAGACCGGAAAAATCGCCATATGCGGTGATCCTGGGACGGCCATGGACACGGGAAAAAGGTTGGACGCCGATGGCAAAGGGTTCCGCGCCGCTTTCGAGGAGATGGCTGCTATGGGCGACCGCCCTGTTGCCGATCGCAACGGGCTGCGCCGAGCGGCCGCCGGTCGTTCAGGTTCCAGTTCCGGCGGGCCAAGCCCGCATCTGGTTCTACCGCAACTGGCTGCCCTCGGAGAGCCTCAATCTCGCGAATGTCGACGTGAATGGCAGCTATTACGGGTCTGTCGCAAACGGTAGCGCGTTTTATCGCGACGTTCCACCCGGGCATTACCACATCGCGCCAGTGAGCTATAACCGGGATATCAATCAAGACAAGAATGTCGATCTCGCGCCCGGCCAGCAGCTCTACGTCAAGATCCTCTCTTCGCAAAGTTGGGACGGCGCCTGCAGAGACTGTGTGCGCGACACGTTCTATGCCTGGCTGATCCCGCAAGAGGTTGCACAGGCCGAAATCGCTCGCGGCCAGTGAAGGTCCGGCGCGCCGCACTCCTGCTGCCGCAGCGGGGATACCACGCTTACCCGCGCAAGTAATCGGCTATCTCGGTTCGACGCCGCGCGTTCAGCTTGCCGAGCAGGTTATGGACATGCGATTTCGTAGTCGCAACGCTGATATTCAACCGGCGAGCGATCTCCTTGTCGCTGAGCCCGCTCTTGATCAGTTCCGCGGTCTGGCGCTCGCGCCTGGTTAGCGCAGGTCTCGTGACCAGCCGATTGCGGCGGGTGCTTCCATTTGCAGTATGAGCAATACGCCGAAGCAAGCCGGCGGCGACCCGCCCCGAGCAGACCTGCTCGCCACTATGGATCTCCATCATCAGGCGGATGAAATCGCACAACGGCGTAGTTCGCGGAATGTAGCCGATCACCCCCGCCTCCGCCCAGGCGACGACGTCGTCTTCGGTCTCCCTGACCGAGGAGACGACAATGCGCATGCCGGGAGCCTCGTCGAGAGCGCGCCTTGCTGCGGCTGCACCCTCGGGCATTCTTCCATCCAACAACACGATGTCTGGCTGCATGGAAGCACTGAGCGCCACCGCCTCGGAGAGATCGGCGCACAGCCCGATGACAGACACTGCGGGGTCGCGTTCGAGGAGCTCGGCAAGGCATTCGCCGGTGAAACGCACGCCCCATACGAGCAGGATGCGTATACCTCGACCGGCGCGGCTAGAAACGACAGCCTGGTCCGGCGCAACGTTTGCCTCCACAACCATCCTCCCGTCCCGCAAATTCTACGCGCGGGTCCACGCCGAGCTAGGTCCGGGACCGGCGTTTCGATCACGCGGGTGATCGCTCCGATCCTCGTCGCCGCCAACCGCCTGGCCAACATTTTTTTCGCCTTGATATCGGTCGTCCAAGGCCGTCAGCAGCGCCTTTATGGAGAGAGACTATTCAACCTGGCGTAGTTTGTCCAGAAAGATATTGCGCGATTGGTTCTATCGGGATGCTCGCAGGCCGCGGAGATACGCCGCACCCGAGATGAGACCTGACTTCAAACTTAGCCGAGCGAGGCGACGATCTCCCGATAGGCCGCCTCGGGGAAGGCCTTCAAGGTCTTGGTCCGGACGCTGCCGAGCATTCCGAGCATCAGGCTGAACCGCGCCGCCACGGCATCGTCTGGCGCTTCGTAAACGCCAACGAGATCATATTCGCCGAGAGTCATGTAGACCGTCTTGAACTCGCCCCCCATATCGAACAGGGCCTTCTTGGCGGTTTCGAGGCGGCGCGGCGAATCTTTCACCTTTTGGGCTCCCTGGTCGGTCCAATTGGCGAGCATGATATAAGTCGGCATAGGTCTCCTCCCTTGATCGTCTGTCTTCAGGATGCGCTCCCCGCGGCGATGCGATCGAGCTTTGCCGCCATGATGAAATCGTTCTCGTGCAGCCCCTTGATCTTCTTGGTGTGCAGCGAGACCCTCGCATAGCCCCAGCCGAAACCAATATCGGGATGGTGTCCTTCGGCTTCGGCGAGCGCGGCCGCGCGCTCGACAAATCTGAACGCTTCGGCGAAGTTCTTGAACCGATAGGTTCGCTCGATCCGTTTGGTTTCATCGAGAAGCGCCCAGTCGGGTGCTTGCGCATGATAGGCCGCAGCTTCCTGTTCGGTGAGCGGCGGTATGCCGCCGCGGCACGGCGTGCAACTTTTCTCCGCGAGTGCTACTGGCATCGCATGACCTCCTCGATTTGCGGCAGGATAGCACGACACGCGCCACCATGCTTCTGTACGAGACGCTGTCCGATGGGACTGATGATTTGTCGCTGTCTTCTTCGTTCGATGCTGCTTCTCGGAGGGCTCGTCTGGCTCGGCACCGTGCCGGCCGGCGCGGCCGGGACTTGGCAGGTCGTGCTCGCCGCAGGAGACGATGCCCAACCGGTATTCGACAATGCTACCCACGAAATGAACCGGCGGCTCGCCGCGGCCGGCATCCCGCCCGGCAACATTCATCGCCTCAGCGCCAGCGTCCCCGAGCTTACCGCCGGCGCGGAACCGGCCACTGCCGAGCTTTTGTTGCGGCGCATCGCCGACTTGCCGGTCCGGCCAGGGGACCAATGCCTGATCTTTTTGACCTCGCACGGCGAGCGCGGCAGCGGCGTATGGCTAGCCCGTTCGAACCGGGCACTTACTCCGGATGAGCTCGCCCGCGCGTTATCGCGCGGCTGCTCCGCGGTGCCTACGGTGGTGATCGTCTCGGCCTGCTACAGCGGCAGCTTTGCCGCCGGGAAAATGGCCAGCTCCAATCGCATTGTACTGACGGCGGCCCGTGGGGACCGGCCCTCTTTCGGCTGTCAGGCCCACCGCACCTACAACTTCTTTGACGAATGCCTGCTCGGCGTGTTGCCGCAAGCGGCGACCTGGCGTTCCGTGTCCGATCGAGCCAACCGGTGCGTGCGGCGCATGGAGCACGCCCTCGGAGTGCAGCCTTCCGAGCCCCAGGCCTATTTCGGCGGAACCGTCGCGGGCCTGAAGGTCGGATTTTGAAGCGGATGCCGAACCTCAACGAACAATGACGATCGGTACCTTTCCCTGACGGCGCGTGATGTCGACCGATACCTCGCTGCCGTAGCGGCGCAGCAGGATATCGGCGACACCATGTCTCCCCTGCAGGCCACGTAGGTGCAGATGGTCGAGAAAATCCGGCAGCGCCGGCCGGTCGAACCGGATCTCATCGCCGGTCTGATCGAAGCTCAAACCGAGGCTCGCCTGCAACAACGCGAACACGGTAGCGCTTGCCCAAGCCTGCGGCGCGCAGGCGACCGGGTAGAGTGTCGGCGCGGTCAGCTGCCGCCAGGCAAACCCGCAGAACAACTCGGGGAGCCGCCGCAAGTCCATGTAGCTCGCGGCCTGGAATAGCCCCTTGAAGATCCGCAGGACACCGGATTTCAAGCCATAACGGGCGAGACCCAGGGCTATCACCGCATTGTCGTGCGGCCAAACCGAGCCGTTGTGGTACGAAATCGGATTGTAGCGCGCGGCCGATCGCGCCACCGTGCGCACGCCCCATCCGGAAAAGCAGCTGGTCCCGAGCAGCGTGTCGGCCACGCGCGCGGCGCGCTCGGGGGCGGCAATCCCCGTCAGCAAGGCATGCCCGGCATTGGACGAAGTCACCCGGCATGGCTGCTTGGCGCCGTCCAGCGCGAGCGCATAGGTCGCCAGGTCGTCGCACCAGAACGCGGCCTCGAACCGCTCGCGCAACGCGTCCGCCTGGTGCTGGAGGGTAGCGGCGGCTACCGAATGGTCCAGCGCCAATGCCAAAGCCGCTGCGTGTCGCTTGGCGCCATAAACGTAGGCCTGAACTTCGCACAGAGCGATCGGGCCTTCAGCCAGGCGGCCATCCTCGTGGAAGACCGCGTCGTATGAATCCTTCCAGCCCTGATTGATCAACCCCTCGGCGTTCTTGCGCTGATACTCTACGAACCCATCACCGTCCGGGTCGCCATAGGTGTCGATCCAATGGAGGGCAGCTTGGATGTTCGGCCATAGCTGCCGAACCGTATCGAGATCTCCGGTGCGTTCGAAGTATTCGCCGACCAGCAACACGAATAGCGGTGTCGCATCGACGCTGCCGTAGTAACGCGCAAACGGCACCTCGCGCAGACGCGCCATCTCGCCGTCCCGCATTTCGTGCACAATTTTGCCCGGTTCGGCATCCCGCTCGGGGTCGAAATCGGTCGCTTGCGTCGCCGCGAGAAAGCGCAACACGCCCTTGGCGATCGACGGTTCGACCCACAGGGTAAACAGCGCCGTCAGGATCCCGTCGCGCCCAAACGGCGTGCTGAACCACGGGATGCCGGCGAACGGATAAGGACCAAATTCCGTCTCGGTCAGCAGCATGTAGAGGTCGGCGACCGAGCGGCGCGCCAACTCGTTGAACAGGGAATTGGAGCTGTCGACGCTGGCGGCCCGCCCGCTGGAGGATCTTAGGGCCCGCCGCGCCGTACGGAGTGAGCTGTAGAATTGCCGACTAACTCCAATCTTTTGATCACCATCCTCGCTACATGCGATCCGCAGCGCGGATCGCATGCCCTCGCCCGGCCCGAGCGAAAGCTCGTACAGCGCAGTGGCGGCATCGAGCCGGGTCGGGGTGGGCTCGAACTCGAGCCGGGTGAACCGCTCTACCCCGTCGAGCCCGAGGTACCGCAAGACGACGGATGATGCAGACCTGCGTTCGATCGAGACCTGGCCTCGCCGAGCCCGCTTCTGCCCCCTCACCTCAAATAGATCGGCAAAATCAGCGGCGAATCTGAGCCCGAGCCTCAAATCATGAGCTTGGGTATCAAAGTTGTGGACAAGGAGGCGCTCGTAACATGCGTTCTGCCAGATGTATTTGAGCCGGTTCACATGGATCAATTCGGCTCGGAAGGCGACCCCGTCGCGAGAGATCAGTTCGGGATTCGCCAGGTCCACGGTCAGGACGGCGTTGTCTTCCTGCACATTCGAGCTGAGCAGGAGGAGCGGCGCGCCATTCAGTCGAAGCTCCAGTTGCGACAAGAAACGCGTGTCGTGGAGATAGATGCCGTCGGAATTACCTTCGCCCGGGACAATATCGCCGCGGTGATCAAACAAGGCAAAGGTATATCCGGACTTGAGTGTGCGCGGCCGGCGTTCCTGGAAAGAGACGTTCGACTCGATGTAAAACGGTGACGCTTCCTGGCCGTCGGCCCCCGGACCCGGCGCAGTCTCGTCGGGATTGCTCTCGGAGGTCAGGCCGCTTCCCGCTGACCGGCTGCCCTGGTGCTCAAGACAACCGCGTCGATCGAGCTGCGACGCAGCACAGCGTCATAAAGCGCGACGTAGTCGCGCGCCATGCGCTCGACTGAGAAACGCTCTTCGAAGCGACGCCGAACCCCGCGCCGATCAAGGGCTGCGGCACGCGAAATTGCGGCAACCGCCTTATCGACGGTGTCGGCCACAAAGCCCGTCACCCCCTCGTCGATGATTTCCGGAACAGAGCCTCGCCTGAACGCGATGACGGGGGTGCCATTGGCCATCGCCTCGATCATGACCAGCCCGAAAGGTTCTGGCCAGTCAATCGGGAACAGCAACGCGATCGCCCGACCGAGAAATTCTCGTTTATCGCGGTCGCCGATCTCACCGATGAACTCCACCCCCGGGCGCTTGAGCAGTCTCTTGATTTTCTCATTGTAGTAATCGAGATCGGCTTTGTCGACCTTGGCCGCGATTTTCAGCGGTATTCCCACCCGGCGGGCAATTTTGATCGCCTTTTCCACCCCCTTCTCGGGGCTGATGCGGCCGATAAAAGCGAGATAGCCGCCGTCCCCGCGACCCGGAAGATAAAGGTCTGTCGGCAGGCCGTGATGAACGGTGCCCTGCCAGCTCGCCCACGGCACCGGCGCTCGCTGCGCGTCGGAGATGGACACCAGCGGCATCATTGGAAACTCGCGAAAGAGGGGAGGCAGGTCCGGCATATCGAGGCGGCCATGGGCTGTTGTCAAGGTCTTGCCCCAGAGTGGCGCAAACAACGGAAAATGCAGAAAATCCGCATGAAAATGGATAATGTCGAATGCTTCGGCGCTCCGCGCCACGCGGTTCAGCATCACCAAGTGATGTGGCAGCGGATCTTTGAATCGAGGATCGAGACGCAGTGCACGATCGCACGCGGCTCGCAGTATCGCCTTGGTCTGCGAGTCGCCGCTGGCGAACAGAGTGACCTCATGACCCTGTCTTACCAGCTCCTCCGTCAGATACGAGACAACCCGCTCGGTGCCGCCGTAAAGCTGCGGCGGACAGCTTTCGTACAAAGGTGAAACTTGCGCGACCCTCATTTTCTCAGACCCCGCAATTGAGCTCGCTAGTATAGTGACCGCAAGATCAAGAACTGTTTTGGATTCGAGGAAGTTCCAGAGTCGAAATAAGATTGGTAGCGCGCAGCGCAGACCCCAAGTTGTGCTGCTTTCGTCTGCTCAAGGCTAACGCAGAGGTGTCGCGGCCGCGGGCGGCGCGCCCACCAACCTGAGGTCGATCGATGTAAGCGCTCCGGAACGCCATTCATGACCTGTCCGGCCCGCCTAGAGACCTGTTTTTGCTCAAAGATTTTGTGCGCGGCGGGGAGCTTGAACGTCGCCGCAGCGTCACCAGATCGAAGGCGTGCCGGATGCCGACTAACGGGTCTCGGCAGGGAATGATGGCCGGATCGGAGATGGTCGGCCGCGGTTATGTCGCTTCGCTGTGAGGATGTGATCCGAATTGTTACCCCACCCCT
>Ga0210396_10004144_pt1 | contig 14218 bp, 9 predicted proteins | sample IncBWH17OmetaG_FD_155466 | JGI IMG/M metagenome (GOLD analysis project Ga0210396, IMG submission 155466) | Forest soil microbial communities from Barre Woods Harvard Forest LTER site, Petersham, Massachusetts, United States - Inc-BW-H-17-O ...
AAAATCAAATTTCCCGCCGCATCGGTCGTTGTTTTGTCCCGCGCCCATTTCGGCAGCCGGTTCAACACCGCCTTTCGCACAGCTTCTTCGTGCCCGCTCGCCCCGTACGCTTCGACCAGCGTCTCTATATCGCTAACTGTGTGACCTCCTCCGGCGCCTCCGCCCAACCCCCCGTTTGGCTTCGCGATTTCAAGATAAGACTCCAACACTCGCTGCAGTTGTGCAGTGTCCTCTAAGGCTGCTGTCTCTCCTGGTGTCGCTGACCAGAGCAGCGGCACTCCCAATTCCGCAAATCGTTCCGGCAACGCCGAGCCTTTCACGTAAGCCGCGATCCTTGGCGGGGTAGCCGTGATTCTTTGCAGCGTGATTTTTTCTTTCTCCGCCAACGCTCCGAGTTGTCCCGCCAACGTCGGACTGTCATTCTTCGCATCGGCCATAACGCCCAGCAACACGCCGCTGCCCGGCCTCGCTTCCTCTACCTTGGCATCCTTCTCTGCAGGAGCAACCGGCGTCACTCGCCCGACCCACACCATTTCGTCCGGGTGCATTTCCGTCAGCAGCCGGTTCAACCCGCGTCCTCCAATCCATTGCTGAGTCATGAACGCCAACGTCGTCGTTCCGCTAGCTTTGCTCTCCTTGCCGCGCGCCGCCAGATGCAAAAGCGCGTCGCATCCGATGCGATCGCCCACTGCCGGTCCGGCCACTCCACTATTTCCCACGGTAAAATTCTTCCGCTGCAACGCAACAGGATCCAGCACATCCACACCTGCCGCCCGTGCTTCCTCCGCATTCTTCGCGCCAATGTCCACGTACATTTCTTCAATATGATTCATCTTCGGCGGATTCAACCGCCCCGGCGAAAGATGCACGCTCAATCCTGCAAACACACCGTTCACCTGCTCCCCGCCTCGCGTCATCACCCACACCGGTTGCGTAAATTCCAGCGAGTCAAACACCGGGTTCGGCGCCGCTTGTGGCAACCTCTGCACTCGCAGATATCCATCCGCGGTAATCTCGCTTACCACATACCCCGGTTCGTCGATCGGCGTCACAATCAGCCGGTGCGGCGCTCCGCTTCCCCACGTCACCGTCAGATTCCCCATGTTGTCCATTTGTGGCGAAAGCCCGAACCCGCTCAGCTCGCGTTTAATCTCCTCTCCAAGCCGCTGCTCGTGGCCGCTCACCGCTGGCGTCTCCCAAATTTTCTGTTGCCCCCAAGCCCCCGCCGCCGCGCAGCACAAGATACTTCCCGCCACCACCATCTTCCGCACCAAAGCCCTCATCTGGCCCCCTAGTTCTGTTAGCTTGCCCAACTCAAAATTTGTATAGTGTACTGATGCGTTTAACTATGTCCCGTCTATATACGGCAACAAATTCCTTTAGAATCTGCACTTACCTTAAATCAGCCACTAACCTCTTTCCATTCTTCACTTACAAAAGTGATAGCAAACAAAGGTACTTCAAGTCCTTTGCTTCCTGCACTTACAAAAAACAGGGGGAGGGGGTGCTGCCGCGCACCCAGGCTACCGGCTCAATGTCTCGATCAACAATTCTTTCTTCGCTTCCGCCAACGCATCCATCGATCGCAATGACGCGGAATATCCGCCTAATGCCGCCGCCGTCAATCCCGCAAACGCAATCACCGGCAGCCACGGACTATTCGTCCACTGCCCGGCAAACAAAACCACTGTGCATATTCCGCCCAGCAGAATCTGTACGCCGAACGCCGTCCACACCGCGATTCCCGAGTTTCGTTGCCCCTTCATCTTCCCGATCTCCATCTTTTTCGGAAAGCTCAGCGAAGACCAGTTGGCAATCGACAATTGTCCCAGAACGGCGAACACTGCCGCGCCAATCGTCGCAAAAAAGCGCGGTAGCGAAGGCAAACCCATCCGCCAGATCAGCAAGCCAAACGCCAACGTAAGTTCGAACACTACCAGCGACACTAGAAATAGGTTTTTCCCCAGCAGCACCTCGCGAAATGATACCGGCGCCATGAAATAGGTCTGAATCCCCTTGCCCTCATACGCGAACGAATTGTAAGCGGGCGATACCAGAATCAAAATCAGGTACGCCATGATCGCTGGAAAAAAGATCTCCGGCGAAAGTCCGTGCTGCTTCAGCATCGAGCCCTTTCCCCCGAATTGGATGCTGAAGTAAACCACCATCACCGGTGGCAAGATCAGTGACAGAAACGCAAAGCCGTTTCGCGTCATGTAACGAAATTCTTTCATCATCACGCCGGCGATCGAGCCGGGCAACAATTCCGGTAACTCTTCACCCGCCTCCTTCCGGCGCTCTTTTTTTCGCACTGCGGCAGGCGCGGCGCTCTCGCTCAGTTCCTCCCCGCGGTACTGCGTTGTGAACCGCTGCCAAAGAAGTCCACTCAGGGCCAGGAGCCAGCACAACAATCCCGCGGTCCCGACAATCACCCCACGGAAATCAGACTTGGCCGCGCCCCCGATCACTTGCCCGGCCAGCGACCCGGGCAGCCACGCGGCATACCGCACCAACTCCATGGCCCTGGGTACAACATTCTTCCCATAATGCTGCAGCACCGGATTCAGGAAATTCAGCGACACCATCGCCATCACAAAAACCGCCAGAAACAGCTCCCGCGTCCGCCGCCTTGCCAGAATCTTTTCAATCCACGAGCCCAGCAAGCGTTCCAGTGTCACATTCACGAGAATGAAGATCAGGCCCACCCCGGCCATCGCTGGCAGCAGTCCCGGCCGCGTTGTCGCCGTTGCCAGCAGCATTGCCCCAATCCAGCAAGTCCCAGCTATTGCCGCAAAATCCCCGAAGCCGTAGCTGAGCCCCAGCAAATAAAATGCGCGCTGGCTCATCGGGAACCGAAGCAGCGTCCGAAACTCAAAATTTACCCCGAATCCCGCCTCAAAAATCGGAAATATTTGCCACCATAGAAATAATCCCCAGAAAAGTACCCCCATCCACCCAGCGCGATTCGTCCGCAAAAACGTCATCGTCCCAAAGAAAAATGCGACGCCCAGCCCTATTACCATCATTGAGCTGAAGATCGAGATCCAAATCATTCCGATCAGGTCCCAGCGGTTGCTTTTCCGTCGCAGACCGTTCTTCATGGTCTGCAAACGCAAGCCTGCCACCAGCTTTACTTGCTCAATTACTCCCGGCAGCTGTGCGACTGCTAGGTCAGCCACGTCAGTTCCTCCAGCCGCGATTGCTCTCCCCCGCTTTGCCCCACGATCGACAGGAAAATCTCTTCCAGCGTTTTCTTTTCGCCTTCCGCACTCGGAATTCCCGCCCGCAATTCCTCCAGAGAACCCTGCGCCACCAGCCGCCCTTTATGAATGATCGCTACGTGGCTGCATAGGCGTTCCACAATCTCCAGCACGTGTGAGGTCAGGAAAATCGTCACGCCGCGTTCCGTCATTCTTCCCAACAAACTCTTCAGCGCCCCCGCCGCCAGCGCATCCACTCCCTCAAATGGCTCATCCAGAAATAAAATGCGTGGCCCATGAATCACTGCCGCCGCTAACGCCAATTTCTTTTGCATTCCGTGTGAATAATCCGCGACCAAGGACTTTTCCCGATCCGCCAGCTGCATAAATTCCAGCAATTCTTCCGCTCGCTTGCTGGTTGTCGCGCGATCCAGCCCGTACATCCTTCCCACGAACTGCAGGTATTCCTTCCCCGTAAGCCGGTCGAATAATCCCATTCCTTCCGGCACCACACCGATCTGCCGTTTCACTTCCACCAGATGACTCTGAAAATCCAGCCCCAGCAGGTCCATCCGCCCCGATGTCGGCGCCAAAAGGCCGGTCAGCATTTTGATGGTGGTGGATTTTCCTGCGCCGTTTGGACCCAGAAATCCAAAAAATTGCCCAGCCTGAACGCGCAGATCGACGCCATCCACCGCGGTCAGCGATCCGAACTTTCGCGTTAATTGTTGCGTTGCAATGGCAATATCACTCATCTTGTTCCTTGCGTCGCGCGAGCATCACCGGCACACCAAACACACACACCCCGGCGCCACTCTACCATGAGTTACTACGCGCCCCAGCGCCGTAAATTTCACTGCGAATTGGTAATTACACTTCAGGAAAGCTTGCTCGACATCGGTGTGGATGCGGGCCCAGTTCCCAGCCGAGTGGGCAGCGCCGCCAGCACCGCCGGCAACTCCACGCGAAACACCGCACCGGCACTCGACCCGTTGTAGCAGTTAATCTTCCCGCCATGCTCGCGCACAATTCCATAACAGATACTCAAGCCCAGTCCCGTCCCTTTGCCGACAGGCTTAGTGGTATAAAAAGGATCGAACACCCGATTCGGTTCGCGTATGCCTGGCCCGGAATCCGAAAAGAACACCACAACGTTTCCGCGCTCTCGTTGCGTTTTGATGACCAGTACTCCGCCACCGGTTTCTGCCATCGCGTCCAGAGCATTGCTCACAATATTGAAAAACACTTGCATCAACTGATTGTTATCCCCGCGCACCGCCGGCAGCACCGATTCCAATTGCAAGTCGATTCGCGATCCGCCACTGTGCAGATCCAGGGCACGCAGTTGGACCGCATTGGCCACGACTGTGTTGATATCGAGAAGCGTCTTCTCCGCCGGGACCTGCCGCGCAAAACTCAGCAGATTCTGCACCAAATTGCTGGTGCGTCGTGCTTGCTCGCGAATCTTCGCCGCGGTCGCGCGCGTCCGTTCCGGAAGCGACGAATCATCTGCAAGCAAGTCGGAATATCCTAGGATTGCCGTCAAGGGGTTGTTAATTTCGTGCGCCGCGCCAGCCGCCAATTGCCCCAACGAAACCAGCTTTTCAGACTGCACCATCTGCGCCTGCAGCCGTTGCAGATTCTCAATCGAAGACTCGGACCTGGCCAGCAGTCGGGCGCGATCCGCATCCGCCAGATGCGTGCGCAAAAATACCAGTAAAGCCAACGGCAGTGCCGCCACCAGCGTCGCTGTCAGCCGAAAATCACGCACTGCCAATGTGTCGTGTTCCACTCGCAACGCGTACAACGCAAACAGCGGAAGCGACAACACTGCCGCCATCGCGAAACGTGTCGCCCAGATGCTGTCCAGACTCGGCCAATCACTCGCCGATGGCTCCCTGATATCCGAAGGTGCATCGAGCTCTTTGCGTTTTTGATAGGCGATAATCCCCGCCAGCGCGTACCAGAAAAACACGCTGACCAGCGACAGGTCGTACCAACTTCCCGTGTAATATTCGTTCCGCGACACAGCAAGATTGGTCGTCAGCGAGCTCACCATGTAAAGCGCCGATGCTCCGCACAAATGAGCGTACACGGTGCGCCACGCTCCGCTCGACCTCAGCGCCAGCAACGCAAACCCGCTGATGATGATGCCGTACTGCACATTCACCAATATGTTGTAATTGTGGTCGTAAAAGGTTTGCGTCGGCGTGGCGTACATCCATGGCAAAACCACAAACACGTACAAGAACGTCCACCACGTCAGCAGCAGTCCAAAGTCCAGATAGCCAAGACCCATGCGCAGTTCGTCGGTACGCCGGTGCGGCCGTAGCGCCAAAGCCGCAATCAGCGGTATGCCCCGCAAGAAGAAGATGATGTCGCCGGCGAACAGCCCGGGCATGTCCTGACGTAAGTAGACTTCGTAGTAGGTCCACTGGAATTGCCCCAACATCCACATCGAGCAACTCAGCGCCAGCAGCATCCAGAATAAATTGCGGCGCCAGTGCGGAGTGCCCGCGTTCATCAACAGGCCCGCGTTTGCCAGCAGGGGCACGAAACATTGCGCGAGATCGCCAAAGGTCGTGAGGGGCATCCCCGGTCGCAGATAGTGCGACAGGGCCGCATAGAAGACCAGAAAGGCAAACCATGTTCCTACAAACCAATAGATGGTCCGGGATTTGGGCATAACCGTTTCACCTATTCTAGGTGTTTGTCTCCTACGTAGGGCGCCCTCAAGGGCCCGTGATAGCCAAAACATCACCGCTTAGCCTCCAGCCATGTTGACCGCTACCGTCCTTATGGATGACGATGAATCGCGTGAACTTCAGAATCCAGCTACTCGATTTTGTGACGGCAGCCTCGATTGGATCGGCTCGCGTCCCTTGCACCGGCAGCGCGCCGCTGCCTCTTGTGTGTTTCGTATGCTGACGCCAAAGAGTCTTTTGCGGCTCGCCACGCCTCCTTATTTGTTTCAGCCTCTGCAGGTCCTCCGCAGGTTGCCTCTCGAGTATTTCTGGCGTTCCAGGAACGAAGCGCTGGTGCTCCTGCCATCGGGGCCTGGCCATCAAAATCAACCCGCAAGAGGCCGTGGGACATGAGATCGCCGCGCAGGGAGTCTATGAACGCGAAGTGACCGAAACGCTGTGGCGACTTACCGATCCAGGCGATTTGGCCATCGACGTTGGCGCGAACATTGGCTACACCACCAGCATTCTTGGCGTCCGGGTCGGCCCCCAAGGGCGAGTCTATTCCTTTGAACCGCACCCCCAAGTATTTCAGTCGCTATCGGAAAATGTTGCGCGGTGGAAACGTGATGCCAGATGTGGCGTTTTTATTCTGCAGCAGTCAGCGCTGGGTAAGGAGAGCGGCAGCGCGCTGTTGCGCACGGATGACTGGTTCAAGACAAATCGCGGAACCGCTTGGATTTCTGAGGAGAAAGAAACCGCCGCGAACCAGCAAGTCTGCGAAGTTCCGATGCAAAAGCTCGACAACATTTTCACGAATAGCGAAGCCATCAGCATCGTGAAAATGGATGTGCAAGGACACGAACTTAGCGTGCTGCAAGGTATGTCAGCCTTGCTGGAACGCCGCGCCGTTCGCGATATCGTGTTTGAGGAAGAAAAATCGTTTCCCGCACCAGCCCACCAATTCCTTAAAACTTCTGGCTACTCGATTTTTGGACTTCAAGGACCCTTCGGCGGAGTCCAGCTTCTCCCCGACACGCAGCCTGCTTCCGACCCGCAATGGGGACCCGTCCCAAACTATCTAGCTACACGCGATCCAGCCAGAGCCCTCGCCAGGTTCAGACCCTTACTCTGGCGCTCCTTCGGCTTCAGCACGTTTCTAGGAAATTAAGCATTGCTCAGCGGGAGAGCCAGCCACCGTCGACTGCCAGAACGTGGCCGTGGACGTAGTCACTGGCGCGGGAACAGAGAAAGACCGCTGCTCCCGCGAGATCGGCGGGATCGCCCCAACGGCCTGCGGGAATGCGCTCGAGAATCTGGCGGCTGCGAGCCGCGTCATTGCGCAGCGCGGTCGTGTTGTCTGTGGCCATGTAGCCGGGAGCGATGGCGTTCACATTAATTCCCTTGGCGGCCCATTCATTCGCGAACGCCCGGGTCAGTTGGACCACGCCCCCCTTCGCCGCGGCATAAGCCGGAACAAGAATTCCTCCCTGAAACGAAAGAACCGAAGCAATATTCACGATCTTTCCGGGAGTGGCTTGCTTGAACATCTGGCGTGCGGCGAGTTGCGACAAGCGAAAGACGGCGGTCAGGTCGACAGAAATCACTTGATCCCAATCTTCGGAAGAATACTCGGTGGCAGGCGCGCGACGGATGATGCCAGCATTGTTGACGAGAATATCGAGCGAGCCAAATTCCGCCACGGTCTTCTCGATCAAACCGGAACAGACGTCGGCGTCAGCAATGTCGCCAGGGAAATATGCGGCGCGACGCCCAAGCGCTTGAATGGCGGAAGGGGTATTCCCGGGATTTAGATCGCGGCCGTGACAGGCAACATTCGCACCGGCTTCCGCAAGTCCAAGGGCGATAGCCGCGCCGAGACCTCGATGCGAGCCAGTAACCAAAGCATTCTTACCGTTGAGTTGGAAAGCGGAAAGGCTCATCGATTTACTCTCCAAGGAAAATGATAGTCCAGATAGAATATTTTGCGTTCTCGCTGAGCGGGTTTCAGATCCTGCGCACCAGGCCGCGGTCCGTGGCCTCGGTATTGCGAACCAGCAGTAGAACGAGCAGCATTCCGGTAAAGGGAATCAGACCGGCGATGATCATGAGCGGGTCGAAGATATGTGTGCCGGTGGAGAGTCGCGCGTCGGAAAGCCGTCCGGCCAACAGAAACACGATGATGGTGCCAAGGGCGGCGCCTGTTCCGCTCAATCCGCTGACAGACGCGACCGAATCGCTGTAGAACAGGTCGGAAGGCAGCACGTTGGCAATGGTGGTAAACGAAGCGTAGGAAAAAGTAGCCAGGCCAAACAAGAGAGCGAGCAGTCCGAGATTCACAGTGAAGATGGTGGGGATGAGCAGCGTAACCCCGAGCCCTCCAAAAACCGCGATAGCCTTGCGCGCTTTACCAATAGACCAACCGCGCTTGATGAGGTAGCCGGAAACTCCTCCGCCAAAAAAATTTCCAAGATCAGCCGCGACAAAAGGAATCCATACCGCAATCAAGCCGCTCTTCAGAGAAATCCCTTTGGCAACGAGATAGATGGGAAACCAGTCGGCGATAAAAAAGAAGACCGGGTCGGTGAACGATCGAGCGATGATGGTGCCCCACGTTTGTGGCAACTTCAGGAGATCGCGCCAGCGCGGCCGAATCTTGTTTGCAGAATTTTCCTCGGCAGTGTCTGTAAGGATCATGCGGCGCTCCGCATCGCCGATGCGGGGGTGTTCCTGCGGAGTGTAATAGAGCCAGCGCCAGGCCAGCAGCCACGGAATGCCGAGCAATCCAGGGACGACAAAAGCGGTCTGCCAACCGAAACGAAAATAAATCCAGAGAACGATGAAAGGGGCAATCGCGCCGCCAATGGAAGAGCCGCTATCAAACAAAGCAGTTGCTAATCCGCGCTCGTGCTTGGGAAACCACTCGGAAACCGCTTTGGTAGCTGCAGGCCAGTTGCCGGATTCGGCGGCGCCCAGGAAAAAACGAAAACCTAGAAAAGAATAAAAGCCGCGCGCCAGCGGCGTGAGCAAAGAAACCAGCGAATACCACGCCACAGTGATAGTTAAACCGCGCTTGGTGCCGACGCGATCCATCAAGCGGCCGCACAGGGTCTGGCCAATGGAATACGCAGCACGAAAGGCAATGACGATGGCGGCGTAGTCGGTGTTGGTCCAGTGATAGTCGCGCTTAAGAAACGGAGCGAGAAGAGAAAGTGTCTGGCGATCGATATAGTTGATCAGCGTGGAGGCAAAGAGAATGCCGCCGATCCACCAGCGGAGGTGCGGAATAACGCGGCGCCCGCTGGAATCGCTAGCCTGCATTAGGCCGAAGCCGTGAGTGCGGTGAGCGTTGCCGGCGTAAGCAAGGCGGACGACTGGCGATCAAGATAGACGGTTGCGTTGGAATGGTTCCGCAAAATAGAAGAGGGGGCCATGGGACTGATGGGCCCATCGAAACAGGCTTTGATGGCCTGCGCTTTGCGGGGTCCGGGAACCACGGCGAGAATTTCCTTGGCTTTAAGAACCTGGCGCACGGACATCGAGATGGCGTGTTTAGGAACGGCGTCGAGATTCTCGAACCATCCTTCGGCGACTTGCTGCGACCGGCAGGCATGGTCGAGAGCCACTGTGATGTATGGCTCCTCCGTCTCGAAATCGGCAGGCGGATCATTGAATGCGATGTGTCCATTTTCGCCGATACCCAGAAACGCGACGTCAATCGGCGAAGCGGCGATTGCATTGCCTACGCTGCGGATTATTTCCGCGGGCTCCTGACTTCCATCGAGTAGGTGATATTTGCGGATACCTATCTTCGCTATCAGTCGGTCCTGAAGAAATTTGCAGAAACTCGCAGGGTGGGTCATAGCGAGACCGATATATTCGTCAAGGTGAAAGAGCTCCACTTTCTCCCAGTCGATATCTGGGGTGGCGGTAAGAGCTTCGAGAAATTCGAATTGCGAAGCGGCGCTGGCACCGACGACACGGGCGCGACCCTGCTCCGCAATGGCACGTCGGATCGCGGACGCTGCCTGGGCAGCCGCCGCTTGGCCAAGCGAATCTCTGTCTTCAAAAACTTTCAGAAGCATTGTTTAATCTCCTGTGCGATAAAACGTCGTGAACGTTTGAAAATCCTGCACGAGAACCGTGACATCATAGCAGACGCACGAAGCTGTCTGGCTTCCGTTAATAAGGAATTTTTTGGCATCGAAGTGCTTGTTGGGCTGACCGTCCGAGGGAATGGAAATGATCGCGAGAGGGCAAATGGAAAAGATGGTTCTATTGAGCAAAGCCACAGACCGCCGGCAATTGTTGTGCAGGACACTAAATGTATGCGTGCTGTTGGTTGGCCTGGTGCTCTGCTGGCCCGTGGTGAGTATTGCGCAGACCATTCACGTGGATGCGACTCCCAGCCACGTTGCGAATGAATTCAGTCCGCCGTATGCCCTGGGATCGACCGTCGATCGCGTGCCGAGCAATGCCACCGATCCATTTTTTAAGCCCGAAGCTATTCAGAAAATCTTGTCAGCGGGCTGGGGTGCGATCAGCTATCGACAGAATACCGATTTGTTTGTGCAGGCGTGGCACTGGAATCCCAATGGAAAGTGGAGCGATCCGGCAGGCAAAGGCTATTTCACCGGAGACGCCAATCCCACGGAGATGATTCGACATTCCTATGGTTATGCGCTGCAGCACCGCGGCTTCACGCGGAATGGCGGATTGGAAGATGAGCTTTTCTCGCGGCTGAACGACGGAGACCTGAACACCTACTGGAAGAGCAATCCGTACCTGAGCGAGGCGTTCACGGGGGAAGCGGATGCGCTGCATGCGCAATGGGTGGTGATGGACCTGGAATCCGTACAAAAAGTAAATGCAATTCGCATCGCATGGGCCGAGCCTTATGCCAGCGTTTACGAAGTGCAGTATTGGTCGGGGACCGGTGATGCCATGGACGAGCAGGCTTCCGGCGACTGGAAGAGATTCGCAGCAGGAGCAGTTGAAAATGGGAAAGGTGGAACGGTCACGCTGCGGTTAAGTCCGTCCGAGGTTTCCGTGCGGTGGGTGCGCGTGCTGATGAGCAAGTCGTCGAATACTTGCGATACGCACGGCGCCGCTGACAAGCGCAATTGCGTGGGATATGCGATCAAGGAAGTGTATTTGGGAACGCTGGACGAAAAAAGTGAGTTCAAGGATCTGTTGCGACACTCGAAAGACCAGAAACAATCGGCGACGTACTGTTCTTCCGTCGATCCGTGGCACGAGCCCAGCGATTTGTTCGTTGCGCCGGACCAGATGGCCTCTGGGGATCAGCCCGGTTTTGATCTCTTTTATACCAGCGGCATCACGCGAGGAATGCCCGCCATCATTCCAGTAGCCATGCTGTATGCCACGCCGGAAGATTCCGCGGCAGAAATCGCTTACGTGGAGAAGCGCGGATATCCCATTGCGTATGTGGAAATGGGAGAGGAAGCCGACGGCCAGTACATGATTCCCGAGGACTACGGCGCGCTGTACTTGCAGTGGGCCAAGGCACTTCACGCCGTCGATCCAAAGTTGAAACTGGGCGGTCCCGTTTTCCAGGGAGTCACGGAAGACATCAAGGTGTGGAAAGATGCGCGCGGCAAAGATTCGTGGTTCGGGCGATTTCTCGCATATTTGAAATCACACCAACGCCTCTCGGATTTTGCGTTCATGTCTTTCGAGCACTATCCCTACGATGGTTGCGAGACGCCATGGGAGAACTTGTACCAGGAACCGCAGTTGATCACTCATATTATGCAAGTGTGGCGAGACGACGGATTACCGCCGGGAATTCCGATGTTCGACACCGAGACCAACGCGCACGGTGGAGAAGCGTCTGTGGACGTGTTTGGCGCGCTGTGGTTGGCCGATTCGTTTGCCGGATTTTTGACGGCGGGCGGCAAAGGCACGTTTTACTATCACGCGCTGCCGTATTCCCCGCCGCATCCCAATTGCAAAAACAGCTGGGGAACGTATCGCATGTTCATGACTGACGAGAAGTACGAAATCAAGACGCCGACGTCGCAGTATTTCGCCGCGCAATTACTGACGAAAGAGTGGGTGCAGCCGCAAGATACTTTGCACAGATTGTTTCGGACGGTGGGAGACATCAAGGATTCCAGCGGCCACGTTTTGGTGACGGCCTATGCGGTATTGCGTCCAGATGCGCAATGGTCGCTTCTGTTGATCAATAAGGACCACGATCACGATCATGCGGTGCGAATCGTGTTCGATGATGCGGAAGGCAAAACAAAGAGTAGATTTGCCGGACCGGTGGCGATAATCACGGTTGGGAAAAATCAGTACCAGTGGCATCCAGCAAGAAGAAATGGCTACGCGGACCCGGATGGGCCGGCACTTAGTTCCGCGACTACTGGCGCAGAAAACACCATGTACACGCTTCCAGCCGCATCCATGACTGTGTTGCGCGGGAGAATTGCCGAAACCGGGTCAACAAAGAAGTAACTATCCGAGCGTTAATCAGGCGCTGGCAGAACGCCTTCACAGAGGCGGAAGACTACGCCTGCACGGGTAGTTTTGCTTTGTGTTTGTGAACGATCGCGGCAAGGGATTTGGCGGCTTCGGTAATCCTGTGAGGTTCATTCTTGCGGAGCGCGGCGAGATCGGCGAGTTCCGCGCCAATTCCGAGCGCGAAAGCGCCGGCAGAAAAATAGTCCTCGGCGTTTTTCAGGCTGACGCCACCTGTGGGAATAAAACGGCAATCGGGGAACGGACCCCGCAGAGCTTTGATGTGACTTGGGCCTCCGCCGCTGCCGCAGGGGAAAATTTTGATGACCTCGACGCCGAGTTCCAACGCCGCCATCACTTCACTCGGGGTGAATGCGCCTGGGATAGCCAACACGCCGTGTTTGGCAGCGGTGCGAATAACCGCGGGAGACAAGCCGGGGCTGATCAAGAAGCGCGCGCCGGCGTCAATGCAAATTTCCGCCTGCTCGGCGTTCAAGACAGTTCCCGCTCCAACCAAGAATTCACTGTTGGCACGCGCGACTTCGCGCAACACTCGCGGCGCATCTGGCACGGTCATAGTAATTTCCACGATAGAGATTCCGCCGGCGCAGATTGCTTCCACCGCGCGTAACGCCTCGGCCGAGTTGGCAGCGCGAATAACCGGCATGATGCCGATCTCGCCGATTCGCCGAATTATTGTTTCCACATGCATGGATTGCTCCGCAGGCAATTTCCCGTTCTCGAGATCAACGGGAAATGCGCGCCGTTCCGTTTTTCATAACCTGCAAAATCTCCTGCAAGCTCACCATCGAAGTATCGCCGGGCGTCGTCATGGCAAGCGCTCCATGAACTGCGCCACACTCGAGCGCCCACGAGATGTCTCTTCCCGACAATAGCCCGTAGATGAGGCCAGAAGCGAAGGAATCGCCGCCTCCCACACGATCAAATATCTCCAGATTCTCGCGGTCTAGTGCCCGATGAAACTTTCCATCCATATAGGCGATTGCTCCCCAATCATTGCGAGTCGCTGTTTTCGCATTGCGCAGCGTCGTGGCCACCACGGACAGGCCGGGAAAATCGCGTTTCACTTTTTCGATCATCTTCTGGAAAAATTTGGGATCGAGATTGGAATGGGCCTCGTCGACTCCTCCCACTTCGTAACCGAGAGCGGCCGTAAAATCTTCCTCGTTTCCAAACAACACGTCCACCAGTGGCACCAGGGCCCGATTAACGGCTTGCGCTTTTTCCTTCCCTCCAATGGACGACCACAAAGACGCACGGTAATTCAGATCGTAGGAGATGATCGTTCCGGCGCTCTTCGCCGCTGCCATTGCTTCACGGGCAACTTCGGGCGTGGACTCCGAAAGAGCGCAAAAGATCCCGCCGGTGTGAAACCAACGCGCACCCTGCTCCGAAAAGATCTTCGTCCAGTTAATTTCTCCGGGCTTCAGCAGCGAGACCGCGGTGTGCCCACGGTCGGAGCAGCCGAGAGCCGCCCGCAAACCAAACCCTCGCTCCGTAAAGTTCAATCCGTTGCGCACCGTCCGCCCTACGCCGTCGTACTTCACCCAGCGCAAATGTTCCAGGCTTACGCCTCCCTGCAACATGAGATCTTCGAGCAAGCGGCCGATGGCATTGTCGGCCAGCGCGGTAACGATCGCAGTGTCCAAGCCGAAGCAGCGTCGCAAGCCGCGCGCGACGTTATATTCGCCGCCACCTTCCCAGGCCCGAAATTCGCGCGCCGTGGAGATCCGCGTATCGCCAGGGTCAAGCCGCAACATCACTTCGCCCAGGCTCACCAGATCCCAACGGCAGCCATCCTTTGATTTGATAATCATGATGCGGTCG
>Ga0210396_10004145_pt1 | contig 14216 bp, 10 predicted proteins | sample IncBWH17OmetaG_FD_155466 | JGI IMG/M metagenome (GOLD analysis project Ga0210396, IMG submission 155466) | Forest soil microbial communities from Barre Woods Harvard Forest LTER site, Petersham, Massachusetts, United States - Inc-BW-H-17-O ...
CGCCTTGCAGGGTGTAGATGGGCGTGATCGCGTAGTAGTCATAAAGCGTTACAACGGTGCGGGCGCCCGTGCTCATCAACTGGTCGATCAGCGATAGAGGCCAAAAGACAAAATTCTGGATGTGAATGAGTTCCGGCCTGAATTCGCGCAAGAGCGAGGCCATCCCCTGCTCGGTGCCCGGCTGGCGATAGGGAGTCAGCGGAAAGACAGCCGGATCGGCGGGATAGGTCACCTGTGTCCCGTCAGCTCCCCGCAGGACGATCCGGCTGGTGCGATCCAGATAAGCGATGGCGATGTGGTAAGTCCCCGACAGCTCGTTGACCAGGTGCTGCGTCTGAAGCTCACAGCCGCCGGGATCGCCGTACTGGTGGAGGACGTACAGCAGTCGGGGTTTTGGCGCGGGCGTCATTCCGGAGGGCCTTGACTTCGCCCGGAATCTACGGGGTGTATCGTTCCCAAGCAAGACAGCAGTTCTCTCATCCTGTTGTGCCGGTTTTGGGTGCAATTGCGGCCTCTTGACCCGCGCTATCTGGCCCCCCATAATCGCCGTCGACAAAGTGAGCCACGCCCCCATCGTCTAGTGGCCTAGGATATCTGGTTCTCAGCCAGAGGACCGGGGTTCGACTCCCCGTGGGGGTATTCACATCCGCCGAGCCTTGGCTGTTGCCGCTCTTATGCAGTTCTCATAATTTGCTGCTAAACTTGTTATCCGGCATTTCAGGGAGGCTCATGCGGCGACTGAAGGGACGAGGTTTTACGCTCATCGAGTTGCTGGTTGTGATCGGCATGATCGTGCTGCTCGCGACGATTTTGCTGCCGATGGTGAACCATGCGTACAGCCAGGCCACGCGTGCCAGCATGGCTGCCGACTTGCAGGTCATCAGCCAGGCGCTGGAAGCATACAAAGGGGATTTTGGAGATTATCCCCGCGTCAACCGCAACCCTTCGGGGAATCCGATCGATGGTCCGGGCCAGCAGGTTGGACAAACGGTGTTGGGCGCGGCGGTGCTGTGCTGGGCGCTGGTGGCGCCGGGACCGGCGGGCAACGGTGGAGGAAGCCCCTTCGGCTCCGACGGCGCCGATGGCCCTGGATTCCGGATTCGCGGGACGATCGGGCCGGTGAAAGGACCGTATCTGCCGCCGGATCGTTTCCTGATCGGCGTGGCAGACGGGCTGGGCGTCGTCAGCGCGCCGGGAGTTTTGAATAAACAGGTAACTAATTTCGATGATTCGCAGGACGTGCTGGCGGACCGAAATCGATCGCCGATCCTGTATTTTCCCGTGATGAAAGGCGCAGTGGCAACCCGAAAGCCGGGCGGTTTCGTCACGACGTTTTACACTCTGCCGGTTGCCTCCACCGCCGCGCCGCCCCCCTCCGTTTTCTATTTCGATGACAACCACCCTTATCTCGACGTCACGAACAAGGCGTTCAACCCTGCGCAAGGGATCCCTACGAATAATCCGGGGCACGGTAATCCCGCCAATCTGACCCGCGGCGCCAACGAGGCCGGTTGGGCGGTAATGTCTTACCGCCTGGGCGATTCGAATCACGACGGCGTTATCGACAATGCGGAGGTCCCGGTGACGACGGGGCCGTATCTGCTGTGGGCGGCGGGCCCGGACACAATCTTCGGCAACGACGACGACGTCATGTGCGACGGCACGCAGTTGCAACAGGTCATGGGACCGCTACCGTGGGAGATCGTGCCGCGAAATTGAAACTGAAACCCGTGGATCGCGCTTGATCAAAACTTCCCGTTGGCAATGACGAGCGGCAGATTTCGGGAGCCGACCAGGAGAGGTTTTTCTTCCGGGGGACGGCGGCGCGAATCGGTAGCTGCGCGGCTCCCGTTACGACCTTCGCAAACCAGACAGCGGCCATCGCCGAAGGTGACGATCCGATCGGTCTTCGGCTCCCGGCCGGTCCCTTTGCACCGCGGGCAAATCTCGTATGACATGCTGAGCCTCCTTGCTCGTGGATTTCAGGTTACCAGTGATTTTGAGGCGATCAAGGGAGGCGGATGATTTCCGATTGCCGAATGCCGATTGCCGAACGAGAACAGCAATCGGATCGGCAATCGGCAATCGGCAATCGGCAATCGGAAATCATCCTTCAGTGTCGATCCAGTAACGGTGCTTGGGGGCCCGGAGGTCGGGCAAGGTGACGACGTTTTCCAGGATACCGCCGCACTTTTCGATGGTTTTGATGGAGCCGATGTTGTCCTGGTCGCAGGTCACCAACACGCGGGGCAGGCCGAGCTTCTCGCGGGCCAGGCGCAGCGCAAGCCGCAGGATGGCGGTGGCGCAGCCGCGGCGGCGGAACTCCGGCAAGACGAAGTAGCCGATGTGCCCGTTCACGTGGCCCCAGTGTTCGCTCAACCGATGGCGAATCGAAGCACGGCCCACGATCCGGTCTTGCAAAAAGGCGAACAGGAAGCTGGAGGGGACGAAGTTTTCCCGGAGGTTGATTCCCTTCTCCTGCTCCTGGAGCACCTCCAGATAGCGGGCGAACGGCATTCCCTCCTCGTAGTAGTGCAAGAAATGGAGCGCCTCTGGAATCGTGGCGCGGTGGGCGCGAAGAACCTCTTGTTCTTCATCGAGCCTTGGCCGGCGGAGTTCAAGGTCGGACGGGGTGATCGACTTTGCTGGTTCCATCGGCGCGCCATCATGCGGTTTGATCAGCGCCTCATGCATACCAGCCCATACCCGGTGCGGAACAGGAGTTGGAGCAGGTCGCGGGCGCTTTGCGGAAGGCGGCCGTCGGGCGGAAGCAGATTGGCGGCGGCCAGGCATTGGACGACCGTGCGGGCGCCGTCGATCTGGGAGAAGAAGGCCGTCTGCATCGGCGTAAGGGAGACAGGGGTCATTCCCTCCACGACCATGGCGTATTGCGGTTGGCCGTCGGGACCGGGCCGCTGCGCCAGGCGGGCGGCGCGGAGCGGAATCCAGTAGAGCATTTCGTCCGAGTTCCATGGAATCTGATACGCCGCCGGGTCGCGGTCGGCGCGACAGGCGTAGAACCAGTGGGTATGGATGCGGCCGCTGAGCAGCTCCATGGCATGCCACAGCCGCTCAGGGGGCAGGCGGTCGAGCTTCTGGCGCAGCGCCGTGCCGCGGGGAACGTGGGCGTCGGGGTAGTAGTTCTGGTTCTGGTCCCAGCCTTGAAAGACCAGGCCGGCGTCGCGCACCAGTGCGACGCAGTCGGCCGCGGAGTAGGACTGATCGCGCGGGTGAAAGAACATGTCCACCACGGCGGCGTCGGAACCAATGTCGAATGTCCCGGGAGCGAGCGAGGGCTTAAGCGGATGCTCGGCGGGCAGGTCCAGCAGCGTCTGGCGGGCCAGGGCCACATCGGCCTCGACCGGCTGGAGATCCAGCAGCCGGAGGAATTCCTGCATCATGTAAACGGGCTGGCGGGCGTATTTGCCGTAGACCATCAATGCCACAACGCCGTCCTGGCGAAGCGCCTCGCCCAGGGCCCGCAGGGCGGCGGCGGGGGCGGGAGTGTGATGCAGCACGCCATGACACGCGATGTAGTCGAAGCTTCGGCACAGTCGGCCAATTTCTTCCAGCGGGCAGCGCTCCAGCGTCAGGTTCGATAGGGCGTAGCGATCTTTGAGCCGTTGCTCGTGGGCCAGCGAGCCGCGGCTGATGTCGATGCCCAGCACGCGGTGCTGCGGGTATTTGTAGGCCATGCACGCCGCGGCCATCGTCCCGCAGCCGGCGATCAACACGTCCAGGTCTTCACGCGGCGCACCCCGGGGCCAATAGGCGGGCGTGAGATACTTGAGCGTCTCAAAGGTGTCCAGGTATCGGGCAATCGACGGATCGTTCAGATCGTCGACAGGCCGTGGGAACGTCCACCGCTCGTACTGGGCGACGACCGGATCGTCCTCGGTGTATTGGTGCATGCGAGTCAAGGACGGCGATTGTAGCGGACGGCGCGGCCGGTTTCATTTGCCCGACGAGGAGCCCTTTTGCTCGGGGGAGAGTTTGTCGAGCCGCTTCTCGAGGGATTCGCGTTCCTTCTCGAGCTTTTCGACGCGGGCGCGGAGGTCGGAGACGGAAGCGGACTCGCCGGTGTGGCGATTGATGGCGCCGATCGAGCTTTGCGCGATGTCGCGCAGTCGCGGCGGAGCGCTTCCAACGGCGAACCTGCGGAGCGGTTCGATCGCCTTGGGGTCGCCCAGCTCACCGAGCGCGTAGAGCGCCGCGGATTGCGAGCGTTCCTGCGGGTCGTGGATCAGCTCGATCAGAAATGCGCGAACTTTGTCGCGAGCCGATTCGGCCTTGCCCAGCGTCCCCAGTGCGCGGATGGCGCGGGGGCGGCTGATGAAAGGTTGTCCGTACGCGGCCAGCTGCATGGCCGGCGCCACGCCGCGCGGGTCGTCGAGCCGGGCCAGGGACTCGACCGCGACAATGCGCAGGCGGTCGCCGGCTGCCGGTTTCTTGGCGTTGGCGAGGAGCACATCGACGATGGCCTCGGTCGGGTCCTGGCGGCCCAGGCCGAGCGTCGCCTCCTCCTCGACCGTGTAAGTCGGGTCGTGGCGGGCGAAGCGAAGGAGGGTAGCCGCGGCATCGGCGTCACGATATTCGCCCAGGGCCGCGACCGCGGCGGCACGAACCTTGTGGTCCGCGATCGCCTGTCCCTCGGCCAGCGCCTCCACAAGGATCCACCGCGCGCCGTCCTCTTGCATGGTTCCCAATGAAGTGGCGACCTCGCGGCGCAATGGCTGCGGCGCCTTGTCGTCCACAAAGATTCGCTTCATCGCCAGTCGGACATCCTCGGAGTCCTTCTGGTGGAGGGCCCGCAACGCCTGGAGGCGGGCCCCGATCGTCGGGCCGCCATTCAACTCCGCCAGCAGCATCGGCTGGGGAAGATTGAGCTGCCACTGGGCAAGCAGCGAGATCTGCGGATCGATGCAGACCTGAACCGGTTCCGCGTCGCATTTGACTGTGAGGGTCGCGGTACGTGAGTCCATGCGGGCGGATCGCTTCTCCATTTTTCCATCGGACATGACCAGCCAGACATCGATGTCCACGTCGAAGACCGGCGCCTGTTCGGTGATCTTCTGCGTTTGCTCGAAGGTGAGTTGCGCGGCGTGGGCGTTCTGGATCCACTGATAATCGGCGCGGATTGCGGGCGTGCCGGGGCGGTAGAGCCACTGGTAAAACCAGCGCTCGTAGCTTTGGCCCGACAGCTCGTCCACAACTTTGCGCAGGTCGTCGGTCTCGGCATCCTTCCACGCGTAGCGGGTCAGGTATGTGTGGATGCAGCGCCAGAACAGGTCGTCGCCGAGCGACCGGCGCAGCATGTGCAGGGCCAGACAGCCCTTCGGATAAGGGTTGCTGACGGACCGGCTGAAGACTTCTTCGGGATCGGAGTAAAACGGCCAGACCACGCCGCCCGCGGCGTCGACCTTGTCGCTTTCCGCCACGTCGTGGATCGTGTTCCACATCCGCCAGGTGTATTCGTCTTCGCCGCGTTCGTGCTCCTCCCAGACTTCCTCCATGAAGGTGGCGGCGCCCTCGTTGAGCCAGATGTGCGGCCAGCTTTTGCAGGTGACCATGTCGCCGAACCACTGGTGGGCCAGCTCGTGCGAGATCAGATCTTCCTCATTCCCATCGAGCGCGGCGCGGGCGTCGAACGGGGCGGCTTCCGTGAGGGTGGTGGCGGAGATATTTTCCATCCCGCCGGCATCGAAGAGGTAGACGACCGACTGCGAATACTTGGGATACGGATAATCGACGCCGGTGAGGTGCGAGAAAAGCTCCATCATCCGCGGGGTTTTGCCGAAGGTGCGGCGGGCATCGTCCTTCAGCGGCGGTGGGACGTAGTATTGGACGGGCCGCCCGCGCCAGTCGTCGGTGACGACGGCCAGCTCGCCGATCACCAGCGAGAGCAGATACGCCGGGTGCGGCCGGTCCATGACATAATGGTATTGCGCCAATCCATCGCCGATATCGTTCTTGTCGACCAACTTTCCATTGCCGACGACGAGGTACTTTGCCGGGACAGTGACGATCGTTTCGCTGGTGAAGCGGGCGTTGGGGGAATCGTGGCAGACGTACCAGTACCGGCTGGCTTGTGATTCGCCCTGTGTATGGATGACCAGCGGCCGGTCTTTGTACGCCGGATCGGGAAGGGCGAAGATCATTCCTTCCTTGGGATTGCTGCATTCATATTGGATGATGCATCCGCCGGCAGCGTTCGCCGGCAGCTCATGGGGAAACTGAAGCGTGAGGCGCTGATCGTCGTAACGATACGGCAAATCGCCGCCGGCCAGGTCCTTCACGCTCGTGATCCGCAGCTCCGCGGCGTCGAGATCGAGCCACGCGATGGCCCGGCCGACCGTCGTGAAGGAGATGGTTTCGGTACAGGTGAACGATTTGCTCTGAGGCCGCGGCATGCGGAGCTCGAGTTTGATGTGATCGAAGCGGACCTGCGGGTCGGGCGGAAACTGCCGCGTGCCGCGGCCGGTAGTTGCGTCGAACTTCGCATCGGCGGGCGACCATCCGGGCATCGCAAGGAGCAAAAGCAGCGTCAGTCCGGCCCGCACGCGTGGCCCGCGCATTGTTGTGTTCATCGCCATGTCTCTTTTCATCCAGAATTCATCAAGTCGCGCGATTTTGCCCTGCCAGGCGGGACAATTCCTCGGTGATCTGCCGGAGCGGCGTGTGCCAATCTCCCGGGGCCGGCTGGCGGAACAGCCGCATCGTCGGATACCAGGGGGAATCCGACCGGTTCAGCATCCATCGCCAGTCGGGCGCGAACGGCAGCAGCGTCCAGGTCGGTTTGGCCATGGCCCCGGCAAGATGGGCGACCGACGTGTCGACGGAGATGACTAGATCGAGATTGGCGATCAGCCCGGCGGTTTCCGCGAGGTCCGACAGCTCCGCCGTCCAATCGACGATGCCGGTGCCGGACGTTTTGATCTCCGCGGCGGCGGGGCCCTTTTGCAGGCTGATCAGCCGGACATCGGGGATCTGCGCCATCGGGGCGAAATGATCCAGCGGGACGGAGCGGTTGCGATCGTTGAGATGCCGGCGGTTGCCGGCCCAGACGACGCCCACGTTGAATCTGGCCGCATCGTCCGCAAGGCGCCCGCGCCATTTTTGTGAAAGGGCCGGATCGGCGGCGATGTAGGGCACCTGGGCGGGAATATTGTCGAGTGTCGTCTGGAAGATTCGGGGCAGGCTCATCAGCGCGCAGCGCACATCGCCCATTGGGACCGGATCGCGCTCCGTCGCGATGTATTCGATCCCAAGCGATTCTTGGAGAAGGCGTTTCAGCGGAGACGGGCAGGCCATCACCACCAGTCCCCCCCGCGCCTTGACCATGGGGACGTAGCGCGCGAATTGGATGGTGTCGCCCAGGCCCTGCTCGCCGTATAGGAGGATCGCTTTTCCATCGAGGGCAGATCCGTCCCAGGCCGACTGGGCCAAGTCGAAGAGGAGCGGCTTGTAGGCAAGCTGCAACCGCGCCTCCAGCGCCCGCCAGCCGTTGGTAAAGTCGCCGGTGAGAAGCATGAGAAACCCGACGGCCCACATCGCCTCGGGATAGCGCGGACGAAGTTCCAGGGCGATGCGGAATTCCTTCATCGCCTCATTGAGGCGGTTGAGGCTGCGCAGACACACACCCAGATGATAATGCGCCTCGGCGTAGCTGGGGCGAAGGGTGATCGCCTTCCGATAACTTTGGATCGCCTCCTCCAGGCGCCCAAGGTCCTGGAGCGTGTTTCCCAGGTTGTTGCAGGCTTCGGGATAGGCCGGCCGGATTTGGATTGCCCGGCTGAGCTCGACCAGCGCCTCGTCGAATCGGCCGTGCTCATGCAGCACGGAGCCGAGATTGTTGTGGGCCTCGGCGTAGTTGGTCCGGGACGCGACCGCCCTGCGGTATTCCGCCAGCGCCTCGTCGGCGTTTCCCAGCATCTTGAGGGCATTGCCGAGATTGTTGTGGGCATCGGCGAGATTGGGGTCGAGCAGAATCGCCTGGCGCAGCTCGGCGACGCCTTTGTCCACCTCGCCGGAGCCGGCGAGCATCGCGCCCAGGTTGCTGCGCAGGCCGGCGTCATTGGGCCGCAGGTCGATGGCGTGACGAATCAGCTCGATTCCTCCCGATCCACGGCCCAGTTGATGCATGACCAGCGCGAGCATGTGCAGCACCTGGGGCTGATCGGGGACCGCCCCGAGGATGCGCTCGAGCAACACCTCCGCTTCCCGCAGCCGGCCGGCGTTGTAGTGCCCCGTGGCGGTGGCGAAGGCTTCATCTGCTCTCATTTCACCCATCGAATCTTCCTCGCCCCGCGCTCACGCACCCGGCCGACCAGCGAATGATGTCCAAGCTGCGCCCCGGCTGCAAGCGCCCCTCCGGACAGACGTCGCGCCGCCGGCCACTGGTCGGGCAAATTTCTTCTTGGAGGGTCGAGGGGGCCGATGCTAGTATGCGCGCTGGACAAATTCGTGTTCTTGAGGTTCGACGGTATGGAACGGCGCACCTATCACTTCAGCGGACACGTGCAGGGAGTTGGCTTTCGTTACACCACGCATAACATCGCGCTGCGGCACAACGTATACGGCTACGTCAGGAACCTGCCGGACGGGCGGGTCGAATTGGTGATGGAGGGGGACGAGCGGGAGATGGAAGGCGTGGTGCAGAACCTTCGGCAGCGGATGAGCGAGTACGTGCGGAATATCGAAGCTCACGCCGCCCCGGCGACGGGGGAATTTGAACGCTTCTCGATCAAGCACTGCTGAGCCGTCAATCCCGCCGTCACTCTCCGCCGTCAATCCCCAACGTCGTGCGCGACTGGCAGGGAGAATGCTGGTTGCTCGCGGTTGAAATACACCGATCCCTCGTACCACCCCGGCGCCGCCTCGCGGCAGCGGAACAGCGTGCAGTTGATCGCGAGCACCCCTCCCTCCGGCCCCGGCAGCTCAATCAGCCCGCCGTAACCCAGCGGCAGCCGGTGCGAGCTGATGAATCCCAGGCCGCGGGCGTTGATGTCGCGCGTGTAGATTTCCCATGGCGAGGCCAGCGGCGGATCACTGAACAGCCGAAGCTTCGCCTTCACCCGATACGGATTTCGGCGGTTGCTCCGGCGGTTCTCGGCCTGAAACTGGCCCGTATCTAGAGCCGACATGATCAGCTCGACTTGGGCCGGCCATTGCCTCAGGGCCGCCGGTCTGTCCATCTGCAACTGCGACATCATTCCTCACGGTCTTGCCCGTGCGTCCCACGACCCTTCGACAAGCTCATGGCAGGGGGCGCCCGGGCGGTCCACGCCGAGATGCCTTCCTCGGGGCCGCGTCTCCAAACAGCGCGACCCTTCAGGCACGCATCTCGGCGGCCTGTACTTTTGATTGACTCGGCGATCCGATTTTGGACCGCCGACTTATTCACCCTACGATACCGCTTGCCACCGGGCCAAACCGATTCCCAGCAACCGAATCACATTTTCTTGCGTACGCTGGAAAGTTTGCCGTTTATGACGGCGCGGGCTCACGCAGGGCGGCGCGGCAGTGGTATGGATTAGCTGACTCGGATCGGCGAGATTGCGCTGTTTTCCGCTGGGGGTCGATCATGTGGAGAAGTCATGGTGATCAAACACCTTGCCGCGTGCTTGCTGTTGGTGCTGGTCTCGCGTTCGTCGGCTGACCCGGTGCTGTGGTACGACCGGTCGGCGGCGGATTGGATGACCGAGGCGCTGCCGGTAGGGAATGGACGCCTTGGCGGGATGATCTTCGGCGGTGTCGAGAAGGAGCACGTTCAGTTCAACGAAGACAGCTTGTGGACCGGCGACGAGAACGATACCGGCAACTACCAGGCGTTCGGCGATCTGTACATTCAAACGGTGGCGCATGACGCCAGGGGCTATCGGCGCGAACTGGATATCTCGGAGGCGATTCATCGCGTCAGCTATTCGGCCGATGGCGTCACTTACCGGCGCGAGGTGTTCTGTAGCCATCCCGATCAGGTGATGGTCGTGCGGTTGAGCGCCGATCGGCCGGGCCATTGCACCGGGCTTGTGCGCCTGACCGATGCCCATCAAGGCGCGATTCGGGTTGATCGCGACCGGATCCTCGATCGCGGCTCCCTGAATAACGGACTGAAATATGAGTTGCAGGTGCGGGTGGTGCCCGAGGGCGGATCGGTTGAGGCCAAGTCGGATGGGGTTCAATTTAACGCCTGCGAAGCGATCACGATCCTGCTGGGCGCGGGGACGGATTATCTGAACCGGGCAGACCGGGGTTGGCGCGGCGCCGATCCGCACGAGCGGGTAACAGCGCAGATCGACGCCGCGTCTGCCGAATCTTACGACACGCTCAAATCGAGGCATCTGGGCGACTATCGGGCATTGTTCGATCGCTGCACGCTGGACCTGGGGAAGAGCGACCCGAAGCTGGCGGAGATGCCGACGGACGTGCGTCTGCGAAATTACTCCAACGGCGCGGCCGATCCGGAGCTCGAAGCGATGTTCTTTCAGTACGGGCGGTATCTGCTGATCGGCTCTTCGCGGGATGCGCTGCCGGCCAATCTTCAGGGGCTGTGGAACGACAGCAACAACCCGCCGTGGCGGAGCGATTACCACACCGACGTCAACGTGCAGATGAATTACTGGCCTTGCGATCTGACAAACCTGTCGGATTGTTTCGCGCCGCTGGCGGAGTGGGTGAACAGCGCGCGGGAGGTTCACATCCGCCAGACGCAGGCGGAGTTTCATGCCCGCGGCTGGACCAGCCGGGCGGAAAACGGAGTTTTCGGCGGCTCGACTTGGGAATGGATCCCCGCCGGCAGCGCCTGGCTCTGCCAGAACCTCTACGACCACTATGCCTTCACCCGGGACAAGGCCTATCTTGAGAAGATCTACCCGATTCTGAAGGAGGTGTGCGAATTCTGGGAGGACCGGCTCAAGCTGCTGCCGGATGGGACGCTGGTGGCGCCGGCGGATTTTTCGCCGGAGCACGGGCCGCGGGAGCAGGGGGTTTCGTTCGACCAGCAACTCGTCTGGGACCTGTTCTCGAACTACACCGACGCTTCGACCGCTCTGGGAATCGATAGCGAATATCGCACCAAGGTCGCGCAGATGCGCGACAAACTCCTGGGCCCAAAGATCGGCAAATGGGGCCAGCTTCAGGAGTGGATGGTGGATCGCGACGATCCGAAGGACAACCACCGGCACGTTTCGCAGATGATCGCGCTCTATCCGGGCCGGGAGATTTCCCCGCTGACGACGCCGAAGCTCGCCGAGGCTGCAAAAGTTTCGCTGCGGGCCCGCGGCGACGAAAGCACCGGGTGGAGCAAGGCCTGGAAAATCAACCTCTGGGCGCGGCTGCTGGATGGCGATCACGCCTACAAGCTTCTGCGGATGCAGCTTCGCCTGGTGGGCGATAAACGGACGAACATGTCATCGGGCGGTGGGACGTTCGCCAACTTCTTCGACGCCCATCCGCCGTTCCAGATCGACGGCAATTTCGGCGCGACCGCCGGCATGGCGGAGATGCTGCTTCAGAGCCATGAAGGCGAGCTGCATCTCCTGCCCGCTCTACCCAAGGCCTGGCCGGGCGGATCAGTGAAGGGGTTGCGGGCGCGGGGCGGATTCGTGGTCGACATCGAGTGGGCCGAGGGAAAGTTGACGCACGCGATCGTTCATTCGGCCGTGGACGCCACCTGCCGCTTGCGATACGGAAGCGTGCAGAACGCCGTGCAGCTCAAGGCGGGATCGGAATGCCGGGTCGACGGGAATCTGAGAGAGAAATAGTGCGGAAAATTCTGAGTTCACCGCGGAGACGCGGAGCGTCGCAGAGAAAATTCACGATATCGCCACAGATGAACACAGATGGCCACAGATGAAATGCAAGGCGAAGAGATGCTCATCTGTGGCATGGGCATCTTGCCCATGCGTAGCGCTTCGCACGGGCTGGAAGCGGCTGGAAGCCGTGCCACAGTTTGCCTTTCTTATCTGTGTTCATCAGTGTCCATCTGTGGCGGTTCGTTTCACCTTGGTGGCGGGTCGAGGACCAGGGTCTGGATGAAGAACTCCATCATGCGGTCCTGGTTGATGCCGGAGTGCCCGCGGTCGGGGCCGGCCTGGAGGTCAAAGCTTTTGCCTCCCCGCTGGAGGGCGGAAATGAACTGCATCATGTTGTTGGGATGCACGTTGTTGTCGGCGGTGCCGTAGTAAAGCATCAAACGTCCCTTGAGGTTCTTTGCCCAGGTCATGAGGCTGCCGGCGGTGTAGCCACTGCGGTTCTCCTGCGGCAGACCCATGTAACGCTCGGTGTAGATGCTGTCGTAGTCGCGCCAGTCGGTGACGGGCGAGGAGCTGCACGCCGCGGCAAAGACGCCGGGATAGCGCAGCAGGCACATCGCCGACGCGTAGCCGCCGTAGGAGGTGCCGAAGATGCCGACGCGGGCCCTGTCGAAATATGGGCGGTCATATAACGATCGCACGCCCGCCGCCTGGTCGTCGATTTCCGTCTGGCCAAAGTTGCGGTAGATCGCGTCGGTGAACTTCTTGCCGAAGCCGGCGGCGCTGCGGGAATCGAAGCTGGCGACGAGAAACCCGTACTCGGTCAACGGGCTTGGCAACGTGAAGGTTTCGCGGGCGGCGTTGGTGTCGGGGCCGTCGTAGATGCTCACCAGCATCGGGTATTTCCTGCTCGGATCGAAGCGCGAGGGGCGGTGCAGCATTCCGTGCAGGTCGGTGGCGCCGTCGGCCGCCTTGAAGCTGAACAGCTCGACCTTTTGCAGACCAAGCCGGTCGAATTTGCTGGAATCGCTGCGGTTCAGTTCGGCCAGGACCTTTCCATCGGCGTCGATCAGCCGCGTGACCGGCGGGATGTCGTGCGCCTGGGCGGTGTCGATGAAATTCTGGCCATCGGGGGCGACGTCGACGGTGTGATGGAACGCCGGATCGGTAAGGCGTACCTCATTCGAGCCATCGAGATTTACATGATGGAGCTGGAGCTTGAGCGGGTTGTCACCATCGTGCGCCGTGTAAAAGAGCCGGCCATGTTCCTCGTCGATGCTGAGGATCTGGTCGGCGTCAAAATCGTGGTCGGTGAGCGTCGCCAGCAACGCGCCTTCGAGATTATAGAGATAGAAATTCCTGAAGCCCTTGCGCTGCGACGCCCAGACGAAACGATTGCCGTCCTTGAGGAACTGCGTGTCGGGAATGGTTTCGACCCAGCTCGCCGGCCACTCTTCGCGGACGATCAGGTGGCATTGCCCCGTCGCAGGATCGGCGCGGACGAACTCGACGACGTTCTGATTTCGGTTGGCGCGAAGGAAAAGCAGCCAGTGTCCATCCTGCGACCATGAAACGTGATAGGCGTAGTGGCCGACGACCGAATTCTCGAACGGCTTGCCGTCGCGTACGTCGACCCGCGTGAGCTTCTTCTGGCCGACGTCGTAGACCAGCAGATCGACCAGCGGATTGGGGTCGCCCGGCAGCGGATACGCCTCTACGTCGGCGCTGCTCCGTGGTGTGGTTTGCTTCATCTGAAGATAAAAGTCCGGAACTTTGCCTTCATCGAATCGGTAGAACCCGAGCCTGGAACTGTCCGGCGACCACCACATCGCCGTCGGCTGGTAAAGCTCTTCGCCGTACACCCAGCTTGCGGTGCCGTTCTTGATGCGGCTGGTCGCGCTGCCGTCGGTGGTGACAGCGATCTCGTTTTTGCCGTCTGCATCGCTCAGATAAATGTTGCGATCTCGATAAATCGCTTTGTGCTGTTTGTCCGGCGAGAGGGCGGAGGCGAATTGCCGGCCGCGTTCGGGACCCATGACGCCGCGTCGGCCACGACGGCCAGAGGGCGGCTCCGGTGCCGCGGATTGGGTCGTCGCGGTCGAACCGATTTGGGTCGCTTCGTTCTTCGCGATGTCGAATCGATAGCGTTTGCCATCCTTGCGATACTCGAAGGCTTTTCCGCCATCGAGCCAGGTGACCGAGAGCGTGCCGAGCTTGACCGAAGTCGATATCTGCCCCCGCATGCTCAGGTACTGCTCGTAGCCGGGCATGGATTTCACGCGGTCCTGGGCGTGCGCGAGCTTCGGGAGAAAGACCGGGAACAGGATCAGAAGTAGCGAGTGCACGGCGAGGCCTTTTCGAATCATGATTCGCCTTTGCCAATGGACGTTGAGAACCCGGCGGCAATCACTATAGCCGCCCGCCCTTTTCGATTCCCTCTCACGGTGTTTTCGCGCGTGAGAA
>Ga0210396_10004147_pt1 | contig 14215 bp, 10 predicted proteins | sample IncBWH17OmetaG_FD_155466 | JGI IMG/M metagenome (GOLD analysis project Ga0210396, IMG submission 155466) | Forest soil microbial communities from Barre Woods Harvard Forest LTER site, Petersham, Massachusetts, United States - Inc-BW-H-17-O ...
AGCGGGGCATGCCGAGCACATGCTCGGCAATGTAGGACAACACCAGATTGGTCGAGATCGGCGCCACCTGATAGAGCCGCGTCTCGCGGAATTTGCGTTCGACATCGTATTCTTCCGCAAAGCCGAACCCGCCATGGGTCTGTACGCAGGCATTGGCCGCCTCCCAGGAAGCATCTGCCGCCAGCATCTTGGCCATGTTGGCTTCCGCGCCGCAATCGAGCCCCGCTTCATATTTGCGGGTGGCTTCCTTGACCATCAGTTCGGCGGCGCGCATCGCGGCGTAGGCTTTCGCGATCGGAAACTGGACGCCTTGGTTCTGGCCGATCGGGCGGCCGAAAACGCTACGTTCCTTGGCGTAGGTCGATGCCTTTTCGATGAACCACTTGGCGTCGCCGATGCATTCGGCCGCGATCAAAATGCGCTCGGTGTTCATGCCGGACAGGATATAGCGGAATCCCTTGCCTTCCTCGCCGATCAGGTTCTCCGCCGGCACCTTCATGTCGGTGAAGAACACTTCCGTCGTGGAGTGGTTCATCATCGTGCGAATGGGGCGGATCGAAAGCCCGGCCTTCTTCGCCTCGCGCATATCGACGATGAACACCGACAACCCATCGGTGCGTTTTGCCGCCTGCTCCTTCTGCGTGGTGCGCGCCAGCAGGATCATCAGGTCGGAATATTCGGCGCGGCTGGTCCAGATTTTCTGTCCGTTGACGATATAGCTGTCATTGCCTTCGCGCCGGGCGAAGGTTTTTAGCGAGGACGTATCGGTGCCGCTGGAAGGTTCCGTGACGCCAAAGGCCTGAAGCCGCAACTCGCCGCTGGCGACCTTCGGCAGCCATTGGGCCTTCTGCGCCGCGCTGCCGTGCCGAAGCACCGTGCCCATGGTGTACATCTGGGCGTGGCAGGCGCCGGCGTTGCAGCCGGCGCGGTGAATCTCCTCCAGGATGGCGGTTGCAGCCGATAGTTTCAGGCCCGCTCCGCCATATTCCTCGGGGATGAGCACCGAGAGGTAGCCGGACTCCGTGAGCGCATCGACGAAAGCCTTGGGGTAGGCCATCTCGCGATCGAGTTTGCGCCAGTATTCGCCTCCGAATTGCGCGCAGAGCTTGGCGACGGCGTCGCGAATGTCGGAATGTTCGTCGTGGTCGGGTGTTGTCATCGGTTCTCGGCTCGGAGGTCCATTGTCCCACGGGCCGCCGCCCGCCTACTCGGGATAGGCGGGTCCGGAGCCGCGTTCAAGAGGGTACAGGCGGGTTTAAGCAGGTATGCGCACCGGCAAGGACTCGATGCCGCGCACGAAGCTGGAATAGACCCGCTTCGGTTCACCGACCACCTCGATCCGCTCGAACCGCTTCAATATCTCCTGCCAGACGATCTTCAGTTGCAGCTCGGCGAGCCGCATGCCGACGCAACGGTGGATACCGAAGCCGAACGACAAATGGATCTTCGGGCGCGCCCGGTCTATGATGAACTCATCGGGCCGCTCGATAACTTCTTCGTCGCGGTTGCCGGAGACATACCACATCACGACGCGGTCGCCTTTGCGGATTTTCTTGCCGTTGAGCTCGGTGTCGACCAGCGCGGTGCGGCGCATATGAGCGAGCGGCGTCTGCCAGCGAATGACTTCCGGTACCATGGAATCAATCAACGCCGGATTGTCGCGCAGCTTCTGATACTGGTCGGGGTTTTCGTTCAGCGCCAGCACTGAGCCGCTCATGGTGTTCCGGGTGGTGTCGTTGCCGCCGACAATCAGGAGAATGATGTTCCCCATCAGATTGTCGGGCTCCATGTAGCGCGTCGCCTCGTTGTGCGCCATCATCGAGATCAGATCGTTGCGCGGTTCGACATTGACGCGCTCGTTCCAGAGTTTGGTGAAATAGGCCGCGCATTCGTCCATCTCGGCGCGACGCTGTTCCTCGGAATCGACGATGCCGCCCTTCGGCAGTGCGGTCGAGACATCCGACCAGCGCGTCAGCTTGCGCCGCTCCTCGAACGGAAAATCGAACAGCGTCGCCAGCATCTGCGTGGTCAGCTCGATCGAAACCAGGTCGACGAAGTTGAAGGTCTCGTTGCGCGGCAGCGAATCCAGCACCTTGCCGGTGCGTTCGCGGATCAGGATCGCGAGTTGATCCAGATGCGTCGGCGTGAACATCGGCGACACCGTCTTGCGCTGCGCCGAATGCCGGGGCTGGTCCATCGCGATGAAACTCGGCCAGTCATAGCCTGATGGAACGTCCCGGATCGAAATGCCGCCCAACGACACGTCGGACGAGAAGATGCCGTGGTTGGTGTCGACATGCATGATGTCGTTGTATTTGGTGACCGACCAATAGGGTTCGATCGGCGACTTGGTGCAGTAATGCACCGGCTCTTCCTTCCGAAGCCGCTCGAAATAGGGCCACAGCGTATCGTTGCGGAACAATTGCGGCGCGCCGGGATGAAAATCCGCCAGCGGCGTGGAATAGGCGGCCTCGCGGGCTGCGCGCAGAAGTTCTTGCTGGCCGGGCGATGTCTGGATGTTCATGCGGCTCTTCCCTGGAAGTGCCCCCTCCGTTGAGTCGGAAGGTGGGTATTGGTGACCAAATTACATCCCCTTGCGCAGCTTTGGGCAAGAGACAGTTTTGACGGATTTGGCGTTGAGCTGCCATGGCATGCCACACACAATGCCTTCCTCACCTTTGTCGCCCGTGACAAGGTGAGGTTCGAGGATTAAGGCATAGTTTGAAACAAAGTCTGATTTTGCCGGAGGCCGCCCGTCATGATTCCCAATGCGTACCGGATGTTCAATTTCGATCTCGGCGAGACCGCGGATGCGCTGCGCGAGACTGTGCATGATTTCTCGAATAACGAGATCGCGCCCCGCGCCGCCGAGATCGACAAGACCAACCAGTTTCCGATTGATCTCTGGCCGAAGCTCGGCGCGCTCGGTTTGCACGGGATTACGGTCGAGGAGGAATATGGCGGCTCTGGTTTAGGCTATCTCGAACATTGCGTGGCGATGGAAGAGATTTCGCGGGCGTCGGCGTCGGTTGGTCTTTCCTACGGGGCGCATTCCAACCTCTGCGTCAATCAGCTCAGGCGCAACGGCACCGCCGCGCAGAAGCAGAAATATCTGCCAAAACTGATTTCCGGCGAACACGTCGGTGCGCTCGCGATGTCGGAACCCGGTTCCGGCTCCGACGTGGTGTCGATGATGACGCGCGCCGAGAAGAAGGGCGATCGTTATGTCCTCAACGGCTCCAAGATGTGGATCACCAATGCTCCGGTCGCCGAGACGCTGGTGGTCTATGCCAAGACCGATCCGGCCGCGGGTCCGCGCGGCATCACGGCGTTCATCATCGAAAAGGACATGAAGGGATTTTCCACCGCGCAAAAGCTCGACAAGCTCGGCATGCGCGGCTCGGATACCGCCGAGCTCGTATTCGACAACTGCGAGGTGCCGGAGGAGAACGTGCTCGGCCAGGTCGGCCGCGGCGTCAATGTCCTAATGTCAGGTCTCGATTACGAGCGCGCGGTGCTGGCGGCCGGGCCGCTCGGCATCATGCAGGCCTGCATGGACGTGGTGTTGCCTTATGTGCACGAGCGCAAGCAGTTCGGTCAGCCGATCGGCAGTTTTCAACTAGTGCAAGGCAAACTCGCCGACATGTATACGACGATGAATGCCTCGCGCGCCTATGTCTATGCGGTGGCGAAGGCCTGCGACCGCGGCGAGACCACGCGCGAGGATGCGGCCGGCGCCATCCTTTATGCCGCCGAAAAAGCGACACAATGCGCGCTGGATGCGATCCAGTTGCTCGGCGGCAACGGCTATATCAATGATTACCCTACCGGGCGGCTGCTGCGCGACGCCAAGCTTTATGAAATCGGCGCCGGCACCTCCGAAATCCGCCGCATGCTGATCGGCCGCGAACTTTTCGAGAAGTCGGCTTAAAGGCGGATTAACTGGGAACGGCGCGCGAGCGTTGACATTGGCTCAATCCAAGGTTTCACTAGTACGGTGGGACCGCTAGCGCCCGCTTTTTCTTGAGGGGCGCATTCGTGAACGAGATGGGTTCGGTGCCGCATTTTCCACCGCCGTTGCCGGCATCGTCGGTAAAGGCGGTTTTTTCCGGAGATCGCGGCCAATTCCGTGGATTGGTTGAGCGCGGCACCGGGCTGGAACTGATCACCTTCGGCTTTTACCGGTTCTGGCTCGCCACAGACATCCGACGTCATCTGTGGTCGCATACCTCGCTTGATGGTGACGCGCCGGAATACACCGGACGTGGCCGCGAATTGCTGATTGGATTTCTGTTCGCGCTGGCGATCCTGTTGCCGATTTATCTCGCCTATTTCCTCATCGGCATCGAAGCCGAGCGCGCCAAGGCCTTTGCCAGCTTTCCGCTGTTCCTGTTCTTCTATCTGTTCGGCCAGTTCGCGATCTATCGCGCGCGGCGCTATCGCCTCACCCGCACGGTGTGGCGTGGGGTGCGTTTCTGGATGGACGGGTCCGGCTGGGCCTATGCGATCCGGGCCGCAGGGTGGGCATTACTGACGGGGCTTACGCTCGGCGCGGTATTGCCGTGGCGTGAGGCCGCACTCGAACGCTACAAGATGCGGCATTGTTATTACGGCGATCTGCAAGGCAGCTTTGAAGGACGTGGATCGGAACTGTTCAAGCGCGGCTGGAAATGGTGGCTGATGGCGCTTTCCCCGATCATCATTGGGCTCGCGCTATTGGTTATGAACGCCGGTCAAAGATTGCCTGCTGCGCAAAGCCGCGTGTTCGGTCTGGTGATCCTGGTCTGGATAGTCGCTTTGCCGTTCGTCTATGGCGCCTTCAAAGCCGTCGAATGGCGCTGGTGGATTTCGGGCATTCGTTTTGGCGAGGTCTCGTTTGAATCGGATCTCTCGTCAGGCGCTTTGTGCGGTCTCTACTGGAAGGTCATCGGCTGGTTTGTTCTTGTTGTCCTGCTATTCGCTGCCTTTATCGTCGCTTGCAGCTTCTGGATTCTTGGCTTTGGCGATCTATCTCATCTTGGTGATCGGCTCCGTGCGAGCACGGCGATGATGGTGGTCTTCGGCATCGGCTATCTCGGCCTTATTCTCGCGATGAATATCGTGCTGCGGATTTATCTGCTGCGCGACGTCTGGGCGAGGGTAGCTGCATCCGCGACCGCCTTCCGCCTGGAAGCGGCCGCCAATGTCGCCGCCAAAGGCGAACTCGCCGATGCACTGGGCGAAGGTTTTGCCAACGGCCTCGATGTCGTCGGATTCTAGTGAGATGCCGGATCGTGAACCGGAAACCATTCCGGCAGCGGCCCAGCCAGGGGGCGCTTCTGTCTTTTATGACGGCACGTCGAGCCGCCGCCATTCGGTGGAGTTGGTGTTCAAGGACGGGCTCGAAATCACCGAGAACGGGACGACGCTTGCGACCTGGCCGTTTGCGGACATCCGCCGCGCCGACGGGGTTGCCGGTATCTTGCGCCTGAGTTGTGTGACCGCGCCGTCGCTGGCACGGCTCGAAGTTCGTGATGCCGCGCTTGGCGCCACACTGAGTGCCCGGTGTCCGCATCTGAACGACAATGCGGTCGGCCGGCATGGCGTCGCCACGATCGTCGGCTGGTCGGTGGCCGCGACCGTATCGATCGTCGCCGTGATCTGGTTCGGGCTGCCGCTGGCCGCGGACCGTCTCGCGCCGCTGGTGCCGAGTGCGCTGGAGCGCCGCATCGGCGACGCTGCTGAAGGGCAAATGGGGGCCATGTTCGGCGGCAAGACATGCAGCAGTGTCGCCGGAAGCATCGCCTTCAACAAGTTGACGAAGGAAATCTCGAACGCCGCCGGCTTCGACACGCCGGTGCGGGCGACCGTATTGAATACGCCGGTTCCGAACGCTTTCGCACTGCCAGGCGGCAAAGTCTATTTGTTCAACGGACTATTGGCGCGGGCGAACGACCCGGACGAGATCGCGGGCGTGCTTGCGCATGAGCTCGGTCATGTCAGTCATCGCGACAACACGCGCAACATGATCTATAGCGGCGGCACCTCGTTCCTGATCGGGCTGTTGTTCGGCGACGTCACCGGCTCCGGTGCCCTGATTTTCGCCTCGCGCTCGCTCTTCACCGCATCCTACTCGCGCGAGGCCGAGCAAAACGCCGACAATTTTTCCATTGAGGTGATGCACCGGCTGGGCCGTCCGACCAAACCGATGGGCGACCTGATTTTCCGTGTCACCGGAAACCAGGGGGACAACACCTTGTCGATCCTGGCCAACCATCCGCTCACCGAAGACCGGCTGAAACACCTCAGCGACGAAAACCGCCCCGCAAGTGGCCCGCCGCTGCTCAGCGAGCCGGAATGGACCGCGCTGAAGGCGATCTGCAAGTCGGGAAGTTGAGATCATATCCGCAGATTGATTTGGCCGGATATCAGGTGTGACGAACGAGGTTACTACATCGGCCGGCCGCAACGACGGTGGTCGTAATTCTGATCGATTGCGCTCTCCACGGCGTCTGACCGTCGATCCAACCTGTCGCGCTGGTTCATCAGCAGCGCCGTGACCGTGGATCTTCCCGATATGAGCAACCGCCGCAGGATCGTTCGGCGGCGATTGCGATAGGCGTGTTGGATCCTGTTTCTCAGGGTCAAGGCAACGATGAACATGCTGGGGGCCGGTCGCGTTGCGCAGCGGCGCTGCGTCGAAGCTGGTGCCAACATTTCAAGGATGAGTGCACGAAAGAAGATGCTGCGCGACCTCTGGGCAGCCGCCCAGATATCACTGAAAGGCGTGTCCGAAGCGATTGAGTTTTCCAGGCTGCGCATGACTTGACCCCATCTGATGAGTGACTCGATGTGTCGCGAGTATCGAAGGGGACGCACGGCTGCGCTTTACGGCGGTCTTACTTTGCCCTTATCGTTTCCTTGATTCTTCATCTGCACGCAGCTCCAATGGGGTATCGGTCCCCACTGAGATGACAATAACTTGTTGTATTTATTCGACAATTACGTTCTGGACACCGATCAACGGGAGTTGCGCCGGGACCACGATACGATCGCGCTACAGCCGCAGGTCTTTGATCTCTTGGAATACCTGATCCGAAAGCGCGACCGGGTGGTGACCAAGGATGATCTGATTGCCGCGATCTGGGACGGGCGCATCGTTTCTGAGTCCGCGCTTACGACGCGGATCAACGCCGCACGGACGGCGATTGGCGATTCCGGCGACGAGCAACGCCTGATCAAGACTTTGCCGCGCAAAGGTATCCGCTTCGTCGGCGCGGTGCGCGAGGAGGGGCGACCAGCAAGCGAAACGATCCTGCCCGTGGCGCACCCGGTGCCCCGCCTGTCCATTGTCGTATTGCCGTTCGCTAATTTCAGCGGCGACGCCGGGCAAGACTATTTCGCCGATGGAATCACGGAGAGCCTGACGACGGATCTGTCGCGGATATCGGGCTCGTTTGTAATCGCCCGCAACACGGCATTTACGTTCAAAGAGAACGCCGTCGGCGCACAGAAGCTCGGGCAGGAGCTGAACGTCCGCTATGTGCTTGAAGGCTCGGTACAGCGAGGCGGCAACCGGCTCCGAGTCAATGTGCAGCTGATCGACGCTGGAACGGGCAGCCATCTTTGGGCCGAGCGCTTCGACAAACCGATCGCCGATCTCTTCGACATGCAGGACGAAATCGTCTCCAGCCTTGCCAATACGCTCAATGCCCAGCTCATTGAGGCGGAGGCGCGGCGCGCGGCGCGTTCGCACAATCCGGATGCCATGGACTTGTACTTCCAGGGCATGAGCTGCTGGAATAAGGGGATGACGCCGGAGTACATGGCTCAGGCAAAGGCGTTTTTCGAGCGCGCTTTGACGCTCGATCCCGCCCACGTCGAGGCGTTGGTCGCTATAGCGGCTGTGGATTCCTCCATCGGGGGAAATTTTATGGTCGATGACCGCGCCGCGCGCTTTGCGGCAGCCGAGACGGCGGTAACCAAGGCTCTCTCAATGTCTCCGCAGCACCCCAGGGGGCATCTGGTATTGGGGTCCGTGCTCAACGCAACGAGGCGGGCGGTGCAAGGCATTCGGGAATGCGAGCTGGCATTGGCGCTGGATCGAAACTTCGCCGACGCCCATGGTCTCATCGGTCTGGCGAAAGCCTTTATTGGCCGTGGCGCGGACACCGAAGCTCATATCAAGGAAGCGTTTCGGCTCTCTCCCCGCGATATCTTTGCCTTTCGCTGGCTGCACTATGTCGGCATTGCCAAGCAAATGCTCGGCGACAACGCCAGGGCGGCGGTCTGGCTACGCCGGTCGCTTGAGGCCAATCGGAATTATCCGCTGGCGTATTTCCAGCTTGCCGCCTCGCTTGCCCAGCTCGATCAGCTGGAGGAGGCGCGGGCGGCGGTGCAAGCCGGGCTTGCGCTCGATCCAGCCTTCACCCTTCGCCGCACGCGAGGAAGAATGAGCGACGATCCAGCCTACCGCGCGGGCAGCAAGCGCATTTATGAAGGCATGCGTCTCGCCGGTGTGCCGGAGGAATAAAAGGCCTTTGGTCTTCAATCAGGCCTGAGCGGCGAACAGATCCCATTTTCCGGGAATGCCCTTGAGTTCATGCGATCCGCGCTCGGCGAACTTCAGGCCCGCACCCGCGACGAGATCGGTCACGACCCGCGAAACCAGGACTTCGCTGGCTTGCGCCTGCGCCATGACGCGGGCGGCAGCGTGGATGGCGATGCCGCCGACGTCGCGGTCCCGCAGTTCGATCTCGCCGGTGTGAAGGCCTGCCCGGAGTGGCAGTCCGATTTGTCCGGCAGCGGCGCTGAACGCCAGCGCGCAGCGGACCGCGCGGCCGGGACCATCGAAGGTCGCGAGGATTCCATCGCCGGTCGTCTTGACGAGATTGCCCCGGAACTTCTCGACCGTTTGCCGCGCGATCGCATCGTGGTGGTCCAGCAAGCCGCGCCAGGCCTGATCGCCCATCGCGGCTGCGCTACGCGTGGAATCGACGATGTCGGTGAACAATACGGTCGCAAGAATACGCTCGATCTCGATCGAGGAGCGATCGCGGCTTCCGGTGACGAACTCCTCGATATCGCCGAGAAATTCTTCGACATCGCCGGACCAGAAGACATGGTCATCACCCGGATATTCGACGAATTTGGCGTCCGGTATCTGGCCCGCGAGCGCGCGGCCTGCCGCGACGGGCACCTGAAGGTCGCCCGTGCGATGCAGAACGAGGGTTGGAACCCGGATACTGGAAAGGATCGGGCGAACATCGATTTTTGCGTTCAGCAGCGCAATCGCCTTGATTGCGCCGGGACTGGCCGAAAGCCGTTCGATCTTGGCGAGTACGTTGATCCCTTGCGGCTTTGCGATCAGGCTCGGCCATGACGTCTTGAGCCATTCACCGGTGCCCCAGGTCTTGAGACGTTCATTGATTTGCGCTTCGAGATCGCCGGCCGTCGTCGAGAGTGCAAATCCGCCGAACAGTAGAAGCTTCGAGGCCCGCTCCGGATAGCTAGCCGCAAACAACACGCTCATCGCGCTGCCTTCGGAGAATCCCATCACCGCGGCGCGTTCGGAGCCGACCGCGTCCATCACCGCGCGGACGTCATCCATGCGCTCTTCCAGCGAAGGCGCACCGGATACCCTGTCGGATAGACCCTGTCCTCGCTTGTCAAAGGTGATCACGCGCGCGAATTTGGAAAGACGTTTCAGAAACGCCGTGTATCCCGGCGTTTCATGAAAGAATTCGACGTGCGAGACCACGCCGGGCACCATCACGAGATCGATCGGCGCCTCGCCCATCACCTGATACGCGATGCTGACGTCACCATTGAGCGCGTAACGAGTCGCGGGCAGGACAAAGTCGTTCATACGGTGAAAGCTCGTTCGAAACCGAGCGAAGCATAGCCGGGCGGGAAGAAGCCCGCCAGAGGCGGGCTCATTGCGATCCGAACGGAACTTTGACTGCCGGTCGACGCAGGCTCTCTACTGCACCACCACCGTGGTGCCGACCGAAACGCGATTGTAGAGATCGGTGACGTCCTCATTGGTCATGCGGAAGCAGCCGGAGGATACCGCGTGACCGATCGTTTCGGGTTCGTTGGAGCCGTGGATGCGGTAGAGTGTCGAGCCCAGATATATCGCACGCGCGCCAAGCGGGTTTTCGATGCCGCCGGCCATGAAACGCGGCAGGTCGGGACGCCGTCGCCGCATTTCGGACGGTGGGGTCCAGCTCGGCCATTCCTTCTTGGCCGTGATCCGGTGGGTGCCGGTCCAGCGGAAGCCGTCGCGGCCGACGCCGATGCCGTAACGCAGCGCCTCGCCATTGCCCAGCATCAGATAAAGCCGCCGTTCGGAGGTCGAGATGTAGATGCTGCCCGGCGCCAGCGCGATCGGAGCGCTGACCCGCTCGCGCGGGATCGGGCCTGAGCCGTTGCCGCCGAAATAATCGGAGCCGGGCCCGTAATAGGGCATGCCTCGTTGCTGCATTCCTGGCTGCTGCATCATTGGCTGCTGCTGCTGGCGGCCGCGGAAATTGAAGAAGTCGTCGTCCATGGTGGCTCGGGCGGAGGAGGTGCCGGCCACGATCGTCAGCGCCACGATCAGATAAGCAAATATCCGGGTCATCGGGTTCCTCGCATTAAGCTTGACGAGCAAGCAGGGCATATCGGGGCTATTTTCGCAAGCAAACGTGACGGATTTCAAATGGTGCGGTTAAAATTGCGCTTGCTCTTGGGTGCCGATGGCAGCCATGCGCCCAAAATCCGTGTTGCCTCCGCCGGACCCCTTTGACGAATGACGTCAGGAATGATTGATCTGGAAGCCTATCGAGGCCTTGAACCCCGAACGGGAGCGAAAGAATGAACGGTGCGGAAAGTCTGGTGCGGACCCTGGTCGCGGGTGGGGTCGACGTCTGTTTCACCAATCCCGGCACCTCGGAAATGCATTTCGTCGCAGCGCTGGATCGCGTGGAAGGCATGCGCTGCGTGCTCGGCCTGTTCGAGGGCGTGGTGACGGGAGCTGCCGACGGCTATTTCCGCATGAAGGGCACGCCGGCCTCGACGCTGCTGCATCTCGGCCCGGGCCTCGCCAACGGGCTTGCCAACCTGCACAACGCCAAGAAGGCGCATTCCGGCATCGTCAATATCGTCGGCCAGCATGCGACCTATCACATCGGCTACAACGCGCCGCTCACCTCCGATATCGAGGGCCTGGCCCGGCCGATGTCGGAATGGGTACGCACTTCGCCGGATGCCAAGTCCGTCGCCGCCGATGGCGCAGCCGCCATTGCCGCCGCCAAAAGTGCCCCGCCGCAGATCGCCACGCTGATTTTGCCCGCCGATACCGCCTGGAACGAAGCCGACGGCATCGCGCAGGTCCAGCCGCCCAAGCAGCAGCCGGGTTTTTCGGCTGACGCCGTCGAGAAGGCTGCCAAGACACTGCATTCGGGCGGCACCCAGAATCTGCTGCTCATCACCGGCAATGCGCTGACCGAGCGCGGTCTGGCGCTGGCGCAGCAGATTGCCGGCAAGACCGGCTGCAAGGTGATGGGCCAGACCTATCACCCGCGCATGGCGCGCGGCCGCGGCCGGTTCTCGATCGATCGCATTCCCTATGTGATCGAGCAGGCGCTGCCGCTGCTCAAGGACTTCAAGAACATCATCCTGGTTGAGGCCAACGACCCGATCGCCTTCTTCGCCTATCCGAACAAGCCGAGCCATCTGAAACCCGATGGCTGCGAGGTTCAACGCCTGACCGCGTGGGGCGAGAACTCGGTCGCGGCGCTGGAAGCGCTGAGCGATGCGCTCGGCGCCAAGCCTTCCGACGTCAAGCCGCAAAAGCTCACCGAACTCAACAAGCCGACCGGGCCGCTCAACCATGCCTCGATCGCGCAGGCGATCGCGTGCGCTATCCCGGAAAACGCGATCATCGTCGATGAATCCATCACCACCGGTCGCGGCTTCTTTCCGCCGACGGCGGCGGCCGCCCCCCATGACTGGTTGCAGAACATGGGCGGCTCGATCGGATTTTCGACGCCGGTGGCGACCGGTGCGGCGGTGGCATGCCCCGACCGCAAGGTGATCTGCATGGTGGGTGACGGCAGTGCGATGTACACCATCCAGTCGCTGTGGACGCAGGCGCGCGAAGGCCTCAACGTCGTCACGATCGTGTTCGCCAATCGCATCTATCAGATCCTGCGCGGCGAATTCGACGGGGTCGGCGCCGGTGCGCCGGGTAACCGCGCCATGGACATGCTGAAGATCGACAACCCGACGCTGGACTTCGTCGGGCTTGCGAAAAGCATGGGCGTTGCGGGACGCGCGGTGACCACGGCAGACGAATTCAACGTGGCCTTGGCGGAAGCGATCGCCGAGCCCGGGCCGCGGCTGATCGAAGTGCGGATGTGAGCTGAGTGTGTCCGCATTGGTTCCCCGTCATGCCCGCGCTTGTCGCGGGCATCCACGTCTTAAGCATCAGCATTAAGAAAGGCGTGGATGGCCGGGACAAGCCCGGCCATGACGAGATAGCATCAATCGGCCGAAATTGTTGTTGAAGCGAAATCGCCGCGCTTCATGAGATTAGCGGGGCCCAGATGCACACCGAGCTGGACAAGGTTGTCGCCGCGCTGAAGGAGTTTTACGCGCACGAGGCCTTCCTGTTTGAGCACGATCTCGGCGAGCGTACCCTGACGCATCGGCTTGCGTTGCATGTCGAACGGCAGTTTCCGGATTTCGAGGTCGATTGCGATTTCGACCGGCTCGGTCCGCGAACCCTGAACATGCCGCGCGGCTCGATCGTGTCGACCGACGACCATCTCGGCAAATCGATCTATCCCGACATCGTCGTGCACCAGCGCAGCGTTCCCAACAATCTGATCGCGATTGAGGTCCGGAAGGCCGGCAATCATCAGCCGCTGGAACACGACCGGCAGAAGCTGCGCGCCTTGACCGATCCGCACATCTGGTTTGCCTACTGGATCGGCGTGCTGCTGACGCTTGGAAAGAACAATGTCACGTCAGTGGAAGTCTATGCGTCGGGCCAACACGATCCCAAAATGTCCGGCGTGTTGGCCGAGCTATTGAAAGAGGCTGATATCGGCGCGGCGTGAACGGTGCGCGAACGAGTCACTGCGTCGGATGGCTGGCCTTTTCCCGCATCCGGTAGAATTTGAGCGCCGTTCGCGCGGTCGCCGGCTGCAGCCGGTAGAAATTGGCGAAGGTCACGTCGAGTTGCTGCCGGGAAGAGCCGTTGACGCCGGCATGCATCAGCAAAAGCTTCATCGTCGTCGCCCAGGAGATGTCGAGCGCGCGGGCAAGAACGACGATCTGCTCGGTCTGGTTCTGCACCAGCGCGCGTTCCACGACGCCGACCGGCAGGTCGCACATCAGAGCGAGCGCGGCGACCACCTTGTCGAAATTTCCTTCGTCGGCGAAGGCCAGTAGCTGCGGCTCATTCAATCTGCCCGAAGCGTTCAGCTCACGCACCTGGTTGGAGGCCAGCGAAAACTCGTTGGAGCCGGCGCGCGCCTTGGTCTGGATGTCGTCGGTCGCCTGGGCGACCATCGACTTGATCAGTTCGGCGCGGCGGGGATCGGCTTCCACCAGCTGGTTCTTGACCGCCTCGGAGGCGTCGACGAACAGCTTGACCAGGTTTTGCCGCGGAATATCCGGGCGGGCCCACACGCACAGAGCAAGGTCGCCGTCGTCGCGCGCCTTCCGGATCAGGGTGGACACCCCGAATTCGGAGAATTTCGCCCCGGCATTATGCGCCGTCGACGAGACCACCGCGCTATTGCCGCGGTCCACCAGCACGTCGGTCACGGCTTCGACCAGGATCTTGCGGGTCGAGATCGCCAGCAGATGGTCCTGGCTTTGGGTCTTGGCGGTGTCGACCAGCATGTCGACGTCGAGGCGCTCGCTGTGGGTGAGGAGGGGGCCGGCGACCTCGATCGCGGCATCGGATGCCAGCACGCGAACGACCCCGCGCGGCGCATCGGGGAGTTTTGCGATGCGGCTGCCGAATTGCGCGCGGGCCGCACTTTCGATGTTTTCGAGGAGCCGGCCCATCACGACATCGAACAGCGCGATCTGATCGTCGGAAAACGACCCGGACCGCAGCACGAAAAGGTCGGTCACCCGGCGCAGGACCTCGGCGCGCCGGGCCAGATCCCTGTTGCCAAGCGCGTTTTCGAGTTGATCGATCAAACCGCCCTGCGAATCCGTTTGTGCGCTCATGGCC
>Ga0210396_10004148_pt1 | contig 14215 bp, 8 predicted proteins | sample IncBWH17OmetaG_FD_155466 | JGI IMG/M metagenome (GOLD analysis project Ga0210396, IMG submission 155466) | Forest soil microbial communities from Barre Woods Harvard Forest LTER site, Petersham, Massachusetts, United States - Inc-BW-H-17-O ...
TTATTAAACCGTTTCAATCGGGCCAATGGACTAATGTACCGGACGGGAATTTGAAGTTAACCATTAAGAACTATGCACAATTTGAAAAAATACAAGGACAGGTAAAAAAAGACGCTTGTTATTTTTCAATAAATAGTCCTGCGCAGCTAGCACGCCAGTATTCGCCCAATATAACAGTAAAAATACTGAACCCTGATGCACGCACCTTGCAAATTTCCTGCGATGATTTCGATGACGTAAAAGCAGCAGATATTTCTAACGCAATAGCTAAAATATATATCCAACATTCCTTAAATAAAAAAAGCGAAAGTGCCGAAAGCATATTGCGCTATGTTGATGAACAACTTGAAATTGAATATGAAAAGATCAAGTATCTTGAAATATCAATGGATTCTTTTCCGAATATCAATGGTTCCACAAATTCAAATACGTTTCAAACCACTTTAGAACAAAATCTTTCGCGCCTGTCAAAACTTGAAGATGAAGAAACTGAAGTTAACCTGAACCAAAAGATACTTTCGAATCTTGAAACACAGATAAGCACAAAAAAGGACATTGACCCTAACCAGTTACTAATATTACTAAGCGGGAGCGACGTAGGCAACCAACTTAATGGCTACCTCACTGAACTAAGACAGACAATAAGAAAGAGACAAGATGCAGGATTTGATATAAGACCAGATAACCCAAATGTGGTTAACATTGATAAAGAAATTGAAGATCAGAAAAAGCTCATCATACAAAGTATTACAGTAATTAATGAAAAACTAAAGGCTAAAAAAAGCGACCTTGATACTCAAATAAGTTCAATTAAAATATTGTATCCTACTAAGGTTTCAAGCACAAATATTGATTTCATGAAATATCAGAGGCTTTTTAGCATTCATGAAAAATATTATGATGCTTTGCTTGAGAAAAAAAGCGAATACCAGATATCAAAAGCAGGATATGTTGCCGAGAGCCAGATACTGGAAAATGCGGCTGCATCCTTTATTCCTGTTTATCCGCAAAAAACAATGAGTTTTTCAATTGCCATAATGGCTGCATTTGGTGTTAGTATACTCATCCTGGTTATAATTTATCTCTTCTATAATACTATCTCATCCATTGAAGAAATTGAACGGATTTCAGAAAGCCCTGTAACACTGCTCGGGGTGGTACCACTATACAATAAAGAAATCCCTTCATCACAATTCATAGTTAACCACAACCCAAAGTCAATGCTGGCTGAATCTTTCAGGTCAATACGTACCAACCTGCAGTTTATAGCTAATGATTCAGAAGCCAAGATCATTGCAATTACTTCTACCATTTCCGGTGAAGGGAAAACGTTCGTTTCTATTAACCTTGCCGGGCTAATTACTTACTCAGGGAAAAAAGTTATTATACTTGACCTTGATATGCGTAAACCAAGAATACATACTGCCTTGGGTATGGATAACTCAAAAGGTATGAGTACTTTACTTATTGGCAAATATACCCTTGAAGAAACAGTACAGGTAACAGAGTTTGAAAACCTTCACGTTATTACAGCAGGCCCTATTCCTCCTAACCCTTCTGAATTGGTTATTAGCAAAACCATGGATAACCTGCTGGAGGTATTAAAAAAGCAATACGATATTATTATTATTGATAATCCGCCCGTGGGCCTGGTAACAGATGGTATAGCCATGCTTCAGAAAGCGGACTATCCTATCTACGTTATGAGGGCCGATTATTCGAAACGCGAATTCATACACTTTGTTGACAGGCTCTATTATAAAAATCATTTGCATAACCTTTCATTTATATTAAACGGTGTTAACCTGAAACGTAATCCTTATGGTTATGGATATTATGGTTATGGTTACGGATACGGGTATGGTTATGGCCACGGCAATTATTACGAAGCATAAAACAAAAACGAGAAATGGAAAAAATTCACACACAAATTGCAGACTTGTTTGTTATTCGACCTAAAGTTTTTGAAGATGACAGGGGCTATTTTTACGAGCCATATAATAAGAAAGTGTTTGCAGAAATGGGTATTACAGATGACTTTCAGCAAGACAATCAATCTATGTCGCAAAAAGGAGTACTCAGAGGACTTCATTTCCAAAACCCTCCGTTTGCCCAATCAAAACTTGTAAGAGTTATACAGGGAGCAGTTTGGGATGTTGCAGTTGATATTCGCAAAGGGTCACCAACTTATGGTAAATATTATGGTCTTGAGTTAAGCGCAAAGAATAAGACCATATTATATATACCTGAGGGTTTTGCACATGGGTTTAAAACACTTGAAGACAATACTGTTTTTTTATACAAATGTTCTAAGCTTTATAACAAATCATCAGAAGGTTCTATACGCTGGAATGATTCGGACCTAGATATTCCCTGGGACATAGAACATCCTGTATTATCAGATAAAGATAAAAATGCAACATTGTTTAAAGATTTCAAGAGCCAATTTTAATATCACATACTTATTTAATGACCCTTAACCTACCTCTTTTTTACTTCAGTTATTTTGCCTTGGTATTCGTGCTTTCTATTCTCATGAATAGCCTCTTTCTGAAATTCTCAAGAACATTAGGAATTCGCAAAAGTGAGAACATTGTAAGGTTTAGTGATATACATAAGCCGGCTCTGGGAGGTATTACCTTTTTTATAACTTTCCTTTTATCCCTCATCATCTACTCTCTTTTCTTTGAGCCCACCAATATTCTTCTTCATTCTGAAACCTTAGGGATGCTGGCAGCATGTACAGCTGCGTTTCTTATGGGCTTGGCAGATGATGCCTATGACACCAACCCGATACTGAAGTTCTCTGCACAGGTTTTTTGCGGAGTGGTGCTAATATATTCGCATATTTACATACAGCTATTTCAAAACATTTACCTCGATTATTTCCTGACTATGTTATGGGTAGTAGGCATAATGAACGCCATCAACCTACTCGATAATATGGATGCAATATCTTCCATTGCCTCACTAAACGCTTTGGTAACTATTCTCTGTTTGCTTATAATAGGCAAACAATCGGGCACCGTATTCTTTACATTAATACTTGGTACTGCTTCTGCTATATCTGCTTTTTTACTCTTTAACTGGTTCCCTTCAAAAATGTATATGGGTGATACCGGAACCCAGTTCCTTGGAGCATTTATGGCAGCAGTAGGTATTTTATTTTTATGGGGCACAACACCCGAACCAATGCTGCCGGCAACTAAGCGCATATTATCAGTTCTGTTTACTTTTGCATTACCAATTATTGATACAACCGTAGTATTTACTAATCGTATATTAAAAGGCACCTCGCCATTTATAGGTGGTAAAGATCATACTACCCACCATCTTTTTTACCTGGGGTTTAAAGAACCGCGCATAGCTGTTATTTATTCCCTTTATTCAGGTATATCATTGCTTTGTGTAGTATTTATAAACAAATACATACAAAACTGGTCAGTACTTTATTTCAGCCTTTTTGCAGGTTATTTTCTCCTGTCACTTACTGCTTTCTTTATAATTACACGCCTAAAAAAGAAGGTACATGAAGCTTAACCTTCTCAATAAAATATCACCTGAGTTTAAGGTAAAAGCAAAAAACATTTTCTTCGTTGGTGGAAGTGTAGTGCTGCTTTCAATGACCATGGAACTCCTGAACTCATCAGATAACATAAGTTCTGACAATAATACATTCAGCCAGACATATAAGATATTCTCAGTTCCACTGCCCGATACTATGAGTTTTGCCGGAGAGAAAGTGCCTATGAATCATTTTGGCATTAAAGAAAATCTGGAGCAGGAAATGTTGGTAAATACATACTGGCAATCGCAAACCATGTTGCTTTTAAAACGGGCACACCGCTATTTTCCGACTGTTGAACAGATACTGAAGAAAAATGGAATACCAGATGACTTTAAATTTCTGGCATTAGCTGAAAGCGGCTTCAGTTATAAAGTTTCATCTGTAGGAGCTTCAGGCTTCTGGCAATTTATGAAGCCTACTGCAGAATCATACGGTCTTGAAATAAATAAAGACATTGACGAACGGTATAACCTCGAGAAAAGTACTGAGGCGGCCTGCCATTATTTTAAGGAAGCGTATGCCCAGTTTCACAGCTGGACTTTGGTTGCTGCATCATATAACATGGGGCTTGGTGGTATTGCCCATGAACTTTCAAAACAAAAACAGAATAACTATTACGACCTGGAACTGAATTCGGAAACTGCAAGGTATGTATATCGTATTTTATCACTTAAAGCATTAGCAACTAATCCAAAGCAATATGGCTTTTACCTTAAAAATTCCGAACTGTATAACCAGCTACCAATCTATATAGCCCCAATAGATTCAAGTATTACCAGCCTGGCCGATTATGCTATTAGCAAAGGTATTAACTATAGGGTACTTAAAATGCTTAACCCATGGTTGCTGACCGATAAACTACCCGATGCCGAAAAACGAATATACGCCATTGCTTTACCGGTAAAAAATGTTCCTTTCCTTGACCTGGGTGAGTATATAACTTTTGTTGATAGCACATCGGTAGTTGCAAAAGCAACTGATACACTTATTAAGCAAGATGGAGCCAAAGGCAAAGTAACTGTGCACATTATACAACCCGGAGAAGACCTTAAGGCGATCGCAAAGCAATATAATGTAACCGTTGAAAGGCTTTGCGCATGGAATTCAATTAATGACACTACAAAGCTCAAACCAAAAGATGAGCTGATGATATTTGAAAAATAACGTGAAACCTGAAATACTTGAAAACCCAATTGATGTTATATCCGCACAGGAATTTATTGAAGTAATAGGTGCGCGCGAACATAACCTTAAGAATATAAGCCTTTCTATACCCCGTAATAAACTGGTTGTAATTACCGGTTTAAGTGGCAGTGGTAAATCATCATTGGCATTTGATACCATTTATGCTGAAGGGCAACGACGTTACATTGAAACGCTTTCAGCATATGCACGCCAGTTTTTAGGTAGTATGGAGCGGCCTGATGTAGATAAAATTGAAGGCCTTAGCCCGGTTATATCTATTGAGCAAAAGACTGTAAACAAAAACCCACGCTCTACAGTTGGTACTATTACAGAGATCTATGATTTTCTCCGTTTATTGTTTGCCCGCACAGGCGAAGCTTTCTCTTATGTAACCGGAGAGAAGATGGTCAGGTTCTCTGAAAAACAGATAGTGGATCTGATAATGGAAAAGTTCAACGGCCAGAAGCTGCAAATACTGGCACCTGTTGTAAAAGGTAGGAAAGGTCATTACCGTGAACTTTTTGAACAATTGCGCAAGAGTGGCTTTTCACGCGTTCGAATAGATGGAGATATTAAGGATATTAAAGCCGGTATGCACGCCGACCGGTATAGCATACACGATATTGAGGTGCTGATAGACCGGGTTGAGGTGCATGAAGATGCTCAAAAACGTATAGCTGAATCGGTTGCATTAGCCATGAAGAATGGTAAAGGAGTAATAACCGTAATAAGTGAAGATAATAAGGTTCATCATTACAGCCGCTTTTTAATGTGTCCTACATCGGGCATATCGTACGACGAGCCTGCACCAAATCTCTTCTCATTCAATTCTCCTTATGGTGCATGCCCTAATTGTAATGGATTGGGTGAAGTAGCACAGATAGATGCGAAAAAAATAATACCCGATACCCATAAATCAATTAACGATGGTGCTATTGCACCTGTGGGTAAAAGAAAAGATAACTGGATATTCCGGCAGCTTGATGCTATTGGCGAAAAGCACGGTTTTACTTTAGATACCCCTGTAAGTAAAATACCTGAAGAAGCTATCCATACCATTTTGTATGGATCTGACGAAATACTGAAAGTACGTGAAAGCCTTAATAGCAACGCTACCAGTTATGCACTGAATTTTGAAGGCATAGTAAACTTTATTGACCGCCAGCGCCAGGAAAGTGATTCGCCGGGGTTAGCGGAATGGGCATCGAACTTTATGAATAAGGTTACCTGCCCCGATTGTAAAGGCACACGCCTGAAAAAAGAAGCACTCTATTTTAAAATAGATAACAAGAATATAGCCGAGTTGGCATCATTAGATATTATTGCCCTGAACGATTGGTTCATGACCATTGAAGAAAAGCTAACAGCCAAAAATAAGGTAATTGCAAAAGAAGTTTTAAAAGAGCTTCGCAGCCGTGCACAATTTTTGCTCAATGTAGGGCTCGATTACCTTACCCTTAACCGAAGCTCACGTACATTATCAGGCGGTGAGGCGCAACGTATCAGATTGGCAACACAAATAGGTTCACAATTGGTAGGAGTACTTTATATACTCGATGAACCAAGTATAGGCCTGCACCAGCGCGATAACACAAAACTGATAGATGCACTAAAACAGTTGCGCGATATTGGCAACTCGGTAATAGTAGTTGAACATGATAAAGAAATGATGCTGGCATCGGACTGGATAATTGATATTGGACCAGGAACCGGAATGCATGGCGGAAAAATTGTTGCACAAGGTACACCTACTAAGTTTTTACAACAACCCGGCCTTACTGCAGACTATTTAAAGGGCAAAAAAGAAATTGCCACACCTGCCAAACGACGCAAAGGCAGTGGCAAAGAAATTGTACTGAAAGGTGCCAAGGGCCATAACCTGAAGAATGTAACCGTGTCATTCCCTTTAGGCAAACTTATATGCGTTACCGGTGTTTCGGGCGGAGGAAAATCATCTTTAATAAATGAAACCCTCTACCCTATCATTAATCATCATTTATATAGATCAGAGAAAAAGCCGCTGGAATATGATTCTATTACCGGCATACAACATATTGATAAGATAATTGAAATTGACCAGGCACCTATAGGCCGCACACCAAGATCGAACCCTGCAACCTATGTAAACGTTTTTGCTGATATACGAAATCTTTTCGCCTCACTACCTGAAGCTAAGATACGCGGTTACCAGGCAGGCAGGTTTTCATTTAATGTAAAAGGCGGCAGGTGCGAAACATGCCAGGGTGCCGGTTTACGAACAATTGAAATGAACTTTTTACCTGATGTATATGTGGTTTGCAACGAATGTAACGGCAAGCGCTATAACCGTGAAACGCTTGAAGTAAGGTTTAAAGGCAAATCGATAAACGATGTATTGAACCTAACTGTTGAACAAGCAGTAGAATTCTTTTCAGAAATTCCTTCCATATCACAAAAAATAACCACCCTTAACCAAATAGGGTTAGGATACATTACCCTTGGACAATCATCTACCACTCTTTCGGGCGGTGAAGCACAACGGACCAAACTGGCTACCGAATTGTCTAAAAAACAAACCGGTAACACACTTTATATACTTGATGAACCGACTACAGGTCTTCATTTCGAAGACATTCGCCTGCTACTTGATGTATTAAACAAATTGGTTGATTATGGCAATACCGTAATTGTTATTGAGCATAATCTTGACGTAATAAAAGTTGCCGATCATATTATAGACCTTGGTCCAGAAGGTGGTTCAAAAGGCGGACAAATTATTGTTGAAGGCACACCCGAAGAGGTTATTAAGAATAAAAAGAGTCATACTGCCGCTTATCTGGCAAAAGAATTATAGGTTATTGTAAGTATAAACAATAAAGAATGCCTCTGAATTTTAAACAACTCTTTTTCCCTTCGCCTTCTAATTGGAAGTACTGGGTATTTGTGGCATTCTTTATACGGTCCTTGTTTTTCTTTGTGCAGATCCACGTGTTTCATGGTGGTAGTTTTTGGGGAATAGAGGTAAATGATACCTACAGCTACTTAACACCAATTGATAACCTGGTTGATAAAGGAATATTCAGTCCTGATTTTAGAATGCCCGGTTATGGAATGGTCTATTTGCCTCTCCGCTATCTCTTTTCAAGAACTGTCGCATGTAATATTCTTCTTTTAGTTCAGTTGTTATTCTCGGCATTATCTATTTACCCGCTGGCGCTTATTGCCCAAAGACTTTTAAAGCATGTACTTTTTTTTTACGCCACGTTTTTCTTATACGCCATAAGCTATTACACATGTTGCTTCGATCAGTTATTATTAACTGAAAGTTTTTCATGTTCCTTTCTTATTTTATCGCTATTCTACTTTATCCGTTATTTCGATCAGAAAAAGAAAAGAGACATTGTTATTTCGAGTTTTTTTATGGTGTTCCTCATTTTTATGAGACCCGTTTTTCTGCCACTATTAATCATTTTTCCGGGGATACTATTTTTGAGTACCGGGAAATCATGGAAAAATATTCTTACAACAGCTCTATTATTTGCGGCTCCCTTTGTTTTAGCCGACGGGCTGTGGATGATTTACAATTACAAACACTATGAAAAAATAGTTCCTCTTACCCGCACAAAATGGTCACCTAATATTGACAGTAGTTATGTAAAGCCTTGTAATGAATTTATTGAGTCGTATGGGGGCGGCTACGTGCGCGATGATGGAATGCTGCACAGAATACCCGCATATGCCTATACTTCAAAATTTAATGAGGATAGTATTGCTATTATACGTAGTCTTATTACAATGTCGATAGATCCAAAACTATCACTTGATGAAAGAGATAAATATTTGAAGATACTGACGACCAAGCTTGATGCTTACTCGCAATCGATACGTAACGAAAAGCCATATGTATATTACATAAAAGCACCTTTTAACAATGTATCAAGGCTCATGGATTTTTCTTCTCAGATGTGCATTCTTTTCTTTGTAAAAAAATACGGAGGCTATATGCATAGCTTCTATGGATACCTATACCTGCTAACCATCTATTCAGGCTTTTGGGGTATGTGCCTTTTGTTTGCAAAAAGCATCAAAGACCCTTTGCTTCTGTTTATTCCTACCATACCCTTTTACACCATATTCGTTCATAGTTTTGTGGTAAGAGCCACTGAGAACAGATATATAATACCTTCATACCCCTTTATAATTATATGCGGTATATTTTTATTCTTTTGGATATTCACTAAAGTGAAATCTATTGCAAAAAGCAGCCAAAAAGCTTAACCCATTTAATGAATACAGTAATTAAAAAAACAGCCAGGCTCTTTTTCCCTCCCATTACTAATTGGAAGTTCTGGCTCATTATGGCTCTTTTAATAAGAGGATCATTTTTCATTATTCAATTACATATTTATCACTCTACTAATGGAATTTGGGGAATAACTTCAGATGACGATGAGCAATACCTTACTTCTATCGAAAATTTAATCTCTAAAGGCAGCTATACACCCGACTTCAGAATGCCTGGCTATGGTGTAATATATTTCCCTTTGTATTTGCTCTTTTCCAGAAACACAGCCTATAACCTCTTAATAATATTGCAGGTATTGGCTTCTTCAATATCCGTATATGCTCTGGCGTTGATAGCAAAAAAGGTTTTCAATTATACGGCATTTTTTTATTTTACTTTCTACCTTTTTGCAGTCAATTACTTCACTAATTCATTCGACATGTGGGTTTTTACTGAAAGTTTTGCCACATCTATGCTCATATTCTTTGTATATTATTTCATTCTATATAATGAGAGTAAAGGAAATCGCCATCTATTCCTCGCTGGCCTTTTTCTCACCTGGGTTATTTTTTTACGGCCCGTTTACATACTTGTGCCCTTTATTTTTTTACCGGGTTTATATTTTATCAACCATAAAGACAAGAAAAAAACGCTGCTTGCATCCTGTCTATTTCTTTCAACTTTTGTGGCTGTTGAAGGTGCCTGGGTATTACGCAATTATATTGTGTATGAAAGAATAATTCCATTAACTAAATCAGAATACCTACCCACTTACGAAGACACTTACGTACCTACTGAAAGATTTGTACAAACCTGGGGTGGTGGTGTGGCGCGAGATTACCTCACTCTCGATTTTTCGAATGTACCGGATATCTATACATCTCAATTCAATGCTGATAGTTTAAAGATGCTTCATACACTCAAGGTAATGGACAACACCCTTACTCCGGCAGAAAAGGTACAGAACCATCAATTAATTATAGCTAAGATAAATCGCTATACTCAATCAATAAAACATGAAAGGCCATGGCTTTATTATGTAAAGGCACCACTATCTCAACTACAGCAATTTCTATATATGCCCAGGATCTGGTATATCCTCTTTTTTGTAAAAAACTGCGGTACTCAAATCTGGCATTTTTATTCATTCCTGTATAATTTTATACTCTACACCGGCTTCCTGGGTATGTTCTTATTGGTATTAAAATTGGTAAAAGAGCCACTTAAATTCCTGCTCACTATTATTCCATTATATACTATCATCATTCATCCAATAATACTCCGCAAACCCGAATACAGATACTTTATTCCCGCACTACCCTTTTTAATTCTATGCAGTATATATGCATTATTCCGGATATATGACAAAACTATTTCACGTTGGCTGCAAAAACCGCAAGTACTGGAATGATACACCTTCCAGAAATACAACCATTGTATGGGTCTAAGCCTTTTTCATATTTTTGTCTGGTAACCATATTCTACTGTCGCATTAAATACTCCATTTAATATAGTCCTTAATACATTTTCATGAACCTATTTGCAAAAAAGCTGCCAACCCATGATATTAACCTGAGGTGGCTTTTTATAATTGTATTAGCTATAGTTATTGTTCCTTTATTCATTCTTTCATTTTATAACCAACCATGCTGGGACGATTATTGGGAAACTACCGTAGTTCGTCAAAACGGTTTTTGGGGAGCCCAGAAATTTTGGTATTTGAACTGGACGGGGCGCTATTTTGCGCTATTCATAATAAGCCTTAATCCTATGGTATTTAGCGCCAACTGGGCATATAAGCTCAATGCAATTATTTTATTGATACTGTTTATTTACGCAACGTTTCACCTGTGCAGTAAATTATTTAAGGACTTTGATAATACCACTAAAATTGGTATTTCTACTCTTTTTATTGTGGCATTCATTTTCTTTATCCCCGATATTGGACAAGGAATATTCTGGCAATCTGGTGCGTATACATGCTTTATACCTGAGATACTTACATTATTCTTCTTCTCATCTATTATTTCATATTACTACTCGCCATATAAAACAAGGTATTTTATACTATCCTGCCTTCTGGTTATTGCAATTGTCGGATCTTACGAAATAATTATGATTTATGCCGATATTCTAGTTTTTCTATTTACCTTCTTCAGTATAGTCAGGCGTAAAAAATTGGTATTCCCATTAAGTCTACTCTTTGTATGTATTGTTTTTTCGCTGTTCTCTATTACTGCCCCCGGCAATAGTATACGTGCACATTCAAACAATTATCCCGATGCTCACAATTTCATGTTTTCATTAAAAGAGTCTTTTATTTTTTGTTTCAAACCCATTTACCTTTATGGAAAAGGGCTATTGGTTCAATGGCTTCTTTTTATGCTGCTTATAATCACAGCCTCATTCAGCATGCTTTACAAAAGCAAATTATGGAACGAAATAACCGACACTATTTTCATTATTCCGCTTTGGATAAGTTTTTTGTTTTGCATTGCCACACCTTATATTGGACTATTTATTTGTTTTTGGGCTGAGGGTAAATTTCCGCCTATACGTACCCTGAACGCAATGTATTTTTACTTTGAAATAGGAATGATCTATTTTTTACTTTGCCTAATTGCCTCAATAAAGAAAAGGCAACACCACTTTAAAATACCTATTTACATCAGCCTTCCCTTGATATTGATACTTTTGTTTGGCCTGAATTACAGAACAAGCATTATAAAAAACAACAACATCACCATGGCATATAACGATTTGATCTTGGGCAAAGCGAGTGCTTACAATAAGGAAATAAAAGCCAGGCATGATTTTTTAATAAACTTTAAGGGTGATAGCTGTGCCATTGCGCCGGTAAAAAACATACCTTATTCATTTTACTTTGTAGAGATCTCGAACGATCAGAAAATGGAAATAACAAAGACCTTTTGTGACTATTACAACAAGAGATATATTGGAATTAAAAGGTAATGATGAATAATTCCATCATAAATAGGTCAGGCGAAGGAGCATTAAAAAAATGGCTTACCGGGTACAGTACCTATCAAAATGCATTATTAATTCTATTACTAACTGCTATTGCATTTCCGTTATTTATACTTTCATTTTATAATCACCCGGCCGCTGACGATTATACAGAAACTTTATTGACCATTCAAAGGGGTATTTTAAGATCACAAGCTGTTTTGTACTACACCTGGTCCGGCAGGTATTTCTCCAATATACTAATCAGTTTTAACCCACTGGTATTTCATAAATATTGGCTATATAAACTCGATGCAGTTGTACTTCTATCGTTATTTTTATTTGCAGCCTACTGGCTTTGCGGGACTTTATTCAACAACCTGGGCAAATTAACCCGGTTAAGTATTACAGCATTATTTATTACCGCCTACCTTATACATATGCCTGATATTGCGCAGGGAATATTCTGGCAATCGGGTGCATACACTTGCTTTTTCCCTGATATCTTATCGCTCCTTTTACTTGGATGCATCATCCGTTACTACACTTCCCCTGCAAAAAAGACTTACTTCATACTTTCTTGTTTACTGGCCATTGCCATAATTGGCTCCTACGAAATAAACCTCATATTCATTGACCTGACCATTTTATTAATAGCAACAACTAATATCTTCAAAAAGCGAAAACTTCTGTTCCCCTTAACCTTATTAGCGGTCTGTGTTGTTTTTTCTCTATTCTCTGTTACTGCTCCGGGTAATAGTGCACGCGGGTTATTTTACCCGAATTCGCATCATTTTCTGTACAGCTTGAAACAATCTATAGTGTTTGGCAAAAACTCACTAATGCTATGGATGCCTTTTATGTTATTAATAGGCCTTTTATTGTTTGATATTATTCCATCCAGTAAGATATTGGATAAAACCATTGATTCCATATTTACTTTATCGCCCAGAATAAGTTTTACAATCTGCCTGACAATACCTATTCTTGGCATGTTCATCAATTTTTGGGCTGAGGGTGAGTTTCCGCAGGAAAGAGTAATGAATGTGATTTATTTCTACTTCCTGATAGGCATCACCTATTTTATACTTTCAGTTATAGCTCTCACAAAAAAGCATTACCCGAACTTCAGCTTTCCACTTGATGCAAAAATAATTCTAAGCATGGCTTTGATATACCTGTGTTTTTTCCAGGAAAATAATATTACCTCTGCATATAAAGATCTGCTATCGGGCACAGCTTCAGCTTATAATAAAGAAAGAACAGAAAGGCATAATTACCTGGTGAATTTCAAGGGCGATAGCTGCACTATATTTTATGTAAAAAACATTCCGAATACTTTGTTTTTTTATGAGCTTCCGCCAAGCCATAGTAACGGAATGAACAAAGTATACAGGGATTACTACCACAAAAAATACATAGGCCTGGCCCACAAATGATAACATATAACAAGAACAATATATATCGTTCCTTACTTAAGGGTTTGCTGCTATTTATGCTGGTTGCAGTAATATTGCCTTTAATAATACTTTCATTTTATAATCACCCGAATATTGATGACTTTGTAATAGCAAATATTGTACACAAGTCAGGTATTTTCGGAACACAGAAATTTCTCTACTTCAATCAAACCGGGCGTTATTTTTCCGACTTTATTTTATGCCTGAATCCATTGACATTCGATGCTTATTCTGCCTATAAATTTAACTCAATTGTTTTATTGCTGTTGTATTTAACTGCAACCTATTGGCTTTGCGGAAAACTATTCAAGAATCTTACTATTACCGGAAAATTAACATTAACATCTGTTTTTGTACTGGCATTTATTAGCCATATGCCGGGTATAGCTGAAGGAGTTTTTTGGTTGTCAGGTTCATATAATACATTTATACCAGATATTCTGACACTTTTTCTGCTGGGCTGCATGTTGGGATATTACAGCTCACCAAACAAAAAATTATATTTTACTCTCTCAGCGCTTTTAATAGGTGCAATTATTGGTTGTTACGAAATAAATATGGTATTCATAGATCTATTTATCCTAATGTTCTTTCTTCTTACTTTGGTCAAACGTAACAAACTACAATTTCCGCTTACCTTATTAATTGCATGTATATTTTTCTCCATAGTCTCTATTACCGCACCCGGTAATAGTACCAGAGGCCTTACTTACCCTAATGCACATAACATAGTATATACATTAACACAAACTTTTTTAAATGGTAAAGCCA
>Ga0210396_10004149_pt1 | contig 14215 bp, 12 predicted proteins | sample IncBWH17OmetaG_FD_155466 | JGI IMG/M metagenome (GOLD analysis project Ga0210396, IMG submission 155466) | Forest soil microbial communities from Barre Woods Harvard Forest LTER site, Petersham, Massachusetts, United States - Inc-BW-H-17-O ...
TGCCATCGGCCATGATCGCCCGTTCCCCGAGATCGAGCTTCTTCGGCGGGTCGGCCGACGATTGCACCTGCATGACGTTTTGCCTGGCGAGCTGTTCGAACCAGGCCCAGCCGAGATCGCGCTGCATCTCATAGGTCGCGGTCATGATGGTGCCGCTATAGCCGGGATGTGCCTTGACGATCTTGCCCTTCCATTTGGGTTCGAGCAGATCGGCAAAGCTTTTCGGCGCGTCTTCCGGCTTCACCAGCGTGGTGTTGTAGGCGATGATGCTGAGCCAGATCCGGAAGCTCGCAAACTGGCCGTCGATATCCCGGTGCTCGGGCGGATAGAACTTCGCGACATCCTCGGGCACGTAGGGCGCCAGAATGCCGTCGCGCTTCCAGACGATGAAATGCGCCGCATCGGACGAATTCACCACATCGACGGCATGGATGTTGCTGGAATATTCCTGGCCGATGCGCTGGAACACGCGCTCGGCTCCGGTGCGTTCGACGCGCACCGCAATATCAGGATATTTCGCCTCGAACGCCTTGGCCAGTTTCTCGGCGACCGGCAGGTCGGTCGAGGTATAGTGGATGACCTGGCCTTCCTTCTTCGCCGCCGCAATCAGGGCCGGCGTGACCGGTTCCGGCGGCGGCGCGTCCGCCATCACGCGGGTCGAGAAGGCCGTGCCCGCGAGCACGCCGCCAGCCGCCTTGAGCGTGTCACGACGCGATATTCCCTGCTTTTTCATTGGCCTGTTCTCGGCGTTTCCTGAAGATTCGGTACACCCGAAATCGTGTTTTATTCCTGCCGCGAAAACCAGAGTCTATCGTCGACAGCTCGTTGGCCTTGCGGCTAGACTTGACAGTTAGACGTGAAAGCTGGATTTGGCCAGCCACCGGCCCAACACAAACAAGTCAGGGGCCGGGGAGATCGAAATGACCGGCCTAAAGTTCACCCCAGGATTCGCGTCAAGGTTCCTCCTCGCATTGGTGGCAATTATTCTCGCGGCCCCGGTCCTTCTTGCAGGTCCCTTTACCGGCCCCTGTCTGGCGCAGGACTATCCGACGCGGCCGATCCGGATCATCGTTCCCTTCGGGGCCGGAGGCCCGGCCGATGTGACGGCCCGCCTGATCGCCAACAGTTTGCAGGAAAGTTTCGGCCAGCCGCTCGTGATCGAGAACCGGCCCGGCGCGGGCGGCGTGATCGGCACGCTCGAGGCCGCCAAATCGCCTCCCGACGGCTATACGCTGTTGATGATGTCGAACACCCAGACCGCCAACGAATCGCTGGTGCCGCAGCGCAAATACCAGTTGATGCGCGATCTGGTACCGATCGCGCCGCTGAACGTTGCCGATCTTGTGATCGTCGTGCACCCGTCCGTACCGGCCACGACGCTGAAGGAATTCATCGCGCTGGCCAAATCGCAACCGGGCAAACTGAACTACGCCTCGTCCGGCCAGGGCACACCCTATCACATGGCCGGCGAGTTGTTTAAGACCGTGGCCGGTGTCGATCTCGTGCACGTTCCCTACCGCAACAGCGGCGAGGCGCGCAGCGGCATCATTGGCGGACAGGTGCAGATGATGATCGACGCGGTAACGGCAATGGCGCCCAATGTCAGCCAGGGCCAGGTGCGGGCGCTCGCCATCACCGGCGCGGCGCGTTCCAGCGTATTGCCTGATGTGCCGACGGTGGCCGAGGCCGGCCTGCCCGGTTACGAGGCCACCATCTGGCTCGGGCTGATGGCGCCGACCGGGACGCCGAAACCGATCATCGACAAGCTCAATGCCGCCGTGAACGCCGCGATCAAGCAACCGGAGATCGTCAAACTCTGGGCCGACCAGGGCGCGGCGCCGATGTCGATGAGCCCTGAAGAGTTCGACAAATATTTGCGCAGCGATATCGTGAAATGGGCCGATGTCGTCAAGCAATTCGGCGACAAGCCCTAGTCAAAGGTTTCACTTCGATGCCAAATCTTCTAATGCCAAATCTTCTGATGCCAAGTATTCGCTGATGCCAACTATTCGCTTTCGCCTAAATGGCGCCGACACCGATGTCGACGCCGATCCCGATTCATCGCTGTTGTCCATCCTGCGCGGTCAGCTCGGCATGACCGGACCGCATTTCGGCTGTGGCGCCAATGAATGCGGCGCCTGCAATGTCATGATTGATGATCACGCCGTGGCTTCGTGCGATACGCCGCTATGGTCGGTCGCGGACAAGGACGTCACCACCATCGAAGGATTGGGGAGCGCGCAAGCGCCGCATCCGCTGCAGCGTGCCTTTATCGCCGAGCAGGCGCTGCAATGCGGCTACTGCGTGTCCGGCATCCTGATGAGCGCCGCGGCTTTGCTGAAGCGAAATCCCAATCCAACCAACATGGACGTGCGGGCCGCGCTCGACCGCAACCTGTGCCGCTGCGGTTCGCATAACCGCATGGTGCGGGCGGTGTTGCGTGCCGCGGCCGAGATGCAGACCCGATGACCACCCCTGTGACCGAGACAGCCCCCTCGCCCGCCGCGCCGAAATTGCCGCCCAGCCTCGCGGCAAATCCTGTGCTGTCGTCATGGATCCGGTTCGCGCCGGACGGGCAGGTGATCGTCTCGCCGGGAAAGGTCGAAATCGGACAAGGCATCGTAACGGCGCTGGCCCAGATCGCGGCCGACGAACTCGATGTCGACATCGCCCGCGTGCAGATGGTGCGCACCACGACCGCGGGCAGTCCCAATGAAGGTGTCACCTCGGGCAGTCTTTCGGTGCAGCATTCCGGACGCGCCATCAGGTATGCCTGCGCCGAAATCCGGCAAATCTTTCTGGCCGCCGCTGCGGATCGGCTCGGCGTCGCCACTGAGGTGCTCGCGATCAGCGATGGCACCATTTCCGGGCCCGGCAATGTCAGCACCAGCTACTGGGAACTCGCTGACGATATCGAGCTCGATCGTCACGCGACGCCGGGCGCGGTGCCCAAATTATCAACGCAGCGCACACTGGCCGGAAATTCCGTGCAGCGGATCGACCTGCCCGACAAGGTGTTCGGGCGTCCGCGATTTATTCACGATACGGTGTTGCCCGGCATGCTGCATGGCCGCGTGCTGCGATCGGAGCTATCGGCCGCCACGCTGACGGCGTTGAAGGAAGACGGCGCGCGCGGCGTTGCGGGCCTCGTCGCCATCGTGCGCGACGGAAGCTTCGCGGGCGTGGTCAGCGAAACCGAGGCCGGCGCCGAAGCCGCCCTCCTCGCCCTGCGCAAGGACGCGGCATGGTCGCCGGGCGAGGCTCTGCCCGATGAAGACCATCTGGCGGACTGGTTGAAAGCGCAGCCGGCCGAGTCCACGGTTATTTCCAGCAAGACCGCGCCGCAGCCGGGAGAGAAGAAGCGGACGATGCGGCGGCAATATTCCCGGCCCTATATCGCGCATGCGTCGATTGCGCCGTCCTGCGCCATGGCGCAATGGACCGGCGACCGCGTGCGGGTCTGGACCCACAGCCAGGGCGTCTATCTGCTGCGCTCCGATCTTTCCGTGGTCCTCAAGCTGCCGCTCGACCACATCACCGTCGAGCACATGGAAGGCGCCGGCTGCTACGGACACAACGCCGCCGACGATGTCGCGCTCGATGCCGTATTGCTGGCAAAAGCGGCCGGCGGCCGGCCGGTTCGCGTGCTATGGTCGCGGGCCGACGAGATGTCGCATGCCCCTTTCGGCGCCGCGATGCGCGTCGAGATCGAGGCCGATCTTGATGCGCGCGGCGAGATCGTCGACTGGCGTCACAGCATCTGGAGCAATGGCCACACCGCACGCCCGGGGCGCGCCGATCAGCCGGCCCTGCTCGCAGGAACTGAACTGGCGAAGCCGTTCCCGCGCATGATCTCGACCAATCCGCCGCAGGCTGGTGGCGGCGGCGGCGATCGCAATTCGGTGCCGCTTTATGATTTTCCGTCGTGGCGGATCGAATCCCATCGCCTGTTGACCATGCCGGTGCGGACCTCCGCGCTGCGCACGCTCGGCGCGCAGGGCAATGTGTTCGCGATCGAATCCTTTCTCGATGAGTTGGCGGCTGAGCAAAATGAAGATCCGGTCGCGTTCCGGCTGCGTCATCTGACGGATTCGCGGGCGCAGGATGTCATTCGTTCCGCCGCCAGGCGAGCGAACTGGAAACCGGCGCCACGCGACGGCGTCGGTTATGGGCTCGGCTTTGCGCGATACAAGAACACCGGCGCCTATTGCGCCGTCGTCGCCGAGATCGAGGGCGCCGAGGATATCAGCGTCAGGCGTCTCACGATCGCGGTCGATGTCGGGGAAGCCATCAATCCGGACGGCGTCATCAACCAGATCGAAGGCGGCGCGATCCAGGCCACCAGCTGGGTGTTGAAGGAGCGCGTGCGCTTCGACAACAGCCGCATCACCAGCAATTCATGGTCTGAGTATCCGATCCTTCGCTTCAGCGAGGTGCCGGAAGTCGAGATCGAGATCATGGCGCGGCCCGACATGGAGCCGGTCGGCGCCGGCGAAGCCGCGCACGGTCCGGTCACAGCCGCGATCGCCAATGCCGTCTTCGATGCGCTGGGCGTGCGGGTTCCCACCCTGCCAATCACCCGCGACAACCTGATCGCAGCTATGGAATTGACATCATGAGCGCACTGAACATTCTCAGCGGCGGCGCCGCCCAGGGCCTGGTCAAAAGCCTCGCGCCGGTCTTCAAGGCAAAGACCGGCCTCGATATCGAAGGCGCGTTCGGCGCGGTCGGCGCCATGGCCGGCAAATTGCGCGAGGGCACGCCGACCGACATCGTGGTGCTGACGGCGGCGCTGATCGCGGATCTCGTCCGGGAGAACCTTGTCACCAGCGACTCGATATCCGACGTCGGCGTGGTCGAGACGGCCATCGCGGTGCGCGCCGGCGATCCCTTGGTATCGGCCAGGGACGCGGCCAGCCTGCGCGCGGCCTTGCTGGGCGCTGACGCGATCTTTGTGCCTGACACCACGAAGTCGACCGCCGGGATTCATGTCGCCAAAGTCCTGCAGCAACTGGGCATTGCCGACGAAGTAGCCGCCCGGCTCAGGATCTATCCGAACGGCGCCACCGCCATGCGCCATCTGGCCGGGTCCGACGCCGTGCGGCCGGTCGGCTGCACCCAATCGACCGAAATCATCAGCACCGCGGGCGTGGTGCTGTCGGGATCGCTGCCGCCGCAATGCGAACTTGCGACGGTATATACGGCGGCCGTCGCCACCCGCGCCGCCCACGCGCCGCAGGCGCAGATATTGATCGATTTACTGACCGGACCGGACCAGCGCGAATTGCGGATACAAGCGGGCTTTCTCAACGCCCGAAAATAGGTACAATCAAAAAAAGAAAAAAAGATACAATCATAAAAAGCCGGGAGGATTCTGATGAGACGTCGCGACGTCATCAAGACGGCCCTTGGTCTTGGCATTGGACTTGGCGCGACAACGCTCGCTCCACTGCCGTCCGCCCGCGCGCAGGCGAAATCGGTCTTCAAGGCGTCCGACGTTCAGCCGGTCGGTTATCCAACCGTGGTGGCGACCGAGAATCTGGGCAAGAAACTCGAAGCCGCCACCAACGGGCGGCTCTCGGTGCGGATGTATCCGTCGATGCAGCTCGGCGGCGAGAAGGAGACCATCGAACAGACCCAGATCGGCGCGATCCAGCTGTTGCGCGTCAGTGCGGGAACGCTGGGTCCGATCGTCGACGAGATCAACGTGGTCAACATGCCCTTCCTGTTCAGCAACATGGCGCAGGCCGAAAAGTTCATGGACGGGCCGATCGGGCAGGAATTGCTCGACAAGATCACAGCGAATGCCAATGCCGGACTGGTCGCCCTGTGCTGGATGAATTCCGGCGCGCGCAGCCTTTACAACACCAAGCACCCGGTCAAAACCATTGCCGATATCAAGGGCCTGAAGTTCCGCGTCATCGGCAATCCGATCTTCATCGACATGATGAATTCGCTCGGCGGCAACGGCGTCGCGATGGGCTACGATCAGGTGTTCAGCGCCTTGCAGACCGGCGTCATCGACGGCGCCGAAAACAATCCGCCAAGTTACGTCTTCAGCAATCACTACACGGCGGCGAAATATCTTTCGCTCACCGAGCACCTCGTCATTCCCGAAGTGCTGGTGTTTTCGAAGCGCGCCTGGAGCGGACTTTCAAACGACGATCAGGACCTGATTCGGAAATTTGCCCGCGAGGCGCAGATGGAAGAACGCGTGCTCTGGAACAAATACGAACAGCAGGCGATGGAAAAGGCCCAGGCCGCCGGCTGCCAGATTGTCGAAATTGCCGACAAGACGCCGTTCCAGAACGCGATCAAGCCGGTGTGGGACAAATACGGTCCGAAATATCTGGACATGATCAACCGCATTCGGGCCGTCTAGCCTCACAGACCTTTCATGTGCAATCCGCCTTGCACGCGCTTTTTCATTCGGCTTGGCAATCAGGAAGCTTGATCATCAGGAGCCCGGCAATGGCAGCCGCATTTCGCCGCGCGATGAATGGCCTCTATCTTCTGTGCGTCGTCGTCGGCTGCACCGCGCTGGTGTTGATCGCGGCGATTATCCCCTGGGCGGTGTTCACGCGCTACGTGCTCAACAGCGCGGCGTCGTGGCCCGAACCGCTCGCCGTGCTCCTGACCATCGTGCTGACCTTCATCGGCGCCGCCGGGGCCTATCGGCTGAACCTGCACATGAACGTTTCGTATTTCGCCGACCAGCTGCCGCCGAAATTTCGTCCCCTACTCGATCTCCTCGTGCAGTTGCTGATGGCGCTGATCGCGGTGTTCATGATCGTCTGGGGCACCCTGCTGGTCGAGGTGACCTGGCACAACACCATCGCGGATTTTCCGTTTCTTTCGGTGGGCATCACGTATCTGCCGATCCCGATCGGCGGCATCTGCCTGCTGCTGTTCATCATCGAGCGCGTTTTTCTGGGAGCCCCGCCCGATCCGATCGCTCACAGTCCTGACGTCGTATCGTTCGACTGATCCCGGAAAGGGCAACATGGACATCTTCATTCTGCTGGCGACCATGCTGATCTGCTTTCTCATCGGCATGCCGATCGCCTACTCGCTGGCGGCGGCCGCGATCGCGGGCGCCTGGTCGATCGGAATTCCGCTGGAAGCGGTGATGCTGAAGATCTCCGACGGCGTCAGCAAGGTGGCGATGCTGACGATTCCGTTCTTCGTGCTGGCGGGCGCGATCATGGCGGAAGGCGGCATGGCGCGCCGGCTGGTGGCGTTCGCGGACGTGCTGGTGGGATTCACGCGGGTGCGCGGCGGCCTTTCCATCGTCAACGTGCTGGCCACCACATTCCTGAGCGGCATTTCCGGCTCCGCCGTCGCCGATACCTCCGCGATCGGCTCGGTGATGATCCCGCAAATGGAAAAGGCCGGATATCCGCGGGTGTTCGCGACCAATCTCACCATCACCTCTTCGGTGCAGGCGCTGCTGGTGCCGCCGAGCCACAATGCGGTGCTGTACTCGCTGGCGACGGGCGGCACGATCTCGATCAGCGCGCTGTTCATGGCGGGCGTGCTGCCCGGCCTGCTGCTCGGCTTTTCGCTGATCATCCTGTGTCTGGTCTTCGCCTACCGCGACCAGCATCCCCGCGGCCAGACCGTTGCTGCCAAGGACGCGCTTCGGATCACGATCGATGCCGCCTGGGGACTGGTGACGCTGGTTATCATCCTCGGCGGCATTCTCGGGGGAATTTTTACCGCGATCGAGGCCGGTGCGGTGGCCTGCATCTGGGCCTTTTTCGTCACGATGTTCATCTACCGCGATTATCGCTGGCGCGACCTGCCGCTGCTGCTGCATCGAACGCTGCGCACGGTGGCGATGGTGCTGACGCTGATCGCCTGCGCCTCGAGCGTCGGCTACATCATGGCGCTGACCCAGATGCCCGCCAAGATGACGGCGTTCTTCCTGTCGATATCCGACAACAAATACGTCATCCTGTTTCTGATCAACATTCTCTTGCTGGTGCTCGGCACGCTGGTCGATATGGCGCCGTCGATCCTGATCGCGACGCCTATCCTGCTGCCGGTGATGCAGAATTTCGGCGTCGATCCCGTTCACTTCGGGATGATCATGCTGCTCAATCTCGGCATCGGCCTGTGCCACCCGCCGGTCGGTTCGATTCTGTTCGTCGGATGCGCGGTCGGCAAGGTCTCGATCGAACAGGTGATGCGGAAAATCTGGCCGTTCTACGCCGTGATGTTTCTGGTGCTGATGTTCGTCACCTATATTCCCGAAGTGTCGCTGTGGCTGCCACGGCACGTGCTGCGGTAAGGGTCGAGCCATGGATCAGAACAACCCTTTCCTGGACAAGATCGCGGCTGAAGCCGCCGATGCCCTGACCAATACAAGGCAGATTCCACCCTTCTCCTCGCGCCCGGATGGACTGACCATCGATGACGCCTACCGCGTGACCCCTCGCGTCAGGAAAATCTACCAAGCGCGCGGCTCAAAAGTAGTCGGGCGCAAGATCGGATTCACCAATCGCACGATCTGGGATCAATACGGCGTCTACCAGCCGATTTGGGGTTATGTTTTCGACGAGACCGCGAAACATCTCGCGGAGACCGAAACGCTTGCGCTCCAACCCTTCTCCGAGCCGCGCATCGAACCCGAAATTATTTTCGGCCTGGGTTCGACGCCTTCCGCCGAGATGGACGAGCTTGCACTATCGTCCTGCATCGCATGGGTCGCACTTGGTTTCGAGATCGTTCAATCCATCTTTCCCGGCTGGAAGTTCACCGCCGCGGACACGGTCGCTGCAAACGGCGTTCACGGCGCACTGCTCATTGGACCAAGCCAGCCGTTCGCGCCACGAGCATCAGAATGGCTGCGAACGCTATCCGGGTTTGAAATCGATCTGCACTGCAACGGTCAGTTGATTGATCGGGGCCATGCCGGAAACGTGCTCGACGGGCCGCTCTCGGCGCTGCGTCATCTTGTGGGGCTATTGGCCGCCGACCCCATCAATCCGCTACTCGCAGCCGGCGAAATCATCAGCACGGGAACGCTGACAAAGGCCATGCCGGTTGCAGCAGGTGAAGTCTGGACCGCGACGCCCACCGCGATCGCGCTCGACGCCATTCGCGTTCGTTTTGCATGACAAGGCTTAGCCATAGAGACAGGCCGCAAATTCACTTTGCCGCGGCGAGAGTATCGCTAACGGCGACAAGATCGGCTTTCACTTCATCGTCCGTCACCAGCCCGATTGCCTTTGCCAGATAGCTGATGATTTGCTTGCGGTCGTCGAGCAGCAGGTATGTGGCCCACACATTACGCGTATCCTTGAGCGCCGCGCTCATCAGGCGCGCATTGTCCGGCCCGATACCTTGCGTGACCAGGCCAATCGAACTGGCCAGCAATTCCGCAGCGCCGCCGCGGGCCTTCAGCAGCCCGGCCTCGCGGACCGGCGTGCGCTGCTCGGGCGTCGACTGGTCCTTGAACAGGGACAACGCGGTGGCCTCGCGCGCCGCAAGGCGGATCATGAAATTCATCGCCGCTGCATACTGGTTCTCATATTCTTTTAAGTTGCGAAGCACGGCGATTTCATCCGGATTCGGTCCCGGCTTGGTGTCGAAATAGATGATCAGCCTGTTGGCCTTGCTCGCGGCCGTAAACCACTGGATCAGCCAGCTTACGTCAGCCGCCGTGGGTGGCGGAAACGCCGTCAGTCGCGCAAGGTCGAACACCCTCTGAAACAGGTCGGACGCGGGCGGTTTGGTGTAATCCGGGCGCCCGCCGGTTTTGGCGACATCGTCGAGATAGAGTTGCAGCGCCTGCACGGCATCCTTCGCACTCACCGCATCTTGCGGGCCATCCTGAGCTAGCGCCGGAGAAAGCAGCGCGGCCAGCAACAGCAGTGATCGGAGGATTGGCATGGGTGATGTTTCCAATTTGGGATCGGCAAGAATCCCGTTGGTCTCGACGTTGTGTGTGGCCTGATCAGATCATAGTAGCGATCCCGAGAAATTCCATCGGCGCGCGCGCCGGTGACGCCGGCCAAAACACGCCTGCGTTCGAGCGGTCTACGTTACAAATTGGACATGCTGCCCACCCGGAAATTTTGAAGCCATTCTATGCCGGGTTGCCGCGCGCGATCCTGCTCATTGTATTGCCTTGGGAAACATCGGATGATGGCTGGAAAGCATTTCTGAGGAAACGCAATGTCGCTCCGACGCTGGGCCGCAATCGTTGGCCTATTCGCATTGACGGGACTTCTCGGTCTCGGGCTCGACACGGAATTGGCGTTTGCTGCGGACCTGGCTATCATCCCCCGACATACCGGACATCAACACCCCGGCACTGTCATATCCAAGCCTGACACATCCAAGTCTGACATATCCAAGCCTGGCGCCGAGACGCGGCTTGAGGAGTTTGCAACGGGACCAAATGCCAACTGCACGGCGTGGACCGACGGCTGCCGTTCCTGCGGCAAAGGTCCCGGGGGCGTCTTCTGCTCGAATATCGGTATCGCCTGCCAGCCGTCCCAACCGCGATGCTCGAGCCCTTAGCTCTTGCGCCGCATACCACGTCTACAAAGGAACAAGTTGGCTTGAGACGGTCTCCGATGATAAATCGCTTAAAAAAAATCCAGCGGAGGAAATCATGGTCGATCGTCGTACCTTCACCACGCTCCTGGCCGGCACGATAGCCGCGCCGAGGGTCTCATTCGGACAAAGCTCCATGGCCAAAAATGTGTTCTATGCCAGCGCCGGGCCCGAGCTCACGCTTTATAGCGTCGATGTCGATGGCGCCTCACTCACCAAACGCGATACGGTATCGACCGCGGTTAATATCCAGTATGCCTGGCCGCATCCGTCGAAGCAGTATCTGTATGTCGTTTCCAGCAACGGCGGCCCGGGTTCGGCAGGCGTGGCCGGCAACAAGCATTTCGCCAACGTATTCAAGATCGATCCCGCGAGCGGCGCGCTGACGCCACATGGCGAAACGGTGACGCTGCCTTCGCGCCCGATTCACACCAGCGTCGATATGGCGGGCGAATATCTCCTGACCGCCTACAACGATCCCAGCAATTTGACCGTGCATCGCATCAATGCAGACGGCACGCTGGGCAAACGTGTCCATCAGCTTGACACGCTCGACACCGGCAAATTCGCCCACCAGATCCGCGTCACGCCCGATAACAAGCACGTCATTCTGGTGACGCGCGGCAACAACGCGCCGACTGACAAGACGGTGAATCCCGGCTCGCTCAAGATCTTCAGCTTCAAGGACGGCGTGCTCACCAGCGTCGCGGCGATCCAGCCCGGCGACGGCATGCAGTTCGGGCCGCGGCATCTCGACTTTCACCCGACCCAGCCGTGGGTCTATGTCTCGATCGAGAGCCAGAACAAACTCTACGTCTATAAGCGCGATCCGGCGACCGGCCTGTCGCGTGAGCCGCTATTCATGAAGGACACGCTCAGCGATCCCGCATCGAAGTTTGAGCAACTCGCGGGACCGATCCATGTCCATCCCAACGGCCGCTTCGTCTATCTCACCAACCGCGCCTTCACGATGACCGACTTCGAGGGCAGACAAGTGTTCGCGGGCGGCGAGAACTCGGTCGCGGTCTTCGCCATCGACCCAACCACCGGCGAGCCGACGCGGCTCCAGAACATTGACGGACACGCGAATTATCTGCGCACCTTCGGGATCGATCCCAGTGGGCGGCTCCTCGTCACCGCGTCGGTCTGGCCGATGCCGATGCGCGACGGGACCACCCTTCCCGCCGCCATCGGCATGTTCCGTATCGGCGGCGACGGCAAGCTCGAATTCGTGCGCAACTACGACATCGACGCCACCGCACAGAAGCAGCAGTTCTGGGCCGGGATGGTGACGCTGTCGTAGCCCCGCAATCGCACTGAGTACGAACAAAACTTGCGAGGAAAACGCCCATGGCCAGACGACTGATCGATATCTCGGTGCCGCTGCAAAATGACGTGCCGGCCGATCCGCCGGGCATCAACCCGCATATCCAGTACCATGATCACCAGCAGAGCCTGCCGCGGATGCTGGGTTTCTTCGACGGCCTCAGGGCCGAAGACCTGCCGGACGGACAGGCTTGGGCGATGGAGACGGTGCAACTCTCGACCCACAACGGCACCCATCTCGATGCGCCCTATCATTATCATCCGACCATGAACCGCGGTCAGCGCGCATGGACCATCGATGAGGTGCCGCTGGAATGGTGCCTGCAGCCGGGCGTCAAGCTGGACTTCCGGCATTTCCCCGACGGTTATGTCGCGACCGCGAAAGACGTCGAGGCCGAACTCAAGCGCATCGGCCACACGCTGTCGCCGCTGGAAATCGTCGTGGTCAATACCAGTGCCGGCGCCAAATACGGCCGGCAGGATTTCGTCAATTCCGGCTGCGGCATGGGCTACGAGGCGACGATGTATCTGCTGGAACGCGGCGTGCGGCTGACCGGCATCGACGGCTGGAGCTGGGACGCGCCGTTCGTCTATACCGCAAAGAAGTTCGCCGAGACCAAAGACGCCAGCCTGATCTGGGAAGGCCACAAGGCCGGACGCCATATCGGCTATTGCCACATCGAGAAGCTGCACAATCTGGAGCTTCTGCCCTCGACCGGTTTCACCGTGTCGTGCTTCCCGGTCAAGATCGAGCGCGCCTCGGCCGGCTGGACCCGGGCGGTGGCGATCATCGACGAATAAGGCCAGCGCTTGGTCAAAGCGTGTCGTTAACCGGCAGTCTGCGACAAAGTGCCCGAATATTGACGAGAGCCCGCTCAATTGATTGGTTTTCGCCCACTGGTTCTGTCCGGCGAGCACCTAAAATCGTGCCATTTCACCATCGTTAAGCGATTTGCGGTGCGGTTTCGCTTGCTGCAATCGCAAGCGAAGCTAGAATGCCCCCAAGTCTAAGAAATCAAGGCTAAAAAAGTTGCCAGAGTGGAGAGAAACGATATGACAAAAGCATCCCGACCGCCTGTGTTCTGGTCGTTGCCGAGACTTGTCGGCGCGACCGCGCTCGGCCTGTTGGCGACGGCGTCCGGTCAGGCCTTGGCCGCCGACCCCATCAAGATCGGCGTCATCGCGGAAGCGCAGGCCATTGCCGGGGCGTCGATCCCGCAGGCCGCCCAGATGGCCGCCGATGAAATCAACGCCAAGGGCGGCGTCGACGGACGCAAAATCGAAATCATCACCTACGACAACCACTCCTCCTCGGCCGATTCCGTTCGCGCATTCCAGCGCGCGGTCAATGAGGACAAAGTCAACATGGTCATCGCCAGCTACATCAGCGAAGTCGTGCTGGCGCTGGAACCCTGGGCGTCGCGCCTGAAGACGCCCTTCATCACGCCGGGAGCGGCTTCCAACGAGATCAGCAAGAGCGTCCACAACGATTATGAGAAGAACAAGTACACCTTCCACGGCTATCTGACCTCGGCCGCGCTGGCGCTGTCGGTCTGCGACGCCGCCAAGGAATTGCTGGTCGATCAAAAGCACATGAAGACGGCCGTCATCATCAGCGAGGACGCCGCCTGGACCAAGCCGCTCGATGCCGGATACGAGGAATGCCTGCCCAAGATCGGGCTGAAGGTGCTCGACCATATCCGCTTCTCGCCTGACACCACCGACTTCACGCCGATCTTCAACAAGGTCGAAGGTGCCAAGCCCGACGTGATGATCACGGGCATTTCGCATGTCGGCGTGCAGCCGACGGTGCAGTGGAAGAACCAGCAGGTTCCGATCCCGATGCTCGGAATCAGCTCTCAGGCCACCAACGAAACCTTCGGCAAGGACACCAATAACGCCTCCGACGGCGTGCTCTATCAGGGCGTCTCCGGTCCCGACGTTGCGGTGACGCCGAAGTCGATCCCCTTCGCGGAAGGGTTCAAGGCCAAGTTCGGCAATTATCCGTCCTATGCCGGATACACTTCATACGACGAAGTCTACTTCATCGCCGACGCCGTGAAACGCGCCGGTTCGACCGATGCGGACAAGCTGGTCGAGGCGCTGGAAAAGACCGACTGGGAAGGCACCATCGGCCGAGTCCAGTTTTACGGCAAGGACGATCCGTTCACCCATTCGATCAAATACGGCAAGGGCCTGATCACCGGGCTGATGCTGCAATGGCAGGATGGCAAGCAGGTCAGCGTCTGGCCCAAGGAAGTCGCCAAGGGCACGTTGAAGTTCCCAAGCTTCATCAAGGTCACGTCGAACTGAACTTTCGAAT
>Ga0210396_10004150_pt1 | contig 14213 bp, 17 predicted proteins | sample IncBWH17OmetaG_FD_155466 | JGI IMG/M metagenome (GOLD analysis project Ga0210396, IMG submission 155466) | Forest soil microbial communities from Barre Woods Harvard Forest LTER site, Petersham, Massachusetts, United States - Inc-BW-H-17-O ...
TGCGAAGATCGCAAAACTTTGACGGTTGAAAAGATACAGCCGGACGTTCATCCGGCTGTCTGTCCCGTGGGACGTTATGAATCTCCACCGTACGCGCGATACAGATTGGCGAATTTCCGGGTCTGCGTTCCGCGTCGATTGAAGGCGCGGAAGAGTCGGTCCGCTTCACCGAATATGCGGCTCATACGCCATGTTCGACGAGCTGTCCTACGTGGTCGCGGCATCTTGATCTCCTCCTGTCAGATACCTCAACCAACAATAGTCGTATTTTCTCATTGCTTCAACCCCAGTCCTTTGCGTATCAGATACCAATTGATGATCGAAAGAAGCACGATAAGCACCGCGAGCACGCCGGTGCAGGTCCAGATGGAGACGTCGGCGAAGCCGAGGAACCCGTAGCGGAAACCGTTGATGAGGTAGAAAAGCGGGTTCACGTAGGTGATATAGCGGGCGAATTGCGGGAGCGAGTTGACGGAATAGAAAATACCGCCGAGGTAGGTGAGCGGCTGGAGCACGAACGTCGGCACGATGTTGATCGCGTCGATGGATTTCGCATAAACACCGTTGATGAGGCCGGCGAGCGCGAACACGACCGAGGTGAGGACCGCGAACAGGAGAATGATCGCGAGATTCGCGATGGTGAGATGCAATCCCGTGAAGAACATCGAGACCAAGAGAACGATCGCACCGACCAATACGCCGCGGATGACGCCGCCGGAGAGGAAGCCGGCGATCATGAGCCATGGCGGCATCGGCGAAACCAGGATCTCGTCGATCGAACGGGCGAAGAATTTCGATTGGAAGAAGGTGAACGAGGAGTTCGCGTACGCGTTGGTGACTATGGCCATCATGACGAGCCCCGGCACGACGAACTGCATGTACGGCACGCCTTCCATGGTGCCGATGCGGCTGCCGAGCAAGGTACCGAAAATGAGGAAGTAGAGACACGACGTGATGACGCTCGGCAAAAAGGTTTGCACCCAGATGCGGAAAATGCGCACGACGTCCTTGCGCATCATGGTATAAAAAGCGATCCATTGGTGGTACATGTCCATAGATTATTTTTTTGTGTCGTCCTCGCGCGTGAGTTGCAGGAATATTTCCTCGAGGCGGCTCCCTTTGTATCCGTCTCTCGAACCGGTGCCGTCGGTGTGAGTTGCGAGCACTTTCTCGATGGTGTCGTTGACGATGATCTGACCTTTATTGATGATCGCGACGTGCTTTGCAAGCTGCTCTGCTTCCTCGAGATAGTGTGTCGTCAAAAGGACAGTGAGACCCGCGGAGGTGAGCTTGCGCAGGTAGTCCCACATGCCGCGACGCAATTCGACGTCGACGCCTGCCGTCGGCTCGTCGAGGATGAGGAATTTCGGCCGGTGAATAAGCGCCCGGGCGATCATCAAACGACGCTTCATGCCGCCGGAGAGCTGCATGCCGTTGCTTTCCATTTTGTCGCCCAATCCGAGGTCCGTGAGGAGTTGTTTCGCTCTCGGGATCGCTACGGAGCGCGGAATGCCGTAGTAGCCGCCTTGGTTCACCACGGTGTCCAAAATGCGCTCGAACGGGTTGAAATTGATCTCCTGACCGACCAAGCCGATGAACGTCTTGGCGACTTCCGGTTCCTTATCGATGTCGTGACCGAACACTTCGACCGTGCCGGTCGTCTTGTTCACGAGACCGGTGGAGATACCGATGATGGACGTCTTTCCTGCGCCATTGGGCCCCAGAAGCGCAAAAAAATCGCCCTCGGGGATGGAAAGTGAAACGCCTTTCAGCGCCTGTACGCCGTTGCTGTAGGTCTTTGTGAGGCCTTTGATCGAAAGCGCGTTCATAAATGAAGTTGACAGTCTAACACATACTCAAAAAAGTGAGAATTAACGGCCCGATGTATCCCAATGCTGGTTGACATCAGGGAAAGCCGAAAGCTTTTCACGGAACACCTTCTGTATATTCTCGAGGCTGTTCTGCGTCTTCGCCTCGAATCTGAGAACGAGGGACGGGGTGTTCGACGATGCGCGTACGAGCCCCCAGCCGCCCTCCATATATACGCGGGCGCCGTTTATATCGATGACACGGTAACCGTCTTTTTTGAAGGATGCGACCAGTTGATCGACGATCCCGTATTTTTTCTCATCGCTCGTGCGAGCTTGAATGGTCGGCGTTGAAACGTAATAGGGAGTATCCCCGACGACGGCCGAAACGGACTTCGACTGCCCGGAGAGATACTCAAGCAGTTTTAACGCCGCAAAGAACGCGTCGTCGAATCCATAGTAGTCTTCTGAGAAGAAAATGTGACCGCTCATCTCGCCCGCGAGCGCCGCTTTCTCTTGTGCCATTTTGGCTTTGATGTAGGAATGTCCCGTTTTCCACATGATCGGAATGCCTCCATGTGCGGCGATGTCCTCCGGCAGGGCTTCGGAGACCTTCACATCGAACACGATCTTCGCTCCGGGCGTTCGTGACAGAACGAGACGCGAGAGCAGGATCATCGTCCTGTCCGGCCACACGACCTCGCCGCGTTCGTCGACGACGCCGAGACGGTCCCCATCACCGTCGAACGCGAGACCGATGTCGCACCCGGCATCGACGGTCTGTTTGCCGGTATCCTGCATCATCGCCAGACCGTCCGGATTCGGCGTGTAGTTGGGATAGGAAGCGTCGATGTTCGTGAGGTGCTCGACGACCTCGTGCCCCGCGCGACGCAGGAGTTCCGGTGCAAATATTCCCGCGGTCCCATTGCCGGTGTTCACGAGAATACGCAGCCGACGTTGCATATGCGAGCGGTTCACCAGATCGCTCATGTATTCTTTCGCGACCCCTTCCTCGCGTATTGCGCCGTTCCCGTTCACGTATTCTTCGCGTTCGACGATACCATAGAGGGTTTTGATCTCTTCCGGCCCGAGCGTTTGGGATAGGTCCGTGCCGAGCTTGAGCCCGTTCCAGCCCGCAGGGTTATGGCTAGCGGTGATCATACACAGCCCGCGCGCTTTGAAGTGATGCTGCGCCCAGTAGCTCATCGGCGTCGTCACGCAACCGATATCTATGACATTGATTCCGGACCGGGTGAGCGCCTCCATCGCGCGAGCATGGAATAGCTCTGATGTGGCGCGGGCATCATGTCCGACAATGCACTCCGTAATGCCGCCCTCGTGAAGCATCCGAGCGAAGCCGCGAACGATATGGAGTATCGAACCGACGTTCAACTCCTCCTGCGATTCCCGTCCGCGAATGTCGTATTCGCGGAACATCGATCTTTTGAGGGTCGCCATACGGCGCGTGCTACTTGAAGTACGGCATGCCGCCGATATAGTCTGACTTTCCGATCTGGATGCCATTGGAGCGCAAAATATCGTACGCGGTCGTGATGTGGAAGTAAAAATTCGGGATCAGATATCCGGTCGCGTACCCGAATACAGTCATCTGTTTGTCGCCCCAAAATGGCAGCGAAATCTTCTCGCTCTCTCTGCCGGTGAGTTGTTCGGGCTTGATCTTTTTGAGGAATTTGATGGTCTTGTCAATGCGGGCCTGCAGTTCTTTTATCGTCTTTTCGGTGTCTTTGAACGCGGGCGGCTTGATGCCGGCAATGCGGGCGACGCCGTTCTTCGCGTTGTCGGATGCTACTTGGATCTGACGTATCAGAGGAAATTGGTCGGAAATGAGGCGTGAGTTCAGAAGCGCCTCTTCCTGCATGCCCTTGGGATGCCAGCTCAACTGTTTCTCTTTGGCGTGCAAGGCGCCCTTGTCGAGAAGCGCTGAAAGTGCCTTCAGTGATTTAATCATCGGCGGGACGGTAAAGGTATAGAGATTTGTTTCTTCTTTTTTCATATCGCTTTACAAATGAAAGTAAGTAATGACGGAGTATACCACATCACTTTTCCTCCCAGTATGAAGCCGATACGTTGACATACTCCGCGACACGACGTTCTGCCGCCGCAGCCAGGTGAGTGAGATATGTTTCGTCGAATGTCTCTTCAGCTATTCTTTTTTCAAACTCATCGAATTGTTCAGCCGACGAAAGGACGATGCGCCGTCCTTTGGCGGCTGCGCGCAAAAGCGTCGGCCCGCCGATGTCGGTCTTTTCTATCACGTCTGCCGGCGACGAATTCGGATCAGCGATCGTTTTTTCGAGGGGATATAAGGTCACATAGACCAGATCGATGCGGTCGATGCCGAGCTTTTGTAGTTCTTCCGCATCGGCATCCGTGGCAAGCAATCCGGCGTAGATCTCGCGGGCGAGCGTCACGACGCGATGTCCAAGAATAGGCGCGCCGACGATCCCGCCCACATCGCGACAGGGAATAGCATTGTCGTTCAGGAATTTCGCCGTGCCCGCAGAGCCGAGGATGCTCCAGCCGCGTTCGCTCAGCATCTTTCCGAGCCTCAAAAGCGCCTCATCTTTCCCATAGCTTGCCAGAAGTGCCGTTTTCATTAGATGGATTTTAGCACCCGTTACAAGGCTTTTTCGACCCCTTGCATAAAAAGCGAGGACATGGTAGTATCCCTACATCAATTCAGGGTGATCCAGAGAAGTAGGGATCGACCTCAACAACTCCACCACTGCGCTGATCCGTCGAATAAGAACCGGCGGTTTACTACAATCCACCATTGCAATATGCAAGAAGGAACGATCGCCCGTCTCACTGATAAGGGATTCGGGTTCATCAAAATCGAAGGTCGCGAAAAAGATCTCTTTTTCCACTCCAACGAGCTCGTGAACTGCAAGTTCGAAGAGCTTCGTGAGGGTGACAAGGTGACTTTCGAGATCGCGGAAAGCCCGAAAGGGCCGAACGCGGTCAAGGTCAGCCGCGCCTAAGCCAAAGCGCCCCGAAAGGGGCGCTTTGCTTTTATACGCTAAGAGCTCTTCGTCAGCTCGCGCGGTTCGCGGAAAAGTCGACCGCCACTTCGTTCACCCCCTCGTGTAATTCCGAGCTGCCGACCTTCGCACCTTTACGCGCCGCGGGGAAGAGCATGATGACGGACGTTCCGCGACCGGGGGCGGACCGGATCGTTATTTTTCCGCCGAGCAGTTTCAATAATTCGGAAACGATCGTGAGTCCGAGGCCCGAGCCGCCCTGCGCGCGATTGCGGGACTGCTCGGCGCGGTAGAACGGTTCGAATATGCGGAAAAGGTCTTTGCGCGCGATGCCGACGCCGGAATCCTGTACGACGAGCTCGACCTCGTCGCCGGCTGCGGGTGTTATGGTGAGCACGATCTGCCCGCCGAACGGCGTATATTGGATGGCGTTCTTGAGCAGGTTTCCGACGACCTGCTCGAGCGCCGTCGCGTTGCCCCAGACGAGTGCCTGAGGGCTTTTGCGTACCGTGACCTGATGGTTACCGTGACGCGCGAGCTGCGAGAAGCGCTCCACGACGCGGGAGACCAATTCCGAAAGGTCTATGGGCGAGAATTCCATACGCTCCGGCCGTACGAGCGCGGAAAGCGAAAGCAGGTTATTGATGATCTCCGAAACCCGATCGAGCTCCTCGACGTTGCTGCGCATGATCTGTTTGATCTCCGCCGAGATGTCGTTCTCGAGAAGCGCAACTTCGGTATTCGTTTTGATGACGGAAAGGGGGGTGCGCAGTTCATGCGCGATGTTACCGATGAATTGTTTCTGCGCGGTGAGTGCATTGCGCGCCGGCGTAAGCGTAACGCGTGCGATCAGATAGCCGAACACCACCGTCGTGCCGATGATGATGGCGACGACGGTCGCAAGATTCTCCGTCCGTATATGCTCGATCGCGCCCACGATGGACGGACCGAGCGCGTCGGTATTCTGCGCGGCGACCCCCTGCCGGATACCGTCGACAATTGCCGCGGAGATCTCGCGGTAAAGAACGCTGAAAGTAGTCCCGACAACTCCCAAAAGTATCAGCGAGAACGCTATTTGCAGCAGGATGACGTTGGTCTCGGTCCGGAAAAACGGATCGAACCGGTACTTATTCAGCAAGCCGGTACCCGATGCCGCGAACTGTTTCCAGAATCCCCGAGCCCTCTCCTTCAAGTTTTCGTCTAAGATTTTTGACATGTACGTCGACCACATTACTGAAACCCACATAATTGAAATCCCACAAGTGGCTTAATAGATCTTCGCGATTGACCACTTGATTCGGATGGCGCATGAAGTACTCGAGTAATCCAAACTCTTTGAGCGTCAGCGGCACGTTCTTGCCCGAGCGCGTAACCTTCCGTTCGGCGGGGTTGAGCTCGATATCGCCGAGCTTGAGCGTCTCAGGCAGTTTTTCGTTCGGTCTGCGCATGAGCGCCTTCAGTCGCGCCGAAAGCTCCGCGAACGAGAACGGCTTCACCAGATAATCGTCGGCGCCGGCGAGGAGCAGTTGCACTTTGGTATCGGTTTCCGCGCGGGCGGTCAGAATGAGGATCGGTATGGTGATGTTGGCCGCGCGGATCTCCTTGCAGATCTCATAGCCGTCCATAGAGGGGAGCATGAGGTCTAGGATGACCACGTCGTAGTCGTTCCGGTGAAGCTGGATACGCGTGAGCGCCTTCTTGCCGTCTGCGATACTGTCCACGGCATACCCTTCGTGGGTGAGTCCTTTGATGATCGCTTGAGCGAGTTTCTGTTCGTCTTCAACTAACAGTATTTTCATATAGGGGGGTTAGACTGATAACACCTAGGCATAACTGTACGATTCCTAAATGAAGAATTCATGAGGGACGTCAAAAAAGCAAGTCCCGGCCTCAAGCTGAGGCCGGGACCGGGTCGAAAGACCGTCCGAAGCGGGATAGGTGCGCTCACGTTCCGGACATGACGGCCCGTGTGGGCCTGTCAGGGCCGAAGTCGTCGACGCTCGTGATGTTGAGCAGGTCGGCAACCCTCATACGCGCCCGATTGACGCGGCTCTTGATGGTGCCGACCGGACAATTCGCGATCCTTGCCGCGTCTTCGTAGGAGAAGCCGGAGGCACCGACGAGGATGAGCGCCTCGCGCTGGTCCGTCGTCAATTTTTCCAGCGCTCGTTGCAGCTCGATCGTTTCGATCTTGTCGAGCTGCTCCGGCGCTGACTTAAGGGACGCCGTATAGTCGCCATCGGCGTCTTCGACCTCGCGTCTGCGCTTCCGGTATTCGCTCCGGAACAGGTTGCGCAGGATGGTGAACAGCCACGCCGGCATATTCGTGCCGGGCTCGAACGAATCGATGTGGGCGATAGCCCGCAGCAGGGTTTCCTGCACTAGGTCATCGGCGCGGTCGATATTACCGCAAAGCGAGATTGCGAATGCGCGCAAACTGGGCACCGTCGCGAGCAGTTGGTCGCGAACCGCTGGTTCCAATTTCATTAGATGTCCTTTCCCGTGATATTCCCGTACCGTTTATTACTGTAACACGTATCTATGCGGGCAGCAAGTTCTGTGTTATTGGCTCTTAGAATCCTTTCTGAGCATCTTGAAAGCCTCTTCGACGGTCGTCATGAACTGCGCGGGGAAGATGATAGTGGAGTTCTTCTCGGTCGCGATCTCGGCCATGGTCTGGAGCGTACGAAGCTGAAGTGCGACGGGATGCGCGGTCATGATGTCCGCGGCCTCACCGAGTTTGACCGCAGCTTGGAACTCGCCTTCGGCGGCGACGATCTTCGCGCGACGCTCGCGCTCCGCCTCGGCTTCTTTCGCCATCGCACGCTGCATGTTGTCGGGAAGTTGGATATCCTTGATCTCGACAGCCGTGACTTGCGTGCCCCACGGCTCGGTGTGCGAGTCGATGACGTCCTTGATCTGCTCGTTTATTTTCGCGGTTTCGGCGAGGATCTGATCGAGCGAGAAGCGACCGACGACATTGCGGACGGTGGTCTGCGATATCTGATTGATCGCGTCATGCACGTTCTCGATCTGGATAACGGATTTTTCCGGATCGACGATCTTGTAGTACGAGACCGCCGCGATATCGATCGACACATTGTCCTTGGTGATGATCTTTTGCGAGGGGATCTGCATGGTCACGGTACGCAAGGAGACGCGCACCATCGTTTGGAAGGGGGCGAAGATGAGCATAATGCCTGGTTGCTTAACCCCGCCGAATTTTCCGAGCGTGAATACGACGCCGCGCTGATACTGACGCAAAACGCGTATCGATATAAAGAGATATACGAGGATAATGACAACCGCTGTAGTGATGATGTCCATGGGGTCCATTCTACGCCGATGAATACGTCCGTCTACTAGGCGAAGTCTCGGGTATACCCTCACACCAATGCGATCGATCGCGTTGGTGTGGGGGTATACTTTCACAAATGCGTTCGATACGGACCACTGCGTTCCTGCTATTCGTCGCACTTGTCGCAGGCGGAGCATATTGGTGGCATATACACGCAACCGGCTCTCCAACTTCCGCGACCTACCAGACGTCGCAAGAAACACAGAACTTGTACGTGCGGTTCGATATGGAGGCATACGACGATATCGGAGCGAACTATTGGCAGCAAGCCGGCGATCCGCAGTTGTCGCAACTTTTCCGGCTCTCACTCGAAAAAGCGGCGAGCACGTCGAGCGAACCGCTCGCGACAACGACCCGTGCAGCGGTAGCGCAGATGCTGTTCGGGGCATTCAACGGACAGTCGACCACGACCCAGGAACAACTTGCAGTGCAGACCCTTGAAATTGCGCTTTACAATCTGGCGCCGACCGGTCGGGACAACCTGCTCTCGAATCAGGCGCAGATTGAGCTTCAGAATACGGTCAACAACGTGAACCCGAACAATAATCTGTACGACGATCTCGACTTGCCGCAGGGGGCGAGTCAGGATGCCGTGTCACAGGCGGTAGCGCAGAAAACCGCCGCACTTTCCGCGACAACATCGTCTGCGGGCAAACAGGAATTACAACAGGTCGAGCAGGCGGCATCGACGCTGTCCAATCCCACGGCCAAGACGGTGTACGACCGGACCGGCGCGCAGGCGACCGTGTTCACGCATGTGCTCAATGCGCATACGTTGTATATCGATATCAGCCCGGTCGCGCCTTCGACGATCGCGGAATTCGCCGCGGCGATCGATTCGGCTTCGACGACACCCGCGCTCGATACCCTTGTCATCGACCTGCGAGGCAATATCGGCGGCGACCTTTCGTTCGCACAGGAATTCCTCGCACTCTTCTTCGGGCCGAACCAATATGCGTTCGATCTTTTCCATCAGAGTAACCTCGAGGTCCAGCGCACTGCCTCGATACCGCAGGACCCGACTATCTCACAATTCAAACAGATCGCAGTGTTGACGGATTCGATGACCCAGTCGACGGCCGAGCTCGCGGCCTCAGCGCTCAAGCACGATCACCTCGCCGTCATCGTCGGAACCGCGACGCGCGGATGGGGAAGCGTTGAACAGGTCATTCCAATGAAAACGGAGATCGATCCGACGGAGCAATACGCTCTTGAGCTCGTCGTCTATTTGACGGTCCGATACGACGGGTTGCCGATCGAAGGCAACGGCGTCGTCCCCGACGTGAATGTCAGCGACCCGAACTGGAAGTCGCAGCTTCCGGATTACATCTACTCGCCGTATTTGATCAGCGCTCTCGAGAGCGAGGCGACGAAACCGGCCCTGCATTAGTATCCGCTGTGTGTTATTCTTGCGCGCATGAAGGACGGAAAGAAAGTCGGATTCACGGCCGGAGCGTTCGATCTGTGTCATGCCGGCCACATCCTCATGTTCGAAGAGGCGAAAACCGTATGTGACTATCTGATCGTCGGCCTGCACAGCGACCCCGCCATCGACCGGCCCGACACCAAGAACAAACCGATCATGTCCGTCGAAGAGCGGATGATCATTCTTAAAGGAGTCCGCTGGATCGACGAGATCGTAGTCTACGAAACAGAAGCGGACCTATTGAACCTACTCGCCGAAAATAAGCTTAATATCGATGTCCGCATCATCGGCGTTGAATACAAAGAAAAGCCCTATACGGGCCGTGGGTTGCCGCTTGAGGTGTACTACAACACCCGCGGACATACCTACTCGACGACAGAACTCCGCAACCGCGTGTTCGAGGCCGAGCAGGCAAAGCGTGAGGCTAAGGAACAGCCCTCAACCGTACAAACGACTTAAACAAGCGTTCTGGGGGCCGGTGCGCCCGCCGAAACGGGCGCATCGACTTGTAGATATAGACGAATCGGACTTGCGGGGACTTACACCTGCATAACGCCGGGCCGCCCTCGCGCTCAGCGCTAAGGACGGCCCGGCTTCCATGTTCAATCTACGAAGTGAGATGGAAGACTGTTTCTTTTCCACATTTCTGGCGCCTTCCGACGGCGCGTTCTTCTGCTAATTCCCCTGAGCACCATCGCCTGCCTCCCGTAGGGGACAGGCGGCATGTGCTCATCAAGAATGATCAGACTGCGGTTGATTGTAAGGATGACAAGTGAAGGGAAAGTGAATGTTGGACGGATAGCAGGTGGTGGTACTATTTCAACATGTTCGAGTATCTGCCTTCACCTAACAAAATTCCGCAGGAGGAGTGGACAAAACCGGAGTTGGACCGCGGCGAGAAGTTTCCCGACTATATCGTGGGCCTGCGTGCAAGAGTTAAGAGTCCCGAGCAGGAGGAAATCTACGTGCATCTCGAGCGCGCCGCGGAGGACTTGAAAAAAAGACTCGCCGAGGCGTATCCCGAGCCATGGACCTTTTCACCCGACAAATTACATGACGTTCTGAGGATCGTTGAGAACGAACTCATTGGGATCGCATACGAGGCACGCCAGTTGACCGACCATTACGGAGGCTTTGGAGTTGGAACGTGTGTGATCGGATTACGCAATGTGCAACGTTCCGAAAACCCATGGCGCATCGTTTTTGATGCGAATACGAAACCGACCACAGTTATGGGCGAGATCCGCAAGCACTGTTCAGAGCTTCACGCCATGGACCGTATCGATCCTGATATGCAGGAGATGGGTATAGACGAAGACAAAATGGATAAGGCGTTGGCGTTTTTCGTTGTGGGACAAGCAAGGGGGGACGACCACAGTGAGATAAAACAGCAGATCACTCTCACGCCGTGCAAGCTGTGTCGCGACAGGCTTTGGAAAATGTCTCAACAGGAAAATCCGGTTATTTCGGAAGACATGCCGGTCGTAACTGCGAACGCAAATAATCTCGCGTTGAGAAAATCGCTCCCGGTCGAGTACTTGCACGACTTCCACAAAGAGAGACGACCTAATACAGCGGAACTTGACTGAATATGCCTCAAGAACCCACGATCCGCGGTGTGTTCGTAAAAAGCCATATACGGGCGCTTGAAAAGGAACGCGGCGCGCAGGGCATAGAGGACTTGCGGCGGCGTTTCAATAAGTCGATAGAGTTCGGCAATACGGACAACGTTCCGGTCCGCTACGAGATCGAATTACTCGAGAAGATCGTCGAAGTGCTGGCCGGACACATTCTGCCGGACAAAGAACGGGAGCTCGAAGCGGGGAGGCTGCACTTCAGGAACTTCACGACCACGCCACTCTGGGCGATCGTGAGTTCCATGTTCGGCTCGGATCCGAAATCACTTCTCATGCAAAGCAGCACCATAGCGGGACGCGTCTTCCGCGGAGTGGAATTTACCTCGGAGGATGCGGGGGAACGCACGATGCGCATCGTCATGCGCAACAACGACTACCCGATGGAACATTTTCAGGGATTTTTCGACGAGCTACTGAAGCAGTGCGGCGTATCGGGGTACGTCGAAGCATACAAACATACGGACAACGCCTATGAGTACGTCATCGCGTGGAGCGAACCTCACATCAAAGTTGAATCCCACTAACTACATCCAGAACGCGAGCACGAGACCCATGACGATAAGCGTCACGAGGAAGTAGCCCGCGGTGATGAACCACCATTTCCACGGTTTGCCCTCCCATACAACACCGCCGACGGTCGCCGGTGCGACGAAGCCGAGCCAGTTGGCTACGGCGAATATAACTGCGGCCGAGGCTGGAGCGTACCCGCGCACCATTTCGCCGTACATCACCGAACGTGCGAGAACGTAGGCCATAAGCAGGGCACCGATGAACATAATGAGATAGCTCGACCACATCGAACTCATCCCGCCCTTCATCTTTTCCTGCACCGCTTGTTCAGACCAGCCCATGGAAGCGATCCACTGCTTGCCGAGGACCGGCCCATACCACAAGCCGCCGATCACCATCGCGATAATACCGGATACCAACACTGCCCAAATGTTGACAGACACCATATAAATACTTTGTTATGTGTAATACACATAGTCTAGCACGGGCCGCTGGCGCGCTTCATGAGAAGTGGGATACTTACGGGGCAAACAAAGGGTCGAATTTACCCGCAATTATTTCAAACGCGCGCATGAAAGGATTGCACATGGTCGCATGGATATTGGTGATGATCGGAGGCCTCAACTGGCTTTTGATCGGCATTGGCGGTTTCGCGGGCGGCAACTGGAACGTTGTGAACCTGTTGCTCGGCTCGTGGCCTGCAGTTGAGTGGCTCGTCTACATTCTCGTCGGTCTTTCGGCCGTCTACGAGATCTTCACACACAGAAAGAACTGCAAGATGTGTGGAAGTTCCGGTCCGATGATGTAAGATTTTCGTACTTACAACCGAACGGCGCCTCGCGGCGCCGTTTGTGTTTATTCTCACGTATCGTGCGTAAAAGATTCCGGCGGCGGGCTCAAAGGCCCGCCGCCGTTCACGTTGCATATTTATACGAGAGCTGGCCGCATCCGGAGGTGACCTTGCCTTCATTCGTTTCGTAGTACTCGCAGGTGATCCCGTGACTTCTCAGTATCTGCTGAAATGCCGCGATACGTTGTGTCGAAGACGGGGCAAGCGGCGAGTGTGTGACCGGATTGAGACGGTTGAACTTCACGTGCCATCCGCGACCCAAAAGTTTCGCGAGCAGGCGCGCGTGTTCAAGATCATCGTTGACGCCGCTACAAAGCACGTAGTTCCATTCTACGGGACGCTTACAGCGGGCCCGGTATTCACGCGCCGCTCCGAGGATCTCCGCAAGCGGTTTCGTCACTGGCACGAGACGCCTCCTGACTTCATCAGTCGGACCGTGCAGGGAAACCTGCAATTTGAGCGGACGCCGGAATTCCATCCGGCCAAGCTGTCGTATAAGATCCGGTCTGATGCCCGACGTTGAAACCGCAAGCCGCGTTGTAACCGGCCACGTCGCGTCCCCGATCTCGTGGAACGCCGTTATGCATGAGTCGAAGTTGAGAAACGGCTCGCCTTCACCCATGAAGGAAAAGAGGAGCGGTTGCGGATACCTCGCGAAATCGAGTTCCCGGACGATGTTCCTGGTTTGCTCCAGAAGTTCGCCAGACGTGAGACTTCGCCGATACCGGCCCTCTTTTCGCACTCCCGAAACGCAAAATGTGCAGCCGATCGCGCACCCGACTTGCGTCGAAACGCACAGGATGTGCTTGGTTCTTGCGCGGATGTAGGCTGTTTCGACAAGAAATCCGTCATCCAAACGCTGGAGATATTTCACCGTCGACCCGTCATCCGACGGGACCCGTTCGACGATATGCATGATCAATCCTCCCGTTCATGTATGTACTACCATAAATCTTATGATCTTGTTCCGCTTCGCACAAGGAAAAGGCGCTCATGCAACTTTCACACCATTTACTGGTAGTATGAGCGTTCTATGCCCCCCGAATACCGCAGGCAACGACGCTCCACATTGGTTCTCTGGGTCATTGTCGTCCTCGCATTCCTGGTGATCGCGTTCTACGTGGGAACACGTTTTGCGCCGACGCCGACGCTTCAACCGCCTGTCACGGCAACGACGACCGTACCGACGGTCGTGCAGGCGGGCGCGGAATACTACTCGAATCCAGCCGAATGGCAGACCTATACCGCTATCTCGGCAGGATATTCGATCGCATTTCCGATCGATTTCAGCGTGAGTGAGCCGACTTCGCCCAAGGCGACGACCAGCTGGCGCACGAACAATATCGATCAGAGTTCAGGGTTCCAGGCATTCACGCTAACCGTTCCTGCGGCATTCGAACCGCAGACGAACTTCGACAACGCGATGCTCACGGTCGATTATAGTAAAAACGCGAAAGCGCTTGCTGATTGTCTCGTTGCAGAGAACGGGGAAGCGACGTCCTCGACGCAGGTGATCAACGGCGCGACCTTCACGATCTTCACGTCGAGCGATGCTGGCGCAGGCAACCTGTACGACACAGCGAGCTATCGGACCATCCATGCTGGCTCTTGCTACGCGGTGG
>Ga0210396_10004151_pt1 | contig 14212 bp, 15 predicted proteins | sample IncBWH17OmetaG_FD_155466 | JGI IMG/M metagenome (GOLD analysis project Ga0210396, IMG submission 155466) | Forest soil microbial communities from Barre Woods Harvard Forest LTER site, Petersham, Massachusetts, United States - Inc-BW-H-17-O ...
AGCCGATCGATTTGAAATACGTCCAGGGCAGGCGAATCAGCTCAAAATGATGAGTCGCGTGGCGCCTGGATTTATTTTGAAACAAATGAGCCGATCGGTCGACCGTATGCTCAGAACACAGAATTAATTCGGAGTATTGCGAAAGAATGTGCTTCATAGAGCCGGACCGCCCTTTGAAGCAAGTACCTTGGCGTTGTTAGTGTTACCTGATGCTCGCTGGGTATGACGCCGATGAAGGCGCGGTCGGTGAGTTACTCGGCAAGTGCTCGACACCGGGATCAGCCACCTTGAGCAAAGCGCCCAGAAGCTCGGGGACGGGTGCGCCGGCAACTGGGCTAGAAGTCGGGCAGGAAGTGCGAATGCACATCGATCGTCGTCATTGTGGAAACCTAAGATCCCATGTCTTTGAGCATTCCAACTATTGCTCAGCGGTCATCGAGACATCAGAACCGGGAGGCCCGACTGATACAGGACCGTCCGTGTGACCCCACCAAACAACCGCTCGCGCAGTGTGGAGTGACCATAGGCGCCCATGACGAGTAGATCGGCACGAAAGGCGACTGCCTGCGACAGCAAAAGGTGACCTACGTCTCCGGAAGACAGACGCTGCACCTCCACTTGCGCGCCGAGAGCCGCCAGGCGGCGTGCGATCTCCGCCCCCGGCTGCTGACCGTGACGCGCTCGCTGGCGCTGATAGTCAACGATCAAGACCTCTACAGCGTCTGCGCGCGCAAGCAAGGGCACAGCATCCGCTACGGCCCGGATGGCCTCGCGCGTGGCGTTCCAACCTATGAGGATGCGGCGGACCCGAGACGCCGTGCCCCTTGGCGGAAAGAGGATGATTGGTCGGCCGGAACTCAATACCAGGGATTCCGCGAGGCCCGGAGGGTCGGACATTTGGCCAGTGCTCTCCGGGCGGGAAATAACCACGAGGTCCGCGTAGTACGCATTCACGGCCACCTCACTGCTCCAGTGAGACAACGACCTCCATTCCGACCGCGATATTCCGTAACGTCGCACAATGTCTTCGAATACCGCCCGGTGGCGCGCCTCGATGCTCTCAAGTTGTGAGTCCTGCTCTTCAATCACTTTTCGAATGCCCGTACCGCGCGCAAAGGTTTGCGGCGGTGTGACTGCTGGGGCAGGCTGCGTGAACACGCTAATCAGACGCGCGCCATTCTCTTCGGCAAGTAGACCGGCGAACTCCAAAATGCTCGCCGCTTCGCTTCGGTTGTCGGTGAAGACCAGAATTTCGCCGAGTTCGGGCTTGCTACTGGTCCGGGGGATCGGTTCAGCGAGGTTGGGCGCAGTGCACTGGGACATGAATTCTGTTCCTGTGGACATAAAAACCTCCAAGTCAATTCTCACTTGACATTGTCCAGATACTTGACACTGTCTAGATCAGTTGATGCATCTTGACACCGTCAAGTTGCAAAAGTATTCTCAATTTCATGCTGCGTACAGATTTGTCGGTCACCAGGAAGCGCAAGTCTTACCATCACGGCGACTTACGGCGCGCGCTCGTCAACGCCGCCGTTTCTTTGCTGACTAAAACGCAGCGCTGGGATTTTTCATTGCGCGAAGTAGCACGCTGCGCAGGCGTGAGCCACAATGCCCCGTACTCCCACTTCGCAAGCAAACGAGAGCTCCTCGCTGCCGTCGCGGCGAAAGGTTACGAGACCCTTCGGGCCCGCCTGCTCACTGCTCTGCGTGGAAAGACAAAACCGGCTGATGCGCTGAAAGCAATCTTGATCACCTATTTGCGTTTCGGTACGGGAGATCCCGCGCGGTATCGCCTCATGTTTGGTCCGGAATTGCAGGGGCAGGACGCAGGGCTTCCCTCCGAAGTTATCCATGCTTTCGCTTCCGTAGAAGCTGTGTATCGAGGGGTATTGAAGCGGGGCAGCGAAGACAGGACATTCAAGATTCCTCAAAATGACCCGGCTGCTCTGGAGATGGCAGCAATTGGCGCTTGGTCACTGGTCCACGGCCTCGCCATGCTTTATATCGACGGCCTGGCGACTCTGGAGACCGCGCAAACCATTGACAGCTTGGCAGAAGAAGTCATAGCGATGTTCATGCATGGCATCGTAAAGCGAGAAAAACAGGATTAGGATCCATTATGGATCGGACTTCCCCTTCACCCCGCTTGCCGCGTGCGAGTCGCTCCGCGACGCGCCATTAAATTGCCAACAATGCTGATTCCTGAAGCTGCGATTTGCCGCGCAAATTCCTTGCCTATTCCGGACGACGCACCCGGGGCTGAACCTTTCTTTATCGAGTGCTGCTCTGACCTTGCTGCTCGTCGAAGAGGCCATCGCAGGAGATTCGGTCTTGATCTTCGGGCAACGGCCGGGGTCGCTGTCGGGCAGAAGGTCACGAACGAAGCCGACTATCCCGGAGCAGGCAACGTTATTCGGATGATGTGAGGAGTTCTATTCCATACAGCGATCACTGTATTTCCCGTCCACTAGGCCCACTAGTAGCGTCTCCGAAGGGGAGGGGTTCGTGTACAACACCAATATCGTGCGTCAACTCTGCGCCGAAATAGCCCGCGAGAAAGATTCTCAAAAAGTCCAAGAATTGCTTTCCCTCCTCCACGCCATCATCAGGGAAGACCAAGAAGAGATTCGGATCAGGATGGCATTCGTCGCCAAGAAGTACCCTATCGTCGTTGCGGAATTCCAAGCCGATTAAAGTTCCACAGACACTTGAAGGTATGACTTTACAAATCAAAAGCACGGATGGTGTGTGCGGCATTCCGATCATGCAGGTTCGCGGTTTTTTCCAGCGCGTGGTGGCGTGGCATAGAGACTCATTCGACCTGCCATGTCTACGGGATCAGCTTTCCTTGGATGAGAAATCTGCAATGGCTCTGGCGTCAGAGCTTGTGGCTCAGGGGTATGTTGAAGAAGCGCAGAACGGCGTGTACAAATTTACCGACAAGGCCGGAGAATTGGTGCGGGCTTCCGCCGCCAGTAGAGTGAGCCGCAAAACAGCAGAGGATGCGCTGGCAGGATTATTGGAGAGGGTTAAGCAATACAACCTCGATCCAGACAAAATCTTCTCCATCGAAACAGTTGTTGTCTTCGGAAGTCTCTTAGGCGCCAAGGATAAATTGGGTGATTTGGATGTTGCGGTGAAGTGGCGTGATAGGAATCCCAAAGACCCTGATCGTTCGGCGACGGCGCTTGCTTATGCCCGGCATTCGGGTCGTCGTTTTAGTACTTTTTTTCACCAACTCGCTTGGGCTGAGATGGAACTACCCCAAATCCTGAAGGCAAGGAAGAGAACCATCACCATTCAGCCTTGGAACGTGTTCCTTAAAATGGCAGCTCGAAATCCCGAGCGCATTCCCTACAAGGTCATGTTCGGCAGTACGGAAGAAGTAGCGGATGAAATTCTCGCCAAAAAGTTGAACAATGGGGACGCAACACAGCTGTCGTCCCAGATTCGCCCATCAAAATAATTTGGCTCCTGCGGATTCTATCCGTCTCGGCCGCGAGGAAAGCCTGCCGTCCCGGAACAGGCGTCGCTATTCGGTTTCAGTTGATGAAGTGCAAAGGACAGATGAGAGTCGACACCCTACCACGTCCAGTCTTCAGGCGGCGACTGGATGCCCCAACTCGAAGCCCCGAGGCACCTTGCCCGCACCGTGCATGACCTCTACTTCGAGCCAAAGTACGAGGAATTTAAGACGCGGACGATCTGGAGTTTTTCGAATGCGTTTACTTCCGCATTCAAGGAACTGGAGCCGATCCCGCAGTTCAAGGCAACCGCGAAGCTGGGTGAGTTCCTGGAAGCCCGGTTCTCACAATCGTTCTAACCTTGGGGGAAGCGTCGGCCGGCCACGCTGTCTATCAGGATCAGGAGGGATTGTGATTCGTGCCGCCGAAATTTTGGACTATCGGTACCATGACGGCGCAGTATCAATTCCGATAACGGATATCTGCATTAACCGTTCCTTGGCAGGAAAGAACCCGCTTGAAAGTAATCGGAATCGCTAGAACGACTCTCCGGCGAGTTCCTCACTTTTCTTCCAGAGCGCCTCGGCATTGTTTGCATCGAGCGCATATCCACGTACGCCTTCGCTGATGGCGGTGATGGTCACGTGATCCGGCACGATTTGGCCGACATGGCAGTTCTCGCAATATCGGCCGCCAATCTCGTCGGCCGGAGCGACCACAGCAGCCCACACCGAGGTGGCGGCTCCCTGAGGAATTGTCTTCCACTGAAAAGGCCCCTTGCCCTGTGCGGCGAGTTGCTGATTGATCTCTTCGACGATTTTGTCGAGGCGGCTGGAGTCGATGTGGCGAGCCAGTTCGGTTCGAATACCTCCCGGATGCACAGCTGCAGCCCGCACCCCGTGGCCCCGGTGCCGTTTGTCGAAGGCAACGGCGAAGAGGATGTTCGCCGTTTTGGATCGGCCATAGGCAACGAACGGATCATAGGGCGTGTGCTCGAAACTTGGGTCCTCAAGATCAACGTTTGAGTAGCGATGCCCCGAAGACGACAGATTGACAAGCCGCCCACCGGCGCGAATGAGACGCGCAATACGATTGACAAGGACGAAGTGGCCTAAATGATTGGTGCCAAACTGAGTCTCAAAGCCGTCAGCCGTATGGCCAAGTGGCGTGGCCATCACGCCCGCATTGGCAATGACCACGTCGAACGGTTCCCCCTTCGCCAGCAACCGGTCGGCGCAGCCACGCACGCTCTTCAGGTTCGCAAGATCGAGTTCAACCAGTTTCAAGCTTCCGCCATTGGCCGCAGCGTCCTTTCGCACCTGCGCGGTTGCAGCTTCGGCCTTCTTCAAATCCCGCGCTGCGCCTACAACCTGTGCGCCGTGCGCGGCCAGGGAGCGCGCCGTTTCCACGCCGAGACCGGCTGAAACACCTGTTACGAGGATCCGTTTGCCCTTCAGACTCACGCCGGACAAAACGTCATCGGTTGTTGAAGTTGCTCCAAATGAAGTTCTCTCAAGTATGTTCATCATTTTTTATCTCCTTGTACTAAACACCTCTAAGTAACTGTTCACTATGCAGCACGCGCTAGCCGTGCAAAGGCACGGCGTCCGCGGTGTGTTCGAAATAGTGCTCCGCCTTCAGATCGGCAATGAGTCCAGGCTGAACTGGTCGCCATCCCAGCCGTTCCTGCGTCAGCGTGCTGGAAGCCGGGCTGTCTATACCAAAGAAGTGAGCGAGCCAGCCAAAATGATCGGCTGCTTCCTCGCGAGACTTGCTGACGACCGGTACGTTCAACTGGCGGCCGATGACCTCAGCGATCTCTCGAGTCGCTACGCCCTCGTCCGCCACGCCGTGATAGCTCGCCCCAGCAGTACCTTTCTCAAGCACGAGCCGGTACAAATGAGCAGCATCGAGCCGATGCACTGCGGGCCAGCGGTTGAGGCCGTCCCCTATATATGCGGAAACGCCCTTTTCTTGTGCGATGCTGATCAGGCGCGGCACAAAGCCGTGATCACCGTTGCCATGGACCGATGGGGGAAGCCGCAGCACAGAGGCGCGGACTCCGCGTGCCGCCAGCGCAAGCGCCGCCGCCTCCGATTTGCGAGGGAAGCTGGGATTGGGCGCATCCTCTTCTGTTGCGAGCGAGGCTTGCGGTTGAGCGAGCAAGGTCCCGGAAGTGACGATCAACGGGCGATCAGAGCCCGCGAGCACGCCGCCGAGAGTCTCGATGGCACGCCTATCCGCCTCTTCGGCAGGCCCATAGTTTGAGAAATCGTGGATAAAAGCGGTGTGGATTACTCCGTCGGCAGCCGTTGCTCCGCTGCGAAGGCTTTCGAGATCTTCGAGCGAACCGCGATGCGCGTCGGCTCCCGCCGCGATAAGCGACTTGGCGCCCGCATCTGAGCGCGCGAGGCCGAGCACCTGATGACCAGCGTCGATCAGTTCTCGGACCACTGCCGTACCGATGAAGCCCGTAGAGCCGGTAACAAAAACCCGCATATCTTTTTCTACTAAACAATTTGTGGTTCAGTCGATAGGGACGAAGCGCTCATTCGACTTGCGATCCGAGTCGAAACTTTCGCAGTGACCAATCTCCATTCGCGAGCTGAAGTGGGCAGACCATCGATCTCGATCAACTCGTGCAGCCAGTCTTCTGCTGAGAGTTCCGCCTGTTCGGACCCGAACAACTGGGTGACGGCATTGAAGAATGCTGACAACTCTCGCTCCGCCATCGTCATGAGGTCGGCGCAACGAGGGTTGGAATTTGTTGACGGTTTGTAACGAGCGAGTGGATTCATATTACTCACCTCTCGAAGCCGGAGACCCCCGAACCGCTATTGACAAGCCGCCGCGATCCGACTAAAACGGAGAGTGTCTCCGAATCACTAGATAAGATAACCGGAGACTATCTCCGGTTGCAACTTTTTTTTATGCCGACCAAAACTCAGAAAATTGCCCCGCGAAAACCGCGCACCGATGCGCAGCGGAACCGCGAGCGCATTCTGGAGGTGGCGAAGGAGGCGTTTACTCGGTCTGGCGCGAACGCTAGCCTCGACGACATCGCTAAAGAGACAGGCGTTGGAGCGGGAACTCTGTACCGCCACTTTCCTACGCGCGATGCCCTGATCGAGGCGGTTTATCGAACTGAGGTGGAGAAGTTAGCTGCAGCAGAGCGGAAGTTCGCGGAGGCCATGCTCCCAATTGAAGCATTGCGAGCCTGGATGCTGTTGTTTGTGGACTATATCGCGACCAAGCAGATCATCGCCCCAGCACTGAATACGCTCGTCGGTGGCCCCTCGAAGCTCTATGAAGGTTCCCGCGGTCAGATCCAGGGAGCGATTGATGCGCTGGTAAAGCGCGCAATCAAGACCTGCGACATTCGTAGAGATCTGGAGCCGTTCGATCTGCTCCGGGCACTGATCGGCGTTTCCCATGTAGCGTCCGGTCCTGACTGGCAGCAAAGCGCCAGGAGACTCGTGGACATCCTCATTACGGGTTCGCGCCCAATCAAATAGACCCTGTGCAAACGTCAGATTCCGAGAGCCGAACGCAGAATGTGGAAACATTGTCCTGCGCGAGTTCACGCCGGTGTTGACAAAGCACGCGAAGTCGCCCTCGCTCATCGACTGCATCTCGGTTGGCGTCGACCGCATGCAGCGGAATTTCGAGCCCATGCGCAAACAGGTGGAGACATGGCCTGGCTGTGATGCCAGTGCCTTTCTCGAACTGGGGCAGAAGTTCCTGATAGGGGGCTGAGAAGCCGCCGGAGATCAAGACTCTGACTTGGGCAGGCGATGAGGAGGGAAAGGCAACAAGCATCGTGATTGCGAAGACAAATGTGTGCGGCGAACGGCGTGACTTGTCATTTGGCCGTTTCCTTTCGAGTGGTCAATCGCTACCTGGCAGCCACCTTCGCGCGGCCAGCGTCGGCCTTGATGACCACCTCGCAGCAGAGCTGCCGCAGATGTTTTTATTACTGCTAAATCGGATTCTCCTCGAAAAGGCGAGCGACCATGACGGAATCGAGATACGCTCGAACCTCAACAATCGTGCCATTCACAAAGCGGCATACCCAACAGTACCGGTTGTCGAACCGCAGGCCATTCTTCGCCGTAGCTAGCGAGTGCAACTCAACCACCGCCCAGTCCCCACTCACCAGCACATGCTCAGTGCGAAGTTGCGCGCCTTTCGGCAAGACCTTCTCCAGCTTCTCGAAAGTGTGGGCAAGAAAATCCGCCTTGCTGTGATAGTGACCGGCAAGAGGATGCGTTCCCTCGACGATCCAGTCCACGTCGTCCAAGACGTGATCGAAGAACTCTTTGCCATCTCCAGATTCCAGATTCTTGAAGATTTCGCTAACGTAAGCGGTGGTCAACTCCTGTGTTACGAAAGATCGTGCAGCAGACATTTCGACCTCCTTCAAATATGCACAGTTCCGAAGTACAATACGACCCCTCTTTAGGAACAAATCGTGGCCAAGAGCGAGTCTGCTCACAACTCACAACCTGAGTCGGGCCTATAGGGTTTGTGATTTGTCCGATCTTAACTTTGAGTTTGCATTCTCGAAAGATACTTTGGAAAATGCTCACCTCGAAGGAGGATCTACAGTGTCGGCGGCTGCAGAAGGCTTAATGCGCTTGGAGTCGTGGAAGGAAATCGCTAGCTTTTTCAAGCGTGAAGTGCGAACTGTCCAGCTATGGGAACAGCATGAAGGACTTCCTGTCCACAGGCATCATCACCGTAGGTCGGCTACAGTGCATGCCTATGAGAACGAACTGCGGGAATGGTGGAATCGCCGATGTACGGCAGAACTGACGGGTGAGACGCTGGGCGTTAGCACGGGCATTCACCTTTCCGCCGCGTTTCCTTCGACGAGGTCCTCAGTGAATCGGGGACGGATTCTCCTGCCGTAAACGATTTTCAGTTGACATGGGTGTGGTGTAACCAAAGCAGTTTTCGTTGCCGGGAGAAGTGTGTTTTCTGAGAAAAAAACTAGTCCAAATGGTGGAATGACGCTATGACCTTGATGACACGACGTCAGTTTTCCAAAACGATGGCAGGAACGGCAGCGGCCTTCGCAACCCCGGGTCTGTGCTCTTCGCTGGCCAGAGCGCTTGATTCGAACACGCACAGTGTTGACGAAATTGCGGGCCTCACGTTGACCGAGGCCGCGTCCAAAATTCGGACGGGGGCGCTCACATCGACGCAAGTCACAAAAGCCTGCCTGGACAGGATTCGCATCTATCAGCCCAAGCTCGATGCCTTCATCACCGTTCTCGGGGATCAGGCTCTCGCGCAGGCTGCGCAGATCGACAAGGAAGCGAAGGCCGGCAAGTTTCGCGGCCCGCTACACGGAGTTCCAATCGCGCTGAAAGATAACATCGACACGGCGGGCGTACGGACCACTGCCGCCAGCATGGTCTACGATGACCGTGTCCCCACGGAAGATGCCGAAGTTACGCGCCGTCTGGTCGCGGCAGGCTCGGTGTGCATCGGGAAGACCAACCTTGATGAGTTCGCCGATGCTGTGAGCTATTTCGGTTCCGCGCGCAATCCCTGGGGCCTGGATCGGGACCCCAGCGGCTCCTCAAGCGGCTCTGCTTCGGCCGTGTCCGCCACGTTGACCTACGGCGCGTTGGGCACCGATACCGGCGGATCGATCCGCCTCCCCGCGGCCTATTGCGGCATCGTCGGCATCAAAGCTACCTACGGTCTCGTGCCGATACGCGGCATTGTTCCACTCGCGGTATCTCTCGATCATTGCGGACCTATTACCCGATCCGTCGCGGACGCTGCTCTGATGTTGAATTCGCTGGCGGGCTACGACAAGCTTGATATCACCAGTGTTGAGCATCCCAAAGAAGATTACGTCGCCGCGATGGATCAACCGGTCTCTGGTTTCCGGCTGGGCATTCCTCGCGCACCGTTTTATGACCATCTCGATGCGGATACGGCCAAAGCCGTGGAAACCGCGATTGGCGTGCTCGCGAAGATGACCAAGAGCGTAAAAGATGTCAGTTTGCCTGCGGTCGCCGCCTACACCTGGATGGACCTCAACAGCATCGGCCAGGAGGTTTATGCCTACCACGAGGATCTGTTCAAGGCCCGCGAGCCTCGCTATGGGCTCTCAATGCGGTTGCAATTGCAGCAAATGCGCGACAGCCTTGACTCGAACACTGGAGCCTGCAGCACAAAAGTCTCCAACTACATTCGCCATCGCTGGGATCTGACTTTGTTGCGGCGGACGGTGGATGACGCCTTCACCGATTTCGACCTAGTAGTCGTGCCTACACTTCGCATCATTCCGGAAAAGTTAAGCTATGTGATCGACCGGCAGGAACATCCGAAACCCCACAACCCAGAGAGTGTCGACCTGGACAACTGCACTCCATTCAATGTGTATGGACTGCCCGCGATTTCAGTCCCTTGTGGATTCGCTCGTGACGGTATGCCCATCGGTTTGATGATCGCCGGACCTCGCTTTTCGGAAGGAAAAATATTCGCGCTCGCCCGAGCTTATGAGCAGGAGACAAAATGGGACCTACGGCGTCCGCCCCTGACACCTGACACGCCCGTTCCCCCTATTCGACCCGCTTCCGACGAGAGCGCAACCGGACGGTGATAGACCGAGATACGCGGGAGAACTTGCTGCGAAAGAACGAACGAGAGCTTCCCGCCGGGGAGCTCTCGAAGCGTTTGCTTTTGCCAAATGTGGCGTGCGGCTTAGGGCGGAAGATCCGCCGAAACTCACTTACGATCTGCCTCTCCGCAATTTAACTTTAAGCTTTCTTCGTGATCGCCGGAACCGGCATGTCAGGCGTGAGGTTGGGCTTCCGCATATGCCATTGCGTGGCCTTTTCGTAGGCGTTTGCAAGCGCCATGACCCGGCCCTCTGAAAAACGCGGCCCTGCGATCATCAACCCAATCGGCAGCCTGCTGGCGGAGAATCCGCAAGGGATGGAGATTGCCGGGATGCCGTAAATGTCGAATGCTGTGCAATTGGAAATCTTCTCCGGCTCCAAAGGCTTTGGATCTTCTTCACGGCTCAGGGCCTCGGTGATCGTCCGCGAGACAATGCGCATCGTCGGCAAGGCAACCAGGTCAAAGTTGGCGAAAGAGTCATCAATCGTCCGCCGGGTTCGCTGCAAATCGGACTGGAATTGCACGTAGTCAGAAATCCGCTCGCTGCAGGTTTCGTCAGCGGCGGTGTTGTACCCACTCTGTATGCCCGTCAGGATGCGTTTCACTTGCAGGGAATACGCTTGGGAGTTATGGATCAGCATCTTTCTGTGATACGCCTCTGGTTCTGCCCCCGCTGACTCCCAGGAGAAAGACGAAACCGAAGGAAGATAGACGTCGTCAACGCTCTTGCTGAGTTTGGACAACAGTAGAATTGCCTCTTCCACCGCCTTACCGGTTTCATCATCGAGATGATCGAAGAAAGGAGGACGGGGAATGCCCAATCGCAGCCCCGATACCGGCTGTTTCATCGACTCAACGTAATCTTCGGTCGGATGCTCAACGCTCGCATTGTCCAATTTGTCATATCCGGCGAGATAGTTCAGCATGATGGCGGCATCCTCGACGGTCTTCGTCATTGGGCCGCAGTGGTCTAGGGAATAGACGCAGGGAATGATTCCCCGAATGGACACCAAGCCGACGGTGGGCTTTAATCCTACGATGCTGCAATAGGCTGCCGGCATTCGGATTGACCCGCCCGTGTCGGTGCCGAGCGCTCCGAAACACAAATCGCCGGCAACGGCCGCTCCCGAGCCGCCGGAAGAACCGGCTGGAACGTGGTCCAATGCCCACGGATTGCGAACTGGACCAAAATAGGTGGAAGCCGTGGTGTCGCCCATTGCGAATTCATGTAGGTTTGTCTTTCCAATGAGGACGGCTCCAGCCTCTTTCAGCCGGCGCGTTACCTCGGCGTCTTCTGTGGGTACGCGGTCATCGAAAACAGCGCTCGCGCCCGTGGTGCGTACTCCGACCGTGTCGATGTTGTCTTTGATTCCGATCGGAATGCCGTGCAGTCGGCCGCGAAACTTGCCAGCCTTGGCCTCCAGGTCCAGCTGGGTCGCCTGAGCGAGCGCTTGACGCTCCATCACCGTGATATAGGCATTCAGTTTTGGATTGTAGGTCTTAACGCGGTCTAGGCAGGTCCTTGTAAGGTCGGTGCTCGTTAACATTTTCGAGTGAATACGCTTTGACACTTCACTCAGGCTTAACGCACAGAGGTCCTCTGATGCGGGCTCTTTTGTGGCCCCCACCGCAGCTCTCGGCATAGTGCGCATCACGCAGGCGGCAGCTGATAGTGCAATGAAAGTGCGACGGTCAATTCGTTCCATGTGTGCTCGCTTCAGACATTCCTTATTATGGAGTCACTCGTGGCTCAGCTCGTGCGCAGTGATTACAACTTGGCTGATCGATGCGAGACAAAAAGCTAGCGAGACTAAAAACTGAGCCTCAAAGAGAACTGTTGAATTCTTGGTTGAGTCAGCGTTTCTGAATAGAATCCGAAATTTCCGGCGTTGAATTGCGATTGCAGGGAATAATTCGGGTTCGTATCGAAGCGGACGGCGTTTGTTACGTTGAAGACCTCCCAGGAGAAATTCAGGTTCACGCCTTCCCGCATTTCCCATTTCTTGCTGAGTCCGCCGTCGATTCCGAAGAAGCCATCGCCACGAAAGGCGTTGCGGGTGCCGGCTTCTCCGGGGATTGGATAACGAAGGGGAGAGCCGCTCAATATATTGGCTTCCAAGGCGTTGGGATCCGCAAACACCTGCGGTCCCTGACCAGGAACATAATGCTTGTGGATCTTCACATTTCCTGTTGACACAAGAAAGCTCTGATACGACCATGCTGTGACCCAGCCGGCTGCGATCTGCGAACCGAAAGGCAATCCACTGGTCCAGCGCCCGAGCCCAGAGAGCTGCCAGCCTCCGATCACGGCGTTCAGAAACCCATGCGCGCCGCCGATGAATCGTTGGGAGTGCCCAAAGGGCAGCTGGTAAACCCAATCCAAGGTGATGAGATGGCGAGTATCGAAGTCGGACACGGCCCGATTCAGCTTGGGATTGAAGACATTGATAATTTGGCTGAAAGAATTGAATGTGGTGTTGGAGACAGTGTTGAAGACTCCGCCTAAGCGCTCGGAGTCCGAACCGAGGTCAATTGATTTACCAAACGTATAGTTGAGGTCCGCCTGCAGGCCGTGCCTCATCGGATGTCGAACGATGACCTGCCCAGAGTGATAACTACTGGTTCCAATGGACGATTGCGTGAACAGATCGCTGTATTGACTGGGGTAGTACCGGTTCGTCACACCGCCGCAGCCCGGCGAGCACAAGACGTCCATATCGTAGATTGCGTAAGACGCATTCAACAGATCGGTTCTGAAATGATTGTAGATATTCTGTGTGGCCGAGTACCCCGGCGTTCCGACTCCGCTGGCACCCGAGCCAGCGGCATCGGGGAAGAGATTTTCCCAGTAGGGAATCGGCCGGACACTCGTCGTCGGAACATTGTTGTATCCCATGGTTTCGATCAAATCCGCTGCATGGAAGTAATCCATTCCTGATTTTTTGTCGACTAGATTCAACGGCATCGCCAGGTCACGATTTTGTAGCAGCCTGCGCCCGAGCCGGCCCACGTACGCCAGTTCGATGGTAAAGCCCCCCGGCAGTTCCCGCTGAACGGAAAAGTCCATCTGATAGGAGTACGGTGTCTTTACGCCGTCGTCCACTGTAAAGACAAACCCCTCAGCCCCGAGCGGAGGCTGGTAGGGAAACCCAACCGCTGGCCTTGGCTGCGTGAGAATTGACAGGTTTGTGGGGATGTTCTGCAGCCCTGTGAATCTTGGAGCTGCACCGGGCGCAACCCATCCCGCTGGAGTTGCATTTGATCCGAGAAGCCCGGCCGATCCTGCGGTGCTCACAATGTTTGCCACCGCCATGCCGAAATTGTCGTAGTCCAGGCCAAATCCCCCACGAATCGAGGTCTTCTGGTCATAGGCATAGGCAATCCCTACGCGTGGAGCGAAGTTGAGATTCGCCATTGGCCACATCGGCCTGCCGTGATTTGCTTTGCCGGAGAGAACGTAGTTGAAGTTCGGCTGAACACTATTTCCTAAAGCAGCTTGGGCGACACGAGTATCGAACCATTTGCTGACGCTGACGTCCTGCTGTACCTGTTGGCCATTGACCTCGTAAGGTGTTTGCGCCAGCGAATGGCGGACGCCGAACGTGAGCGATAGATTTGGGCGAACCCGAAATGTGTCTTGCACGTAATATTCGAACTGATTGCTCTTGAAGTTCCGATTCACCAAGGCGCCTTGGGGGAGAAGCGAACCTGAACCATTTGAGACTTTGTATACGTAGTTCAAGTTGACGGCGGCGATGACTCCAGCGAGGTTCATCGCTGCGTAGCTGTAGGAATTATCAAAACCCGGCGCAACGTTCGGGAACCCCCACTGAGGGAATCCGGATGGGTCAAGATCTTGACCCGTGTTGGCGATACTGTCGAAGTATTCACCAAACGAAGAAGCCGCGGTATTGTAGGAATAAGCGTCCGTGTCCGTGATGGCATGGACGAGACGATAGTTGACCCCAAACTGCAGTGTGTGCTTGCCCTTCGTCCAGGTCAGGTCATCGATGATGTTGTGGTCTGGGACCTTGAACAGAGAGGTACGCGTTTCTCCGACAGGATTGCTCACACTGGCAATCGTCACGTAGGGCCCGTTTCCG
>Ga0210396_10004152_pt1 | contig 14212 bp, 12 predicted proteins | sample IncBWH17OmetaG_FD_155466 | JGI IMG/M metagenome (GOLD analysis project Ga0210396, IMG submission 155466) | Forest soil microbial communities from Barre Woods Harvard Forest LTER site, Petersham, Massachusetts, United States - Inc-BW-H-17-O ...
TGTCTGGATGCCGGGGCACTATGCCCAGCGCCCGTCGCCGACCGCCAACTGGATCCCCGATTACTGGGAGGAAGGGCCCGGCGGCTGGTTGTGGGTCGAAGGGCAGTGGACCTCGTAACCAGGTGCTAGATTATTTCGCGGGGAGGAAGCAAGGCCCAGCTGGCGCTCGGGCTCGTTCGGCATTCGATCAATCCCGCCAGGCTAACGCGCCCGCGAGCGGAAACTTGCTCCCCACTGTAGACTCCAAGCGGGAATATCTCGTGTGATGGCGTGCCGGACAGCCCATCATGGGAGCATTTCATGACCGTAAAGGTCTAGGTCGGCCCACCGCAGATCGCCATCCGCCAAGGCCAGACGGTGCCGATCAGCGAAGAGGACGGGCAGATCAACTGGCCGAGCGAAAAGGGCCTTTATTTCTTCGATGCGCGTATCGTCAGCAGTTGGAGGATCTATGCCAACGGCGAGCCGTGGGAACTGCTGAACGGCGGCGCCATCAGCTACTACGCGTCCCGCATCTTTCTCACCAATCGCGCTTTTCCTCACCGAAGACGGCACGATCCCGCCGCGCACCTTGGGCCCACCCTCAGCCGATCGATCAGTGGCGGCCTGCACGAGGATCTCGACATCGTCAACCACGGCCTGAAGCCGGTGATCTTCCAGCTCGAGATCGCACTGCGCTGCGACTTTGCCGACATCTTCGAGGTAAAAGCGGTCACATTGTGCGCCGCGGCAGGATTTCCCACCGAGTGGTCCGCGTCGCACCAGCATCTGCGTACGACCTCCGCAACGCCGACTTTACCCGCGCAGTGACCGATTTCTTCTCCCGTGCGATGCTCTGCCAAAGGAGTGTACGAGAATGGACGGCCCAGCTTCGAGGTGGCTCTCAAGCCGGGTGAGCCATGGCATTGTTGCCGCCTCTACACGCTGACAGACGGCGACCGGCAAGAAAACCATATGATCCGTGCCTGCCATTGGCAGACGGACGGCAGCCATATCCGGTCGCGCAGCTGAAAACCGCCTCCGATCCGTTTTTAGCCGGCACCACGTGATAAAATCAAAATTCAACCACAACGAGAGGTCCTGCTGCAGATTCGCTGCAGATGCAGCGGCGAGCAAACGTCAGGTCTATTTACGATTGCATTTAAAGCGGCATTGCGGAGTCGGGTACGCTGTGAACCCCAACAGGTCGGCTCGTTGCTCCTCCGCCCATAGATTGACCGCCCGTCGAATCAACACGGCCGCCTCAGCCAAGTAATTCGCCTTGTCTGCCCGCCTACCGCAGCGCGGCGCAGCGATTCTATTGCGGCAGTGCGACGGCGTTGAAGTCGTCGAGGAGGGCGGCGATGCGGCCGGTGTCGGACTGGTCCATGATCGCCCGCGCGCGGCGCGTCGCGGCGACCATGTCGAGGCCGCGGATGCGCTGCTTGACCCGCGGGATGTTGCGCGGCGCCATCGACAGGTTGCGCAGGCCGAGGCCGAGCAGGAGGGCGGCAAAGCGTGGCTCGCCGGCCATTTCGCCGCACACGCTGATCGGCATGCCGCGGCGCAATGCCGCCTCGACGGCGAACTGTATTAGCCGCAGCACCGCCGGGTGCAGCGGGTTGTAGAGATGGGCGACCTGCTCGTCGCTGCGGTCGATCGCCAGGGTGTATTGGATCAGATCGTTGGTGCCGATCGCGAAGAAATCCGCCTCGGCGGCGAGCCCATCGGCCGCGAGCGCCGCGCCCGGCACCTCGATCATCGCGCCCAATGGCGGCAGTGCCTTGGGAAGCTGCACGCCACGCCTTCTGAGGCGTCGCGCCACCTGCTCCAGTGCCTCGCGCACCTTGCGGATCTCGCCTGCTGTGGAAATCATTGGTAGGAGGATGCGCAGCGGTCCGTCGCTCGCCGCGCGCAGCATTGCCGCGAGCTGCGGGTCCAACAGCCGGCGATCCTGCAGCGACAGGCGGATCGCCCGCAGGCCGAGGGCGGGGTTGGCCGGCTCGACGCTGTGGCCGCTCAGCGATCGCGCGATCTTGTCACCGCCGAGGTCGAAAGTGCGCACGGTGACCGGCTTTCCGTCCATGCCGCGCACCAGCGCCGAAAACACCGCGTATTGCTCCTCCTCGCCCGGGAGATCATCGCGGTTCATGTAGAGGAATTCCGAGCGGACGAGGCCGAGACCCATCGCGCCGTTGGCGAGCGCCTGCTGCAGCTCGATCGGCAATTCGAGATTGCCTTCGAGGGTGATCTCGACCCCGTCACGGGTGACCGCCGGAAGCCGGCGCAGACGTGCGAGACCGCGTCGTTCGCGTGCCAGAGCGTCGCGCCGCGTCTCGTAATCGCGGATCGTCTCGGCAGACGGGTCGATGATCACGCAGCCGTCGATGCCGTCGATCACCGTTGTGACGCCCGCACGCGCCCAGTCTAGCAGGCCGGGGACTGCGAGCACCGCCGGCAGGCCGAGGGCTCGTGCCACGATCGCGGTGTGGCTTTCGGCGCCGCCGGAGACCGCCGCAAAGCCGGCCACGCGCTCCGGGTCGATCAGCGCGGTGTCGGCCGGGGTCAGCTCTTCGGCAAGAATGACCGCGCCGTCCGCCACGGCAGAGTAGGTGACGTAAGGCTTCTTGATCAGGTTGCGGATGAGGCGCGTCCCGACCACCCGGATGTCCTCGATCCGCGCTGCCAGGTACGGGTCGCGCATCGCGGCAAAGCTCCCGGCGATTTCGTCGATCTCGATCTGCACCGCGCGCTCGGCGTTGATGCGCGTGCGGGCAATTCGCTCGTCGACGCCTCGGACAAGGCGCGAGTTCGACAGCATCGCGAGATGGGCATCGAGAAGGTAGCCGACCTCCTCGGCGGCGGAGCTGGGAAGCCCCGCGGCTTTTGCCTTCACCTTGCGAAGCTGCTTCAGGGAAACCGCGACGGCTTCCGCAAAGCGGTGTCGTTCGGCTTCGATTTCGCCCTGCGGGAGGTGGTTCTCGGCTATCGGAAGATCGCCGCCCTCGACGATATGAGCCGGGCCGATGGCAATTCCGGGGGAAACGGCAAGGCCCGCCAGTCGATATTCGCCACCACCGCTCTGCGGCGCAGAGCCGGCGCCCTCCTCAATCCTCATCAAATTTGCATTCGACGAGCTTGGTGAGCGCCGTCACGGCTGCCTCGGCGTCCGGGCCGGTGGCGGCGAGCCGGATGACCGTGCCGGGCGCTGCGGCCAGCATCATCAAGCCCATGATCGAGCGGCCGGAGACTTCGGTGCCGTTCTTGCGCACCCAAATCTCGGCGTTGAAGAGCCCGGCGGTCTTGACAAACCGGGCGGCGGCGCGCGCGTGAAGCCCGCGCTGATTGCAGATCGTCGCAATCCGGCAGACCGCCCCGGCCGGCGGGCGCGAATCCTGGATCGGTCGTTCGTCGGCCGGTCGATCGCTCATCGGCGCGCGTCGCTGAGCAGCTGAGAAGCGACGTTGATGTATTTGCGCCCGGCTTCCTGGGCGCCGAGCACGGTTCGTTCGAGGCTCTCGCTCTGACGCAGGCTGGCAAGTTTGATCAGCATCGGCAGGTTGACGCCGGCAATCACCTCGATCCTAGCGCGGTCCATGACCGAGATGGCCAGGTTCGACGGGGTGCCCCCGAACATGTCGGTCAGCAAGACGGCGCCGTCGCCGGTATCGACTGCGGCAATTGAGCGCAGAATATCCTGGCGGCGCTTTTCCATGTCGTCATCGGGGCCAATGCACACGGCCTCGATCTGCGCCTGCGGCCCGACGACATGCTCAAGCGCGGCGACGAATTCCGATGCGAGCCGCCCGTGGGTCACCAAAACCATTCCGATCATTGATTCCCTCTGCTCGAACGACCGCTGCCGTTCAGCTCGCGGTGGGAGGCGCGCCCGGCGCGATCAAGGCGGGAGAGCGGGATTGAACAAGATCGCGATGCGCCAGCTCCACTCGCAGCCCGGCGGCGGCGAGTTGCGCGGCCAGCCGCTCCGCCACGTAGACGGAGCGATGGCGGCCCCCCGTGCAGCCGATGGCGATGGTCAGATAGGTCTTGCCTTCCTGTTCGTAGCGCGGCAGCAACGGCTCCAAAAGCCGCCACAACCCGACGAGAAAGGGCGCAAGGTCCGGATCCCGCTCGATGTGCGCGGCGACAGCAAGATCGCGTCCGGTCAGCGGGCGAAGCTCGGGGATATAATGCGGATTGTCGAGGAAACGCACGTCGAAGATCAGATCGGCATCTCGCGGTATGCCGTGGCGATACGCGAAAGAGGTGACGAAAAGGCGAAGACCGCTAGCCGCCAGGGCAAATTGGCCGTTCAACAGCCGTTTCAAATCGGCTGCGCTCAGGTTGGAGGTGTCAATCACCAAGTCAGCACGGTCGCGCAAGGCAGAAACCACTCGGCGTTCGAGCCGAATACCGTCCGTTACGGGTCGGTCGCCGGCGAGGGGGTGGGGCCGGCGGGTCTCGGTATAGCGCCGCTGCAGCGGATCGTCATCACAATCGATAAATAACACCTTGAGCTCGCGGCCGGTCCGGCCGACGACCGCGTCGAGAGGTTCGAGCATGCTCTCGATGGCGAAGCCCCGGGTGCGCAGATCGGCGCCGACGGCAATCGCGCGCGCATCGGCCGCGATGCTCTCGATCAGAGCGGGTACCAGCGAGAGCGGCAGGTTGTCGAAAGCTTCGTAGCCCATGTCTTCGAGCGTCTTCAGCGCCGTCGACCGCCCTGCCCCCGACATTCCGGTCACCAGGAGCACACGCCCCGACACCGGGCTTCCGGCGGAGCTCCATTTGGCGTGACCACCCACGGTCGTCATCGCCGGATTATAGCTGGCACCGAGTCGGCTGAAAACGCGCGCAGCGCGAGACGCAGCTTTGCCGCTGCGGAAGCCTCGAATGGAGAGAGAGCGATCGACGGGGCTGGAACCCCGAGTACGTCCTCGCAGTGGGGTTCGGGGAAACGGTCGACATCGGCCGACTGTACGAGGTCGACTAGCAATACCAGCGTCGCCTCCGACACTGCCTCGACGCGAAGAATACCCACCCCGCGGACCTCGATGAGGCCCGCTATCGCGGCCGGTGCCGAGACCAAGACGCGCTCTCCTGCCCGCCGCAGCTCTACCTGATCATCAGCGACGAGACGCGCTCCGCAGTCGATCAGCCGCAGAGCCAAATCCGATTTTCCCGCTCCGGACGGACCGCGGAGCAGAACCGCACGTCCGTCGATAGCAATCGCGGTGGCGTGGACTACAATGGGATCGGTCGGAGCCGTTTTCGTCACGCGGCCGCCGGTAGCCGAACAGAGAAGCGAGCGCCGATCGTGGCCCCACTCGCATCTTTTCGGTTTTCCGCCCAGATTATACCGCGATGCGCGTCGACGATCTGTTTCGAGATCGAGAGCCCGAGCCCGGAATGTGTACCGAATTGCTCGCCGAGCGGTCGCTCCGTGTAGAAGCGGTCGAAAATCGCAGTCAATTTTTCTCCGGGAATACCCGGTCCCTCATCTTCGACGGTGACCACAATCGCCCGGCCGTCATGTCGCGCGGTCAGCCTGATTTCGCCGAGTGGTGGACTGAACGATACCGCATTCCCGATGATATTGCGGAACACCTGGGATAATCTCGTTTCGATCCCGGGCACGACGAGTTCGCGCTCACTCTTGGCGATCGCGAGCACTAGACGAGGCGCGTCGTCCGTCCGGGTCGCCTCATAAACCTCGACCAGGGTACCCAGCATCGCCGCGATGTCGACCGGCTCCAACTCAAGGCGGCCGAGCTCCGCGTCGAGCCGCGAGGCGTCGGAAATATCGGTGATCAGGCGATCGAGTCGCTGGACGTCATTGAGGATGATCGCCATCAGCCGCCGCTGATTTGCCGCATCGTCGATCCGGACGGCCGTCTCGACCGCGCTGCGCAGCGAGCTAAGCGGGTTTTTGATCTCATGGGCAACGTCGGCGGCAAAACTTTCAATGGCACTCATGCGCTGCCACAGCGCGTCGGTCATCTCGCGCAGCGACCGCGAGAGATCGCCGATCTCATCACCGCGCCGGGTAAAGTCGGGTATCTCGACCCGCGCCCGCCGGCCGCGCGCGCGCTCCGCCGCGGCGGCCAGCCGGCGGATGGGCCGCGCAATCGTGCCCGCGAGGTAGAATGACAGCAGCACGGTGACCAACAATGCCACCCCGAAGATGCGCAGCAGCTCGAGGCGAACGGTTCTCAGCTCTTCCTCGATCTCGGCGCTGCCGGTCGACAACATGACTGCGCCGAGCACCTGCTTATAGCGCTGGATCGGAATCGCAACGCTAAACACCAGTCCACCGGTCTGCGGGTCGCTTCTGATCGCCGAGCCGGTCTCGCCGCGCAATGCCCGCACGACTTCGGCATAATCCCCCGCGCGCGGGGAAGCGCTCTCAAGATAGACCGAGTAACTCCTGTGACGCGGCACAATGTTGAGAATCCAATCGTATATCTGATCGGCAATCCGCAGAACCGCACCCTCCCTGTCTTCGGGCTGCAGTTCGTGGACCTGCACGGCGTCGCCCGGCCCCCGCAGAACTCGACTGTCGGCAATAATGTCGCCTTTTACGTCAAACAGCCGAGCTCGGGTACGCGTCGGCTCGACCAGCCGGCGCATCATCTGGCGAGCCAAGTCAGGCAACAGGACCTCGCCCTCGTCGACCGAGTCGAGAACAGCGCCCTCACCGAGGGCGGCGGCAAACACCTCGCCCTGTGTCTTCAAAGCTTCGATCTGTTGGCCGATGAGGCTTGCCTGGTATTTCCCGAGGTAGAGAAACCCGCCGGCGAGAAGAGCAAGCGCCAGGACGTTGACAGCGAGGATGCGCCGCGTAAGCGGGGAGACCGTCCAGCGCCTTCCGTTTCTCGGCCGCAGATCGGCGCTCGGGCCGGGACTGGGCGCGGCTCTCGCGCTCGATCGAGGGGCGGAAGGATTCTCGGCGACCGCCGAAGGCGACGCAGGCGCGGCGGCGGGCTCAACGGTCGCGGTATCGATACCCGACGCCATAGAGCGTTTCGATTTGCGCGAAATCCGTATCGACGTTTTTGAATTTCTTACGCAATCGCTTGATGTGACTGTCGATCGTCCGGTCGTCGACATAGATGTGCTCGCCATAGGCCGCATCCATCAGCTGGTCGCGGTTTTTGACGTGCCCGGGTCGGTGAGCGAGAGATTTGAGGATCAGGAACTCGGTCACCGTCAGCTCGACGTGTTCCCCCTTCCAGGTGCATAGATGCCGTGCCGGATCGAGAATCAGCTGGCCGCGCACAATGACCGGCTCGCCATGCGAGTTCTCGCGCTCGCGCGCGAGCTCGCCGCGCCTGATCAGGGCACGGATGCGCTCGATCAAGAGCCGCTGCGAAAACGGCTTCCTGATGTAGTCGTCGGCGCCCATGCGCAGACCGAGCAGTTCGTCGACCTCGTCGTCCTTTGAGGTCAGAAAGATAACCGGGATGTGGCTCTGCCGCCTGAGCTGGCCGAGAAGCTCCATGCCGTCCATGCGCGGCATCTTGATATCGAGCACCGCTATGTCGACCGGTTGCGCGCTCAATCCCTTCAGAGCCTCGGCGCCGTCGCTGTAGCAGCGCACAGCAAACCCTTCCGCCTCGAGCGCCATTGACACGGACGCCAGGATGTTTCGGTCGTCGTCGACAAGAGCAATCGTGTTCGGCACCTTCTCCCCCAAAATCCTTCTGAGCGGCCGGATGATAGGTGAACCGTTCGCTCTAAGTGTAAAATATGACCGAATCCGGCAAAGGCAAACCCACTGTCCCTATTTTAGACAGCCGGCCTGCGCTCTATCCCTGCGATATTCACCGGGAAGGGCCGTCGTTTACCTACACGAGGGGTCGCGGCGGACGCTTTTGCAGCACGGCGCAGCTTGACGCAGCCGGTCCGATGCTGCTCACTTGCGGAATGCGTGAAACAGAGCCGAACGGCGATCCTGCGAGAATCGGCCGTCGGTTGCTCCGCCGAGCGCTGCGCGGAACACTGGCCACTAGCATGGGCGGCGTGCCCTACGCGTCACTCGTTCTGATCGTCGCCGATCTCGATGCGAGCCCGCTTCTGCTGTTGTCCGATCTGGCGCAGCATAGCCGGAACATCGGGTTCGACCCACGGATCTCGCTATTGATCGACGGCACCGCGGGCTACCGGGATCCGCTGACCGGGCCGCGCCTGACCGTAATCGGGCAGGCCGGAGCCATCGAGGAACCCCCACGTCTCGTTCGCTTCACCACGCATCACCCGAGGAGCGCCGGCTATTCCGGTTTCGCTGATTTTCGGCTCTATCGGGTCGCCGTCGAACGCGGGCACCTGGTCGCTGGTTTCGGCCGGATTCACTGGATCGACGGCCGCGACCTGCTGTTTGCCGCGGATACTACCGCTCTCGCTGCGGCGGAGCCGGAGATTCTCAGGCACATGAACGAGCATCATGCCAACGCGGTCGCCGATTGCGCGCAGGCTCTGCTCGGCCGCACGGGAGCCGACTGGCGGATGACCGGGATCGATCCGGAAGGCGCCGACCTGCAGCACGACGGTGAAACTGCCCGGCTCGATTTCGCCGCGCCTGTCCTGACCCCCGCGGCGGCGTGTGCCGCGCTTGTTGAACTCGCCCAGAAGGCGCGGAAATAACGCGGCCGTTGAGGGATTTTTGACATGGTCGCCGGTGTTATGGTACGGCGCTAATCTGGGCCGGTGGTGGATGCAAAGCGGCCCGGTCGCAGGAGGAGGAAGCGTTCGATGAAGAAGACGATCCGATGACCGGAAAAAAGAGCCACTTCGGCCTCGACCGGCAAGGCATGCACCACCTCGGGACCGTACACTGGAACCAATCCGCGCCGGTGCTTTACGAGCACGCCGTGCGGCGGGGCGAGGGTGAGTTGGCCTTGGGCGGCAGTTTCTCGGTCTCGACCGGGCTCTTTACCGGTCGCACCCCGCGCGACAAATACATCGTCGAGGAGCCCGGCACCAAGGACACGGTGGACTGGGGCAAGATCAACCAGCCGGTCTCGCCTGAGCAGTTTTCGAGCCTGCACCAGCGGCTGCTCGCCTACCTTCGGGGCCGCGAGCTTTTCGTTCAAGACCTTTACGCCGGCGCCGATCCGGCCTATCGCCTCCCGGTGCGAGTGATCACTGACGGTGCCTGGCACAGCCTGTTCTCCCGCAACATGTTTATTCGGCCGCCAGCCGACGAGCTTCCGGGGTTCGAGCCGGCCTTTACGATCCTGCACGCACCGAAGTTCGTCGCGATCCCCGAGCAGGACGGAATCCGTTCCGAGACTTTCATTTTTGTAAATTTCGCCGAGCGCCTCGTGCTGATTGGCGGCACCGAATACGCCGGCGAGATCAAGAAATCGGTGTTCGGGTATCTCAATTTCGTATTGCCGGCGTGCGGCGTGCTGCCTATGCATGCCTCAGCCAATGTCGGGCCGAAAGGCGACTGCGCCATCTTTTTTGGCCTCTCGGGGACCGGCAAGACGACCCTTTCGGCCGACAATTCCCGCACCCTGATCGGCGACGACGAGCACGGCTGGAGCCCCGGGGGCATCTTCAATTTCGAGGGCGGCTGCTACGCCAAGGTGATCAACCTGTCGCCGACCGCCGAGCCGGAGATCTATTCGACGATCACCCGCTTTGGCACCGTGCTCGAAAACGTCGTTCTCGACTCAGCGACGCGCATGCCGGATGTTGACGATGCGAGCCTGACCGAGAATACGCGGGCCTGTTATCCGATCGATTTCATCCCGAACGCCGATCCCAAGGGGCTTGCGCAGCACCCGAAAAATGTCGTCATGCTGACCGCGGACGCGTTCGGGGTCATGCCGCCGATCGCCAAACTGACCCCCGAGCAGGCGATGTATCATTTCCTGTCGGGCTATACCGCGCGCGTCGCCGGCACCGAGACAGGGCTCGGCAACGAGCCCGAGGCGACGTTCTCTACCTGCTTTGGGGCGCCTTTCATGCCGCGCCACCCGGCGGTCTACGCGAAGATGCTGGGCTCGCTCATTCGCGAGCACGGCGCGCAGTGCTGGCTCGTCAACACCGGCTGGTCGGGCGGCACTTACGGGGTCGGGCGGCGCATGCCGATCGCCCACACCCGCGCCCTGCTGCGCGCTGCGCTCGACGGCCGCCTCGCCTCGGCGCCGCTGCGCAAGGAGGCCAATTTCGGCCTCCTCGTGCCGGAGAGCTGCCCCGAAGTACCGAACGAGATCCTCGACCCGCGCGGCACTTGGTCCGATAAGCAGGCCTACGACGAGACCGCGCGCGGACTGACCCATCGTTTCGAGGCCAATTTCCGCGAATACGAGCCGTTCGTCGGCAGCGAGGTCAAGAAAGTGGCGATCCGCGCCGCGGCCTAGCCGTTTCCCTGCCGCGCAAGCAGTGAGCGGCGGCATCAAATCATGCGGCGCGGACCACCATCGCCGCCTGCAGCGTCTCCGGCTAGAAATGGATGGCGCGCCCGTATGCGTCGAGGACGGCCTCGTGCATCGTCTCCGACAGGGTCGGGTGCGGGAAGATCGTGCGGATCAGGTCGGTCTCGGTGGTCTCCAGGGTCTTGGCGATGGTGTAGCCCTGGATCAGCTCGGTGACCTCGGCGCCGATCATGTGCGCACCCAACAGCTCGCCGGTCTTGCTGTCGAAGATCGTCTTGACCATTCCTTCGGGCTCGCCGAGCGCAATCGCCTTGCCGTTGCCGATGAACGGGAAATGGCCGATTTTGACTTCGTAGCCGGCATCGCGTGCCGCCTTCTCTGTTAGCCCGACGCTGGCGACCTGCGGCCGGCAATAGGTGCAGGCCGGGATGTTGTGGACATCGAGCGGGTGCACGTCGTTGACCCCGGCGATGTGCTCGACACAGATCACCCCCTCGTGGCTGGCTTTATGGGCCAGCCACGGCGGGCCGACAACATCGCCGATCGCGTAGATCCCGGGCTCTCCGGTACGCAGCCACTCATCGACGACAATATGGGCCCGGTCGACGACGACGCCGGTGTTTTCCAGGCCGATGTCTTCGACATTGCCGACGACGCCGACGGCCAGGATCACGCGCTCGACATTGGCTTCGACTGCCTTGCCGCCCGCCTCGATCCGCGCAGTCATCCCCTCCCCGGCGGGCTCTAAGGCCGCCACGGTCGCCGTGGTATGGATTTTGATCCCCTGCTTCTCGAAGACCTTGCGCGCAAAAGCAGAGACCTCCTCGTCTTCGACCGGAAGCACGCGGTCGAGAACTTCGACGACCGTCACCTCGGCCCCCATGTCGTGGTAAAAGCTGGCGAATTCGATGCCGATCGCACCCGAGCCGACGACCAGTAGAGATTTGGGGATCGTCGGCGGCACCATTGCTTCCTTGTAGGTCCAAATTCGCTGACTATCGGGCTCGAGCCCCGGCAGGCTGCGCGCTCTTGCGCCGGTGGCCAGCACGATGTGCTCGGCGGCAAGTTCGGTGACAGGGTTGCCGTCCTTTGCCACTGCCAGCCGGCCGTTTCCTGCCAGGCGTCCCTGCCCATCGAAGACCGTGACTTTGTTCTTCCGCAACAGGTAGGCGACGCCATTCGACAATTGCTTGGCGACGGCGCGCGATCGCGCCACCACCTTCCCGGCGTCGAAGCTGATGTCCTTGGCGGAGAACCCGAAATCGTCGAGGCGGTGCAGCAGGTGGTAGATCTCGGAGCTGCGCAGCAGCGCTTTGGTTGGAATGCATCCCCAGTTCAGGCAGATGCCGCCCAGTTGATCGCGCTCGACGACCGCCGTCTTCATTCCCAGCTGAGCTGCCCGGATCGCCGCGACATAGCCGCCCGGACCGCCTCCGACAACGATCAGGTCGAAAGTAGTTTGCGCCATCAGCGTTTTCCGCTTGTCGTCACAGCAGCATGGTCAGCGGATCTTCGACGAGCTTCTTGAAGGCGGCGAGGAATTGCGCGCCGACGGCACCATCGACGGCCCGGTGATCGCAGGATAGCGTGCAGCTCATCACGGTCGCGATCGCCAGCACGCCGTTCTTGACGACCGGCCGCCGCTCGCCGGCGCCGATCGCCAGGATGCCGCCATGCGGCGGGTTGATCACCGCGGCGAAATCGCGGACGCCGAACATGCCCAGGTTCGAAATCGAAAAGGTCCCGCCCTGAAATTCTTCGAGCTTCAATTTACCTGCCCGGGCGCGCGCGGCGAGGTCCTTGGTCTCGTTGGCGATTGTCGCCAACCCCTTGCGGTCGGCGTTCTTGACGATCGGGGTGATTAGCCCGTCGTCGAGTGCGACGGCCACCGCCATGTCGACCGTATCCCAAAGGAGGATTGCCTCGTCGCTCCACGAGGCGTTGGCCGCGGGCACCTGCCGCAAGGCCAGCGCCGCCGCACGGATCACGAAATCGTTGACCGAGATCCGGTAGGCATCGGATTTCTCGTTGAGTTCGGCGCGGAATTTCAGCAGCTCATCGATCTCGCAATCGACGGTCAGATAGAAATGCGGAACCGTTTGCTTTGATTCTGTCAGCCGCCGGGCGATGACGCGGCGCATCGCCGTGAGAGGACGCTCGGTGTAGGGCGGATTGCCGGCCAGCGCCAGCACGCGCTCTTTGGACAGAGCCGGTGCCGCAGGCGGTGGTGCCGGAGGTATGGCTTGGGGTTGGCCCACAGGTCGTGCCATGGGTCGCGCCGGAACCGCTGCCGGCCGTTCGGCAGAAAGCGCTGCTTCGATATCGGCCTTGACGATACGGCCTTGTGGGCCGGAACCGGTGATTGCAGCGAGGTCGAGACCAGCCTGTTGCGCCATGCGGCGCGCGAGGGGACTGGCAAAGATGCGGCCCTTTCCGTTGCCGCCCTTGGCAGGGGACGGCTGAGCCATCGGCCGGGGCTCGGCCGCCCGCAGCGGGTCGGCGGCCGACGCGGCAGGGACGGCTGTGGCCGGCTTTGCGGCGAGTCTGTCGAGTGCGGAAGGGTCCTCGCCCTCTCCGAGCAGCACCGCGATCGGCTGATTGACCTTGATCCCCTGCGTGCCTTCCGGGACGAGGATCTTGCCGAGGCGGCCATCGTCGACGGCTTCGAACTCCATCGTCGCCTTGTCGGTCTCGATCTCGGCGAGCACGTCGCCCGAATGCACTTCGTCACCCTCTTGTTTCAGCCATTTCGTGACGTTGCCTTCGGTCATCGTCGGCGATAGAGCCGGCATCAGGATTTCGATGGGCATGTCCCCTCCCCCGCCGCCGCCCGATCAGCGGTAGGCGACCTCGCGCGCCGCAGCGACGATTTCCTCGACCTGCGGCACCGCGAGCCGCTCGAGATTGGCCGCGTAAGGCAGCGGAACATCCTTGCCGGCGACCCGCTTCACCGGGGCATCGAGCCAGTCGAAGCACTCCTCCATCATGATCGCGGCAAGTTCCGACCCGATGCCGGCAAACGGCCACCCCTCTTCGACCGCGACGATCCGGTTGGTTTTCTTGACCGAGGCGACGACTGTTTCCACGTCGAACGGCCGCAATGTGCGCAGATCGATGATTTCTGCGGCAATGCCGGCCTGCTCCAGCTCTTCGGCGGCCTGCATCGCCAGTTTCACCATTCGCGAAAATGCCGTGATCGTGACATGCTCGCCCGTCCGGGCGATACGCGCTCGGCCGATCGGCACGGTGAACTCGGGATCGTCCGGCACCGCGAAGCTTTCGCCATAGACCAGCTCGTGTTCGAGAAAGACAACCGGGTTCGGGTCGCGGATTGCCGCCTTCAGCAATCCCTTGTGATCCGCGCCGGTATAGGGGGCGACGACTTTGAGCCCCGGACAATGCGCATACCAGCTCGCATAGCATTGCGAATGCTGCGCGGCGACACGCGCGGCGATACCGTTGGGCCCGCGGAAGACGATCGGGCAGCTCATCTGGCCGCCCGACATGTAGCGGGTTTTGCCGGCCGAATTGATGATCTGATCGATCGCCTGCATCGCAAAGTTGAAGGTCATGAACTCGACGATCGGACGCAGGCCGGCATAGCCGGCGCCGACCCCGAGGCCAGTAAAGCCCTGCTCGGTGATCGGAGTGTCGATGACGCGCCGCGCCCCGAACTCCTCCAGCAGACCCTGGCTGACTTTGTACGCTCCCTGGTACTCCGCGACCTCCTCGCCAATCAGAAAGACCGTGTCATCGCGCCGCATCTCCTCGACCATCGCGTCGCGCAACGCCTCGCGCACTGTGATCGTCTTGGTCTTGCCGGTGTATTCACTTTCGCTCGGCACGGA
>Ga0210396_10004153_pt1 | contig 14210 bp, 10 predicted proteins | sample IncBWH17OmetaG_FD_155466 | JGI IMG/M metagenome (GOLD analysis project Ga0210396, IMG submission 155466) | Forest soil microbial communities from Barre Woods Harvard Forest LTER site, Petersham, Massachusetts, United States - Inc-BW-H-17-O ...
CGCGACCGATATCGTCGGGTACGGCCTGGCGGTTTGCTTCCGCATTCAGAAAGGGATCGTCGACCATATGCCCGGCGTAGCGGCGCGGGCCGGCCAATGCCAGTCCGAGCGCCCCCGCCATCGCGCTTTCCGGCCAGCCGGCATTCGGCGAGCGATGCTTTGAGGCGTCGCGCCTCACAATGGCGAGCGATTTGCCGATCGATCCACCTGCGATCGGTGCAGCGACAGCCAGCAACAAGGCCGACAACCTCGCCGGAACCAGATTGACGAGATCGTCGAGCCGCGCCGACGCCCAGCCAAACGACGCATGGCGTTCGGTGCGATGCCCGATCATGGAGTCGGCGGTGTTGATGGCCTTGTAGGCGATCAATCCGGGCAGCCCCAGCAGCGCCAGCCAGAACACCGGCGCGACTACGCCATCGGAAAAATTCTCGGCACAGGATTCGATCGCCGCCCGGCACACCCCGGCTTCATCGAGTTGTTCGGGGTCGCGCCCGACGATCATGGCGACTGCGTCTCGTGCTTCGGTGAGGCCGCCTTCGGCGAATGCCGCGCGCACCTCGGCGACATGCTGATAGAGGCTGCGCTGCGCGATGAAGATCGAGGCGATCAGCGCGAGCAGGATGTTCCCCGCCGGAAGCTGCTGCAGAATTGCCTGAATCAGCGCGCCCACGGCTGCAGCTATAACGACCAGAACGACCGTGCTGGCGATCCCGGCGGATCTGCGCTGCTGCGGCGACTGGTCTTCTCTGTTGAACCGGCGATCGAGAGTGCCGATCAAAGCTCCGATCAGGGCCACGGGATGCCCCAATCGCCGCCAGAGCCAGTCGGGGTCACCGATCAGCGCATCGAATGCCAGTGCCGCGATGACGATGAAAAGCCCGCTGCTGGAGATCAGCACCCTAGCGGTCCACGCGCTCGAGTTCGGAAGCCAGCCGCTCCAGCGCCTCCGCCAGCATCGGTCCGCCGCAGACGGTGAGCCGCTCCGGAATCACGATGCGTTTCGACGCCGGATAAAATCGCTCGAGCGCCGGATGCAGCAGGAAGGCACTGCCTTCATCTTCGGCGACACCGCTGTCTTCCGAGACCAGGATGAAATCCGGTTTCACGCTGACGATGGCTTCGAGCGAAGCAAATCCGCCGGACTTGATGCCGAGATCGCCGGCCGCGTTGGCGAGGCCGGCATTGGCCAACAGCGAACTGGTCAGGCTGTCGCGGCCGGAAACCCATCCGCGCCGCGACACCGCCAGCACACGATAGGGCTTGCGCGACGCAGCCTGATGCGCATGTGCGATCGCGGCGTCGAGCCGGGCGATTTCCGCCGAGGCACGATCCGGATGCCGGGTGACGTCGCCCATCAGGCGAATATTTTTTTTCACATCGTCCAGCGACCGCGCGGCATCGAATTCGACGACACGGAGGTTTTCGTCCTTGAGCAATTGCCGTGTGGCGAGCCTCGTGAAACGGCCGGCGACCACGACATCCGGTTTGAGGATCAGCACATCTTCCGCCGCGCCCGAGAGTTGCGGGAATTGCCTGGCCTTGGCGGCGTCCCACGAGCGGGCCGGATCGCGCGCATAGGGGCTCAGTCCCAAAATCTGCTCGGGATCGGCCAGCGCCATCAGAAGCTGGTCGGTGCAGACGTTGATTGATGCGATCCGCGGCAGGCCGGCGGCGGCAGCGGCGGATGGCAGGCTAAGGCAACCAACGATCATCAGCATCGCGCCGAGCGTGCGTCGTAACCTCTCGCGCTTTGGCGCGGATGATGGCATGAAGCGCGGATGAAGCACGGTGGCGATCTGACTGAAGCAATGGCGCGCTATGGCGGGTCGCCGCAAATGTGGCTCGACCTGTCGACCGGCGTCAACCCCTGGCCGTGGCCGATTCCTGCCCACTTGCCGGCGGATATCTGGCAGCGCTTGCCCTCGCGCGCCGACGAGGAAGCTTTGGTCGCGGCGGCGCGCGAGGCTTACGCGGTGCCTGCCGTGGCCGAGATCGTGGCGGCTTCGGGAACCCAGTCGCTGATTCAATGGCTGCCGCGACTGGCGAGCGAGGGACCGGTCGCGATCGTGGAGCCGACCTATAATGAGCACGCGCCGGCGTGGCGCATGGCCGGTCATGAAGTGATCGCGCGCGCCGATCTCGGCGATCTTCCACCAGCGGTCCACCATGCTGTGGTGGTGAATCCCAATAATCCCGACGGACGCGTGACCTCCCGCGCTGCGCTGGCGCGGACGGCGGCTCTGTTGCGAGAGCGCGGCGGATGGCTGGTGGTCGATGAGGCCTTTGCCGACCTTGAACCCGACATCAGTGCGGCCGGATTGTGCGCCGATCTGCCCGTCGTGGTGCTGCGCTCGTTCGGGAAGTTTTATGGCCTCGCAGGGCTCAGATTGGGGTTTGCCATCGCATCCCCTGACATCGCGCGGCGTATTGCGCTGGCGCTCGGTCCCTGGGCTTGTTCCGGACCGGCGCTGAACATCGGCGCCGCGGCGTTACGCGACCGGGAATGGGCCGGTCGCGCGCGCCTCGCGATTCAACGAGAGGCGGGCAAGGTCGACGCCGTGCTGGAAGCGGCGGGATTCACGATTGTCGGCGGAACCGGACTGTTCCGGCTCGCGCGCCGCCCCGACGCCGGCAAGGTGCACGCCTCGCTCGCGGCGCAGCACATCTGGTGCCGGCGTTTCGAGTGGGCCGGCGATCTCCTGCGTTTCGGCCTGCCGCCGGACGAGCGCGACCTCGAGCGCCTCGCGGTCGCGCTGGCGTCAGCAAAAGCGTGATGAGATTAGATTGATTTGTAGTGGCAACGGCGGTGCACTCTCCCGCCCGAACTCGGGTTTACCCGAGATAGCGGGCTTTAGAGCGGACATTTGAGTGAAAAATAATCGTCGTGTAATATGCCTAACTATATGATACTATAAGTATTATGATAAATAAAATAGAGGACATAAAAGAGGACATCCAACCGGCTGTTGATCGGGGGGAGAACGTTACCCAGATGGGTCCTTTGCTTCTCTCAGAGGACTCACGCCATCGGGGTGCTTTGACCGATCTGGCGATCGACCTTGCCGGGAAAGCCGCTGGATTCCGTAGCAGCCTTGCTCCCGCTATACGCACGGCGCTTGCCGATCTCGTGCGGTCGATGAACTGCTATTATAGCAACCTCATTGAAGGGCACGACACGCATCCCGTCGATATCGAGCGCGCCCTGAAAAACGACTACAGCTCGGATCGTACCAAACGCGATCTCCAGCTTGAAGCCAAAGCGCACATCTCGGTGCAGCAATGGCTCGACGCAGGCAATCTTCGTGGTCGTTCCATCACATCAGATGGTCTGCGTGAAATTCATCGGCGGTTCTGCGAGCTGCTATCCGACGACATGCTGTGGGTCGAAGAGCCTGATACGCATGAGCGCCTTCGCGTCATTCCCGGTGAGCTGCGATCTCGTGATGTCAAGGTAGGTAGACATATCGCCATTAGCCCAGGTGCCATTCCTCGCTTCCTGGAGCATTTTGAAAGTATCTACAGTCGCGTCGGCAAAGCAGACGCTATTCTTGCGTCGGCGGCGGCGCACCACCGCCTCTTGTGGATACATCCGTTTTTCGACGGCAATGGTCGCGTAGCCCGCCTGATGTCACATTGCATGTTGTTAGATGCGCTCGATACCGGCGGCGTCTGGTCTGTATCGCGCGGCCTTGCTCGTAACGTGGAAGCCTACAAGGGACATCTTGCCGCTTGCGATCTCCCGCGTCGTAACGACCTTGATGGACGGGGTAATCTAAGTGAAGAGGCATTGACTGCCTTCACACGCTTCTTCCTTGAAACCTGTCTCGACCAGGTAAAATTTATGGAAGGGCTGGTGCAACCAGATCATTTGCGCACCCGCATTCTGCTCTGGGCCGAAGAGCAAGCTCGTCTCGACAAGCTTCCCGCCAAAGCGGGGGCCGTCATCGAAGCCGTGCTCTATCGCGGAGAATTACCGCGCGGCGATGTCGCGGGCATTCTCGGTCTGACTTCCCGACACGCGCGCCGCATTGTTTCCGCTCTGCTTGATCGTGGCGTTCTGTCCTCAAAGGGACCGCGCGATCCTCTTTCGCTGGCATTCCCAGCCACGCTTGCCTCTCGCTGGATGCCCGGATTGTTTCCTGAGCAGATTTCCAATGCCGGACAATGACGACAATCATCCTGTCAATATGGATGGGCGCGAACTCACGTTGGAAGCAATGGCGAGGGGCCGAAATGAATTACGATATTGGTGGCGCGTCTCCCCGCCGAATTCGACCTCTCCCACACGGGAGAGGTGAGTGAACCCGCTGACAGACCGATGCGATCAAAAGCCATCTCTCTCCAGATAGATAAGCTCACGCGTCCGCGACGAACTTGTTCTCGATCTTGCCGAGGCCGGATATTTCGATCGTGACGACATCCCCTGATTTCAGGAATTTCGGGGGATTGAAGCCGATGCCGACGCCGGCCGGCGTACCGGTTGCGATAATGTCGCCCGGGACCAGCGCCATGCCTTCGGAAATGGTTGAGATCAGCGAAGGGATGTCGAAGATGAGATCCCTGGTGTTGGCGTTCTGTCGCAATTCGCCGTTGACCCAGCACTTCACGTCGAGGTTTTCCGGCTCGACTTCATCGCTGGTCGTGATCCAGGGTCCCATCGGACAGAATGTGTCGAGCGTCTTGCCGATGAACCACTGCTTGTGGTTTTTCTGGCGGTCGCGCGCGGTGACGTCGTTGACGATGGTATAGCCGAAGATGTGGCTATAGGCGTCCTTCCTGGCGATGTTGCGTCCGGGCTTGCCGATGATGACGGCGAGTTCCGCCTCGTAATCGACGCTCGACGTTATATTGGAATGAAGCTGCACGTTGTCGTTGGGGCCGACGACGGTATTGGGGCCTTTGGAAAAGATCGCCGGATATTCATCGATCGCCTGGTCCTTTTTGGCGCCCGCCTCAAAGCCGCTGTTGGAGAATTCACGCGCATGCTCGCCGTAATTCTTGCCGACGCAGAAAATGTTCCGGCGGGGCACCAGGATCGGCGCCGTGAGCTTGACGTCGCCCAACGCCAGATCCGGCGCGCTCGATGATATCTTGCCGTCCGCATACCGCGTCACGAGGTCGATCATGTCGCTCACGCCGCTGACAGGACGTACCCGCCCGGCTGCGGCATCGACGATTCCGACACCCAAGGCGCCGCCACGGTAGAATGATGCAAACTTCATCTTCGATTTCCATTCGATTTTGATTGTCCCGGACCCAATAACAGAAGCTTGCGAATGATCAACTGAACCGCGATCAGAAAAACGCGAAGGACGGTTAAAAGATCGATTCACGGATAACCACGGGCCGGATCGATCCGCCTGTTCGGTGCCTCTTCAGGCGCCGAGGCGCGCAACTGGGGGCGGGCCAGGATCGCCCTCGCTGTCTACGAGCCGGTCCATGCAACTCTATCGCGTCGTCATAGTTGAACCACGACCGTATGGAAGCGGGGTAAGCATATCAGCATTGTCGGTTCGTGCCGGCATGTCAGCACCGCCGGAAAAGTGGAATGGGTTGCAATGTTGAGCGCGTGTTGGGCGAGATTGGCCAATCCGTGCATCCGATGAGCCAAGCCCCGCGGGATGGGCGAGGGATATTGGGAAAATCCGCGACAGGTCTGGTCATCTGCCATTGGGATGCCAAGCCCATGAAGCTTGCCGGACCGGCCTGGGTGGAGACGCGCGAGGCCGAGCGCGGCTATCTCGACAGATATTTTACGGGCTGGCTCGATCCATCGAAATTGAAGCTGTGGGATTATGCGTCGTTGGCCGACCTGCTGATCGCCTATATCGACGACGCCCATGCGGCCGGCGATACCAGGATCCTGGAGATTCTGGATCGCCGCGCCAAGGCCCAGTGAATCCCGTGGCCGGTCGCACGCGGCAGAAGCACGCATGATGGGCATAGAGGGTTTTCATGTCGTCGCCGACCGGCTGATAGAACGGCTCCGCTTTCGGAGGAAACCCGGAAGTGACTCGGACATCGCCAAACCGACGCGATCGACCCGAACCAGACATGGAACCTGATTAGCGCCTGAGACTGGAAGGTGCTGCCATTTTGCCACTCGTTGGACGGTTCCAGGCTGTTATACTTCCGGGATTACACAGGGCTGTTCTCGGCGGGTCACATGCGACGACGCGAGTTCATCAAGCCTTTTGGCGGTGCGGCAGCTTGGCCGCTCGCGGCGCGTGCGCAGCAACCGGACATGTTGAGACGGCTGATCATGGCGGCTTGTCTGGTCCTGCTGGCATCGCATCCTGCCGCTGCGCTGGATTCAGTCTCCTTGCAGCTCAAATGGAAGCACCAATTTCAGTTCGCGGGTTACTACGCGGCACTGGAACAGGGTTTCTACCGTGACGCCGGCCTCGACGTCACCATCCGCGAAGGCGGTCCCGGTATCGACGTCGCCGAAACGGTTGCCAGCGGCAAAGCGGATTTCGGCGTCTGCAGCACCAGCATTCTGCGCGAATGGACGATGGGCCGTCGGCTGGTCGTGTTGGCCGCCATCTTCCAGCAATCCCCGGCCGTCATTCTGGTGGCGCGCCGGGCGGACATCAGCAGCGTGTCGGATTTGCGCGGCCGTACGCTCATGGACGCGCCGGGAAGCGACGAGATCGCCGCGATGCTGAAGCGCGAAGGGGTCGACTATGAGGCGCTGCCGCGCGTCGCTCACGAGGGAAACCCGAGCGATCTCCTGGCGGGCCGGGCCGACGCGATGGTTGCTTACAGCACCAATGAGCCTTTTGTCCTTGAACAGCTAGGCGCGGCCTACCGCACCTTCGCGCCCGCGTCGTCCGGGATCGATTCCTACGGCGACAACCTGTGCACTTCCGAAGCGGAGGCGAAAGCGCACCCGGACCGGGTGGCGGCGTTCAGGGCGGCCAGCGTGAAAGGCTGGGCCTATGCCCTCGCGCACAAGGAGGCGACGGTCGATCTGATCCTCCGCACCTATTCGGCGAAAAAGAGCCGCGAGGCCCTGCTGTTTGAGGCGGAGCACACGGAGATATTGGTCGGACGCGACCCCGACCGGATCGGCGAGCAGGATCCTGCACGCTGGCGGCGCATCGCCGCGACCTATCACAAGCTCGGGCTGCCGATTGACGCTACACTGCCCGCGGACCTGATCTACGACGCAAATGACGGCAGCCTGCGGCACTGGTTGGTCCCGCTGCTGCTCGTGCCGGCGGGATTGGCGACCGCGGCTATGGTCGCGTACCGAAGTCGCCGCACTCTGTGGGGCACAATGGCCCGATTGAGCGCGCTTCCGTTGCTCGCCAAGATGGGGCGGCCAAAGCTGAGCCTGATCATGTCGTTGCTGTTCATCGGCCTCAGCATTCCCATTCTCATTTTCATCCTGATCTACAATTACAGCAAGAACTCAGCCGCGATCGTCTCGATCTTGAACGACGCGGTCACTCAGGCCAGCCATGCTGGCATCGAGCGCACCGAAAATCTGATCGAGAGCACGGAAAGCCCATTGCGCTTTCTCGCCCAGGTGGCCGCCGCCGATCCCGGTTATTTCCGCACTGAGCAAAGCCGCGATCTGTTATATCGCGCGCTGACCTCGGCTGCCCATATCGACGCCATCTACGTCAGCTTTGAGGATGGTTATCATCGGGTGGTCACCCGCATCGACGAGGACCGCAGGCGCGCCGATCCTCGTATTCCCGCGACCGCGAACTGGCACTCCAGCTACATCGATGCGATTACTTATGCCTTGCTTCGGGTGCGCCATCGCACATTCTTCGACATATGGCCCCATGAAGTCGGCAAATATGATGTCGCCACCGACATGGACATTCGTTTCTTGCCCGGTTATCAGGCCGCCAAGATAACGCGGGCGCTCGCTGTGACCGAGCCCTCAATCAATCCCGATACCGGTTTTCCCATTCTCTTTCTGCGTGTTCCAATATTCCATGGTGTCGATTTCATCGGCTGCGCAACGGCCAACATTACCATGGACCTCCTGTCGCGCTTTCTCGACAAGCACCGGGCCAGCGCGCGCAGCACCACCCTCATCGCCGACCGTAACAACGGCAAGATCATCGCCTTTCCGGACAAGCAGAAGGGCGTTCGTATCGAAAATGGCGTGCTCAAGATCGCAACTCTGACTGATATCGACGATCCCGAGGTACGCGAGGCTTATCGCCAGCATGCTCGTACCGGTGCTGACAGATTCGCCTTTCCGTCACCAACGAACGGAGAGGATTTGATCGCGGCCTTCGCCAATTTCCCGGGTGGCTTCGGTCAACCCTGGCAGGTGATCACGTTGACGCCGATCGACGATTTCGTGGGGACGTTGAAGAAGACCAATCGATTGATGATGCTCGTCATCATTGGTCTCACCATGGTCGAGTTGTTTTTCATCTATTTCGCCTCTCGCCGGCTATCGCGCCCGGTCGAAAACGTGTCCCGGCAATTGCAGGCAATCGAAAGCTTCAATTTTGATACGCCGGCGCGTCCACCATCGAATATCCAGGAGATCGCGAAGCTGGAATCGGCGGCTTCGCTGCTTCGGACCTCATTGAAATCATTCTCTTCCTTCGTTCCACTCGACGTGGTCCGCCAACTCGTCAAGTCGGGCATCCCGCTGACCCTGGGCGTTGAGCCGCGATTCCTGACCGTGTTCTTTTCCGATCTGGAGAATTTTTCCAGCCACTCCGAGACCCTCGCACCGGACGACCTGTTGGTCCAGATCTCGACCTACCTCGAGGAAGTCTCGTCTGCGATCTCGGAAGAGGGCGGCACCGTTGATAAATTCATCGGCGACGGCGTCATGGCGTTCTGGAATGCTCCGGTTCAACGGCCTGACCACGTTCTACGCGCCTGCGCCGCCGCCTTGCGGGCGGCACGCCGCATGGAACGCGTCAATGATGGCTGGGAGGCGGAAGGACGGCCGCGAATCCGCATAAGGATCGGGCTCAACTGCGCCAACGTCCTTGTCGGTAATGTCGGCTCTTCGACCCGGCTGAGCTACACTGCGTTGGGAGACGGCGTGAATGTCGCCGCCCGCCTTGAAGGCATCAACAAGCTGTTTGGTACCACCATCTGCATCAGCGACAGCATCTACGAGCAGGTTCGCGCCGATATACTGGCGCGACCGCTGAAGCGGGTTCAGGTGAAGGGCCGGAAGACCGAGTTCATGATCTATGAATTGCTCGCTCTTCGCGCCACCGACGATCCGGAGCTAAGGGTCCGTGATCGGGACGAGCAGCTCAGCGCGATGACTTGGCATGCCTCGGAAAAATTCGAGGCTGGCGATTTCGCTGCGGCCGAGTGGGCCTATCGCGCCATCCTGAAAAGCTTTCCCGTGGATTCCCTGGCCGGATTCATGATCGGGAATGCGCGGAAAGACAGGGTGTCGATCTAGCCGCCGCGTCAGAAGCGCGCGTTGTCGTTGGCGGCACCTCACAATTTCGGTCTCAATTTTGTTTAAGCCGACTCGCGTGGCGACGCGCGCCGACCGCCATATGGATAAGGTTCACGCTACATATGGCTGGCGCTACATATGGCTGGCGCTGGCGTCGTATCATTTTTGCAACAGCGCTCGACATACGTGCTCTCGACTACTTTCCGGAAGTCCGCGGATAATGGTGCGCATGTGCGCCTCGTTGCCCGGGCCCTCTGCGTGCCCTAAAAGGCAAGACCAAGAGTAAGTTCGGGGTGAGCGTCATGGCGTTGCGGGTTATCGATTCCCTGGTTCTGCGTAGCGAGCCGCTGATCCTGTTGCTGGGCCGGGTCTGCATCGGATCGCTTTATCTGATGTCGGGGATCAATCACTGGCGGGACCTGACACTGCTCACTCATTTCATGGCGGACCTGCCCGGTTCGGTGCATGTTTGGGCGATGGTGGCGGCGACCATCGAGGTCGCAGGCGGGGTCGCGCTGGTCCTCGGCTTCCGCACCCGCGACTTTGCCCTGCTCCTGGTGCTCTTCAATCTCGGTGCCGCGGCGATCGGCCATCCCTACTGGTCGATCCCCGACGACGCCACCGCCCGCTGGGCCCAATTCATCCATTTCTGGAAGGACATCGGGCTGGCCGGCGGTTCCCTCTTCGTCCTCGCGCGCGGCGCGGGACCCTTGAGCTTCGACCGAGGGTGAGGGGTCAGCGGCCCTCTCTCAGGCGAGGTCCGACGGGGCTGCGGCAATGAAACGCCGGCGCCGACGGGTCAGAAAGCGTAACCGACAGCGGTTGGCCGCTCATGCAAGGCGCCTGATGCGATAACGACGAGGGGCGCGGGCTCAGGTCCGCGCTCACTTTCCAGGCGGGGAACAATTGAAAAGGCCGCCAGGCAATATCCGGCGGCCTCCCGGGCTCAAAATCTCTTGGTTTCGAAAAAGCCCCGTCCGCCCCGGGTGCAGGAGATTTGCATTGGCTCGCGATCGTGGCGAACCGAAATTGGTGTTCCCATCGAAGGAACAAACAAACCGTTGCGGTTAGGACACACAACAGCGGGTTTCTTAGAGTCGCAAACGGGCACGCCCGAATTGGTCTATTGCCGGCGAGTGCTTGTTGATACACTCAAACCGCACTGCTGCTGGGGGCCAAACGGAGTTTCCGTATGGGTGTGGCAGGGTGGCGCTTCGCGCATAGGAAAAGAAGTGGCGGGCGGGCAGCCGTTGTTGCTGTCCTCGAAGAGTTGCCGGTGATCTGCTCACTGGCGGTTGCGGCTGTCTCGATGATCATGATCGCGATCATGCTGTACAGGGATTGGCCGCAGTAAAAGGCCGAAATCTGAGCGCTTCTGGGCCGATCTAAGCACATGCGCCGCGGTGAGCGCTGCGCATGTGCTCGCCGACCGCGGCGATCGTCGCGCGCCGCAGACGCACGCCGCTGAACAGCCCAACTCCCGGACTAGCCGTCGGCCTTGCAAGAGACATGCAGGGGTCGCCGGACCTTAGGGCGTGCGATAAGCATCGACTGCATGGGCTAAAAAGATGCCAACGCAAAACAGACCCAGGACCACCGTGACCGTTTCAATCATTTTACGCACCCTTACTGACACTAGGGAGTACGTGCGATAGCCCTTGCTGGTTTCAAGATCGCTTCGTCGGTCCGACGTAATGGTTTCGTGGCTACCAAGCGCCGGCCCGGCGCTGGCTGGGGTGGACCCGGCGGATCTATCGGCCCGGGAATCCCGGACACACGAGCGGGCTTCCTAGATCATGCAGCGGCCATGGTTTTTTATGTCTGCACGTGTCCGTACCGGGTCCGGCGCCGCAATTGGTTTGCCCGCACAGTGCCGACACGGCCAATCCGGAGGAGAGGGCGGTTTTGCGGTAAGTATCTGATTTGATTGGCTCCCCGGGCTGGATTCGAACCAGCGACCATTCGATTAACAGTCGAATGCTCTACCGCTGAGCTACCGAGGAATAGGCGAAACCGAGGGTTCGCACGCGGCAGCGTATAACAAAGCCTTCCCGGCTTGCAAAGGACGAAATAGGCCGGCCCGCGCTGTCATCCGGAAGAGCCGGATACCCTTGGCGCCGCATTGGTTTATGGCCGCCTCAGCCTTCCGGAGATCGTGATTCGGCCATGCCTGAGTGACACGAATCAAGCGTCAAAAAGACCGATTTGCCGATGAAGTTGGCGTTAGCCCGGGTGCTAAGAGAGGTGATTCGATGCCAGACGCCCAGACCGTTCTCATCAGGCCGATTCCGTCGATCGAGCCGAGCGACGTCCCCGCCTTGAGCGATGACGAATGCCTGGTTCGGCTCGCGCGAGCCGTTGAAAAACAGGATTCCGAGCGTCTGCACGAGGTGGCGAGATTGATCGGGCGACTCGCCGTGACGATCGAATAGGTCGCACTCCGAGCTGATCAGGTTACGAAGAGCAGGGTGGATCGCAGGCCTCGACTTGCGCCATCGCTGTGTTGCGTTTTGGCGAACCTTGTATCAAAGATGGCCCGGTTCTCGTTCAATCCTGCGGCAACTTCCGCTCTTTGCTAGGGTCTCCCAATGTCCGGTTTTTCGACCGCGCGCCAGAAAATGGTCGATGGTCAGGTGCGTCCCAGCGATGTCACCGATATCAGGATTATCGACGCGATGCTGGCGCTGCCACGCGAAGCATTTGTGCCCGAGAATCAGCGCGCGCTGGCCTACCTCGACCTCGATCTCGATGTCAGCGAAGGCGGAGCAGCGAAGCGCTTCCTGATCAAGCCGGTCGTGACTGCGAAAACGCTGCAGGCCGCCGAGGTCAAGGACACCGACAATGTGCTGGTCGTCGGTTGCGCATCCGGTTATGCGGCCGCGTTGGTTGCAAAATTGGCGGCGCGGGTGACTGCCACCGAAAGCGAGCCGTCGCTGGCCGCGAAGGCAAAGGACGTTCTCGCCGTGCTCGGGCTTGGAAACGTCGCGGTCCGTCTCGCCGCGGCGGCCGAAGGTGATTCGGCGGACGCGCCCTACGATGTGATTGTTCTCAATGGCGCGACCGAAATTGTACCGGAGGGGCTGTACCGGCAGCTCAGGGATGGCGGCCGGCTGGTCGGGGTTTTTGCCATGAGCCAACCGCAGCGGGCTACCATTGTGACGCGCTCACATCACGATTATGGCAACCGGATCCTTTTTGATGCCGCTGTTCCGGTCCTGCCCGGGCTAGAGCGACCTCCGGCTTTCGTTTTCTAGCGCTTGCGGGCCTTAAATCCCGTTCCGAATCAAAAGTGTGGCCCGGATGCCCCACGTTGAGAGTTTCCTACTGCGTTGCTCCTCCGGGGGGTTCCTTACCGCTTGCGCCCAGAATAAGGTGTTCCGGGTGCTGGTGTGGATGACGCGATAAGCCGGCTCGATCACACTTGTAATCGGCTTATTGCATGAATGGATTACCGGGGATGAATGGGGTGAAGGCTATTACCGGAGCTGCGGCTGCGGTCCTTCTGTTAGCCTATATGGGGCCGAAGCCGGTTCTGGCCGATACGATCGAGGCGGCGCTGGTGCGCGCCTATCAGAACAATCCCCAGCTCAATGCACAGCGCGCCAGCGTCAGATCCACTGACGAAAATGTGCCGCAGGCATTGTCGGGTTATCGTCCGAAAGTCGCCGTCACCGCCAGCGCCGGTTATCAATATACCGATACCAATTCCACCGTCGGCGGTTCCGCGACCGATATCGCGAGGACCGAGACCCACGGCACCAATCCACCGCGCAGCGCCGGCCTCACGATCACCCAGACGCTCTACAACGGCAATCAAAATGCCAACAGGACCCGTGCGGCGGAGAGTCAGGTCTCTGGCGCGCGCGAGGCCTTGCGCGTGCTGGAACAGACGGTGCTGCTGTCGGCGGCCACCATCTACATGGACTACCTGCGCGATGCCGCCATCCTCGAGGTTCAGCGCAGCAACACCCGCGTTCTCGAGCAGACGCTGAAACAGACCCGCGACCGCTTCAATGTCGGCGAAGTGACGCGCACCGACGTCGCACAGTCGGAGGCGCAGCTTGCCGCCGGCAAGACCCAGGAGCTGACCGCCGAAGCCAACCTGACGACGACGCGGTCGAACTTCCGCCGCATCATCGGCAACGAGCCGGAAGCGCTGGCGCCGGGCTCGCCGGTGGATCGCTTTTTGCCGGCGACGTTGCCCGGTGCGGTCGATCTCAGCCTGGTCCAGAATCCGAATGTGACGGCGGCGATGTTCGGCATCGACGTCAACTTCCTGCAGGTCAAGGTGGCCGAAGGCGCGCTATTGCCGACGGTGACGCTGCAGGCTGCGGTGCAGCAGTCCTATGAACAGACCCTGCAGGTCTTCAGGTCCTTTGGCGCTTCGGCGATCGCACAGCTTTCGGTCCCGGTGTACCAGGGCGGCGCCGAGTACTCGCTGATCCGCCAATCCAAGGAAACGCTGGCGCAGCAGCGTCTCGTTCTCGAACAGACCCGCGACCAGACCCGCGCCAACACGGTGACGGCGTGGGGACAATTGGTGGCGGGCAAGGCGCAGGTGTCGTCGGCGCAGTCGCAGGTGACGGCGTCGGAAGTCGCGCTTAACGGCGTGCGCGAAGAAGCCAAGGCCGGACAGCGAACCACACTCGACGTGCTCAACGCCCAGCAGGCGCTGGTCAACGCTCGTGTTGCGCTCGTGACGGCGCAGCATGATCGCGTGGTCGCATCCTATGCGGTGTTGAACGCGGTCGGGCGGCTGTCACCGCAAGTGCTCAATCTTAACACCACCGTCTATGAC
>Ga0210396_10004154_pt1 | contig 14209 bp, 12 predicted proteins | sample IncBWH17OmetaG_FD_155466 | JGI IMG/M metagenome (GOLD analysis project Ga0210396, IMG submission 155466) | Forest soil microbial communities from Barre Woods Harvard Forest LTER site, Petersham, Massachusetts, United States - Inc-BW-H-17-O ...
GCGATCAGGACCATCGACCCGGCGATCAGGATGCTCTGCACGCACAGCAGTTGGAGCACGGGGCGGAAAAAGTATTCCCAGAAACCGGTGAAGTGGGTCCGCCCGCCGCGTCGCAGCGCCAGCACCGCGAACGCCATCGCGCCGGTGCCGAAGGAGAACATCAGCGCCCGGTCTTCGCGGCCATTCCGGACGGCAAGCAGCGACACCAGAAGGCACATTCCCAGCGTCGCAAACCCGCAGAACAGTGCCAGCCAAAGCCCACGCACGAATCGCGGAACCGCGCGGAGGTGCGCCGGTGGGAGAGAATAAGCCACACCCGAATCCGCCCCCGAAAACCGCGGCTCGTTCGGAGCCGCGGGAGGCGCCGTCATCGGAATCGGCACCGCCGTCGGCGCCGGCTGCGGTATTGGCGGTGGCGACATTGGGTTTGCCGGCCGGCTCACCTGGCGTCGCGAATTCCACGGCGCAGCGATCCCCGTCGCCACCGTCGTCCCCACCAGGATGGTGATTGCCAACTGTGGAACCCCATCGAACATGTTCCCGAAGATGAAACCCAAGAGCGCCGCCGTGATCAGCTTTCCGACGACGACGCGATCGGGCCGCAACGCGGACAATCGTTCGCGCCAGTCCATCAGCAGGAAGCTGACGAAGACCGCCAGGGCGGTGCCGGCGACGTTGCGCTCGCCCCACCCGGGGAGGGTGAGCAGGATCGGCGCGATGCCGGCGACGCCGCCGATCGCCAATCGGCTCATCCAGGGCGATTCGCCCTCGAGGGCCGGCGCGATGAAACGCCAGGCGAACAGCGCCAGCGCCGTCGCCCCGGCGGTGGAAACCAGCGCAATCAGGGCATCGCTCGGTGCCTGGCGGTGCTCGGCGAGGACACCGCCGATCAATCCGACGATGAACACCGCGATCGACGCGAGCACGATGCGGTGCCATGGCCGAAGCGGATCCCCTCCGGTGCTCGAAAACGGGCCGGCATACTGCGCCTGGGCCGTTTGCGGGTTGTACGGCCCGCCAAACTTCGCCTCCCATCGGGCCCGCTTCCGATCCATCTTCGCGCGGACGCGATCGATCTTGCGTTGCCAGCGGTCGCCGACGTTATCCATCACCCCGGCCATGCGGCCCCAGCGATCGCATTGCCAGGGCGGCGGATTCTGCTGCGCCGGCCCATCCGACGGCGTGAACGATCCGCTGGCCCCGCTCGCCGGCGGAATCTTCTGCGCCACGTGCCCCGCCACCATCGTCAGACTGTCCGGCGAGAAGACCGAAACGCTGTTGCGAATCTCCTCGGCGCCGAACACCGCCTCGATCATCTCCTGCACGCTCTGGTATCGCTCGGTCGGGTTCTTGGCCATCGCTTTGCGGATCACCGTTTTGAACGGCTCCTCGATGGCGCTGACGTCCGGCTCGGCGCTGAGATGCTTCATCAGGATCTCGGTCGGCGAGGCGCCGAAAAACGGCACCTGCCCGGTCAGCATCTCAAAGAGCAGGGCGCCCAGGGCATAGATGTCGATGCCGCGGTCGTAGTTGCCGGCGCCGATTTCGGGGGCCATGTAATGGACCGTGCCGACGGTGACGGTCTGGCCGCTGTGATGGCTGGTGCTGATGGCCTTGGAAAGGCCGTAATCGCCGATCTTGACGTAGCCGTTCTCGTAGAAAATGTTTGCCGGCTTGAGATCGCGGTGAACGATGCCGCAGTCGTGCAGGTAGGTCAGCCCTTTGCCGATCTCGCGGAGGAAGAACGCGGCCTTCTGCGTGCCCAACCCGGAAGGCGCGGCGTCCAGGAGCTGGCGGAGCGACGGCCCCGCGACGTATTCCATGATGACCCACGGCCGGGTGTCGTTGCCGTACTTCACGTCGAACACGGTGACCAGGTGCGGGCTCTTGAGGTTCATGCACTGGCCGATGCCGCGCAGCTCGATCTGCTCGTAGGTTTGGATGAGCTTGAGGGCGCCCTCGCGGCCGCTGTCGCTGAGGGCGTAGTAGACCTCGCCAAACCCGCCGCGGCCGGCGCCGCGCTGGAGGGTGTAGCCATCCAGCGGGCGATCGCCGTGCTTGTATTGGTATCCACGTAACTCGGCGCGGGGAAGGCTGGTTCCCGGCGGATTCTCTTGAACGGCTGTCGTGGCACTCATGCGCCTACGCCTCCTTCGCGACGACCAACCCGATCGGGCCGAGCTTAACGTGGTTCCCTGGAATCAGCTCGTTAGAACTTCCATTGATTTTGCAAACCAGCCGGCCCTGCTGCCGCTGCAACACGGCCGGGGACTCGAGATCGTCGGCGCGGACATGCGCGTTGCCGCCGGGCCCGACGATGACTTCACGATCCATCAGAATGACATGACGAACGTCCCCCTGCGGCAGCCGGGTTCCCGAGAGATCGAGCACCGCCGACGCGCTGGCGGCGCTGGGCCGGCGAAAGGTGATCCGGCACCGCGGGCCCAGGCCGATCCGATCGCCGTGCGCCAGCAGCTTGCTGGTCGTCGGCTGATCGTTGACGAGAACGGGTTTGGCCGCATGGAGGAAGTAATCCTCTTCGGAGCGGGCAATCGTGATTGAGGGGAGCATCGCCTCGGCCATCAGTGCCACGTCGACGGGATGCGACGAGCTGATCGGGCCGATGTGCACCACCGGCCGGTCGATGACGCGGAACCCGCCAACGCCGTCCACGTGAAGGATGACGTCGAGCGCATTTCCCCCTCTCCCTCCGGGAGAGGCTTGGGGTGAGGGGATCGGAGAGGCACCTCGGCCGAGCCCCTGAGGCTCACGCGCCGGCTGCGCCACCGCGACATCCGATGCCAATCTCAAAGGTCCGGATTTCACGTCTTCCACCAGTTGGCGAAGTGCTTTGACCTGCCCGGCCACACCGTCGAGCCATCGGGCCTTGGGCCAGAGCGGAACGAGGGATCGCACGACGACTTCCGCGCCGGCCGGGTCTGCCCTGCCGATGCAGTCGAACGCCTCGCGGCATTGGCTAAGCGTTCGACGCAGGCCATCGGCCTGGGGGGATTGTGAGGGCAGCTTGGCGAGGCGAGACAAGAGCGACGAAGCCAGGTCGAGGCGACCGAGGTTGATGGCGTCGGTCGCCTGGCCGGTCACGTTGTCGTCGATTTTGGTGATGATCTCGCGCACGGTCGGTTCACCACGGGAGCCGCGATCCAGGCGAGCCAGATGATCGATCGCGGCTTCCCAATCATCTGCCTTCATAGCAGTCGTCGCTTTTTGCACCGCGGAATCGACAGCCGCTCGTTTGGCAGAGATGTCCTGCTTGAGCAGATCGGCCCGGTCCCCGGCGGGAGCGAACTCGGCCAGCAACTGCTCGCCCACCGTCAGTTGCCCGATATCTGCATGCCGCCGGGCGTTACCCAGGACCTGGTCCTGCACCTGGCGGGCCTTGCGTTGCTCGGACATCGCCGTGCTGACGGCCCGGCGGAGCTGCACGACGTCAGTCAGGTTCCCGCCCAGCGCGGCCGCGCGATCGCAGTCGGCCGCGGCTTCGGTCAAGGCGCCGGCGACCAGATGGGTGCGCCCGCGTTTTACCAGCGCCTTTCCAATCTGGTCGACCAATTCCTGGCCGCGGCGGTGGGATCGCAAGTCTGGCTGCCGGACGAGCTCGAAGGCTTCCTCGAGCCGCCCGCCGGCCAGCGCCACTTCGCACTGTTTGATCCGAATCATCAGCACGGCGACTACTCCGACGCGACCGATCCACCCGTTGCCAGTTTACCCCCGTACCGAGACTTGCGAGCCAACCGCAGCGAGACAGCCTTCGGGTTGGTGAGCTGGAAGCTCAAAAACTGCTCCAGATCCCGAAGCATCTGATCCCGCAGTGAGCCCTCTTTTACCACCAAATACGAGGGGTCACTAGCTTCGGCGGATGTCGGGTAATTTGGGATATACAGCGACATGACCAGTCCTCCCTGAACAATCTCGTCTAACCCAGAGAGCTTGACTGGGTGGGATAACGCTCTTCCCCCTCTCCCGGAGGGAGAGGGGGAATGCGCGGCGCTCGCAATCGGTCAGTTACCCGTTTGCGCCTCGGCGTCGCGATGCTTGTCCATCGCAACCGAGTTCCCGAAGTGCTCGTCCACCTGCGTGAGAAGGTCCTTCTCATTGACGGTGTCGATCGGCACGTCCTGGGTGAACTTGGCTTCATGGGCCAACACATGCTCGGCCACTGCAAGTTGCTTGCGGATGTCGCCGACCACCTTCTGGGCCTGGGCGAGCTTGCTGTGGTCCATCTGCACGTCGGTGCCTTTGGAAGCCGACTGGACCAGGCGATATTGCGCCTCGAGTCCTTCGATCTGGGCTTCGAGGGTCGCCTTCTGGGCCTTGGCGGTTTCCATGGCGTCCATGGCCGCGGTCAGTGATCGCTCGCGGTTGGTGAGCAGATCCTGCTTGGCCACCATGGCCGTCTCGGCTTCCTTGAAGTGCGTGAACTGCCGGCTGAGGTCCTGAGTTAGTTGCGTGCGGGTGAACTCCAGACCGCCGAACTCGAAGCTGGTCTGCTCGGTCGCCAGACAATTGCGCAGCTTCTCGATGCGCTGCTTCTCGGCCGCGAGATTCGCCTGCCCGTCCTTAAGGTCAGTCTTGAGGTTGGCGATCTCGACTTCCTGCTCGGCAACTAGTCGGATGTTCTGATGGAGTTCCGGCCCAACGCCGTCCAGCAGGTCGCGAGCGCGGCGCAGCTCGAATTCGATCGGGATGTTGTCCTTTACCGACGCCCGCACCTCGTGATAGGAGCTTCGGACGTAGCTTCCCAGGTCTGTCCCGAACACGAGTCCACCGGCCAGCAACGCCCCGCCGGTCGTCATTACGCCAATCTTGGCCATCTTCCAAAGCATACGAGCCTCACTTTCTCATTACGGTTTCGTTCGGCGGTGAAGTCCGCCGTCTGTGAGGGTGGTAGCGGGTGGCGGTCATTTATTGCACGATGGCCGAAACTCGCCGGAAAATCGGGTCGGCAAACGACTTCCAGGGCCGTTGGTATCAAAAGGCACACGATTTAAGCGGAGAGAGCAATGAACCGACGCCAGGCCATCATTACCGGAATGCCATTTGCCTTATGTGCCCTGCTGCTGGGCGCTGGCGCGCCAGTGCCCGCCAACGACTCGCCCGCGGCGGACGCCGAAGGCTTCGTGAGCCTTTTCGACGGCAAGACACTCGACGGCTGGGAAGGCTTGGAAGGATTCTGGTCGGTCAAGGACGGCGCGATCGTGGGCGCCGAAACCAAGGAGCATGCCGCCCCGCAGACGTTCCTGGTCTGCAAGCAGACCTTCAGCAATTTCGAGTTGCATTTCAAATACAGGTTCGCCACGCCGGACGGGAATTCGGGCGTGCAATTCCGCTCGAAGATGCTGATTCCCAAGACGTTCCGCGTCGGCGGGTACCAGGCCGACATGGACGGCAAACGCAATTACGACGGCACCATTTACGATGAGGCCAACGTTGCCGGTAAACGCGGCACGATGAGCAATCGCGGCGAAAAAACCGTCTGGACCCCCGAGAACAAACGCGAAAATGGAAAGCTCCCTGAATCCAACAAACAGTTGCAGTCCTACATCCACGCCAACGACTGGAACGACGTGGTCCTGGTCGCCGACGGCCCCCACATCACCTACACCATCAATGGCCACCTCATGACCGATCTTACCGACCACAGCCCCCACACCCTCACCGATGGCCTGATCGCCCTCCAGCTTCACCAGGGGTTCGTTATGGAGATCCAGTTCAAGGACATCCGGATCAAGACGCTGCGGTAGAGAACACGAGGCGCATGGACTCCAGGTCATTCACCGTCGTTTCTTCTTCTTGTTCCGGTCCTTCTTTTCCATGAACCCGGATTTTTTGGTTCGAATGGAGGGCCCGCCGGGCATTCCGAGGTTCGCAAGTCCACCGGATGAGAGGTGCCGCATGAGCTTGAGCTTGCCCATGAGGCCCATTCCACCGACGGCGCGCATCATGTCGCGGGTGGTCTCGAACTGCTTCATGAACTGGCTGACTTCGCTCGGTTCGACGCCGGCCCCGCGGGCGATGCGACGGCGGCGCGGGCCGTCGAGCATGTCCGGCTTGGCCCGCTCCTTCTTGTTCATCGAGTCGTAGATCGCCCGCATGTTGACGATCTGCTCTTCGACGACGCCATCGCCGCCGAGCTGCTTGGTCATTTCGCTCATGCCGGGGATCATGCCGATCACTTTGCTCATCGGGCCGAGCTTGGTGATCTGGCCCATCTGCGACATGAAGTCTTCGAGCGTGAACTGACCCTTCTCCAGCTTGGCGGCGAGGCGCGTCTGCTCGTCCTGGTCGAACTTGGTCATCGCCTCGTTCACCAGGCCCAGGATGTCGCCCATGCCCAAAATGCGCTGGGCCATGCCCTCGGGACGGAACTCCTCCAGGCGATCCAGCTTCTCGCCGACGCCCAGGAATTTGACAGGCTTTCCGGTGATGACCTTGGCGGAAAGCAGCGCCCCGCCACGGGTGTCGGAATCGAACTTGGTGAGGATCAGGCCGTCGATCTCGAGCTGCTCGTTGAAGGCCTTGGCGCTGTTGACGGCGTCCTGGCCGCTCATGGCGTCGAGCACGAGATAAATCTGGTGCGGCTTGAGCTGGGCGTTGATGTCGCGCAGCTCGCCCATCAGCTCATCGTCAACGTGCAGACGGCCTGCGGTATCGAGAATCACAACGTCGCGGCCGCTCTCCCTGGCTTCATGGATCGCCGCACGGCAAACCGCCACCGCGGCGCCCTTGGCCACCTCCCCGTGCGGCGCAACCTTGGCCTGATCGAGATACACCGGCACGCCGACCTGCTCACCCAGCACGCGGAGCTGCTCGACCGCGGCGGGTCGCTGCAAGTCGGCCGCCGCCAGCATCGGATGGTGTCCCTTGGACAAGAGAAACTGCGCCAGCTTCCCGCACGTCGTCGTCTTCCCCGACCCCTGAAGCCCACACATCATGATGATGGTGGGCGGCGGCTGCACGAAGTAAATCCGCGTGTCCACCGGCCCCATCAACCCGACCAGCTCGTCGTAAACGATCTTCACCATCAACTGGCCCGGCTGAAGGCTGCGGATGACCTCCTGCCCCAGCGCCTTCTCCTGCACCCGGTCGGTGAAGTCTTTGACGACCTTGAAGTTGACGTCGGCTTCGAGAAGGGCCGTGCGAACGTCGCGCATCGCTTCGCGAACGTTCTCCTCGCTGAGGCGGCCCCGGCCCGACAGGTTGCGAAACACCCCGCTCAGTTTTTCAGTTAGCGTATCAAGCATTGGAGTTTCAAATCATAGGGCAAAATCATCGCGGCGGGCAGTGCCTGACGACAAACTAATGGTGGGCCTTGTGCCACGGGCTTCCAGCCGGCTTCCAGCCCGTGCTGGCGGTCGTCAATGATCGAACGACGTCCCATTCGTTGCAACCCGCTCGCACGGGCTGGAAGCCCGTGTCACAAGGCCCCCACTGCGCTCTCGGCTGGACGTGACGCCATGGCGGCGTCCGCTACAATCGCCGGCAATGGCTGAAGCCTCGGCAAAAGTGGTTCCCGTCAATGTTGAGGGCGCGCGGTATGAGATTACCGTGCGCCCCGGACTGCTTTCCGACGTCGGAAGCATCCTGGCGTCCATCGCTCGGACGAAGCGCGCCGGCATCATCACCGATTCGCGGGTCGGCCCGCGATATGCGCAAGCGGTTGCCGATTCGCTGCGATCCGCGGGAATAGAGCCGGTTATCGCGACGATCCCCGCCGGGGAAGACCACAAAACGCTTTCGGATATGTCGCCCGTTTACGACGTGCTGCTTTCGGCCCGAATCGAGCGATCGACGCCGATCCTGGCATTGGGTGGCGGCGTCATCGGCGATATGACCGGCTTCGTCGCCGCCACCATTCTTCGCGGCGTGCCGTTCGTCCAGATTCCCACGACGCTCTTAGCCATGGTCGATGCCAGCGTTGGCGGCAAGACCGGGATCAACCACGCCGTCGGAAAGAACCTGATCGGGGCGTTCCATCAGCCGGTTGCGGTGCTGATCGACCCCGCCGTTCTGCGGACGCTGCCGCCGCGCGAGCTTCGCGGCGGACTGGCCGAGTGCATCAAGCACGACATCGTCCGCGACGCCGAGGGCTTCGCGCGCCTGGAGCGCGAGATCGACCGCGCCCTCGCCCTCGACCTGGATTACCTCACCGACCTGATCGCCCACAACGTCGCCATTAAGGCCCGCGTCGTCGAAGCCGACCCCTTCGAGCACGGCGAGCGCGCCCACCTCAACTTCGGCCACACCTTCGGCCACGCCATCGAAACCGCCTCCCACTACGGATACTCGCACGGCGAGTGCGTCGCCCTCGGCATGGTCGCCGTGTCGCGCATGGCCGTCGATCTGGGAATGCTGGACAAGCAATCGTGCGATCGAATCGTCGAGGTAATCCGCAATGCCGGCCTGCCTACCAGTGGCCTGAAACTCGCGACCAAGGACGTCGTCGATGCCATGATCTTCGACAAAAAAGTCCGCGCCGGAAAAGTCCACTTCGTGTTGCCCGACCGCCTCGGTCACGTCGTCATCCGCGACGACGCCCCCGTCGAAAAGGTCACCGCGGCGGTTGAGTCATTGAAAGGATAATGGCAAAAGAATCTCGCGGATACCGGAAGACCTAGAGCAAGAAAACACGGATAGGGTCGTGGGAGGTCTGCTAACGATGCGCTGACTGTGACACAGCTTTTAAAGGGCTTTTAAAGGCGTGCTGACGATGGTCGGACTGAATAACCGGCACAATCCGCAGTTCATTTCCGATTTGCGCCGCCTGCACGGGTTGAAAACCGGTTGAAAACCCGTGTCACGTTGAACCGAACCGGCGCAGTCGGCATTCAGCTGCGAGGTGGGTTGTCCGGCACCCGCCTATCTTGCCCACCGCGTCGATTTCCAGCATTACTTCTGCATGCTATCTTCCACCCAAGCTTTCCGCGGCTCCTCTCTCTGCGTCTTGGCGGCTCTGCGTGAGTTTTCATCGAGGAACGACGTGTCGCTTCGCGATTGGTTACAACTCTCGCTCACAGAAGGAATTGGCCCGATCCTGATCCGGCGGATCGTGGACGCGGCGGGCGGGGCGGAGGCCGCGTGCGAAGCCAATGCCGGGTTGCTCAACAACGTCGACGGCATCGGGCTGGCCAAGTCGCGGAAAATATCGTCGGCGTTGCGCGAAGCGAAAACCCTGGTCGATCGCGAGCTGGAGCGGGCGGCAAAGCTGGGGGTTTCGCTGGTTTGTCCGGACGATGCGAGTTATCCCGAGCTGCTCAAGGCGATTCCTGATCCGCCGACGGTGTTGTACATGCGCGGGACGCTTCAGCCGCGGGATTTGAATTCGCTGGGGATCGTGGGCAGCCGGCGGTGCAGCATGTATGGCCGCGAGCAGGCCGAGCGATTCGCGGCGCTCCTGGCGGGCGCGGGGATCACGGTGATCAGCGGCGGCGCCCGCGGCATCGACTCGGCGGCGCACCGCGGCGCGTTGGCGCACGCTCAGGGGCGCACGATCGCGGTGCTGGGCAGCGGGCTGGACGTGCCGTATCCGCCGGAGAATGGGAGCCTGTTTTCGCAAATTGCCGAGCGCGGGGCGGTGCTGAGCGAGTTTCCGCTGGGGACGCCGCCCAACAAGGAGAATTTTCCGCGGCGCAATCGCATCGTCAGCGGCATGTCCCGCGGCGTGCTGGTCGTCGAGGCCGACGAGCGCAGCGGCGCGCTGATCACCGCCCGGCAGGCGTGCGACGATCATGGCCGGCCGGTCTTTGCGTTGCCAGGGCGGGTGGACAACCCGCTGTCCGCCGGGCCGCATCAGCTCATCCGCGACGGCGCGATTCTTGTATCGAAGTTGGAGGATTTGCTCGATGGGCTCGGGCCACTGCCACAGAATGTCGTGGAACCAAGCCTTTTCGAGCCCGCGGCAGATGACGTTGATGAGCCGACCACGGAACCAGTTCGCCCACCGCAACCTTCGATGATCGGTCTTTCCGAACGGCAGCAGACGATCTTCGCGCATCTGGAAATCGATCCGGTCAACGTCGATACCCTGGTCGAGCGAACGTCGCTCCCCGCGCACGTCGTGCTTCAAGAGCTGACTTTCTTGACACTCAAGGGGCACGTGAAGCGAATCGACGGACAGAGCTTCGCCCGTCGGAACTTGTAGCAGGCACGCTCCGCGTGCCGTTTGCTGACGGCACGCGGAGCGTGCCTGCTACTACCGCGCGATCGCATTCGACTCGAAAGGAGAATTTCCTCATGCCCGCACCGTCCGAACTGATTGGCAAAGCCGCACCGAAATTCGATCTGCCCTCGAGCACGGGTCAAAACATCAGGCTCGACGATTACAAAGGGAAAAAGACCGTCGTGCTCTATTTCTACCCCCGCGCCGACACGCCCGGCTGCACGAAGGAAGCCTGCGGTTTCCGCGACGCGCTGGCGGATTACGATAAAGCCAGCATCGCGGTCCTCGGCATCAGCCCCGATCCGGAAAAGGACGTGACCAGGTTCTCCGGCAAGTTTCACCTCAATTTCCCCCTGCTGGCCGACGGCGACCATTCCGTCGCCGAAAAGTACGGCGTCTGGCAGGATAAAAGCATGTACGGCAAGAAATACATGGGCGCCGCGCGGACGACGTTCGTGATCTCCAAAGACGGAAAGGTCCGTCACGTCTTCGAGAAAGTGAAACCCGAGGGGCACGACCAGGAGGTGCTGAACTGGCTGAAGGAAAACCCGGCCTGAACATCGATTTGGGGAGGGCAACGCTCCTGCCAAGCCGCGAGCGTCAATGCGCCGAAACATGACGGCTCGGCAGGAGCCTCGCCCGCCCAAAAGGATTGCAAATCCTCCTTGACCGACGCGTCCAATAAGTCAAGCGCCGTGTTGAAACCTGCCGATGGTTGTGTTAAATGCTGGGCGAGAAATCAAAGGGATTGATTGCCACCTCGCCCCGCCAACCGTTGACGTTCTAAGAAGGAGCAACACCATGGCAGGCAAGAAGATCATGTCGTCGAAGAAAGTCTCCGCCCCCGCGGTTTCCACCCCGGTCCGCAATACCTCGCTGCCGCCGCGGCAGAGCACGATGGCGTCGTCGCCCCAGAAGAAGTCGCCGCCGACTTACGAGCAGATCGCCAAGCGCGCCTACGAAATCTGGAAGTCGGGCAAGGGCGGCAGCCAGGACGATAACTGGTTCCGCGCCGAACGCGAGTTGAAGGGGATCTAACGGGATCTAACGGTAGGCAGTAGGCGGTAGACAGTAGGCGGTAGGCAGTAGGCAGAAAGAGAACAAGCCGCAGCTCCCGAATTTCTGCGTACGGCCTACAGCCTACTGCCTACAGGTTTTGAAGCCTACAATGCCGTCGTATGCATGACCCCACGGGCGAAGCGGATTTTTCGGCGGTGCCGCTTTTTCCCCTGCCGAATGTCGTATTGTTCCCACGGGCCATTTTACCGTTGCACGTATTCGAGGAGCGCTACAAGACGATGACCGCCGACGCCCTGCGCGGCCGGCGGCAAATTGCCATGGCCCTCCTCCGCCCCGGGTGGGAAAAGAATTATCACGGCCGCCCAGCCATTGACCCGGTCATCTGCGTTGGAAACATCCTGTCGCACGAGAAACTTCCGGACGGCCGCTATAATTTCCTGCTCCAGGGGCAGACGCGCGCCCGCATCATTCGCGAGTATGGCGACGAGCCATATCGGATCGCCCTGCTCCAGCCTCTGGAAGCGGCGTCGGCCCTGGAGATCGATCTGAGCGACGAACGCCGGCGCTTTGAGGAAGTCTTTCAGGGCCGGCGGCTCCGCCAGACCGGCATCGGCCGGAAATTCGTCGAGCTGCTGGCCGGGGCGGTTCCGACCGAACACATCGCCGACCTGGTCGCATTCCATTTCCTAGAAGACCTGCGTCTCAAGCAGTCCCTGCTGGCCGAAGCGGACGCTCGCCACCGCGTCGTCCGCATCGCCGACGCATTCGAGTCGCTTTATTCCCCCCTGCAATCCGCCTGCCCTGTCGACTACTGCAAAGACCCCAGGGTCAACTGAGCCCCAGCTGAGTCTCAGCGTTTTTGCCTTTGCGGCGTGATGTTGCCAGAATCTCCGCCGCACAGAGGATTCAGCGGGCATGTGGTATTTTGCGTACGGTTCCAACTTGAACACGCGGGCGGTAGCGGAGTGGTGCCGCCACTTCGGCCATCGCGCGCCGCAGCTCAAGCCGGGCAAGGCCGCGGTCCTGGCCAACTATCGCCTGGGGTTCTCGATCTACAGCGACTACTGGGGCGGCGGGATCGCCGACATTGTCTACGACCCCGGCAAGTACGTTTCCGGGGCGCTGTTCGACCTGACCGAGTCCGACCTGTCGGTGCTCGATCTGAAAGTCGGCCGCAAATTCGAAAACGGCAAGGAGCTTGGCGTCTACCGCCGGATCGAAGTGAAAGTCTCGCCGCTGGGAAAGGGAGACGCCGTCCAAGCGATCACCTACCAGGGCACCAACGCCGACCGCTACCACATCGCCCCGACGCTGTACTACGTTGAGCAACTGATCCAGGGCGCCTATTCGTACGGGCTCTCGATGATGTGGATCGCCTACCTTCAGAGCTTCAGCACCCAGGCCGGCCGCAGGCCCCGCCCGCCGGGCACAGGCGATGTGGCGCCGCGGCTGTAAGTACGTCACGCCACATAGCTTCATCGAAACTGACTGTATGTGATCGCGTCGAGGCTCAGATCGCTGAAGCGAGTTTCCTGGAAGTAGACGTGTGCCAGTCCCGCCGACATCGCGGCGTTGTCAGTGCAGTAACGCAACGGCGGAAAGAAAACGGGAATCGGGTATTTTTCAAGGGCGGTGCGCAGCCCGCGATTGGCCGAGACACCCCCACCGATGATGACCGATTTGGCGCCGATGTGGCGGGTGGCGCGATTGATTTTCTCAACGATCACGTCGATGCAGGCCGCCTGAAAACTGGCGGCGATGTCTCGCATCTGCTGCTCGCCAAGCTTTCGCGTCGGCTCGGTCTTGACATCCTGTCCGCGGCGGGGGACGCCGCGAACGTGATAGAGCACCGCCGTCTTCAAGCCGCTGAACGAAAAATCGAGCGACTCTCGCTCCAGCAGTGTTCGCGGGAAACGAAGCGCGGTCGGGTCTCCGCTCTGCGCGAGCTGGTCGAGAATTGGTCCTCCCGGATACCCAAGCCCCAGAATCGCGGCGACCTTGTCGTACGCCTCGCCCACCGCATCGTCGATGGTCGACCCGATCAATCGGACGTCGAGCCAGTCGTTGACCTGATAAAGCGAGGTGTGTCCTCCGCTACAAACCAGCCCTACCGCAGGCATCGGCGGGTGAACATTGGTTTCGAGCGTCACGCTGTAGAGATGGGCGTGCACGTGATCGACGCCGACGAGCGGCTTGCCCAGCGCCCACGCCAGTGTCTTGGCCGCGGTCACGCCGATAAGCAGGGATCCGATCAATCCAGGCCGGTGAGCGACCGCGATGGCATCTATGCTGTCAAAGGGGTTTTGCTCCGGCCCTCTCTCCCTCTGGGAGAGGGTTGGGGTGAGGGCTCCGGACGACGAGCTCTCTCGCAGCTTTCCCTCACCCCTGCCCTCTCCCGGAGGGAGAGGGGGAAATGCGATCGCCTCCCGCAAGACCGGCAGGATATTCTCAATATGCGCCCGGCCGGCGATCTCCGGAACGACGCCGCGGTATTTGGCGTGCAGTTCCGCCTGGCTGGCCACGACGCTGGTTCGCACGTCGAACCCATCGACGACAATCGCCGCGGCGGTTTCGTCGCAGGTGGATTCGATGCCCAGAATGGTCGCCATGAACTATTGCCCTGCCGGCCGCGTCGAGGGCGCGCGGGCGGTCTGGGTGGCGGGCCCTTCGGTGCCGCCGTCCAGCAGCGACGAGGCCACGATCGCGCTGACCGCTTCCTGGAGCTGCACGTCGACGGTCGCCTGCGTAGCGGGGTGCGATGCCGGCCGGGTCGCCAGCGGAAGCGGCTTGTGAAACAGCTCTTCCTCGCCCTGCTGCTGAAGCACCCGCTGTTCGTCTCTTTCGCTCATGGGCACGTTGATCTGCGGCTCGACGCCCCAGTCGGTTGCGCCCTTCTTGCGATGCACCAGGCGGCCGCTGGGCAGGTAGTAATACGCCACCGTCAGCTTCAGCTCGCCCTCATCCTGCTCGAGCGGGATGATCTCCTGCACCGATCCCTTTCCGTAGGTTCGC
>Ga0210396_10004155_pt1 | contig 14208 bp, 5 predicted proteins | sample IncBWH17OmetaG_FD_155466 | JGI IMG/M metagenome (GOLD analysis project Ga0210396, IMG submission 155466) | Forest soil microbial communities from Barre Woods Harvard Forest LTER site, Petersham, Massachusetts, United States - Inc-BW-H-17-O ...
CGCAATTCATATTCTTGCTATTTAACTGAAATGCATAGTATTGCTAATTGCGCTGAACCGTGTGCCGAACGGGATTAACATTCTGCGACATTCGCGACATTTGGGGCGCTCCATTTTCCGCCGAAGCCAGACGCGAGTCTGTTTTCGGGCATTGCCCAAACCGCCGTCCGCGCGATCTCCTCCACTGCTCGACTGTTCTCCTGGTCCACTGTTCTCGCCCACGAAGGCGAGCGGGTGGCACTTTTGGCCGATTTTGGCACAGTTTTTGGAGTGCCAATTGTGCCATTTATCGAATTATTGCGTGGGACATTGCGACTTCGACTGTCCGACACGTATTCCCTGGTGTGCGCAGCACTCCTTCCCGCTTAGCCGCCCCGCTTGCAGGGCGCGCCGATGCGCGATCGGCGCGAGTGCGCCACCCGCTTCACCGCGCGCCGGGCGAGCCCGGCGGCTAACCGAGAAGGTGTGCTGCGCACGCGGTCAAAATGTGTAGGGGACAACAAACCGCCACCGCTGCGGCCGCAACCCCTCGCGCAACGGGTTGTTCCGGGCATACTCGATCGCGTTTCGCACGTGATCGAGGTCATGGCAATACACCTTCCACAATCCATCCGCCCACGGGCTTGGAAGAGACCCATCCGGGCGTTCGTGAGTCAGGAACGCATGGACGTTCTCTGCCCGAAGCTGCTGGGTCGCCCTCCCCTTCAGGTGTCCGACAATCTGCTCGTAAGAACGGTCGTGATTCCCAATCACCAGGTGAACATGATCGGGCAGGACCGCGCAGGCATGGATGCGATAGCTCCCTTCCTCAACCGCGTGCCCAAACCCGCGCCCGATCGCGCGGGCCTGAACTCCGGTAAATCGCACCGGCTCATATTTCAGCGCCCGCTTGGCCCGCAGCCGCAGCTCCCGATCATGAGGCACGTGCGCCACCGACCGGCGGGTCGTCACCTTCGTCGCCCGCCCATACCGCAAGAGCTCCCACGCTCCCACAAAATCGCTCCACGACCCGCGCGGATCGTTGGGCAGCCAGAATCCATACGCAGTGATGATGACATGGGCGACCAGGACTTTCATGCGATCATCTCACCCCACATTTTACATCTCTGGGGCGTGCGCAGCACTCCTTCCCGGTTAGCCGTCCCCGCTTGCGGGGCGCGCTGGTGTGCGATCGGCGCGAGTTCGCCACCGCTTCACGGCGCGCCGGGCAAGCCCGGGCGGCTAACCGACAGAGGAGTGCTGCGCACGCGGTCAAAAAGCATGGGGCAACACTCACGCAGAGCCGCGACGGCGCAGAGAGTTCGAGGGTGATGAAAGGCCGCCAGCGCTCCAAGATCCATGAATTCCCATTCTTCTTCGCGTCTCCGCGGAGCTAAATTTAGCAATCAAGGTACGTCTCGGACACGAGTCTGATGTTATTGAGCCGCGAGGTTTGCCCAGGTCGCCGCGTAGACGAAATTCCCGGCGATCATGAAAATGGCCTCGACTTTTCTATTTCACCCTGTGTGCTGTCGCCATATGATGGAACGTTCCCCCGGGTGGCAGGAATGCGAGCAGGGGCCCAAAACCAAAGGGGGAAAAAGCCATTGGCGGGGGGAAAGGAATCGCAGCCAGGGGCTGCGCGAAAACTGGAACGGCCGCAGCAGTTATGGCTCTGACACGCTGGAGCGGAGGCTGCTGCTCGCAGCCGTCATGGCGCCAGCTGATCCGGTGGTTTATTCGAACACGGTCAGCTTCCCGCTGGCCCCGAGGGCCGGCCATACGTTTTACGTCGCGAGCTTCAATTCGCAGGGCGGCCAATTGTCATCATATGCCAATGCGTCGGCAATCACGCCGAACACAGTCAACGACCTGGTGATGAACGTCACACCGTTTGCGACCAATTACGTGGCGTGCTGCCAGGGATCGGGCGGTTCGCTTGGGGCGAACCTCCTGACGAACGGGATCACTCAGTCGCAAACCGCTCCGGCGCCCAGCGCCGGCCAACCTGCCGTCGGGGACGGCGGGGCAAGCGACGACTCGAACAACCTCAACGTCGTCTCCGAGGCAACGGGTGGAACGCAGTATTTCTTCAGCTACAACCTCGGCACGGCCGGCGGCGCAGCACCCGCCGCCAACGGTTATGACCTCACCGAACTTGACGTGATCGCAGGACATCAGGCCTTTCGCGCCGGTGTGTGGCTCGTGGACGTGCTGGTCGAGCCGGTCGGGAGCAGCCAATTCCTGTCACTCAGCGGCGGCCAGGGCTACACGCTTACCAGCGTACCCAATGGCCAGGGCGGGGTCGTCGAGATCAATGGCGGCTCCGCACAGTTCGCAATCGTGAGCGCAGTCCCGGGGCAGCCGATCGCGCAAAACATCCAGGCGGTGAAGTTGGTTGTGCTTGACGGCTCTACCTTCTTCCGCGAATTCGCGGTAACGGGCACGCCCAGCGCAAGCGCGCCCACCGTCCCGACCGTTCCCAGCGGCGTGAGCGCATCGTTCGCAGTTCCCGCGGTCGACATAAGCTGGAATCCAGTGCCCGCGGCGGCGGGATATACCGTCCTGCGCTCGGCTATGGTGAACGGGACCTACACCGCCATCGGAAGCGTGGTGGGCCAAACGAGCTTCACCGACAACACAGTCCAGCCCAACTCGGCTTTCTTCTACGAAGTGACGGCATCGGGAAAGGGTGACTCCGCGGCCAGCGCGCCGTCCGCCGCCGTCAGTACGACCAACTTCGGCGCTTCGGGCTACTTTTTTTCGAGCCAGTCCTGGCAAGGCTCCCTGGCGATCAGCGAGATCGTTCCCCAAATCAACTACAGCGGCGGCGATGACGCGTCCGTGTTTCCGCTGAAGAGTGGCTTCAACGCCAGCTCGTTTTCCGCGATCATCGAGGGCAAAGTTACGACGGATCTCGCAGGGCCGTACACGTTCTACGCCAGCACCGATGACGATGGATACCTTTGGGTCGCCGGGCAACTGGTAAGCGGGAACCCCGGCGGGCACTCGCTGCAACAGAGCCCGGTTACTACCATTCCCATCAACCTCGCCGCCAACACGTCATACGATTTTGTGTTCCTCGAAAACCAACGCGGGGGTCAGTGGGGAATGAACATGTCCTGGCAGGAGCCGACGGGGATCGGCACGCCCGGTCCGCTCACGGTTGTGCCGGCGTCGCATCTGAGCCCGATGGTCGATGCTCCTCCCGTGCCGCAGCAGGTTTCAGCCTCGGTGCTGTCGGCGACCAGCGTGCAGGTGAGCTGGAACTCGACGGGCGACATGAGCTCGTACGGGTACGTGATCGAGCGGGCGCCATCCAATGCCAACGGGAATCCAACCGGCTCTTTTTCCGTCGCGGGTCAGGTCTTTTCGGGACCGACGCCGGCCGGCGTTTCGCCATCGCTCACTTGGGGCGCGTCCTCGTTCGTTGATACCACGGCGGCGCCGAACAGCACCTATGTCTATGAGGTTGGAGCAGTGCTGCCGGGACAGGCCCCGCCATCAACCTTTGCGGCACCGACGCGTGCAGTGACCACTCCCCCGACCGTGACGGCGTGGATGTCGTCCGGCACCTTGAACATTTCCTTGGGTGCTGCCGGTGATGCAGCGCTGATCGAGATCGACGCCTCCAGCAATATCGACATCAGCGAGAGCGGAAACGCGATCTTCTCCGTTCCAGAAAGCTCGGTCAATTCGTTGCTCGTAACCGGCATCGGAGCGGGTACGCAAACGCTCAAGATCTTCGGCGACCTGGCGGTTGCCGGGCCGATGACCGTCTCCGGAATCTCCGATTTGACGGTGGAGGGCGCCATCTTCTCCGGCCAGCTCACCGTGGCCGTTTCCGACGACGTGACGTTCGACGATCTTGTGGACATAACCGGCCCGATCAACGTGAGCGCCGACAGCGACAACAATGGGTCCGGCGAGCTTTTCGTGGACGGTACCGTCGAGTCTGGCGGAAACCCGATCAGTTTTCACGGGGACCAGATCGTGCTCGAACTTCAGGTCGACGCGGGCTCGGGGGACATCAAATACTCGCTCTCGCCCAACGGATCGGCGTCCGCTCTTCTGGAGAACTCGATCACTTCCGGGACGGCGACGGTGAGTCAGGACAACTCAACGAGCGTCTCATTTTCCGGAGTGGCGAACTCCAATCTGACCGGCAACGTCGTGCTCAATTTCCCGCTGGAAGTTCTGCTGACGACGGGGCTGGACACCAGCGCCGGTAACGCCGGTTTGAAGATCAACTCGGCCGCTCTGGCGGCAAATGGGGCGATCAATACGGGAACGGCGCCGCTGACGCTCAACGCCGTCAACGCCACGATTCTTGCCGGGATCAACGCCGGCGCCGTGACGATTCCCGCGGGTGACAGCGTCGCCCTGAACGGCGGAACGCTCACCGCACAGTCGCTGACCAACGCCGGAAGCTTTACGGTGGCTACTGGCGCAGCGGCGTCGATCGCGGGCGCCGTCACGGGCGGCGGCGCGGTTTCCGTCGGCACGCCGGCAGGCTCGGGAACGGTCGCGTACTACCGCTTCGAAGGCACGGCTGGAACCGCCGCCACCGGCATAGGATCGATCCTCGATAGCTCCGGCAACGGACTCAACGCCACCCCGGAGAACGGCCCCACCTACAGCTCGTCGGTCCCCGCGGCCATGGTCCCCGGCACCGGCGCCGCCGATACCACGTCGATGAGCTTCAACGGCACCAACCAGGGCGTCGTCATCCCCGATGGTCCGGCCTTCCAGTTGACCCACAGCCTTACGCTCGAAGCGTATGTCTACGCTGAGTCTCTGGCGGGCGGAGACGGCAACATCATTTTCCGCGGAGACAATCAAGGCGGTCTGGACCCGTATTGGCTGCGCTATGAGAAGAGCACCAACTCGCTGATGTTCCAGATTACCAACGCCGCGAATCAGACCGCCTCGATCAGCGGCAGCATTCCGGCGAATCAGTGGGTCCACGTGGCCGCGACGCTGGACGACTCGACCGGCGAAATGTGCCTGTATGTCAACGGTGCGCTTGTTGCCTCGGCCGTCACCTCGATCCGCCCGTACGCCGCTCTCGTCGGCGGCCAACCGGGTCTGGGGATCGGCTCACTCCAATCTGGCGGAGAGTTTTTCCACGGCCTGATCGACGAGGTCCGAATCTCGAATGTCGCGCTCAGCCCCAGTCAGCTTCTCGACGCCGCCCAGTCGCCGCTGGGGATGATCACCGTGGGCTCGATCAATCAGTCAGCGATCACCGTTTCTCCCACGGGCCTTTTGACGGTGGCCCACAATTCTTCGCCGACAACCAGTCAAACGAACAATCTGAGCATCGCGACGACCGGCGGCAAACTGGACCTGTCCAACAACGCGATGACGATCAACTATACCGGGCAAAGCGATCCGATTGCGAGCATCCGGTCCTACCTTGCCTCCGGCTACAGCAACGGCGCATGGAGCGGCAGCGGGATCGTGTCTTCGGCGGCGGCGGCGAATCCGAACCACAACACGGCGATCGGCTATGCCGACTGGGCCGACGGGCAGGGGGTGAACACGATGCCGAACACGATCGAGCTGAAATACACGCTCTACGGTGATGCCAACCTCGATGGACAAGTGAACAGCGCCGATCTCCAGATCCTGCTCGCCGGGTTGAATCGAAGCGGGTCGTGGGACCAGGGGGATTTCAACTATGACGGGCAGGTCAACAGCGCCGATCTTCAGGCTCTGCTGTTCACGTTGAACACGAGTTTGGGGAGCCAGGCGATGCCGGTTGGCGTTGCCGCGGTGGCGGCGGGGGCGGGGGCGACTGCGCCGGTCGCTGCCGTCAGCCATTCGCCTGTGCGCCAGGGGATACCCACTTCTTCGATCACCCCAGCGGCGCCGTTGACACACCATCCGCGGCCGGCGAAGCCGCACGCGAAGCGGCGGTAGGCAGGATGATTCACCGCCGAGGCACGGAGGACACGGAGAAACTCGCAATCATCAGAAGCTTCACCGCGGAGGGCGCGGAGGGACGCGGAGGGTTCCAGCTTGATGTCCCTCATCCACAATCCTCCGCGGCCTCCGCGGTTTGCTCTTTCGAGCCTCACACGATACCCAAAACGCCCGCGTGGATTGTGGCGCACCCTGTCTTCTGCAAAGATTTCGCTGCACAAACGGGAGAAGTGCCATACCGCAGCCGAGTATCGAACAACTTCGCGGGCAGGCGATCGATCACTTCCGTGCCGGACGGATGGCAGAAGCCGAGGCGGCGTATCGCCAGTTGCTTGCCGTCGAATCGCGATGGCTCGATCCGCGCATCGAGCTGGGGATGGTGCTCCAGACGCGGGGCAGGGTTGCGGAGGCGATCGAGCAGTATCAGCTCGCCCTGGCGATCCAGCCGCACTCGCCCGATGCATGGAACAACCTGGGCGTCTCGCTGCGCGAGGCGGGCCGTCATGAACACGCGCTGGAGGCGTTCACAAGGGCGCTGGCGCTGCGGTCTGGGTTCTACGAGGCGATGCTCAACCTGGGAAGCCTGCTTGAGGGACTGAGGCGGCTGGACGAGGCGGCGACGTGGTTCGCAAGGGCCGTGGCCCTTCGTCCCAACGATGCGGTTGCGCTGGGCGCGCTGGGCGGGGTGCTGGCGCAGAACCGCCGGCCCGGCGAGGCGATCGAGCCGCTGCGCCGCGTCGTCGCGCTGCAACCGAACCTGGTGGACGCGCGGATCAACTTCGCCGGCGCCCTGGCCGAGATGGGGCAGACGGATGAGGCGATCGAGCACTACGGAATCGCGCTGAAGCTGGCGCCGCAGAATGGATCGGCGATCTATAACCTGGCGGTGCTGCTTCAGGACAAGGGCGAGCTGGACGAGGCGGTCGGGCTCTACCTTCGGGCTACGGCGCTGCGGCCGGATCATCTGCCGGGGCTGGTAAACCTGGCTGTTTTGCTTCGTGCCGTCGGCCGTCGCGATGAGTCGATTGAATATCACCGCCGGGCCCTGGCAGTTTGCCCGGAGGTGACACTGGGAGACAACCTGCTGATGCTGCTCCAGTCGCACCCGGCTTATGACGCGCAGCGGCTGGCGGAGGATCAGAGGCAATGGAACCTGCAGTACGCCCGGCCGCTGGCGTTGGCGGCGCCGCCGCACGTCCGTCCGGGCGCCGAGCAGACCCGCCGTCGATTGCGCGTCGGGTTTGTCTCCGCGTATCTTGATTCCCATCCGGTGGGGAGATTCCTGCTGCCGTGGTTGGCGCAGCACGATCGGTCGCAATTCGAGCTGGTTTGCTACAGCGACGTCCTCGCGCCGGACCCGATGACGGCGACGCTCCGCGGGCTGGCCGACCGTTGGCAGGATGCAGCCGCATTCAGCGACGAGCAATTGGCCCAGAAGATCCGCGGCGACGGCATCGACATTCTCATCGACCTCAGCATGCACGCCCGCCACAACCGGCTGCTTACCTTCGTCCGCAAGCCGGCGCCGATTCAGGTGACGTACCTGGCCTACTGCGGCTCAACCGGGCTGGAAACCCTCGACTACCGGCTCAGCGACCGGTATCTCGATCCGGACGATTCGGACCAGAAATATTATTCGGAGAAAACCGTGCGGCTTGGGAGCTACTGGTGCTACCCGGAGCCGCCCGAGGCGCCGCCGGTCAGCGCACTGCCGGCGATGGAGGTCGGCCACGTCACTTTTGGCTGCCTCAACGACGCGCTGAAATACAACGAATTGACGCTGGCGACGTGGCTGGAAGCGCTCGAAGCGGTGCCGGGATCGCGGCTGATCCTGCACGCGCCGCACAAGTCCGACCGGCAGCGCCTCGAAAGACAGATCGCTACGGGCGGGGTGGATCCGGCACGCGTCGAATGCATTCCCATGCTTCCGATGTCCCACTACTTCCGCCGCTATCATCGAATCGATATCGCGCTGGACCCCACGCCGTGGCCCGGCGGAACCACCACCTGCGACGCCCTGTGGATGGGCGTGCCGGTGGTGAGCGTCGTCGGCAAAACCGCGCTGTCGCGCGGGGGCCTGAGCATTCTTTCCAACGTCGGCCTGCCGGAACTGGTCGGGCGCGATTGCGCCCAGCAGGCGCAGATCGCGATTTCACTGGCCCGCGATCTTCCCCGGCTGGCGGCGCTGCGAGCGTCGCTTCGCGACCGACTGCACGGCTCGCCGCTCATGGATGCGCCGGCTTTCTCCAGGGATTTTGAGGCGGTGCTGCGGGGTATGTGGGAGAGGTGGTGTGGCGGGGAACGTTCCGCCTAGAAGCCCGCTCAAGGCAAGCGCGTCAGGGCGGCAACGGCGATATCATCCGCCGCGTTGCTGTCGGCGGGCGTTGTGGTGGGGTCGATGGCTGCGATCAAGTAACCGAAAGCTTGTGACGGAACTTTGAAATGCACGGGCAGGCGAATGGTTGCCCCGGACTTAAGCCGGACAGGCCGTTGAAGCGGCGCGATCAACAGATCGTCGGATACGTCGAGGGTTCGGTCGGCCGAGGCGTAGAGTTTCACGTTGACGGTTCCCGTCGCGGCGGCGCTGCCGACATTCTGAATGGCCAGTACGATAGTGGCGGTGTGGTCGGCATGGGCGGTGAACGAGTTACCGGAGACAAAGGACGCCGCTAAATCGGCGGAGGAGGAAGCGACGGAGATCGCTTTGGCGCTGATCTGGATTGTCGGCGCGGTGCTGGTGGCGGTCTGGGCGATGGATGTGAGCAAGTGGTAACTTCCTGCGGCCAGAGATGGGGGGCAGGTGAAACGAATTTTCAGCGTGCGCGATTTTCCACCGGCAAGCACGAGGCCCGGGATTGAAAGCTGAGCGAGGGTCGGGTCGGCCGACGAATACGTGGCATCCATGGACGCGTAGAGCAAGAGCGACGCCGGTCCGACGAATTTCGTTTTCGCGGTATTGGTGATGCGAATCCGGAGCGTGGTGTTCTGGCCGGTCCACACGGTGGATGGAAGGGAACCGATGATGGAGGCGGCGAGCTGGCCGGGCGGCAGGGGCGTCGGTGAGGGCGAAGCCCCGACCGGTGGCGTGCCGGTTGTGCCGGAGGCGGTGGGACCGGTGACGGCCGCGGCGGGTTTGGCGAGCGTTTCGTACTCGGCGATGCCGGTCCAGTGCGGGGCGGCGGTGGTGGAGTTCGAGTCGACATTGGCGACCACAACGAGATTGCCGTCCGGTGTGAAGGCCGCGGCTTGTGCGGTCGAGCCGCCCTGGTAGGGCGTGGGGTCGAATGCCGGATCGACGGAATCGGCAAATCCGGGATCGGTCGATCCGTTCGCACTCAATCGACGCACGAGGAGCTTTGTGCCGATCACAAAATTCCCGGAGGAGTCGATTTGATCCTGGTTTGCGATGACGGCGATCTCGCCGTCGGATTGCAGGACAAGCGCAGCGATCGAGTCGAAGGGCGGCTCGGTGAAGGCTGAAGAGGAGCCGGAGCGCGCGCCCAGCACGTTGACGAAGCCGCCGGTGCCGAAGGTGGAATCGGGCGAGCCGTCGGCGCCAAAGCGGACCAAGCCGAAAATGGGAGCGGCCAGGACGGCGCCCTGCGGCGCGGTTGGATCGACGACGCCGGCCAAAATCCGGCCGTCGGGTTGGATTAGCAGCCTGGTGACGGCTTGCGCGCCTGCGGTGGTTGCGACGCCGGTTGTGCCGAAGGATTTGTCGATCGAACCGTCACTGTTGAGAGCGTAAATTGCGGCCTGGTCGCCCTGATGCGCGCCAACGAGGATCTTGCCGTCCGCTTCGATGGCGACGGCGGTCGGATAAGCATGCGGCTGGGGCGTTCCGAGATCGTAGGCTAGCCAGCCCGTGCCGTTGAAGCCGCTGTCGAGGGAGCCGTCGGAGTTGTAAAGGGCAAGATCGAAACCAACGTCCGGACTCTTGAAATAGGCGCCGGCGGCGAGAATCCGGCCATCGCTGGACAGCGCCAGGGAATCGATCTGCTCGTTGCCGGGGAAGTTGGTGGTGAGCTTGCCGTTTCTGCCGAAGCTGGCGTCGAGGGAGCCATCCGCATTGTAGCGGGCCAGGGCGAACATGGCGTCGGTGGTTGCGGAGGCCGAGTCCTCCGAAGCGCCGCCGGCCACGATTTTGCCATCCGGCTGGATTACCAGCGCCGTGACATACGCGATGGGGCCAAATGCAGTCTCGACGACGCCGTCGGTTCCAAACGATGTATCGAGCGACCCGTCGGCGTTGAGGCGTTCGAGAAAGAACTGACCTTCGCCGTTGTTTTGCACCGTGCCGATCGAGCCGGCGAGCACGATCTTCCCGTCAGGCTGCACGGCGACGGCGTTCACACGCTGCTGGATGGAATCGGGAAATGAGGGCGGGCCGGGGTCATCGATCAGCGTCCGACCGTCGACGCCGAATCCGGTATTGAGCGCGCCGGCCGAAGGGGCGGGCGTGGGAGATGGAGTCGGGGTTGGAACGCCGACCGGCGCGGTATCGCCCTCGAGGCGCAGGACGCCGATGTGACTGGTCGTGAGAGACGGAAGGTTGGCAGCGACGACGATCTGGCCGTTAGGCGCCAGGGCCATGGCGCCGCCGGACGGAGAGTCCGTCGTCGAATTGAACAGGATGTCGGATGTGTGGAAGGTGGGATCGACGGCGCCATTGGCCAGAAGCTGGTGGACCTCGATCGGGCCGCCGTCGCCGAGATCTTCTACTCCGGCGACGACGATTTTGCCGTTGGCTTCGAGTGCCAGGCCGCTGGGCGGAAGCCGAAGGCCGAGATTGTTGGAAAGCTGCAAGGTGACGACGCCGGGGCCGTCGTACGTGTTGGAACCGAAGCTGCTGTCGGGATCGCCGTTGGCGTCATAGCGGGCGACGAACCAGGTATCGACCACGCCGCCCCCGCTGTCATAGGCGCCGGCGACAAGGATTTTGCCATCCGGCTGCACGAGCATCTGCGCGATCTGACCGGAGTCGTAGTTGTCGCTCAAGTTGGTGAACTGGAATTTCGACCAGGTCATTCCGCTCAGGCCGAAGGAGGTGTCGAGCGATCCATCGGCGTTGAACTGCCAGACGGCGGGAACGACCTTGAAGGACGAGCCGAGCAGGACCTTGCCGTCGGGTCCCGCGGCGATGGCGGCCCCCTGCGGGCCCGCTTCGTTGGGGCCCGAAGTGTCGGCCTGGCGATAGGCGTAGCCGGTGGAGTTGAAGCTCGAGTCGAGCGAGCCGTTGGCGTTGTAACGGGCGGCGATGACGACTGGCGCCGAGTAGGCGGGGTCGTTGGGATGGGCAGGGTCCTGATACGTGCCCAGGCCCCCGGCCAGGATCTTGCCGCCCGGGGCCAGGGCGAGCGATTCGATGGCGGTGGTTCCGGGAATGTGGGTGAGCGCCTTGCCGCCGGCGCCGAAGCCGGCGTCGGGGGAGCCGTCGGGGTTGTAGCGGGCGAGGGCGAATTCGGATTGGCCTCCATTGATCCCGCGGAGGCTGGTTTCGTCGAACCCGCCGAGCACGATCTTGCCGTCGGGTTGGATGAGGATTGCCGTCGCCGAGGCGATGTCGGGGAAGGAGGTGGTGATGATGCCGCCGGCCCCGAACTGGGTGTCGACGGAGCCGTTGGGGTTGAGGCGTTCGAGGAAGAACTGCCCGAGGTTGCCGTCGTTGCTGGTTCCCGCCGACCCGGCCAGCAGGGTCTTGCCGTCGCCCTGCACAGCAACCGCGTTGACGCGGTAATTGATGGAGCCGGCACTGGCGGGCAAGAGAGTTTGTCCGGCAGCGCCAAAAGTTGGATCCGCATCGCCAGCGCTGAGCAGCGTTCGCTTCTCTAGTTCTTCGACAACCGACCGCGAGGCAACACAGGTGGAAGAGGGGCGCCTTCGTGACGGTCGAAACAACGACAGACCGCGCGGAAGCATGGAGCCTTCCCTTGTGAAAACAACTCGTACAAAGCGTGATCCACGCCGGAAGCGAATATAGCGGAGAAGTCAGCGGGGGCGAGAAATAGGGCGGCTTCGCACAGACGGCCGATTTCTTCGCAGCGGTCGCCGAATTTATTGGACGCAATGTTTTGCGGCACGGGCTTCCCCTTCGGGTCTGAGCCTGAGGCTCAGCCTCAGGGTCGAAGACAGCCCGTGCGGGCGATGACCCAATTCGGTGACGTTCGGGGTTCCTCAATGGATCGCCGCTGGCGGGCTGGAAGCCTTCTGCTGCGGGACGCGCTACCGCGCCGGGCGTCCTTTGCGCCGACCGCGTTTGCCGACGCGCTGGCTGTTGCGGAACTGGAGCGGCGTCAGTCGAGCGAGCCGGCGGAAAAAGGTGTTGAAGTACGACGCCGAGCCGAAGCCGCACATCACGGCAATGCGCGCGGCGCTCAAATCGCTTTCCAGCAGCATTTTCTTTGCCTGTTCGAGCCGGCAGCGCTGGAGTTCTTCGTGGGGAGAATGGCCCAGCACCTGCACGAAATGGCGCTCGAGCCAGCGGCGCGAAACGGCAAGCCGCCGAGCGACTTCGTCCATGCGGATCGGCTCGGTGCAATGCTCGCGGATGAACTGGACAGCCAGATGAACGTCGCGATCGGGCAAGGTCGAGACGTTAGACGACTCGCGGACGGTGACGATGCCTGCCGGCTCGATGAGGATCGGCTGCGCGGGGGCGGCGTGTCCGCTCATCAGACGGTCGAGCAGAGCCGCGGCCTCGTACCCGATCCGCTCGGCGGGGATCTCAATCGCCGAGATCGTCGGATTGGACAACTCGCATTTGGTCGGATCGTCGTCGCCGGTGATGATTGCCGCCTCCTGCGGGACGGGCACCTGCGCGACGTTGCATGCCTCGACCAATTGGCAAGCGATGTCCGGATTCCAGGTGAGAATCCCGACCGGCTTGGGAAGACGGCGCACCCATTTGACCAGATCGCGCTGCCGCGCCGGCCATGCGGCCGACAGGGGCAGAGAGGTGAAATCACTGTAGAACTCGCAACCCAGGCCCTTGGTGGCGAGGTTGGCGGCGAACGCCGGCCCGCGGTCCTCATCGCTCCGCTTGAACCAGCTGCAGTAGGCAAATTGCCGCAGGCCGGCGCCGTGCAGGTGACGGACGGCAAGGGCAGTGAGCGCGCGGTCGTCCACTTTGACGCGCGGGAGGGCCGATGACCGCACCTTCGCCGAGCCGACGCTGACGGTGGGAACGCGGAGCTTGAGAATCCGGCGGACCTCGACAGCGCTGCTGACGCGCACGATCAGCCCGTCCCAGGAGTACGTTTCCGAGAAAAACAGGGACGCTTCGGTTCCCTCCGGGGCGGTGTAGACGTGCCAGTGCCCGTGCTCGTGCGAGTAGCCGGCGATGCCGCGCATGAGTTTTTCCCGCCATCCGATTGACGAGCCGGCGAGCACTGCGACACGGCGCACTTTAGACATACTTGCTTTTATACACCGCTGTATAATTTATTGCTGGGCTCGCCGCAAAACAGCATTTATTGACTCAATTTGACGTGAATGTGACATTGCTTTAGAAACCTTCCATTCTATCGTCTGAGCCGCCCCATGGCCATCGATTCCCACCACCATTTCTGGTCTTACAATCCGCGCGAGTATGGTTGGATCAAGGAGTCGATGTCGATTCTGCGGCGGGATTTCCTGCCGCGGGACCTCAAGACCGAGATTGCCCAGGCCGGCATCGAGGGCGTCGTGAGCGTCCAGGCCCGCCAAAGCCTGGCGGAAACTCAGTGGCTGCTCGAACTGGCCCAGGGCAATGACTTCATCCATGGCGTGGTGGGGTGGGTACCGCTTTGTTCCTCCGGGCTGCGCGGCGAGCTGGAGCGACTGGCGGGCAGGACGAAACTGAAAGCCGTTCGCCACGTCCTCCAGGACGAGCCGGACGACGACTTCATGTTGCGGCCGGACTTCGATCGCGGAATTGCGGCGCTCAAGGAATTCGGCCTCCGCTACGACATCCTCATTTTCGAGCGGCAACTTCCTGCGGCGATCCAACTGGTGGACCGGCACCCGGAACTGACTTTCATTCTCGATCACATCGCCAAGCCACGAATCAAAGAGAATGTGGTGTCCCCCTGGCGAGCAAATCTTGCGGAGCTTGCGCGACGGCCCAACGTCCATTGCAAGCTGTCGGGGTTGGTGACCGAAGCGGACCACCGCTCATGGACGGAGGCGCAGTTGCGGCCTTACCTGGACGCGGCGCTGGAGGCGTTTGGTCCGCGACGGCTGATGTTCGGATCGGACTGGCCGGTTTGTCTCCTGGCGTGCGGATACCGGCGATGGTACGAGATTGTCCGTCAATTTGCGTCG
>Ga0210396_10004157_pt1 | contig 14202 bp, 14 predicted proteins | sample IncBWH17OmetaG_FD_155466 | JGI IMG/M metagenome (GOLD analysis project Ga0210396, IMG submission 155466) | Forest soil microbial communities from Barre Woods Harvard Forest LTER site, Petersham, Massachusetts, United States - Inc-BW-H-17-O ...
CTATCGGGGGGGAAGGGGCCATGTCCACAATTATTGCGTTTGTTTCGCAAAAGGGCGGAGTCGGCAAGTCGACCCTAGCCCGCGCTCTTGCCCGAGAGGCCGCGTTCGGTAGGTTCAAAACCAAGATCGCCGATCTTGATACCCAGCAGGGCACGTCAGTCGACTGGCACCGGACCCGGCTTGACGCCGGGATCGAACCCGTGGTCGCGGCGGAAGCGTTTGCGACGGCCCAGCAGGCTCTCAAGGTCGCCGCCGAATACGATTTGCTAATCATCGATGGGCCGGCGCGCACCAGCAAAGGCACGCTGGCGATCGCGAAAGTAGCCCACCTGGTAGTGCAGCCGAGCGGGGCGTCGGTTGACGACCTGCGTCCAGCAGTGCGCGAGTTTCATGCGCTCGTCAACGAAGGCATCGCGAAGGACAAGCTGACATTTGCCCTGAACCGAATTGGCACACCTGCGGAAGAGGCTGAGGCGAGGGCTTACATCGCCGAAGCGGGCTATGTCGCGCTCAACGGCTGCCTTCTGGAGCGCCCGGCTTATCGCAAGGCTCAGAACACTGGCCATGCCGTCACTGAAACCAGCTATGCGGGCCTCAATGCCAAGGCCGATGCGCTCATCCAGGCCCTTATCGACAAGGTGGAAGATCATGGCAGATCTGACGAAGCTGAAACGGCGGAGCTCGCTCGGTGCGCCGCCGCCGCTGGCTGAGGCGAGCCCGAACCTCGACGCTCCAGAAACCGCGCCGCCGCTGGAGTCTGCGGTGCCGCCGATCCGGCGCATGGCCGTAGTGCAGCCAACGGCGGCGCGGGTAGGGGAGGAGATGCCGCGTCGTGACGGCCGCAGTGCCCGGCGCTCGGGTCGCACCTTGCAGTTCGCGACACGCGTAAGCCCGGAATTCGATAGTCGGCTTCGCTCGATCGCCGAGCGCGACCGCAAGCTACTGGTCGAGGTGCTCGAGGACGCACTAGAGGCCTACGAGCATTCGCGACAGACGCAAGTTGCTAGATAGCCGCTATCTAGCGTTTAACCAAATAAAGCGAAGCCTGGGCCTCGATTGGCTCGCCATAATGTTGACCGCTACGCGTTCTGCGGCTGCGGTCACTTCACGAGTGAACAGCCTTTGGGAGGAGGGAAGGGGGCCGCTCACGCGCTGGTCTCTGGGATCCGGCAACGGCAAGGCGATGAAGCGGCGCTGCTGGCTGCTGATCTGCTGGCGCAACGCCGGGCAGAGCGCGTCAGTACTGCTGGTGCATAAGGTCGTGGTGCTCGCCACAACGAAGGCGCTCGTTCACTCTGCGTCGTGAAAAGGGCCGCCCTTGAGCGCGCTCGCGCGTTTGGCTGTGCTCGACGACGGCCTGCTCCAGCCGCCATCTCGTCTCCTCGTTGTCGAGGACTTCTGGCCGGCGCTCGAGCGCAACCTCACCGATGATTTCGGCCATGGCACTGAGATCCTCGAGAGCCTCCAGCGATAGCATGTCGTCGCGGTGCCTCATGAAATCGGCTGGCCCACCGCAATCCTCGGGCGGGCAGGCGCCCGAACCGCCGGAGCAAGCGGGATAGGCCTTGCCGGCTTCCGGCTCCCGCCGATCCTCGATGCGAATTTCGTGGCGCCAGGGGATGTTCAGGTCATATTCGTAGACAAATCGTGCGCCCGTGCGGAACCGCAGCGCCGCCAGCGTGACGTCGGGCGACGCCGCTGACAGCTCCCACGAGCCATAGCGCGCGGCGCGCAGACGGAATTGGTAGAGGTGGAGGCCCTCCCACCCCATCGCGACCTGGATTACGCCGTGCAACTCACGGAGCGTAAGGTTGATGGGGACCAGAACACGCCGCCAAACCATCGGGCTGACCCCAAGCAGCCAAACCTTGATCTGCACGATCGCATCGACGCCCTCCGCAGGCGCGTGATTATTTCGCGGGAGGGACTGCTTCGGATCTCGCTTCATCCGACCAGATTACCGCCTGTCCCCCGATCCGTCCCCGGACCCCAGAAATCCTGATGCTCTCAAACTCGTGGCCTACCGCCACCAGAACCCCAGAACCAGCTCGACCCGGCCTTGTCGGTAAGCGCTCGGTGGAGACGCCGGTTCAGGCGGCGGCGCGGTCCAGTTCGTCGGGTTTCCAGTGCCAGGGCAGCAAATCGGCGATTTGGCGCGCAGGGTGATCGGCGATCCAGGCGAGCACGTCGGTGAGATACTTCTGGGGGTCGAGGCCGTTGAGCTTGGCGGTTTCAATCTCCGCGTTGTTTAAATAACAACCGATGCTACGCCCTCATGTATACGCGCTTTGCGATCTCGCCTTCGCCCAGGTGCGTCGCCAGAGGTTTTGGGTGACGGCGGTAGTGACTTCGTGATGTTCATCGTACCGCGTGAGGATCCGAGGATCGGCTCGGCCTGATCACCACTCTCCGTGCTGCCGGCTGGTGAAGGAGTAAGCCGTCTTCCGATCCCTCATGACCTTGACATCCGATCTCTAAGCCCCTTTTGATCGTACCGCTGTAATCGTTTGTTGGTTGGGCTCATGGCATTTTCGGTCGCGCGGCGGGCATCTGATAAGAACGAAACGCAAGCGCCAGCTTCGTTGCCGAATATCCAGCAGCTGTTATCCGCCGCGGATGCGGCCCGCGACCTCCGACGTTGGCGGGAGGCAGCCGAGCTTTACGCCGAATACCTTACTGCTCGCTCCGACGATGGGCCGATATGGGTTCAGTTCGGCCATGCGCTCAAAGAGTCCGAGAGGCTGGACGAAGCCGAAGACGCCTATAAGAGGAGCCTGGAGCTGGCCCCCGATGTCGCCGACACGCAGCTGCAGTTAGGCCACCTCTACAAAAAGATGCGCAGATTCTCCGATTCCATCGCCGCCTATCGTGAGGCCGTGCGCATGGACGACACTCTGTTTGACGCACGCCGAGAGCTGGTGAATCTCGGCGTTTCCGCCCGCGAGACCTTTTCGACCGAAATGATCACGGCGCCACGGGCTGCCACGACATTCATCGATCTGTCCGACGTTTTTTCCTACTTACATCATCATCCAACCGTTTCCGGCATCCAGCGCGTCCAATTGGGTATTGCCAATGCAATTATCGCGATGCCACCCGAGGAACGGTCCGGCATCTTGTTTTTATCGGAAGCCGACGACCGTCGCGACTACGCAATCATCGACGATGCCTTGATCACCGAGCTGTCAAAGGAACTGTCTCGGGACGAGGTTGAGCACGCCCAGCTTATCGAGGTCATACGTTCCGCCACCAGACTAGGTCGTACCTATGAACCAGTCCAGGGAGATTCGCTGCTTCTCATAGGTGCGTTCTGGGTTTTGCAGAACATTGTCGAACGAATCATCTCGCTAAAGCGACAGGGTGTTCGCGTCGGGACGTTCGTTCACGACCTCATTCCAATAACACATCCGGAATTCTGCGAGAGGCCTCTTACAGAGGTATTCAAGGCTTATGTTTTTAGAGTCCTGAGCTTGACCGACTTTGTTGTTACCTTTTCGGATCACTCCGGGCGACAGGCGCATGAATTTTTCGCCAGGAATAATCTACCAGGGATCCCAATAAAGACCGTAAGATCGGCCCACAAGACGTGGGAGCTACCATATCGTGCAGGAACGATCTCGCCGACAATTTCTCGCCTCATCAAGGAAGAATACATCCTATACGTTTCAACGATTGAAATCCGTAAGAACCATATATACCTTTTCCGAATTTGGAAGCGTCTGATCGAACAATTCGGGAAGAATACACCCAAGCTTGTCTTTGTAGGCCGCCCAGGATGGCGGGTTAATGACCTGATGGACCAGTTGAATTCGACGGCTAACCTTAACGGAAATATAATTCTGCTGCATAATTTGTCAGATACAGAACTGGCGGCGCTCTACAAGGCGGCCTTGTTTACAGTGTTCCCGAGCTTTGTGGAGGGGTGGGGGTTACCCGTTGGCGAGAGCCTGATGTTCGGCCGGCCCTGCATTGCCTCCAACGCCAGTTCGGTACCTGAGGTGGCGGGCGACTTTGTGGAATACATAGACCCCTTCAACGACCACGACGGTTACGAGAAAATCTCTCGGTTCGTCGGGGATAGGGGATACCTTGAGCAGAGGGCGCAGCGGATTAAGAATGAGTTCAGGCCGCGCGAGTGGGGCGATGTCGCCAAGGACATGATCGCCACGGTCCGATCGCTGATTGACGACGCCGAAATACCAAGCACGCTCATGGAGTTGCCGACGGTGGTCCCGGGGCGCATTTATCGGTTCGGTCATCGTGACGACGCCTCTCGCTTCGTCGAATCCGGCGATTCGGAGTTCACGCATTTTGCCTGCGATACGGGGTGGGATCGGATCGAGGGCTTTGGCCGTTGGCTACGTGACCGAACCGCAAGTATCAAGTTTCTCATTGAGGAAGGCGCCAATCGGCCGACCCTGATCATGATCGAGATCTACACGGTGGATTGGCTCGGCCCGATGCAGGTACAGATTACCGCAAACGATATAGATTACCGGCCATACCTGCTGAAGCCAGGTATGCGCCAATTTCTGCTCCTCCATATCACCCCGGATAGCGGGAGGGTTGTGCTGGAATTCAGCGCCATCGGGGAAATCGCGGCGGGACCGGACCCGCGGACCTATCTGTGGCTGGGATTTGGCGGGCTTGGGTATGCACCCAACACCGATGCGCTGGCTCGCGTCGTCCTCCTGGAAGAACTCCTGTCCAGCCTGTCGAACATAGTCACGCTCCGGCCGACGCGAACCTCTTAGGTATGCCCAGGACCCGCAGGCGGTTTAGCGGATGAAGAGCGCCAGGAAGGTTGCGTATGACGAAACCATCGGCTAGCAAGAGGCGTTCGTGGCAGCAATCCGGCATGGCCAGCGAGCGTACTTACAATTTGTCAGTCTCGATCGTGGCCACCCTGATCCTGATTCTCGGTCTTGCGATTTCTCCTGCGTGGGGCCAGCCGGCTCAGAGCGGCGCACATTTTTTCAGCAGCCTTCGAGGCGTTCATGTCGTCGGATATCAAGGATGGTTCGACTGTCCTGGGGACGGGGCGGGCCTGGGCTGGGGTCATTGGTTCGTGGGGGGCAGCAATACCAAGGATCCGAACTCGATCGGCATCGACTTATGGCCCGACACTTCCGAACTTGGTCCTGACGAGCGATGCCCGACCGGCTTCAAGCTCCCTTCCGGCGCGCCCGCCTATTTGTTCTCCAACCAAAATTCTAAGACCGTTGCGCGCCATTTCCTGTGGATGCGGGAATACGGCATCGACGGCGCTGCCATGCAGCGGTTTACGACGAGCCTCTCGAATATCGGCCTCAAACGCCATTTCGACACGGTCCTGCGCAACGCCCGGGCCGGCGCTGAGGCCAACGGCCGTGGCTTCTTCGTCATGTACGACATCTCCGGCATGAACGATGCTACCGCGCTGCAGGCCATTACGCAGGATTGGGCGCATCTGACCGCCGATCTCAGTCTTACCACGAGCCCTTCCTATATTTATGATCGCGGCAAGCCGGTTGTTGGCGTCTGGGGTCTCGGGTTTAGGGATCGCGATATAACTCCGGCAGGAGCTGCGGCTATCATCCATTTTTTGAAAACGGCCAGTGTTCCGGCGACAGTGCTGGGCGGTGTTCCGGCGTCCTGGCGCAACCTCAGCACGGATTCCCAGTGGCCTGATGCCCGTCCCGATTCACGTTGGGGTGCCGTCTACCGCTCGCTCGATGTCATCAGCCCATGGACGGTAGGCCGCATTCGCGACGACAAAAGCGCCGATAATTTCGCACGCCTCCGCATTATCCCGGACCTCGCCGAAACCCGCAAGCTGGGAATAGAATACATGCCTGTTATATTTCCAGGTTACTCCTTCTACCACGTCGGGCGAGCAACTTCATTGAATTTGCCGCTCAACTCAATCCCACGCCGCTGCGGCGAGTTTTACGGGCGCCAGATAGCGAACGTGACCAGGGCCGGAGCGGATGCGGTTTATACGGCGATGTTCGACGAGGTAAACGAGGGTACGGCGATCTTTAAGCTCGTTGTCAACAAGAGTCAGGAGCCGATGGGTACCGCGCTATTACCTCTCGACGCGGATGGATGCCGCAACGCTACCAGCGATATGTATCTTCGGATCGCCGGCAGTGCGACACGCGCGCTGCGACCTCGATAACAACCTTGCAGGGGACCCATGTAGCGTGAGGTTGCGCCCGCAAGCGAACCTGAGGTCCCTGACGAAACGACAGGGACCCTAACCCGTGATTGATTCCTTGGTCACCGCGCAGACCTCCGCTGGTGCAATCGGGAAGCCCTGTGCCGATACTACCGAGCGGCCCTCCGACGCGAGCGAAACGAGGAGCGAATCTGCACCGTCGCCAGAGCCGGCACCTGATATGTATCGCTCATTACTGTCGCAGGTATTTCGCGCGCTCACAGATCCGGACGGCCATTCTGCAGGTCTAAAGCGATTGGGTGAGGAGCTTAAGGACGAAGGCCCGACACAGCATTGGCGATTTTATTACGAGGAAATATTAGGACGCAGCCCAGAAACAGTCACGTTAGCGCAGATGCCGGTAGACGCGCCTACCGATGCCATCTGTGCGATGCTGACCTCGGACGAATTCCTGGAAAAGCATGACATTGTTCTCCAAAGGGAATTTCCTCAGCTCACTCGCGACCTCTTTCTTCATATTCCGAAGTCCGGAGGGACTACAATATTCCACGCATTCGAGTCGGACGATCGATTTTGTTCCCTCCACCTCTTTCCCAATCCGTATTGGTTCTCCGATCGATTGGGCTATCTCAAAAACACCATTCGAAGGCTCACCAACTCAAAGACACGGTATGTGTGCCTCTGGGATCATCCGCCCGCAGTCCGATTTCTCCAAAATCGGCTCAAGCGTGGGTGGGACAATGCATTTATGACCCTACGCGATCCGATTGACGCAGGTGTCTCTTGGATTAATTATGTGTTGACGCACGTTACGAACGACGCCTCTACACATGGGGAGGCGATTACTTGGCGACGTCAACTTGGGCTCCCTGAAAGGCCGGATATAAAGAGTCGAGCGGCCGCGCTCAGTCTAATCCCTAAGATTATAGACCTGTTCGTACCACCCAATGCGATTTGCACGACGCTGGGCCGCGCGCCGAACCTAGAGTCCGCACTAGAGATGGCGATGATCCTCGATTTGAAAATCATACCTCTCGTGCAGGTTGACGATTACATACGGTATAGGGGGATAGGGACGTATAGAAGGATGAATGAATCGGAACGATTCGTTGAATTGTTCGATCTCGACCACCGAAGCCGGGTGGCCCTATATGATAAGAATGACGAAGATCTAAAATTCTACGCATGGACGGTTCGACACGCAATCACCGGACCTGGGCCCTGGTTAAAGCTGTAGCACCGCAAATTGTGGTTTCGCCCATATTAGAGAGAAAGTGTACGCTATGCATGACCGGAGGAACCAGTTAAATAAACTGATCACTGTCTCTCTACGCCACACTTGAGGGTTCTCTATGTCAGATGTAGACAGTTTTGCCAACGCCAACGACGTCGCTATGTGCTACCGCTACTTCTTACATCGCGAACCGGAAAATAGCGCGATAGTGAAAGTTCACCTTAGAAATAAACCCACTGTCTGGCAGTTAATTCAGGCATTTTTGGAATCTCGGGAGCATGAAACGGCGGGAATAGATGACGGCTGCATGGGTATTTGGCGTCAACAGGACGGCCGTGGTGTCCGTGTTGAGTCCTCTGAACCAGCGAATGCGGCAATCCTTGAACATGTGCAAAAAATTTGGTCTGCGTATGGCATTGATGATCCCTATTACTCTGTCCTCACGAACACCGCGTATCAGGCCAACAACATCACGAATGCATTGACCGAACAATTCTACCAAAGCGGGATTGAAGATGTGGCTAATTTCACCCTCGCGTGCGAGCGCAATCGAATTGAAATTGATCCACGATGGCATATACTTGACCTCGGTTGCGGGGTCGGCCGGATCGGTGAACATTTCTGTAAGTACTTCGAATATTATTATGGAGTGGATATTAGTAAAGAACATCTTAACCACGCAATGAACCGCTTAAATACAACTCATATTAGGAATGCGAGCCTCATGCTGCTCGATGACGCATTGGAAGGTAATATTGACTTCGATGTATTTTATTCAATGATTACGTTACAGCATAACCCACCGCCAATAATCTATTATTTGTTGGATAAATTTCTTGCCAAATTGAAACCTCGTGGATTGGCATTTTTTCAGGTTCCTTGTCATCTATATGACTACGAGTTTGATGTGGAGCGTTATTTGGCAGGTCAAGGCAAAAGCGATAGAATGGAAATGCATGCGTTACCCCATAGATACGTCTTTGAAGTGCTGCATAAGCGGGGCCTTCAACCCATCGAAGTGTGGCCGTTTCCCGTAATTGGCCCGATCGGCATCTCCTATGTGTTTTTTGCGCGTAAAGGGAGTCCTACCGTTGGAAACACTAATCGCTCAATCACGTCTGTTTCGGAATAAGATCGCGAGAGCATTCGCTTTCGAAGGAACTGCGGCGGTTAATCGGTTCGGCGAAGTCGACATGGCAGCGTTGCTCGAGGAATTTCGCGATCCCGAGGGGAGCGACGTATTTGGGCCGTTCATTCCCTCGCATTTTGGCGTCTTCGATCCTGCTCAGGACACGGTAGCCGAGCTAGCGTCGCTGCTCTGGTCCGTGCGAACCGCAGGTCGGCGCTATCGGATGGTTTCCCTCGGCGCTGCTCCGGGCGAGTGGGCCGTCAGAGCCGAGCGATCCTACAAAAAGCTGTTCCCAAACGGCGACTACATGTCGTTCAACTTTGAGGGTGATCCCGAGCATGTGGAGCTGACGAAGGCATTTCTTCGAAACAACCATGCTAATATCGAGAAAAACGTGTTGGTGCATGCTGTGATCGCTGAAAAAGACGGTTGGGCCTACTTCCCCGTTATTAACTCTGACATTGATTGGGGAGCTGGCATTGCCGCGCTGTCAGAGTCTCCTGATGATCTCGACTCAAAGGTCAATATGACCGAGATCGCTCGGAGGGATAGGATCGCCGCCAACGGGGGAAAGCCGCTGGAGTTCCGCACTGTGCAGGCTGTTTCCCTACGGTCGTTGCTCGATCGCGCCGGCGAAGTGGATTTTATTCATAGCGATATACAGGGGTCCGAAGAAGCTGTGTTCACCGCGAATATCGAAGCGATGAACGAACGGGTCCGTATATGTTGCATCGGTACTCACGGCTCGGGAATCGAAAGTGCTTTGCTCGATGTTTTTGCCGAGCACAGATGGAATTGCGATTGTGCATTTCCCTGCGTCATGCAAGACGATAGAGTGATACGGGATGGCATATTCGTCTGGAGCAATCCTCGACGCGGCTGGAACACTCAACGTAGGATTACTAGTTGGTTGGTAGGCAAGAAATATCTCCGAGGATCGAAGCAAAGCGGACGAGTTGTGGCAGGCTTGACCGAGAGCCTTTCAATCTTCGTCCTGAATTAAATCAGACGCTGTTGGCGTAAAGAGTGCTGGTGATGAAGAACTTGCCCGGACCGGAGAGCCAGGACACCGAATTCCTTACTCACCTCTACCGGATATTTTTTGATCGGGAACCGGATCCGCTGGGGTTCGAGCAGCATCTGTCTGCACTACGCGCGGGGCTCCCGCCACAGGATCTTGTCGCACGGTTCTTACGATCCAATGAATTCTCTGCGCGGGGGCGTCCGCAGTTAACGAAATATTTACCTCTTGCGGATCTCCGATGCACGTTGACGCTGATTTGCGATCGGACGGTGGTAGCAGTTGACGACGGGAGAAACGTTAGCTTCCTTTTGGAAAGTGCTTCGCCTGTCGAGATCTACAGAATTGATCGCTTTCGTTCGTTGCTAGCAGGGCTGGAACTGCCAAAGGTCCAGGATCATGGGATCCTGGCGGCGCAACTCGGCGACCGAGCCTATTACGATATAGGCTCTCTAGCCTTTGGGCGCCTGCAACACGCGAGCCCTATGATACAGTTAATTCCCGACACTAACTTTTTTCAGGATGGTGGCTACAGCACAATCCGGGGCGCGGCTCTGAGGGGAAAGTTGCCGCGTTGGAAGGACCGGCGGAAAATCGTGTTCTGGCGCGGGTCCCCAACGACGCATTACATTGCTTGTGACGGCACACGCATCGATTGTATTGCGAAAATACCGAGGGTGGCAATGTGTTTGGCACTGAAAGACACGCCACAAGCGGATGTCGCAATCATGGGACCGTCGCAGTTGTATTTTGTCTCCGATGAAAACGCGGTGAGCTGGCTTTTGCAGAGGGGAATATTCCGGACGCACGTGCCAATGGTCCGCCATGCTGACTATAAATTTTTGATCGACATCGATGGTATTGCGAACTCGTGGAGTTTTTTCGAAAAGTTGCTGCTTGGCTCCTGCATCTTGAAAGTAGAGTCGCCATTCGAGCAATGGTTCTACCGTGAGATCGCCCCGTGGCAGCATTTCGTCCCGGTAAGCCACGATCTGTCGGATTTGATTGAGAGGATCGACTGGTGTCTTCAGCACGAAGCGCAAGCCGGCGCGATTGCGGAGCGGGGACAACAGTTCGCATTGCGGCATACGCCCGAAGCCGCCCGAGAGGTGGTCGCGGACGCAGTTAGTCGCTCAATTATACCCGCCCAATAACGTGGACCTACAAAAGCCCATTACGGCGTATGACAGCCATGTAATAGCCGTTGTGCCAGTCGCTATTCTGCATTTGAATGGGGGGATGTGTTCCGTCTTGGGTAGTGCGGATTTCAATTGAATAAACAGGATCGAGACCGCGGCTTCTTAGGGCCGAGAGCGAGCCGTCGCGCGGCTCCGACCAGTTCCAGTCGTCGACGATGAACACATACTCCGAATCCAGGGCCGCCAATGCTGCGATGGTGCCGTCGAATTGGTCTTGATAGCCGTGCGGACCATCAAATAAATAAATATTGTATTTTCCAAGCGCCCCATAGTCGATCTCGCGGAAATCAGCCTCTATGAAGTCGAATTGGGTACGCTCATTACGAAAAGTGTTAATATTGTGGAAAAAAGTCTCACGCGGGCCCCCGAATTGTGACCAATTATCGATGCAAGTAATTCGCGCTTGGTTGCCGTACATCGCAGCGCAAGCGGTCGAACCAGTCCAAGAGCCGATCTCCAGATATCTCGGATCTGGCATTGAGCCGACCAGGTTATTAATAAGACGGCGATACTGGCGGCCCGACATGCCAGGCATCGACAGAATCTCGGGCGTCAGCCTACTTTCCAGGGCAAGTGCTTTCTTGAATGCATTTTCAAGTAAGGCTGCAAGCAGCAGGCTATCTGAGCGGCCGTGAAAACGGATCGATAGTGCGTCGGCGGTAGCGCCTAGGATGTGCGACTCCTGCCCTATAAATTCGGTCGATCTCAATAGCGAGGTGCGGAAATCGGCAAGCGAAGTGTGATTTTGCTGCTGAGACACAATTATCTCGTCGGATTCGGGATCGCGCCCCAGGAGAAATTGGTAACCATATATCACATCGTCTCGTGACAGCATTGGGCGTGGACCTTCGGAGGCCCGGAGGGCTATTGAGTCATAGTTCGGCTAAGAGCGAGGCACTCAAGTCGATCGTGGACATCACTCGTTGACAAGATGGCGGCGCACGTCGCGCAACCCGAGCAATCCTAACAGGGTGATGGCGGCGAGGGTAAAGGTCAGCCTGGTGATGTCGTAGTAGACGTGGACGACCGGGCCGAAGAGGCCGCTGCGGATCATCTCATAGCACGGCAGCGCTGGCATGAACGTCAGCAAAACGTCGCGCACCTTTGCCGGCAGCCATGCAGCCATAAAGAAAGACCCCGAGGCTGGCAGGTACATATACGAGACCGGTGACCACACCTTTTCAAAAATGACGGTTCTCTCGCTGAACGCGGCTATAACCAAGCCCACCGAGACGCACCACCAAGTCATATACGCATAACCAGCAAACACCATCGGCATATCGCGTGGCCAATGCAGTTGGCCGATGCTGTACAGCAGAAAAAAGGAAAATATCGCAGCGCCGTAGTTTCCAAGCACTTCGACCGCGATTCGGGCGACGACGGCATCGAACGGGGTCACGTTCCGATGGTAAAACAACGTCATGTTGAGGCGAACGGCACGCAGCATGTGGCCGCCGATATGGCGAAACAGCAGGATCGGCAGATAGCCGCTCCAGATCAGCGGTACCACCAGCAAGCCATGCTCATAACGTCCGCGGATAAAATGCCACATCACGATGACTGGGAGCGCGAAGATCAGAAACTCGCCGAACATCCAGGCGAAGCCGAGGTTTTCGCGGCCGAACCGGGTGTAGGTCTCGCGCATGATCAACGCGCCGATCACACGGCATTGAATACGAAAGCTCCGCAGAAACGTCCCCATCCCGGCGATATCCCAGCATCTTCGTCAGCCAGTGTCTCCACTACGCGAATCTACCCCGGAGCACCAGATCAAGCGAGCGCGCTCAGCCCTATCGATAGCTCAGCCCCTCGGCCTCCGTGATGAGCAACTCCCTGCTCCGCATTATTTAGATTGCCGGGTCAGTCGCAGTTCATCGATCGCTACGATATCAATTGTGCCGGGTGATGCGGCGACCTGTTCATTTGCATGAAATGTAGAATACAATTTGATGACTGTCGAGTTCCAACCATCAGTCGCTAGCAATGGAGAGATGGTCATGATTGATTGTTGCACCTTGGCCACGATGCATCGTGCCGTTCCAAAACCACCACTTGCTATAACAAACAGTGCATTTACTTCCGCGCGGTCAGACAGGGACAAGGTTAACGTTAATTTCGATGGCAAGGTTCGTGATAAGGCCCAACTATGTAGAATGAACGTCGCCTCGGGCGCCGACAGATATGGTCCCCGGACGTCTCGCACACCCCACCCGTCGCCCAGAAATAGCCGTTCCCGGCTCGGAGCCCGGTAATCTATTCGAACCTCGAACGTCATCAAATGTCCCTCCCGACGCAAGACGGATACCTGGAATGCCGAGAGGACGCCGACGGCGAAGGGTGATCGGCGACCGCCAAATTTGCTGCCATGGCGACTTCGTACAGGACGGCCGATATCATCTAGACCACATGTCCGCCTGAGTACGAGGCGACCCGTCTCACAGTATGCAGGTAACGAGGGTTGCGCCGGGTTGGCCGGTGCCGAGCCTCATGCACATCAGGCGCTCGGATTTGAGGCTCGGCCGCGGGTCGCGCTCCGAGAGCGGAGTCGTCATTGAAACAGCTCTCCTTCGCCGAAAGGTACGCCTGCTAGGTGTACCTTCAAGGGTAGTCTTCCCTTAAATCGTTTCCAGGGCGCGCCCACTTTGGGGGGGTCGCGCTCTACTCGCGGCCGGCTTCGCCGTTGCTCCCCGAGCCGGCGTAGCCGTCTCGGCCATCCGGTGACGATCACTCGCGCGGGCGGCACCTTGCGCCGCGACAGCGCACGGCACGCCGCCCATTTGTTTGATCGGAGTTGCAAAGGGGCACCGCCCTTCGCGCCGGCAAGGGTGCGCGCGCCGTAGCGCGCCGGCGGCCGGGGTCTCCCCATCTTTCGCGCTCCGCGCTGGAAGACGGCCCTGTCGGGCCGCCCTACGGGTGGGTGATCCCCCTCCCCGACCGCGGCCCTTGCCTTTGCTACCCCCGGTCTCGCCGACGGGCAGGGGTGCAGCGCTGCGCTGACACCCGAAACCCGAGGAAGGAGACCTGCCCGTTGACGGCTGCGAGCCGGCCGATACCCCTCCTCTTCGAACCAGGTCATCCTGATTCCGGCCGAAATCGAATCTCGGGAGGCGCAATCCTGGCGCTCCTGCCCGGCTCGGTCGCACAAGTGCCGTGATTCGCTAGCACTTGCGGCCTCTTGCTTGAATACCACAGAATTTTGACAAACACTGGGAATGGCGAGCAACTAGGTTCGCGCGCTGTTGTCGTAACCAGCTAGGAGCTGATCGCCAGACCTAGAAACGCGAAACCCCCCGAGGCGGGGGGCTTGTATAGCGTGGCCCACGTAGGGCGGTCGGTGTGGCAACCACCACCCTACAGAACGCCGCGGTTTTTGCAAGACCCGATTTCTTGCCACGGGCGAAATGTGCCCAAAGCGCCGCTTCCGGCGGGTTGCGCGGCAACCCAGGAGGAGGCCTATGT
>Ga0210396_10004158_pt1 | contig 14200 bp, 18 predicted proteins | sample IncBWH17OmetaG_FD_155466 | JGI IMG/M metagenome (GOLD analysis project Ga0210396, IMG submission 155466) | Forest soil microbial communities from Barre Woods Harvard Forest LTER site, Petersham, Massachusetts, United States - Inc-BW-H-17-O ...
AACGCGCCGAGGACGGTGAGGTCCACGTGAGCGCCGCGAATCATGGCAAAAGAATCGGCGGAAGAAAAATAGCAGCTGCCGGGAAGTTCAGTAACCGTTTCCTTGCCGGCGTTGATGAGGTCGGGATCAACTTCTGCTTCCAGCGGATACGGGCCGACGCCGAGCATCCCGTTTTCGGATTGCAAGATGACGTCCATTCCGGCGGGGACATAGTTGGCAACCAGCGTGGGCATGCCAATGCCAAGATTGACGTAGTAGCCGTCACGGAGTTCCCTGGCGATGCGGCGTGCAATGCGTTCGCGTTTTTGGTCGTCGGTCAGGGTCACAGTCGTTTTGCTTCCTTTAGCATCGATTGGGCGTCCGCAGCCCACTTTCTTCTTTCTGACTCAATATGAACCTTCGCGCGCTCGATAAGGCGGCTCTTCGATTCTTCTGTCAGAGCGTCAATTCCATCCTTCGTCTTTTCGGGATCGAAGCCACTCTTCAGCCTGTTACATCCAAGACAGGCCGTTACTAAATTGAGCAAACTGTCTGCTCCTCTTTTCGATTTTGGCACGAGGTGATCCGCCGCGAAGAGATCCCATCGATCGCCATGCGCGATTAGGTCTAGTCCGCAGTAAACACAGCGGTACCCATCCCGTACAAAGACTTCCCAGTCGATTCCACCTCGCCAATCTTTTTTTGCCATAACCGAACCCCTCCAATAAGAGCAAAGAAGACCCGCCGTTACGCTCTACGGATGGTGCGCTTTTCGATGCGCTTTATGTAGTTGGCGCCTTCGAAGATGGCGTTGACGTAGATGCCCGGCGTGTGGACTTGGTCGGGTGGGAGCTGGCCCGGCTCGACGAGTTGCTCGACTTCGGCGATGACGTAGTCCGCGGCGGTGGCCATTACGGGATTGAAATTGCGCGCAGTTTTGCGGAAGACGAGGTTGCCCCAGCGATCGCCCTTCCATGCTTTGATAAAAGCGAAGTCACCGCGCAAGGCCCGCTCCAAAACAAAGTGTCGGCCGTCAAACTCGCGCGTTTCCTTGCCATCGGCAACCATGGTGCCGTAACCGGTGGGCGTATAAAAGGCCGGGATGCCCGCGCCCCCAGCGCGCAATCGCTCGGCGAGAGTGCCCTGAGGATTCAGCTCCATTTGCAGTTCCCCGCTCAGAACGAGCTGTTCGAACAGCTTGTTCTCGCCGACGTAGGTAGAAATCATTTTTTTTACCTGGCGATTTTGCAGCAACAAGCCGATGCCGAAGTCGTCCACGCCGGCGTTGTTGCTGACCACGGTGAGATCCTTCGTACCCTTGCTGCGAACCGCGGCGATAAGGTTTTCCGGAATCCCGCATAAGCCGAATCCGCCCATCAAAATCGTCATGCCATCGCGCAAATTGGCGATAGCGGCGTCGGCGGAAGCTATGCGTTTGTCCATGGAGTAGGTTCGCTCGATTGTTCGAGAAGAAGTGTACTCCAAGTGCCGCGGGCGCGGGAGTGCGCTGGCGCGAAAGAACGCCCGAGCCGATGGATCAGCAAACAGGAAGGAGTTGCGAGCGGAAGGCGCGGGGCGTTAGGCCGGTGACGCGACGAAACTCGCGGGTGAAGTGGCTTTGGTCGGCGAAGCCGGTGAGCTGGCTGATTTCGGCAAGCGGCAATTCCCTATCGAGCAGGTAACGGCAGGAAGCGCGAACGCGCAGGCGGCGAGTGTATTCGCCAATTCCTTCGCGCTGGAAGCGGCGAAATACGCGGGAGAGGTGCACGGGGTGCACACCGGCGGTGGCGCTGAGATCGTCGAGGGTCAGGCGTGCGCAACATTCGGCGTGCAATTTTTCCAGTACGCATTCGAGCCAGCGCGGGGCCTGATTCTTCTCCTGTACTGGAAGCCGCGCCGCCAGGCCCGTTACTTCGGCCAGCAAGCTTTCCACGCAAAGCGGGTCAGGCTGGTCGAGCGCAAAGGTCTCCCGAAAGAGCTTCATGCTCAGCCAAAACAGCGGGCCCCCGCGTGAGTCTTCGCAGCCCCGGTCGAGCTTGCCGGAACAATCGGCGAGCCGCGCCTTCCAACCTGGCCGCAGCTCCACATGAAAGAAGCGCAAGCCGCCAGGAGCAATTTCATCCTGATGCGGAATGCCCGCCGGCCGGAACATCAGCGACATCGGCGAGAATTGTTTTTGCCGGCGGCCGTAGCGCTCGCCGTAGAAACCGCTGAGCAACAAACCGAAAAACGGCAACTCGTGTGAGTGCATGGGCAGCTTGCGGGGCACGGGATGGCGTAGATCGCTGAAGACAGCGCCGGAATGTTCCAGCCGATGGCGAACGGCCCCGAAGAATTGGCCGCCCTGAAGGCGCGGCTCGCCGGCTGGAAGTAGTTGAGTTTCAGACATGGGGTTTCCCGGCGCGGAAAGATGTTGCTTTTGTTCTAGACGCGGTTCGGGAAAATTGGTTAGTTTGATGCGCGGGTGGGCGAATTACCGACGGAGGAAAAGCAATGAAGCGAATTGGTGTCTTGTTGAGCATCTCGATGGCGCTGTTGATCCTGGGTGTGGCGATTCCTCGCGCAAACCACGCGAATCCCGTGGCCGCGAACCTGCCTGAATATACGGCGGACGGGCAGTTGAAGTTCCCTGGAAATTACCGCGAATGGGTGTATCTGAGCAGCGGGATCGACATGAGCTACGGCCCAGGCGCCGGGATGGATCATTCCATGTTCGATAACGTGTTTGTGAACCCGGAGGCGTACAAGTATTTCCTGGCCAACGGCACCTGGCCGGACAAGACCATGCTGGTGCTGGAAGTGCGAGGGGCGGAGAGCAAATCCGCGATCAACAAGGCCGGCCATTACCAGGGCACCCAACTCATGGGCCGCGAGGTGCATGTGAAGGACGAAAGCCGCTTCCCCGGAAAGTGGGCGTTCTTCGGCTTCGACAGTGCCCCCACTGCCAAGATGATTCCGACGGACCGGGACTGCTACTCGTGCCACGCACAACACACGGCGGTGGACACGACGTTCGTGCAGTTCTATCCAACACTGATTGAGATAGCGAAGAAAAAGGGGACACTCAGCCCGGCGTATGTGAAAGAAGAGGCAGCTGCGTCGAAGTGAGGCGAGTGGAGCAGGTAGTAGCACGGGCTTCAGCCGGTGCGGTTTGGGCTGCACAGTTCACAGGCTAAAGCCTGTGCTACAGGGATCGGAGAAGTTTGTAGAGTTCGTTGGCGGCGTCGAAGTCGGCTTCGAGTTCGCGGGAACCGAGGCGTTCGCGGAGATCGTCGAGGCGCCGGGCGAAAAGGTCAAGCGCGGCGGAAAGTACTTCCCTGTTAGTAAGGACGATGTCGCGCCAGGTGGCGTAGGAACTGCCAGCGAGGCGCAGCGTGTCGCGCAATCCCGGCCCGGCCAAAGTGATGGGCAGGCCGTTCTCGTCCAGACGATCGTAGAGAAACGAGCCGAGCGCCACGGCCGTGAGTTGCGGAAGGTGCGAGGCGAAGCCGACGGCGTAGTCGTGCTGCTGCGCGCCCAGCCATGTGGGACGCGCGCCCAGCTTTTCCAGAATCCTGGTAAACGCAACGACACGCGGGTCGCGATCGTCTTGCGACGGCCCAACGAGCGCATAAGTGGCCTTTTGAAAGAGGTCCGCGTCCGATTGCCCGAACCCGGAAAGCTCGCGCCCCGCCATCGGATGGCCGCCCAGGAAAATTGGCACGGATTCTTCCTCTTCGAAAAGCTCAGCGGCAGCAGCGCAGATGCGAAGTTTGGTGCTACCGGCGTCGGTGACCAGCGCGTGCGGCGCGGCATTCTGCGCGATTTCGGGAAGGATGTCTAGTGTCACGCCAATGGGCAGCGCAATGTAAATCAGGTCGGCGCCGCGAATGGCGGGCTCAATCGCACCTGAAAACGTGGCGTTGGCCACGCCAGAACTCTTCAGGTGCTGCGCGACCTCCTCGCGGTCCCATCCGGTGATGTGCATGTCCGGCGTGTATTTGCGGAGAGCCTTCGCGAACGATCCGCCGATGAGGCCGGTGCCGAGAATGGTCGCGCGTTGAATAAGATGGGGCATCGTTACGCGACGCGGCGTCCCACGGCGGGCGCGATGATGCGGATTTCGCTCATGAGCTGCGCGAACTGCGTGGGCTCCAGGGATTGTGCGCCGTCGGAAAGGGCATGGTCGGGATCGTTGTGGACTTCGATGAGCAGGCCGTCGGCGCCGGCGGCCACCGCGGCCCGGGCCATGGCGCCGACTTTGTCGCGGCGTCCGGTGCCATGCGAAGGATCGGCAAAAATCGGAAGATGGGAAAGCTTCTGGATGACAGGAATCGCGGCGATGTCCAACGTGTTGCGAAGGTACGTCTCAAAAGTGCGGATGCCGCGCTCGCAGAGGATGACGTTGTAATTCCCGCCGGCCAGGATGTATTCCGAGCTGAGCAGGAGTTCTTCGATGGTGGCGGACATGCCGCGTTTCAGGAGCACGGGCTTTTGCACTTCGCCGAGGGCGCGCAAGAGAAAATAGTTCTGCATGTTGCGCGCGCCGACTTGGAAGATGTCCACGTAAGTGCCCATCATCGCGATTTGCGAGGCGTCCATCACCTCGCTGACGACGAAAAGGCCGAATTTGTCAGCGGCTTCCCTCATCAACTGCAAGCCTTTTTCTCCCATGCCTTGAAATGCGTAGGGCGAAGTGCGCGGCTTGAACGCGCCAGCTCGCATGATCTTGGCCCCGGCCTTGGCGACAGCCTCGGCGACGGCAAGAATTTGCTCGCGGGATTCGACCGAGCACGGGCCGGCGGCGACGACCACTTCGGGGCCGCCGATTTTCACCCCGCGCCCTAGATCGATCACCGTGCCTTGGGGCTTGAACTGGCGGCTGGCGAGCTTGAAAGGTTGCGTGATGCGCACCACTTCGCGCACGCCCTGCAGCAGCTCAAAATCGCGGTGGTCGAAATCGCGGTGCACACCGACGGCGCCGAGCACCGTGTGCGATGCGCCGGTGGAACGATGAACGTCAAAACCGCTGGCGACGACGCGGTCAATGACGTGCTGGATCTGCTCTTCTGTCGCGCCTTCTTGCATTACGATGACCATTGCTGATTCCTCATTTTCAAGAATTTCTGCTCATACCATGGCACCCGTTGCTGCGCGGCATCCCGGTGCGTGGGCGGCCCGCCTCGGAAGGCGGGCCCTACAAAAGCTATTTCGGGTCCTTGTCCTGGTTCGCCGAATCGCCGTGCATGGCGACGCGTTCGGCGGAGCGGGCTTCGTCAATGATGCGTTCGAAGAGGCGGCGGATGGCCGCGTTCGTCAGCGGGCCGCGGTTGTTACGTTCGGCGTTGGACAACACATCGTTTTCGCGCGCCGGTTGATAAATCGGCATGCCCGCGGCCTGTTTAAGGCGCCCAACTTCGAGGGCGCAACGTGAACGCTCGTTGAGAAGCTCAACCAATTTCTTGTCAATCTCATCCATCCGCTGACGCCAGTCAGATATGTTCATTGGTTGCCCTCTGATTTACATCCCTGGAGGGCGGATAATTTCGGCGCGGGATTATACGTTGAGATCCTTCGGGCATCCTCATCGGATTCACCCAGGATGACAGGTCGTGGTGCGGTTGCAAGGATGAGAAGGTTGCGACTGCGAATCATATCGTGGCCTCGCGGCGGGACAGTCCTCGGCGTCCGGCCTCCTTCAACACCTTGACGCGCTCGCGAAGGGAGGCCGAAGCTGCTTCGACCGACGAGGCCTTTTCAATTTCAGAAACCAGCGCAGAGCCGACCACAGCGGCATCCGCAAGTCCGCCCAGTACCGAAACATGTCCCGGCAGTGAAATACCGAATCCCACGGCGACGGGGAGTTCTGTGAAGCGGCGGACGCGGCGAACCAGCCCCGGGAGATCGTCGGGCAGCGAATCTTTCGCCCCCGTTACGCCGGTGCGAGAAATCAGATAGAGAAAGCCGGAAGAGCACGCCGATATCTTACGCAGGCGCTCGTCATCCGATGTCGGCGCAGCAAGAAAAATGGTGTCGAGTTTTTGCGCATGGATAATGCGGCGATAATCCTCGGACTCTTCTGGCGTCAGATCGGTGACAAGCACGCCGTCGGCTCCGGCTTGAGATGCCGCAGCGGCAAATTTCTGTAGTCCCATCTGCAAGATGGGATTGTAGTAGCTGAAGAGGACCAGCGGCACATGGCAGGTCTCGCGAATCCGGCGCACCAGTTCGAGGACTCCGGCGAGCGAGGCGCCCGCCTTCAGCGCACGCTCCGAGGCGCGTTGAATCGTGGGGCCGTCGGCGAGCGGATCGCTGAACGGCACGCCGAGTTCGATCACGTCAGCTCCGGCCTCCGCCAGCGCGAGAACGAATTTGTACGTTGCGTCGAGCGACGGGTCGCCCGCCGTGATGTACGCGACGATGCCGAGTTCACCGACCGCGCGCAGTTCGGAGAATCGCTTCGAGATACGGGTCGAGTTATGCGAGGGACTGGTCATTGGAGTGGGCACATTAGAGCAGCCGCTTATAGGTGTCCATATCCTTGTCGCCACGGCCGGAAAGGTTGAGGATGACCAGATCGCCGGACTTGAATTGCGACAAGCGCTGAATGAGGCCGGCAAGGGCGTGCGCGGATTCCAGCGCAGGAATAATGCCCTCCGTGCGTGAGAGCAGCTTCGCCGCATCGAGAGCCGCCTGATCGTCAACCGCGGCGTATTCGGCGCGATGCTGATCCGCGAGCCACGCATGCTCCGGGCCGATGGCAGGATAGTCGAGCCCGGCCGAAATCGAATGCGTGCCGGCAATCTGGCCGTCTTCATTCTGCAAAACGTATGTGTACGTGCCCTGGAGGACGCCGGGGCGCGCGCCGGTGAAACCCTGGTGCGCGGCGAGGCGCGCGGCATGCTCGCCAAGAGTGTTGCCGCGGCCGCCGGCTTCGATGCCGACCATTTTCACGTCGGCATCTTTCAGAAATTCGTAAAACAATCCAATCGAATTGGAGCCACCGCCAACGCACGCGTAAAGATGCGTCGGGAGGCGTTTTTCGGCGGCCAGAATCTGCTGGCGCGCCTCACGGCCAATCACAGCCTGGAAATCGCGGACCATCGTCGGGTAAGGGTGCGCGCCGAGCACAGACCCGAGCAGATAATGTGAATCGCGCACATTGGTGACCCAATCGCGCATGGCTTCGTTGATGGCATCCTTCAAAGTCTTGCTGCCGGATTCCACGCCCACAACTTCCGCGCCCAGCATGCGCATGCGCGCTACGTTGAGCGCCTGGCGCGCCATATCCTCCGTGCCCATGTAAACCGTGCATCGCAGGCCGAGATGCGCGCCCACGGTGGCCGAAGCGACTCCGTGCTGGCCAGCGCCGGTTTCCGCAATAATGCGCGGCTTTCCCATTCTCACAGCCAGTAATCCCTGGCCGATGGCGTTGTTGATCTTGTGCGCGCCCGTGTGCAGCAGGTCTTCGCGCTTCAGATAGATGCGTGGGCCTGCGAGCTTGGCCGTAAGCCGCGCGGCAAACTGGAGCGGGGTGGGGCGTCCCGCGAAATTCTTGAGTAGCGATTGAAATTCAGCCTGAAATGCGGAATCGGCTTTCGCAATCTCGTAGGCGCGCTCCAGTTCGTAGAGCGGCACCATCAGCGTTTCGGGAACGTAGCGGCCGCCATAGGGCCCGAAACGGCCCGGCACGGCGGCAGGTATGGTCAGCTGGGTGGTCATGGTCTAGCCTTTTATTGTACTTCGAGCCGCGCCGTTAAAAAAACGCCGGATTCTCCTCTGATCGGGTTTGAGACCCGCTGGCGCGGAAATGTTTCGGAATTGCAAAAGCGTCCGCTAGGGGGAAAGCTCGCGGTTGGCGCGGGCAACCTCTTCGAAAAACTCGCGGAGCTTCCCAGGATCTTTCTTCCCGGGCTTCGATTCAACGCCGCTGGTTACGTCCACGGCATACGGGCGAACAGCAAGGATCGCTTGGGCCACATTCTCTGGTGTAAGGCCCCCTGCCAATAGGATGCATTGGGAATTGGCTGCGGTGTGCGCCAGGGTCCAATCCGCGCTGTTGCCCGTACCGCCATATTGGCCGGTGTGCGGGGCATCGAGCAGAAAAGCTGTGGAACCGCGATATTTCGCGAAAGCGGGCAATGCGCTTCCTTTCCCCACGTGCAGGGCCTTGATCACGGAAATTTTCTTCGCGATTTCGCCAACAAGTTTGGGGTCCTCGTCGCCATGCAACTGCGCGGCGGCTAACCCGAGCGCTTTCGCCAGTGTTGTTACCGGCCCGGCCTGCCAATTCACAAAGATGCCGACGGGTGCGACGAAAGGCGGCAATTTCCGGATAATCTTGCTCCCCGCAAATGGAGAAATGCACCGCGGGCTTTTCTCGTAAAAATTCAGGCCGATGGCATCGGCGCCGAGCTCGCATGCGAGCAAAGCGTCCTCGACATTCGTAATGCCGCAGATTTTTACTCGGACCATTCGAAGTTACCCCCCGGAATCGGGCGGCACGAGAAGGGCGCGCAACGCCGCACCGGGGTCCGGCGACAGCATAAGGTGCTCGCCAATCAGAAATGCGTCAAATCCCGCGGCGCGCAACTGCTTCAAATCGTCGTGCGAACGCAAGCCGGATTCGGCCACTGCGAGGCAGTCTTCAGGTATGCCCTCAATTAATTCATAGGAAGTTTCCACGCGCACAGTAAGCGTCTTGAGGTCACGATTGTTGACGCCGACAATGCGCGCGCCCACGGCCAGAGCGCGGTCGAGTTCTTCGCGCGTGTGCACTTCCACCAACGGCTCCATTCCCAATTCGCGCCCCAGTGCGATGAGATCGCGGAGTTGCCCGTCGGAGAGGGCGGCGACAATCAGTAGAAAACTATCGGCGTCGTTCGCGCGCGATTCCCACACTTGCCAAGGATCAAAAATAAAGTCCTTGCGCAAGACGGGAAGCGCAATCTCTTTCCGGGCGTCGCGCAGATTCTTAAGCGTTCCGTGGAAGAATTCGCCTTCTGTCAGCACGGAAAGCGCTGCCGCGCCCGCGCCTGCAAGCGATTTACCAAGATCGGCGGCGTCAAACGGATCGCGGATGATCCCCCGCGAAGGGGAAGCGGGTTTCAGTTCGGCAAGGACGTTGATCGAGTCGCGGGAAAGCGCCCCGGCAAAATCGCGTACCGGCGGCGCGGCTTTCACGCCGTACTTGAGCGCGGTCTCCGGCAACACCCGCTTGCGATGATCTACTTCGGCGCGGCGTGCTTCCAGGATGCGGTCGAGGACGGTTCCCGTGTTGGCATGGGCGTTCATAGGGGCGAACTTGTATGCTAGGGAGTGCAGGCATGCGTGTCAAATCAGGCGGATGGCTGGTTTTTCTTGGCCACCTGAAAGTGACCGCTACGATGGAGATCGGATGAGTTATCGAGCGAAATACGGAGCTTTGTTGGACGATATCGCGAACGAAGCGGATTCCATCGCGATGAGCTATTTCCGGGGCGGCGCTATGGGCACCGAGCGCAAGCGCGACGGAACAGTGGTAACGCAGGCCGACAAACGCATCGAGCAGATGGCAATCGCCAGGGTGCAGGCGAGCGGATTGCCCATCGATGTGGTGGGCGAAGAAACCAGCAGCGAGCCGCCGAACGGCCCGGCCATCAATGGACGGGAGCGAATGATTATCGACCCCATTGATGGCACCGAAGAATTTACGCGCGGCATTCCTACTTTTGGAACGCTGGTAGGCATCGAAGAAAATGGGGAAATCGTTGCGGGCATGGTAAGCGCCCCGGCACTGGAGAAGGGATCGCGCTGGTGGGCGTATCGCGGCGAAGGCGCCTGGCGCGGCGGGCAACGGCTTAAGGTTTCCACAGTGTCCGGGTTGGCACAATCCATGGTATTCACCACGGGCACGGGCCCCAGCAAAGATGCGCTGGCGCGGGAACGTTTGCGCCGGCTGGCTGACGCGGCGCGCAACAGCCGCTCAATGGGCGGGTTCTGGCAACACATGCTGGTGGCGGAAGGCGCAATTGAATGCGCCGTGGATTGGATTTCGAAGCCCTGGGATCTCTCGCCGCTGGGCATCATTGTGGAGGAGGCGGGCGGCAAGTCCACTACCGCTGATGGCGAACGCACGATCTACAAGGGCCGTTTCGTGAGCACGAATGGACTGCTGCACGATGTTGTGCTGAGTTTTCTGCGCTGAGGATTCCATGATTCGCGTGAAGCGCGTTTACGAAACGGCCGCCAAGGAAGACGGTTTCCGATTGCTGGTCGATCGCCTGTGGCCACGCGGCTTGACCAAAGAACGCGCCGCTGTGAATCAGTGGATGAAGGAAATCGCACCGAGCGGTGCGCTGCGCAAGTGGTTCGGCCATGAGCCGGAGAAGTGGCCGGAGTTTGAGAAGCGTTACCGCAAGGAGTTGGCGGAGAAAAAAGCTTTGTTGAATGAGATCCGAAAGTTGGAATCCGAACACAAACTCGTGACTCTGCTCTACGGAAGAAACGACGAAAAGCAGAACCAGGCCGTCGTGCTGGCAGATGTGTTGAAGAAGAAACGATGAACCAGGAATCTGCTTTGCAAATCGTCGACGAAGAGGTTTGCGCCTGCCGCAAATGCCCGCGGCTGGTGAAATACCGGGAAAAAGTAGCGCGGGAAAAGCGTCGCGCGTTTCGAGAATGGACCTACTGGGGGCGCGGCGTGCCGGGCTTCGGCGATCCGCACGCGAAACTCTTCATCCTGGGGCTTGCTCCCGCGGCGCATGGAGGGAATCGCACGGGCCGCGTCTTCACCGGTGATCGTTCGGGCGATTTTCTCTACAAGGCGCTGCACAAAGCGGGATTCGCAAACCAACCCACTTCCGTGCGGCGTGACGACGGTTTGCGTTTGCAAGATCTTTACATCGCAGCGGCGGTGCGGTGCGCGCCCCCGGCAAGCAAGCCATTGCCCAGTGAAATTCTCAATTGTCGGGGGTATCTCGAGCGGGAGTTGGACATTCTTCGTCCGCGCGCCGTTCTGGCGCTTGGGAAAATCGGCTGGGACGCCTATCTGGAAATTTTGAAGCAACGCGGGCGCATCGCCTCTCGCGCGGCGTATCGCTTTGCCCACGGTGCGGAATGTACGTTCACGGATGATTTGCCCCGGCTCTTCGGCGTTTATCACCCCAGCCAGCAAAACACGCAAACCGGGCGCGTCACGGAAGCGATGTACGCCAACGTGCTCAAGCGCATCCGCACCTATTTGTCTCGGGCTTAATTCCCTGCTTGCGGTTTAAGCGGGCTTGCCCCCAAAGCGGCCGGCCTCGGCCGGAATTTTTCAAACAATCTCCATAGCAGAAGCACTGCGACAATCGTTCCGTACGCGAGCGGCCGCAGAACCGCCGATTTCACCTGCCAGTAATAGTGAATCACACCAGCAACCGCGCTGATGTAGATGGCGCGGTGGAGCAGTTGCCAGCGGCGGCCGCCGAGCCGCCGAATCCAGCCGGCTGTGGACGTGATCGCCAACGGAATCAGCAGTACAAATGCGAGAAATCCCACAGTGATGTACGGCCGCTTGGCAATGTCCTTCCACACTTCCCTCAGGTCGAAAAATTTGTCGAGCCAGATGTAGGTGGTGAAGTGCAGGCAGCCGTAAAAGAAAGCGAAGAGTCCCAGCATGCGGCGAAAGCGGATCAAGTCCGGCAAAGCGAAGAGTTTCCGGAACGGCGTGATGCAGAGCGTGATTACGATAAATCGCAGCGTCCAATCGCCCGTGGCGTGCGTAATGAACTCGATCGGATTCGCGGTTAGCCCGTGATGCAGGCCTCGCCAGACAAGCGACGCGAGCGGCAATAGGCAAATCAGGAATACGCCGGCTTTGGACCACTTGCTGTTCAGAAGTTTGCGCATGAATGCTTTGGGGTCAGTAGTATTTCTTCAGATCCATGCCGGTGTAAAGGCTGGCCACCTGATCCCCGTAGCCGTTAAACATCAGGGTGTCGCGCTTGAAAAATTCCCCGAGGCGCCGCTCCTTGGCCTGGCTCCAGCGCGGGTGATCCACTTTTGGATTCACGTTGGCATAGAAGCCGTATTCGTTGGGAGCGAGGCGATTCCACGTGGTGGGCGGCTGCTCTTTCTGAAAACGAATCTTTACCAGCGACTTGGCGCTCTTGAATCCATATTTCCACGGAATCACCATACGCACCGGCGCGCCGTCCTGATTTGGCAGCGTTTCCCCGTACATGCCGACACAAAGCAGCGTGAGCGGATTCATCGCCTCATCGAGGCGCAGGCCCTCCACGTAGGGAAAATCGATCCCGGCATACCTTGCCAGGGGCATCTGGTTGCGGTCATAGAAGGATTCGAACGCCACATACTTTGCCTGCTCGGTTGGCTCGACCAGTTTGGCGATGGCGCTGAACGAATAACCGATCCAGGGCACCACGATCGACCAGGCTTCGACGCAGCGATGGCGATAAATGCGCTCTTCGAGCGGAGCAAGCTTCAGAATTTCGTCGATGGTGATTTGGCGAGGCTTCCTCACTTCGCCCTCTATGGAAACAGTCCAGGGATAGGTCTTCAGGCTTTGCGCATTTTTGGCCGGCTCGGTCTTGTCCACCCCAAACTCATAATAGTTGTTGTAGTGCGTCACGTCGTCGTAGGTGTTCTGCTTCTCCGTGGTGCTGAACGGGCTTTTCGTGACTCCGGAAAGCTTTGTTCCGGCAAAGACGCGGGACGATGGCAGGGCAAGCTCCCAGAACTCGCGGCCCGCGAGCGAGGCCGCAGCCACCAATCCGGCATTCCTCAGGAACTCGCGGCGGTTCTGATATACCGCTCTCGGAGTCACGTCGGCGCTCGTCAATTCCGGCTTCTTTTGTAGGAGCATCTCTTGAAAGTTCCCTCTATCACTAAGAGTAGCAATCCGGCCCCGAGTTACATGTTTTTCCAACTCCCGACGACGCATGCGGCGCAGGAGGGGTAGTACGACGTGCAAGATTGCCCCGACAGTATTGGAGGCAGTAGCAGGCATAGGCTTTCGACCGCGTCCATTACGTCGATGTATCTCATTTACTTTCAGTTCGTTAAATGCGTGGGGAATGTGACCGCTTGGCCTCTGGGCTGCTCTCCCCTCCTCGAAGGCGATCCCGGAGGTTGGTCTATGACACTTCAGTCCAGGCAAATTCTGGCAGTTTTGACAGTTGGCGCAAGTTTGGCATTCGTGCTTGCGGTAGTCACGCCGGCGCAACAAGCACCGGCAATCAGCCGGGATGAATTGCAGACGGAGTCTTCCGGTTCGAATGCGACCGCACATGCGGCCACCGGCGATCGGCGTGGCTTACCCGTAGAGACGTTTGCCGTCGTACCCGGCACGCGTTTCCTCGTTCGGCTCGAAAGCGATCTCAACACGAAAGACGTTCACAAGAATCAGGCGTTCCACGTGCGCACGCTGGAACCCCTCGAGGCCGGTCAGGGCAACTATCTGCCATCAGGCGCCGTGATTGTCGGGCACATCAGCCGCGTCGATTCCGCAGGGACGACTGGCCGCGCAAAAATCTGGCTGACCTTCGATGAAATTAGTACCCGCTTCGGCAAGCTGCCCATCGTGGCCGAAGTCGCCTCCGTTCCGGGCGACCACAGCATCAAGCCCGGCCCGCTGCAGGAAGGCGTGATCGAGGGACGCAGCAGCACGCAGAAAGACGCCGCGCAAGCCGCCGCTGCGGGCGCCGCCATGGGCGCGATGCACGGCGTGAAAGACAAGAACAAGAAAGAAGCCGCGGAAGGCGCGGCGCTTGGTGCACTGGAAGCCTACCTCACGGAAGCGGGGCGCGGCCAGGAGATCGATCTGCCGAAGGGCGCAAAACTTGAACTTGAGTTGGAGCGCGCGTTGTACCTCGTCAAGGATTAGGAGGAGCGGCGATGAACCGCAGGAGCAAACTGTTTTTTTCGATTCGGCTTTTGATTCCCGCGGTCCTCCTTTGCAGCTTCAGACTGTCTGCACAGAATCCAGGCCAGGTATCTCCCCATCAAAAAATCGCCGTGCGCGTCGTGCACGGAGTCACGGGCTTGCCGGAGTCGTTCGAGTTTCCGAATATTTGGATAGGAGCGAGCACGGACTTCCGCAATCCGCGCCTGAATATCCGCGGGGAGGTTCAAATTGATGTCACGGAAGCCTCTCCAAGAGAGATCCGTTTTCTGCCCAATTGGTATGCGGACTGCCGTTACCACGCCGATGAGGACACCGGGATGAAAGTCCGATACGCAATTGACGAGATTCTGGGAA
>Ga0210396_10004160_pt1 | contig 14198 bp, 11 predicted proteins | sample IncBWH17OmetaG_FD_155466 | JGI IMG/M metagenome (GOLD analysis project Ga0210396, IMG submission 155466) | Forest soil microbial communities from Barre Woods Harvard Forest LTER site, Petersham, Massachusetts, United States - Inc-BW-H-17-O ...
TGCGGATATCGATCTTTTCCTCGCAAAAATCATATTCCTGCGAGTCGTTGGAGCTGACGATGACCAGGCGGTCCCGGGTGTTCTCGCTGATCAGCTGCCGGTAGAGCGTGATCCCGTCCGCATCCAGGTTGGTACAGGGTTCGTCGAGCAGGACGATGGGCGTATCGGAGAAGAGGGCCTGGGCCAGGCGGACACGTTGTTTCATGCCCGAGGAATAATAGCGTATCTGTTTGTGGGCCGCCGTCCCGAGCCCCACGCGGCGGATGATCTCCGTGGCGGGATAGCCGGGCAGCAAGGGTTTGAAAGCTGCATGAAATTGCAGGAATTCGGTGACGGTCATTTCTTCGATGAGTTGGAGGTAGGGTGCGGCGAGCGAGAGATGCCGGTAGACCTGTTCGGGAGGAACGGCGCCGTAGTCGACCCGGCCCTCGCTGATGCCGATGGCGCCGGCGATGGATTGCAGGAGCGTTGATTTTCCGGAGCCGTTGGGCCCGATGATCGCATAACTATGTCCTGTGCTGAAATCGTAATTAAGATGACGGAAGATCCAGTCGCGGTTGAACCGTTTACCGGCATCAATCAGCGTAATCTTCATCAAAGCTCGATTTACTAAATCGTTTGATAATCCCCCGGCCGCTTTCCCGGATAAAGCCGACGATCTCGTCGCGTTCGTCGCTGGCAGGAAATTCTTCTTCCAGGTATTCGAGCGCCTGGCTGGTATTCATCCCTTTGTTGTAGATGACCCGGTAGATATCGAGGATATGATTGATCTTATCGATGGAGAAGCCGCGGCGTTTAAGACCTACGGAGTTGACGCCGGCATAGCTCAGGGGCATGCGGGCGGCCTTGATATAGGGGGGGATGTCCTTCCCGACCAGGGAGCCGCCACCCAGGAAAACATGGGAGCCTACCCGTACGAACTGGTGGATGGCGCACATCCCGCCGAGGATGACCCAGTCGCCAAGAACGACGTGTCCGGCCACCTGGGAGTTATTGCTGAGAATACAGTTGTCGCCGATGATACAGTCGTGGGCGATATGGCTATAGGCCAGGATCATGCAGTTACGCCCTACCTTGGTCGTCCACCGGTCGCGGGTGCCGCGGTGAACGGTCACGAACTCACGGATGGTGGTATTGTCGCCTATTTCGACGGTCGTGTCTTCACCATCGAACTTAAGATCCTGAGGATCAGCAGATATTACCGCCCCGGGGAAAATCCGGCAATTTTTCCCGATCCTTGCGCCCGGCATAATGGTGACATTGCTGCCAATCCACGTTCCCGACCCGATCTCTACATTTTTATGGATCATCGTAAACGGGTCCACTTTTACATCGGGCGCCAGACGCGAGTCAGGATGGACAGACGTGAGGTTATGGACCAGTCTTCGATCAATTGATTGATTTTCAGTTTCTTGGATCATTATTGCGGCTTCCTTGTGGATTGCTGATTTCTTCATAAGTGGTGCTGAGCTGTCAGCGGCTATTACCCAGGCATCCCACAAAAATAAACTTATTTGACACAATTAACGGAAATAAAACTCTCTTTACGACCGCTTAACCAGTTGGGCCATCAGGTCCGCCTCGGTGGCGATCTTATTTCCGACATACACCGTACCCCGCATTTCGCAAATACCGCGCCGAATGGGATTGACCAGCTCCATCTTCAGGATCATGGTATCACCCGGGACGACCTTTGCCTTGAACTTACAGTTGTCGATCTTGAGGAAATAGGTGTCGTATTCGCCCTGGGGCATGGAATTGATACAGAGGATGCCGCCGGTCTGGGCCAGGGCTTCGATCTGCAAAACACCAGGCATCACGGGGTTACCGGGGAAATGGCCTACGAAGAACGGCTCGTTAAAGGTGACATTTTTGATCCCGACGATGTGCCGGTCGGTGAGTTCGATGATCTTGTCCACCAGCAAAAAGGGGAAGCGGTGGGGCAGGGTCTTTTCGATCTGCTGGGTCGTGAAGACCGGCGGCTGATTGGGATCGTAGACGGGGGTATTCTTGAGATGCTTGTTCTTCTTGATGTACTGTTTGATCTTTTTGGCGAACTCGACATTGGTCGCATGTCCCGGCCTATTAGCGATGATATGCCCTTTGATGGGGTAACCGATGAGCGCCAGATCGCCGATGATATCGAGGAGTTTGTGCCGGGCCGGTTCGTTGGGGAAACGCAGCTCGAGGTTGTTGAGATAACCCTCGCTTTTGATCTCGATCTTGTCCCGTTTGAAGGCCTTCGCAAGGCGGTCCATCTCTTCCTTCGTCACGGGTTTGTCGACCACGACGATGGCATTATTGATATCCCCCCCTTTGATCAGATTATGTTCGAGCAGCATCTCCAGCTCATGCAGGAAACAAAAGGTTCTGCAGGGAGAGATCTCCGCCTTGAATTCCTTCATGCTCTTGAGCCCGGCATGCTGCGTCCCGAGGACGGGGCTATTGAAATCGATGAGCGTCGTGACCTTGTACTCCATGGAGGGCATGACGATCATCTCCACCCGCTTTTTTTCATCGTAATACGTAATATTCGTATCGATGGTATACCAGGCCTTGCTGGCCTCCTGTTCGATGACGCCGGCTTCTTCGATGATCTCCACGAAAGGCTGGGAGCTGCCATCGATAATGGGCACTTCCGGGCCATTGATCTCGATGAGGCAATTGTCTACACCTGTCCCCACCAGGGCGGCCAGGATGTGCTCCACCGTGCTGATCTTGGCGCCGTTGTCTTCAAGGGTGGTGCCCCGGGAAGTATCCGTCACCAGATCGCAATCCGCTTTGATCACCGGCTGACCGGGCAGGTCGACACGTTGGAACTGAAAGCCAAAACCAGGATTGGCGGGCTTTAGTGTCATATCCACCTTGATGCCGGAGTGGAGGCCCGTGCCGGAAATACTTGTTAATGAGGCTAATGTGTGTTGTTTGTCTGGATTGAAGTTTGCGTCCATGCTTGAATTTAAAAAAAAGACCGGTTTTTCGCCATTCCGGGCCGACAAAGATAGGGGATTCACAACTCAAATATCTTCTTCGCGTTCCAGCATCAGGATAGCGCTTTGGGGAACGATAAAGTATTTTTCGCCCTCGTAAAGCACTTCGGTGGCTCCGCTCAGCAGGAAGATGGCGATATCGCCTTCCCGGGCCTGCAGCGGGATATATTTGACTTGTTCGTCCTGGTGTTTCCAGGGTTCTTCGTCCACCGGCATCGGAATGGCGTATCCCGGTCCGGTCTTGATCACATATCCTTGTTGAACCTTTTCCCTTTCCTGCACGCCGGGCGGCAGATACAACCCGGAAGCGGTACGTTCATGGGGTTCGGAAGGCCGGATCAGAACTCTGTCGCCAATTACGACGAGTTTCTTAAATTTATTGTCTGAAGTCAGGTGCATGAGGGCAAAATTACGGTGGTTTAACAAAATATTATTCCGAATCACTGATAATCAGGCAGTGAATTAGTTTTATTTGTATCTAAATTCATCATATATGGAAGGAAAGAAACCCAAAATATTGTTGTGTGAAGACGACCCCAACCTGGGCATGGTGTTGAAGAACTATCTCGAGCTAAGCGATTTCGATGTCACGCTGGAAAGGGACGGCCGGCTCGGGCTGGCGGCGTTCCAACGCGAAAAATTCGATCTCTGCCTGCTTGACATCATGATGCCGCATATGGATGGTTTTACGCTGGCCGAGGAGATCCGCGATGTAGACCCGGACATTCCGCTTTTCTTCCTGAGCGCGAAGACCATGAAGGAGGATATCATCCAGGGTTATAAACTGGGCGCCGACGATTACATCACCAAGCCCTTCGACAGCGAGGTGCTTTTGCTGAAGATCAAAGCGATCCTGAAACGCAACGACGACCTCAACAAAGAGGCCGACAACAAAGAATTCGAAATGGGTTCTTATCATTTCAATCCCAAGTTGCGGGAGCTGGGTCATAAAGGACAGACGCAGACGCTTTCTCCCAAGGAGAACGAGCTGTTGAAAATGCTGGCCGAGCATATGAACGATCTGTTGCCGCGGGAGCAGGCCTTGAAGAAGATCTGGGGCAGCGATACCTATTTCAACGGTCGCAGCATGGACGTGTATATCGCGAAGCTGCGGAAGTACCTCAAGGACGATAATCAAATTGAAATAGTCAATATCCACGGGAATGGATTTAGGCTGGTGGTTCCCGTGAGCGCGGAGAAATGATCAGAACAGCAATTGTTCGCCTTCCCTGCCCGGTTTTTTCTTGCCCAGATGTTCGTATGCTTTATGGGTCACTTCGCGGCCGCGCGGCGTACGCATGATAAATCCTTCCTGGATCAGGAAGGGCTCGTATACCTCCTCCAGCGTGCCGGTCTCTTCCCCGACGGCGGTCGCGATGGTGGTGATGCCCACGGGGCCGCCTTTGAATTTTTCGATGATCGTGGAGAGAATACGGTTGTCCATCTCGTCGAGGCCGTGCTCGTCGACGTGGAGCGCGCGAAGGGCGTGTTGAGTGATGCCGAGATCGATGATCCCATTGCCGAGGACCTGGGCGAAATCCCGAACCCTGCGCAGCAGGCCATTCGCGATACGGGGGGTTCCGCGGCTGCGGCGGGATATCTCGCTGGCCGCGTCGGAAGTGATCTTCGTCTGGAGGATGCTTGCCGAACGGAGGATGATCTTTTGCAGGGTCTCGGCAGTGTAATATTCGAGCCGCGATTTGATGCCAAAACGGGACAACAGCGGGGCCGTGAGCAGGCCGCTGCGGGTCGTGGCGCCGACGAGGGTGAAGGGGTTGATGGAGAGCTGGATGCTGCGGGCGTTGGGTCCGCTGTCGATCATGATATCGATGCGATAGTCTTCCATCGCGGCATAGAGATATTCTTCGACCACGGTGCTCAGCCGGTGGATCTCGTCGATGAACAGGACGTCGTTGGGGGCCAGGTTAGTGAGCAATCCGGCCAGGTCGCCGGGTTTTTCGATCACGGGACCCGAGGTCTCCCTGATGTTCACGCCCAGCTCGTTCGCTACGATGCGGGAAAGGGTCGTTTTCCCCAAGCCGGGGGGGCCATGAAAGAGGATATGATCCAGGGCTTCCCCGCGCAGCTTGGCCGCTTTGATAAAGATGCGCAGATTTTCAATGAGTTGGGGCTGCCCGGAGAATTCTTCGATGACCGCCGGGCGGATATTGTTCTCAAACTCCTTTTCCGAGGGGCTCAGACCGCTTTTTTCATTGTTGAGATTGAGATTGGACATGAGCAAATATACCGCATTGCCGGGTAACCGTCGGAACGCCGACAGAAAAATCGACAGAGAACACCGACCTTTGCAAGGAAAATTAAACCACATGGAAACCCCGATCTCCGGTAAAAAAATAGAGGCAGTCTATCTTGAAAAAGCCATCACCTATCCAGCCTATCTCGCGCTTGTCGCCGATGTGCTGGCGCAAGGCCGGACGACGGGTCCCGATCAGAGTGCCGCCATGGTCCATTTCACACAACTCAACCAGCAGCGGATGCACCGGCTGGACAAGTCGATCACGCTGCTACCGGAAGCGGAGGCCATGATCCGGGGCATCAGCCTGCCGCAGACCTGGCTCGTGCTCACGGAAGCCTGGTGCGGCGATGCGGCGCAGAGTATTCCCGTGATGCATGCGTTGGCGGCTACGAACCCTTTGATCAAGCTAAAGTTTTTGCTACGCGATGAGAACCCGGCGTTGATGGACCGGTATCTTACCAATGGGGTCAGCCGGAGCATCCCCAAGCTCATCGGTCTCGACACCGCAACCTCGGAGGAGCTTTTTGTATGGGGTCCGCGGCCCGCCCCATTACAGCAGATCTTTCTACGGCTGAAGGCGGAAGGGCTCGATTTTCATCTCATCAAAGAAGAGCTGCAACGCTGGTACAACAAAGACAAAACGATAACGCTCCAGCAGGAGCTGTCGCTCACTGCCAGCGGCATAGCGGGGGCTTCCGTGGGGATGATAGCCTAGGGCTGGCGTTGCCACAACACATCCGCAAACCACTTCTTCGTATCGAAGAACGTATGGACGGGTTCGAAGCCTGCCTGGATAGCCATCAGCTCCGTTTCTTCCAAACTGAATTTTTGCGAGATCTCCATATAGATTGGTTCGTTCTCCCGGAAGGAGATCGTTTTGTCGCCGATGTGCACTTCCTGGGCGATCCGGCTGATGAGATAGCTTTTGCAGGCGCCGGTGCCGGGATCATACACGGGATAATGTTCAAACTGTTCCAGAACGAAGTCGGCATCCAATTCCCGGTTCATACGGCGAAGCAGGTTCAGGTTGAAAGCCCTGGTAAAACCCTGGCGGTCGTTATAGGCGTCCAGGATAGTACGGGGATGTTTTTTCAGGTCGAAGCCTACGAGCAGCAGGTCTCCGGGCTGCAGGTGGTCGTGCAGCTGCCGGCAGAACTGGGTCGCCTGGGCGATGTTCATGTTGCCGATATTGGCGCCCATGAAGAGGACGATCTTTCTGTTCGGGGAAAAGGTATTGACCTGGTGCATTTTTTCCATATACTCCCCATTGAGCCCCTGTAAACGAAGCCCCGGAAGCGTCATCGGTAATTTGTCTTCCAGCCAGCCGATGACCTGGGAAGAGATATCGATGGGATAGTAGGTGAAGGCGGCTTTTTCTTTCTGCAGCTCGTGCAGGAGGAACCAGGATTTGGAGGCGTCGCCGGGTCCGAGCTCTATGAGATCGAAGGAAGGGCTGTATTCCGTGAACAGTTTTGCCATCTTCCCACTTTGGTGTTGCATGATCTCCATTTCACAACGGGTAGGATAATATTCCGGGCAGGCCATGATCTGCTGGAAGAGCTTGTCTCCCGTCTCGTCGTAGAAATATTTGGACGACAGGTATTTATTCTCTGCCCGTAGCCCATCCAGGACATCTTTACGGAAATTGGCGGACCGGCGCGCGGCCAGGGTGGTGGTGGTGGTACCAGACAACATAGACCTTTGGTTTGTTTTTATTAATTCTTTGGATTTCTTGGAGTGCCAGTTCGTAGGCGCCTTCGGCGCCGGTGGTCGGCCGGGGCTAATGTCGGAGACCTTCGTCGGACCGTCGTTCCTCGGTCCGACTCGGTCGGAACCTTCGCTTCGCTCGGTTCTGGCCGATGGGCTTCCAGCCCATCAGGTTGCAAGCCGTATGCCAGTGAACTGCCATCTCAGGGGCGGATGGAAAAAGTTACGATAAGTTTTTCTACTGTGATTTTCGGGTGTCGCCACGGAAGCGCCGCGAAGCACCATCTGGCTCACCATGAATTTACCGTTGTATTCTCCTATGGCCCCCGGAGCTTTTTTAAATCCGGGATACGGCAGGTAGGCGCTTTCCGTCCATTCCCATCTTTTTCCCCAGGCGAATTCATCGGACGCGGCTTCCCATTCACACTCCGTGGGTAAGCGGCAACCTTTCCACGCGGCATAGGCAGCCGCTTCATAGTAGCTGATATGACATACCGGCTTCCGTCTATCGAGGGGCCGCAATCCGGCCAGCGTATACTCATGCCATTGTCCTTCGATCCGATGCCAGTACAAAGGCGCGCCTACGGCATTCTTTTTCACCCAGTCCCAGCCCTCCGCATGCCACCAGACGAAATCGGTATAACCGCCGTTCTCGATGAATTCCAGATATTCTTCATTGGTAACGAGATCCCTGGCGATGCGAAAATCGTTGAGATATACATTGTGCCGTTCCAGCTCGTTATCAAAACAAAAGCCATCTCCGGCAAAGCCGATCCCATAGATGCCTGCCGGGATGAGCAAAAAGGTGGCCAACTGCCCATCCGCGACCTGGCGCGCGGCGACTCCCAACGAAACGCCCGCGTCCGGCTGGTCCGCAGGCTGGGTCGATCCCACCAGGTCTTTGTCCGAATATGCCGGGAAAAGCGGGTTATGGCCGAGGATGTATTTAATATCCGTATAAAGCAATTCCTGGTGCTGTTGTTCATGGTTGATCCCCAGGATAATGAGCGACTCCAGCTGCGGTCCGACCCCGCCGGAGATCAGCTTCTCCATCGCTTCGTCTACATATCGCCGATAAGCATAGACCTCGTCCACTCCGGGGCGGCTGAGATTACCGCGATCGGTGCGCATCACCCTGGCGCCGATGGTCTCGTAATAGCTGTTGAACACGAAATTGTAGTCCGGGTTGCAGGGGCGGTAACCGCGGTAGTGGGGGATGAGCACGAAGGCCTCCCAGAACCACGTGATATGACCCAGGTGCCATTTAGGCGGGCTCACGTCCACCACAGGTTGCACGACATAGTCCTCTTTTTGCAGCGGCCTGCAGATGTCTTCGCTGGCCTTTCGGACGGCGCGGTATTTTTCCAAGAGGGTCATTATCGCTCTTTTTTAAGGTAATTGGTGAGATCGGTTATCGTCCGGATACCGAATTGCCGCGCCTGGGCGCGGCGCATCATCAGGGCGTATGCGTTGTTGAAGCCAATAGGGTCCAGCCACGTAAGCCCATATACCTCGTCGAACCGCCGGCTGACATAGGCATACACGCTATCCCGGCTGGTGGCCAGGCGACCGGCGAGGTCGGGCGGAGGCTGTAAGATAGCCAGCAGTGCGGTTCCGGTATATTCGGGATACATATCTATTTGTCCATGAATTAACGCTTCAAAACAGATTTTTGTTCCGCCAAGACCGGTTTTACTCTCCACCCGCAGATCCGTATACCCGCGTATGAGCAGGGCATACATATCGGTAAGGATATATTGTTCGGGGAAGATCTTGGACCCCAGGACTACCACCCCCTTGTCACCGGCCCGGGGCGTCCGATACAGTCCCTGGGCGACCAGGAACTCCCTGGCAATCTGTTCGGGAGGCCGGTTGAGGTATTCGGCCTGGTAGTTGAGCAAGGTCATGATGGAATCATTGATCCTGCCGGCCAATTTGTTCAGGACAGGCGTCAATTCCGGATATTTTTCCAGCACCTCCTTGCGGATCACCGGTGCGGCATAATAAGGCGGAAAGATCTTTTTGTCGTCGTCGAGGACGACGAGGTCGTAGGCTTTCAAACGGCCGTCGGTACTATAACCGCTGATCACATCCAGCTTGTGGTTATAGATCGCCTTGTACATCACTGCATCGCTGATCACCACGGTGCGGATCCGCAGGCCGTATACGGAGCGCAGACCGATATCGCCATCCCTGCGCCCCATGAACTCGGGGGTAAACCCGGCCAGGAGGCGGGAGCCATAGCCAATGGGGAGCACATAGAAAGAAGAGAAAACGAGGAGCGCCACGGGCAGCAGGACAATGGCCCTTCTTCGTCCCCGGCTGCCGGTATGCTGCACGAGGGAAAGGAGGAAATCGAGCAGGATAGCGAGCAATGCCGCCGGGATGGCCCCCGCGAGGATCATATTGGTATTGTTGAGCGCAATGCCGCCGAAGATAAATTCCCCCAGTCCGCCTGCCGCGATATAAGCGGCCAGGGTACCTACGCCGACGTTGATCACGGTGGCCGTGCGGATACCGGCCATGATCACGGGAAAGGCCAGGACCAGCTCTACCCGGAACAGCCGCTGGAGGGGCGTCATGCCCATGGCGATCGCCGCTTCCCGGACGCCGGCGTCGACTCCGTTGATACCTTCATAGGTATTGCGGATCACGGGCAACAGGGCATAGAGGAACAGCGCCGTGATCGCAGGGACGGGTCCGATGCCTAACAAGGGGATCATAAAGCCCAGCAGGGCGATGCTGGGAATGGTCTGCAGGATGCCGGCGATGCCCAGGACGATGCCGGCCATTTTTTTATTGCGGGTGATATAGATCCCCAGCGGTAACCCGATGAGCACGGCGATCAGCAGGGAGATAAAGGTCAGCCCGATATGCTGTATCGTCTGTTGCAGCAGCTTGCCCGATTGCTGTTGCATGAATTGCCAGAGGCTTTCGTGTTGATCCATTAGCTTTCCCTGGTCTTGAAGTGATCGAATGCCCGGATGAGTGAGGGATAATCGCCCGGCGCGATGCGTTCGGCCTCCAGCTGAAAACGTTGTTCCTGCAGGAATTGCCGGACATAGTCGCCCTGCGGGTTGAACAGCAGTTCGTCGGGTGTCCCTTGCTGTACGATCTTTCCCTTGTCCATTAAGAGGATGCGATCCGCCAGCTCGAACGCTTCCTGGATATCGTGGGTCACCAGGACGATGGTCTTCGAACGGAGCTCGTCGAGCTCTTTGAAATCTTTTCTAACATGGGAACGGGTGATGGGGTCGAGGGCGCCGAAGGGTTCGTCCATCAGCAGTATCGGTGGATCCGCGGCCAGGGCGCGGGCAATGCCGACCCGCTGTTGTTGTCCGCCGCTCAATTCCCGGGGATAGGCGGCGCGGTATTGTTCCGGAAGCAGCTGCAATTTTTCCATGAGCGTAGTGGTCCGCCGGGCGATCCGTTGCCGGTCCCAGCGCAGCAGGCGGGGAACGGTGCCAATGTTCTCTTCGATGGTATAATGCGGGAACAGGCCGTTGTTCTGAAAGACATAGCCTATCTTACGGCGCAGGTCTTCCACCTGCTGGTCGACGATGCTACGGCCGTCGATCAGGATCTCGCCGGAATCGGGTTCGAGGAGGCGGTTGATCATCTTGAGCAGGGTGGTCTTCCCGGAACCGCTGGAGCCCAGAAAGACGATGGTCTCGCCATCCCGCACCGTGAAGGAAATATTGTCTACGGCCTTGTAGACGCCGAAAGTTTTGGTGATATTTTTTACCTCGATCATTACTTTTGATCCAGCCGGGCAAACAAATTATTCAGCGACTCCGCGAATGTCGGGTGGGCGAACATGGTATCTCTCAGCACGTCGCAGGTGATACCGCCCATCATGGCCAGCTGGAGCATCGTCATCAGTTCACCGCCGTTGGACGAAAGCATGGCCGCCCCGAGGATCTTGCCGGTATCCGAGTCGACGATGGCCTTGAGCATGCCGCGCATTTCGTCATTCTCCCAGGCCCGCGCAATATGCGATGCCCGCATCCTGGCCACCTTTATCTTCAGCCCTTTTGCCCTGGCCTCGCTTTCGGTGAGCCCTACCCTACCCAGTTCCGGGTCGGTGAACAAACAATATAGTACAGGTCTGCCGGTGATGCTTTCCTTCCCATTTTCAAAGAGGTTCTTGTATAAGATCAGGTGGTCGTTGTAGGAAACATGGGTGAACTGCGGACCGCCCTTGACATCGCCCAGGGCATAGATACCGGGGATATTCGTTTCGAGGGTATCGTTGACCTTGATGAATCCCCGCTCGTCAACGGCAATGCCGGCCGCCGCTACATCGAGTGCCGCGGTCTCGGGAAGCCGGCCTGTCGCTACCAGGACGTGCGAGGCCCTGATCTTTTCTCCCGTGCCGAGATCGATCTCGTCGGCGCCGTTTGTCGGCGTGATGTTGGTGACCTTGGCACCGGTGAGGATGCGGATGCCGTCTTCTTCCAATATCTTCCTTATTTCCGCGGCGATGTCGTCGTCTTCCTTGTGCAGGAAACGATCGCCTGCTTCCAGGATCGTCACTTCGCTGCCAAGCCGGCGGTAGAGCTGCCCGAATTCCAGCGCAACGTAACTGCCCCCGATGATCGCCAGATGCGTCGGGATGACCAGCAGGTCGAGGATGGTGTCGGACGTGAAATATTGTATCGAAGCCAGGCCGGGTATCGGCGGGATCACGGGTCTGCAGCCGGTGTTGATAAAAATATGTTCCGCGGTGATCACGGTCGGGGAGCCATCTGCGGTGACCGATGCGCCATCCTCCTTCGTCACGGTCAATTCCCTGGTACCGGTGAAACGGGCGTTGCCAAAGAGGACTTCGAGATTATGTGTCGCCAGCAGGCTTTTGGTGGTCGATTCACGGGCCTGGAGGACGTGGGCGTTCTTCCGGCGGATCACCGTTTCGATGTCGACAGCCCAGCCTGTAGTATGGATGCCGAAGTCCGCACTTCTTTTAGCAAGGTAGGCGACGTGGCCGGATGCAATGAGTGTCTTGGTAGGCGTACAACCGACATTGATACATGTTCCGCCGATCCACTTTTTTTCTATCAGGGCTGTTTTCCGGCCGGCGGCTGCCAGCTTTCTCGCCAACGGCATAGCACCCTGCCCCGAGCCGATTATGATAGCATCATATTTGACCATTGCTGATGGATTACACGCCTCCTGCCAATAGGCAGAATCCTAAAGGTAAGGAATTATTAATCCACCGCCGACGTGGAATTTAATATCGTATTAAGCGGGAATTAAGCACTTATTAATCGCGCGGGTTTTCTTTTGCAATATGAGAAAAGCCATACGATTAGCCTGCCTTTGTCTGCTGTCTGCTTCTTTCCTGAGAGCGCAAACGACCAATTTTACCGCCACCACGGATGATCAAACTATTCTGCTGACCCTGCAGACACCGGGCAACGTCGACCAGGTATCGCTGGATGCCCGAGGGTTGACCCCGAATGAGCTCAAACGGCAACTCGAGGTATTTGTCACCTATGATCCCATGAATCCCGGCGCAGCCGTAGATTATTCGGCGGCGGTGGATCATCTTGCCGCGGCGGAAAAGCGGCGGCTGGTCTTGTCTTTCCCGGCTAAATACGGGGCATATGTGAAGCTGGTATTCCGGGATGGAGCTACCCACCAGGGCATGAAGCTGTCCGTAATAGCGGTGCATATCGCAGACGCTTCGGGGGATGCGGCGGCCGCGGCGGGAAGCCGTCCCTGGATGGACCCGAAAATGCCGGTGGATCAGCGGGTGGAACGTCTGCTTGCAGCTATGACCCCGGCCGACAAGATGGAGTTGCTACGGGAAGGCTGGGGCATCCCCGGCATCCCCCGGCTGGGCATCCCGGCCATGAAGAAGGTCGAGGCGGTCCATGGGTTCTCGTATGGCAGTGGGGCGACGATCTTTCCACAGAGTATCGCCATGGGGGCGACCTGGGACAAGATGCTGATCGAAAAAGTGGCGATGGCGATTGGCGATGAAACGGTGAGCGCCCATGCGGTGCAGGCCTGGTCGCCGGTGCTGGATGTCGCGCAGGACCCGCGTTGGGGTCGTTGCGAAGAGACCTATGGCGAAGACCCCGTGTTAGTATCGGAGATCGGCGGCGCCTGGATCAAAGGCTATCAGTCCAGGGGGCTCATCGTGACGCCGAAACATTTTGCGGTACATGGCGCTGTCATGGGTGGCCGCGATTCGCATGACCTCGGTCTGTCGGAAAGGGAGATCCGCGAGATCCACCTGGTCCCCTTTAGACATGTCATCGAGCAATATCATTGTCAGTCGATCATGATGGCCTATTCCGATTTCGAGGGCGTGCCCGTGGCCAAGAGCAGGGAACTGCTAAAAGGCATCCTGCGCGAGGAGTGGGGCTTCGACGGTTTTATCGTCAGCGACTGCGGAGCCATCGGCAATCTCACCAGCCGCAAACATTATACGGCCCGCGACGCGGTCGAGGCGGCGGGCGAAGCGCTGGCCGCGGGTATCGCCACCAACTGCGGCGACACGTATAACAACCCGGCGGTGATCGCCGCGGCAAAGAATGGAGGTATCAACCGCGAGGACCTGGATTTCACCTGCAGGACGTTGTTGCGGACGATGTTCCGAAACGGTTATTTCGAACACAACCCCTCCCAGTCGCTGGACTGGAACAAGATCTATCCCGGCTGGAATAGTCCGGAACACAAGGCGCTGGCGCGACAGACGGCACGGGAAGCCATCGTCCTGCTCGAGAATAAAGACGCGCTGCTGCCGCTCTCGCCGGCGACAAAGACCATTGCCGTCATCGGTCCCGGCGCCGATGATCTCCAGCCGGGGGATTATACCCCAAAGCTGCAGCCGGGGCAACTGGTATCGGTACTCTCCGGCATCAAGGCGGCAGTGAGTCCCGGAACGAAGGTCCTCTTCGAAAAAGGCTGTGCCTTTGCCTGGGGCGACACGCTGGATCCCCGAAAGGCGCTGGCGGCTGCCGCGCAGGCCGATGTGGTCGTTATGGTCCTTGGCGACGCCTCCACCAGTGAAGCTATCCACAACATCCGCAATACCTCGGGAGAGAACCGGGACTATGCGTCGCTGATCCTGCCGGGCGACCAGGAGAAACTGCTGGAAGCCGTTTGTGCAACAGGTAAACCCGTTGTGCTTGTCTTGCAGTCGGGACGGCCCTATAACCTCAGCTATGCCTCGGCGCATTGCCAGGCCATCCTGGTGAACTGGCTGCCCGGTGAGGCAGGAGGACCCCCGCCGC